>Ga0351943_1030_pt1 | contig 69161 bp, 54 predicted proteins | sample TotcelT113001N11_FD_206846 | JGI IMG/M metagenome (GOLD analysis project Ga0351943, IMG submission 206846) | Enriched cells from coal bed in the Powder River Basin, Montana, United States - Total cells T11 rep2 HSBNCT.T11.300.1.N11 ... | reverse complement strand
GGACGCGTCAGAATCTATAAAATCAATGTTGACGAAGAACGCAAGCTCGCTTCTGTCTTCAGGGTTCAGAGCATCCCTTCAGTCCTGTTCTCGCCTGTAAAAGGTCAACCCATGATGCAAGCAGGAGCCATGACCGAAGAAATGTATGTGCAGATAATTGAAGAACAATTACTTAAGAAATAGACATTAATCCTTACTTTACAATGGAACATTTAACTAAAGAAACCTTTTTAAATAAAGTTTTTAATTTTGAAGAAAGCAAAGAGTGGAAATTTGAAGGTGAACTTCCCTGTTTGATCGATTTTTATGCTGACTGGTGCCAGCCCTGTAAAATGGTTGCGCCTATTCTGGAGGAACTCTCCAGGGAATACGCCGGAAAAATCAACATATACAAGATCGATACCGAGTCGGAAGTTGAACTGGCTGGTGCTTTTGGAATCCGCAGTATTCCATCATTACTTTTCTGTCCTAAAGACGGTCAACCTCAGATGGCCATGGGTGCACTTCCGAAAGAAACCCTCAGGAAAGCCATAGATGATGTGCTGCTGAAAAACTAATACCTAAGACAAGGTTTGAAAACCGGCATCGCTGCCGGTTTTTTTTTTTGCCCAGATAAATCGCTTGAATAGTTTTCATTAAGCCATTTTTTCTTATTCAGACATATATTTAAAAGAAGAAATTCTGACAAAACTATACCTTAACAAAGTTTTAGAGCGCCAAAAACCTTTTATTTTGCAACTATAATGATTAAGTCATATTTGCTTCCTCCGGCCTGGTTTCCCCCGGTACTCTATTTTGTTTTTGTATCTGCTGCCCATGAGGTTGTTATTGAAGTACAGGATACCTATCCAAAACAAACCCTCAGAAACAGGTGCACCATTTTAACTGCTCATGGACCACTGAACCTGACTATTCCGGTAAGCAAGCCAGTCGGCAGTAAAACCAAAACCGATGAAATAAGAACTCATGAAAACAAGGATTGGCCAAACAAACACTGGCGAGCGATTCAGTCCGCATATAACAAATCTCCGTATTTTATCCACTATAGTGAGACAATCAAAGAAGTTATTTTCAGCAACCAAGACAAAATTACTGAACTTTGTCTGCAAAGCATTGAATCAATGCTCAGTATATTAAAAATCAATGCCAATATAACATTCACATCAGAATTCAAAACAATAAACCCGACATTGATTGACGCGCGCAATTTTGATCAATTTTCTTCGGCCTTAAGTAGTCATGAATACCCTGAATACACACAGGTTTTTAGCGACCGGCTTCGGTTTCAGCCCAATTTGAGCATTATTGACTTAGTGAGCAACCTGGGGCCAAAGAGTGCATCATATATCAGCAGGATAGCAGAACTTATTCAGGATAAGCAATTCTGATGTGGTAAATATTCATCAGTTTCTTCTTGAGAATTTTTTTCACAATGTTTATTTCCCTGACAGTAATATTAGCATTATCGAACTGATTGCTTTCTAATTGTTTACCTATAACATTCTCAACCAAATCATTGATCTTTTGTTCAGTTGGCATTTTAAGACTCCTTGATGCTGCTTCGACAGAATCGGCCATCATCACCACAGCAGTCTCTTTTGAAAATGGTATGGGCCCCCGATAGCAAAAATCTCTTTCGTCGAGTGATACACCGGGGTTTTGTCTCTGTTCCATTATATAGAAATACTCAACACGTCTTGTTCCGTGATGAGTCCTGATAAAATCAATCACCTGTTCGGGGAGTCTGCCTTTTCGTGCCTTTTCAATTCCTTTAATCACATGTCCGATGATGACAGCTGCACTTTCGGCATATCCTATGTCATTATGCGGATTATAACCGCCTGATTGATTTTCAATAAAATATAGAGGATTATCCATTTTACCAATATCATGGTATAAAGCACCAGTCCGTGCGAGCAGGGTATCTCCTTCTATGGCATACAAAGCCTCTTCTGAAAGATTGGCGACCTGCATACTGTGCTGAAAGGTTCCCGGAGCTTTTGATGCCAATTCGCGAAGCAGCGGGCTATTTGTATTACTTAGTTCTAGAAGGGTTAGATCAGTAATGAGACCAAAAAGCCTTTCGAGCAGGAAAATAAGCGGCACAGCAAGTAAGGTAAGCAAGGCGCTGAATAAAAATGCCCATACCTGGTTGCGGGTCATATAAAGAAGGCTTCCTTCCTGAATGAGTGTAAAGCCGGCATAAATAACCACATATGCCAGAAAAATATAAGCCGATGTGCGAAAAAAATAGATCCTTTTGTTGTGGTTAACAAGACTGAAAATTACCACAAAACCAACAACGAACTGAAAAAAGATAAATTCAAATGAGTTTGGGACAATCAGCGCGATCATCAATACAGTCAGTAAATGAACCATCAGAGTTAATCTAGTATCAAAAAAGGTGATCATAATGATGGGAAGGATTCCAAATGGGATGAAATACAGCAGAGCTGGTGTCTTGGTAATAAGCAAAAATGAAGGCAAAATAACCATGAGCATCAGAAGCAGAATAAGATTAAGCTTTTTAAGTTCATCAAATACATCTGGCCTGATAAACCTAATAAACAGGAATAGTATAGAAAAAATCACCCCAATAAGTATGGCATGTCCACCAAGTAATGTATATGACCCTTTTTGATTACCTAATCGTTGCTCATACTCTTTCTTAAGAGATTGTAAAATATTAAATTTATTGCTGTCAATTACTTCGCCTCCGGCAATGATCAGCTCGCCCTGCTGCACCATGCCATATGTGGTGGAAACAGCCTCAACTGCCTTACGTTTATCCTGCTCCGTCATCAATTCGTTGTACTCCAGGTTTGGGATCAGGTGTTCGCCAAGAACTCTGAGTACAAGATCCCGGTCAATACCTGAAACTTCTGATACCCTATCTGAAACATATTCATAAGCAGTTTGAACAGTAAACAGTCTATTTATCGGCAATGCCCTAACCTCGCGCTTAACCACAATATTAATGTTTGAAGCCTGATCAAGGCCTTCAATAGATTTATGTATGCTGATGATACCTGTTGCATGTATACTGTCGAAAAGTATATTGATCAGTCTAAGGCTTGCTTTCTTCAGGTTTGATTTATCTTTATGCTTCTCAGACCAAAGCTTTTCAAAACTCAGCTGCATTGATTCACGCCCGCGAACAGTTTCATCCTCATTTAAAACGAAATAAGGATAAACAAATTCAAGCGCCATACCTTGCTCATCAATCAATTGATCTATTGGTTTTTGGATAGCAAAATCGAAAGGAGCGAAAAGCGACTCCTGCTGCCAGGGCTTTCCTTTTTGAATCTCATACCTGAATTTGCCTTCGCCGGGGATAAAATACAAAACAAGAAACCAAGCCAACGCAAAGACTAAAATTTTAAACAACAGGTAATGCTTATGCCTGATCAGAGTCAAGATTTTTTGTGCCATAAGAAACTAAGTTGGCACAAATATACATGAACTTTAAAGCAAGAAGAACCCGAATAAGCAGACCAGGAAAAGTTTGTTTAATTCTTTATCAACTTAATTAATCGAAAGCTGTATAAAACCGCAATCCGGCACTACCTGTAAAACGAAGTTGATTATCTTTGTGTGAAGCATTTCATTACATGCTTTTGCTGTTTTCCAAATGCAATAGCCTATGAATCAACATGTGGAAAAGGGTGTGTGTTTGCATAGCTGCGCACCCCTGCGGGCACTGCCCGGTGATCGCTCAGAAATGGTATCGCAACTTTTGTTTGGCGAAACATACACCGTATTGGACAGAAAAGCAAACTGGCTTCTGGTGCGGCTCGATTATGATGCTTATGAGGGTTGGCTTGATCAATTACAGCACAGCCCCATTGACTCAAACTGCCTCCATCAATCGCTTGTTGGAAAACCCTCATTTAGTCTGAATAGAACCAATGAAGCAACAGATGAAAACGGCGCTACAATTCTGATCAGTTTTGGAAGCAGTCTGCCGATGCTCGATGGAAACGTTTTCAGCATCAATCAAAAGCGCTTTCAGTTGCTCAATTCTAATCCTTTTCAGGCTGAATGCAGCCCGCAGGTTATCATAAAAAATGCTGAATTGCTGCTAAACACACCATATTTGTGGGGAGGCAGGAGTGTTTTGGGCATGGATTGTTCCGGTTTCACACAGCTAGTGTTCAAAGCATGCGGACTGAGGCTTTACCGCGATGCCTATCAACAGGCAACTCAGGGTTCAATCATTGATTTCGTTGAAGAAGCTCAGGCCGGTGATCTCGCATTTTTCGACAACCAGGAAGGAAGTATTGTGCACACAGGAATCATCATGACAAACAGACAGATTATTCATGCCTCCGGCTCTGTACGGATTGATCATCTTGATCATCAGGGTATTTTTAACTCCGAACTAAATCGCTATACCCACCAACTCCGGCTCATAAAACGAATCCAGCCCTGAAAAGAGCTGATAATTGATAAATCGCTTTAGTATCACTATTTGGCATGATTTATGCAATAGCTTTTGCCATAACATAAAAATCATTACCATGACTTTACCTACCAACCTCAAGCACATTGCGACAGCTAATGAGCTATCGCAAACTATCAATGAACATGAAAACGTAATGGTATGCTGTGGACGAATGGGTCCCATGTGTATTCCAGTTTATGGCATTATGGAAGATCTAGAAAACGAGTATAAACATGTGGCATTCAGAGATATGGCTTTTGATTCGCCAGAAGCACACGCCATACGTAATCTCCCGGAATGCAGGGGATTCATGGGACTGCCATTTACTGTTTATTTCAAAAATGGAGCAGTGGCTGCTGCCACCAGCAGCATTCAGTCGCGCGATCAAATTACGACCATACTTGACCGCGAATTTGCCAAATAATGCAAATCATAGCTTTTATACACCCAACATTTGTTGATCATTCAACCATAATAAAATGGAAACCAATCATTACCACAGCATCATAGTTGGGGCAGGTCCGGCCGGGCTTACGGCAGGCATGTACCTTTCGCGTGCCAAAATGAAAACTTTAATTCTTGATTCGGGAATAGCCGGAGGGCAGTTGATACTTACTCATGAGGTTGCGAACTATCCGGGGATTGAAAGTGTTTCAGGATATGCACTGAGTATGAGCATGAAAAAACAGGCTATGGCCTTTGGATGTGACATCATGTCAGGCGTTTCCATAAAGGATATTGATTTTGAGTCGGACGTGAAATCTGTTGCACTGAGTAATGGAAAGCAATTCACAGCCGACACAGTTATCCTGGCAACGGGTGGGCGTTCGAAAACCCTCAATGTGCCTGGCGAAGATGTATTTAAAGGAAGAGGGATATCCTATTGCGCAACCTGCGATGGTGATTTTTTCCAGGATAAAGAAATAGCCGTTGTTGGCGGGGGAAACACTGCCCTCGAAGAGGCTGTATCACTTACAAAATATGCCAGCAAGGTAACACTCATCCATATGCTCGACCACTTTCAGGCATTTGCTTATGCTCAGGAAGAAGCTGCGAATAATCCTAAGATAGAGTTTCTGATGAACTCCAAAATTACCGCATTTAACGGTGATGATAAACTAAGCTCTGTTACTGTCGAGAACTTGGTAACCCATGAAGTAAAAGAACTTACACTTGATGGTGTATTCGTTTTTATCGGCTACGAAGCCAACACTGATTTTGTCCGTGGCAGGTGCATCAGGCTCAACGAAAGAAATGAAATCCTGACCGATGAAAACCTCCAGACCAATGTAACGGGTGTATTTGCTGCCGGGGATGCCATTGCCAAAAGATACAGACAAATAACAACTGCTGTTTCTGATGGAACGATTGCCGCACTCAATGCTATGGAATATATACATTTCAAGAATCGTCAGCCACAAGTAGTTTAGCAGTTACAAACCTGTTAGAATTGTTCTAAATAAGAAATGTGCTGAATAATTATGGCACAAAGTACTATTTTTGCACCAATATTCTTCAGGGCAGGGTGAAATTCCCGATCGGCGGTTATAGTCCGCGACTCTTACCAACAATGTTGGCAAGATTGAGCCGGTGGAAATCCGGAACCGACAGTTACAGTCTGGATGGAAGAGGAATAGGATCATTTGCCGTTACCGTCGGAGTTTTGCTCTGTCGGTGTTATAGATGTTTATTTTTTAACAAACTGGCATTTGGTTTAAAAGTATATGCCCTGTTGAATAGACAGGGCTTTTTATTTTTAACTTAAACCAAGTAGTCATGAAAAAACTCTTTTTGTTAGCATCTTTCATTCTGATCCTTCAGGCAGCAAATGCGCAGCTCTCACTGATTGGCAAGGTTTTAGAAGCAGGTAGCGACAATCCTGTTTCGGGAGCACAGCTTTTGGTGCGCGGCACAAACACAGGGACGCTTTCACAGACTGATGGCAGGTTTATATTGTCCTTAACACGTTTGCCTGCTGAAGTCGAGGTTAGTTTTGTGGGCTATAAGAAATACAGCATCAACATCACTGAACTACCAAAGGACGGGATCACGATCCGCTTGAAGCCCGAAAGTTTTCAGTTGGATGAAATTCATGTTTTGCATGATGTAGCTCGGGAAAGGCACAGTCCGGTAAGTTTCACTACTTTTTCCCAAACCCTTATCGAATCTAAATTAGGCGATCGTCCGCTGCCCGAGATCATGCAGAACACACCTGGTTTGTACGCTGCCAGAGACGGGGGCGGCTCAGGTGATGCAACAGTCAGCATCAGGGGTTTTCAGCAGGAGAATATTGCGGTTTTGCTTAATGGAGTACCTATCAACGGTGCCGAAAACGGGTTGGTTTACTGGAACAACTGGATTGGACTTACCGAAGCAACTTCTTCTATTCAGGTTCAGCGGGGGATTGGGGCATCCAAAGTAGCACTTAATTCAGTTGGCGGCACAATCAATATAGTTACCCGTCATCAGGTCAGATACAAAGGCTTCAACTTCTCTCAGCAATACACCTCCTATGGCAACAAAAAAACCACTTTTGGATACCAGAGCGGATTGAGCGATGATGGTTGGACTTTACAATTGTTGGGCTCCAGAACGAGTGGTCAGGGATATATTGATGGAACCTACGTTGATGCATGGGCTTATTTCATTGATCTGGAGAAAAGAATAAATCAAAGTCACACCATTCAGTTCACCGCACTGGGCGGCCCTGAGCGGCATGGGCAGAGAAATTTAAAGCTCAGCTATTCAGAAGTTGAACAATACGGTTATACATATAACAAAGATTGGGGCTCATATAACGGCAAGATAAATAACGCATCCGAGAATTTCTACCACAAGCCACATATGGCCATTAACCACTACTGGCAGACAGGCAGAACTTCGCTACTGAGCACATCTGTGTATTTCACTCCCGGATATGGGGGGGGCAAATGGCAGGACAGCTTTCAATATGGCCCGGGGATATTCAACTTCAGAAATCCTTCCGGACAGGTTGACTGGAACAGCATTTATGAATACAACTCCTCAAATACCGATGAATATGAACTCGATAACGGCGAAAAAGTAAGTGGTTATTCTAAGCTTGTTCAGACTCATTTTCTGGCCAGTCATGTTTGGGCCGGGATGGTATCGTCTTATGAGAAAGAACTTTCTCCAGGAACCCGTCTTATTGCAGGCGTTCACTACCGGTATTTCAGATCTAAGCTTCGCCAGAAAGTAACCAACCTGCTCGGGGGAGAATTCTACATTGAAGATTACGCATGGTCCTTAGCAGGCATTGCCGGTCGCGATCAGATTAAAATGCCAGGCGACATCATCCGCATTAATAACGGAGGCATACTGCATAACTCAAGCATCTTTGTTCAATTAGAAAAGACCATTGGAAAAGTGATTGCTTTTGCTGGCGGAACCCTTACTGACTCACGCTATCAGAGGTTTGATCCTTACAACTATCCAACAGATCCATACAGCGAATGGGTCAATAAAAGAGGTGCTGATGTGAAAGGAGGCATTAACTACAATGTAACAATGCAATCCAATATTTTCGTCAATGCAGGCTATTTCAGTAAGACACCCTACTACAAATATGTTTTTGGGAACTTCAATAATGTCCCGGTCAGGAATCAGAGAAACGAACAGGTACTTACAACCGAATTAGGTTATGGATACAGAAGACCGTCCGTTGATTTGCTTGTAAATGCATATTATACCTTATGGAAGGATGTTTCCTTTTTGTCCAATGAATATATTCAATTAGAAAACAATACTCAATCAAGGGCCATGGTCAGCGGTCTGGATGCCCTTCACAAAGGTATCGAAGCCGAAGCTGTTGTGAGGATAGCTGGCAATATGCAGATTGGGGCCCTGGTTTCATTAGGTAACTGGAAATGGAAAAACGATGTGAGTGCCAAATTGCTCAACGATCTTGATGTAGTTGTTGACACCATAAGTGTATTTGCAAAAGGGCTAAGGGTTGGCGGGCATCCACAGCTGCAGGCAGGGCTAAACGCTGAGCTTATCCTAATGAAAAACATTGTTTTAAGCAGTGAATGGCACTATTTTGACAGGCATTACGCAAGTTTTGACCCTGCCAAACGACAAAATCCGGCTGACAGGCAGCAATCCCTCAAACTTCCATCGGCTCATCAGTTGAACCTCCACATTCAAATCACAACTGAATTATTACAGACAGAAACAAGGTTTTTTGTGTCGTGTTTCAACGCACTCGATCAATATTATGTACTGAAGGGAGAAGATGGGATTGGGCACAACATGGACACTTTCAGAGGCTTCTGGTCTTATGGCAGGAACTTTCAGGTTGGCATGAAGGTTACATTCTGATCAATTTCAAATTATCTATGACATTGATTTCGTGTAACATAACATTGTTAATTAAACTCATTGTTTTGTTAACAATTTCTTAATTCATGTCGGGATTCAATTCCATACTTTTGGCACGAAAACCTAACTAAATATCAATATTATGAAAAATCGTTTACTTCTAATTGTTATGGGTTTGTTCCTTTTTGCGGGGCAGACTGTATTTGGACAAGGTGCAACAACAGCATCCATGAACGGTAAGGCAACTTCCTCAATCGGAGAAACTTTGCCCGGAGCAACAGTAATGGCCACACATGAACCATCTGGCACGAGGTATGGTACAATAACTCAGGCAGATGGTCGTTTTCACCTGCCCGGCATGAGGGTTGGAGGGCCATACAGGATATCTGTTTCTTATGTCGGATTTTCAGAATTTCAGATCACAGATGTGATTCTTAACCTTGGAGAAAACAAATTCATTGCTGCAATCCTAACTGAAACTGGTGTTGAATTGCAGGAAATTGCGGTTGTCGCAAAGGCCGGATCTGTTGGCCAGAATACAGGTACCAGCACGAGTATAAATTCTCAGACAATAGAGAATATGCCCTCAATCAACAGGAATCTTAACGATTATATACGCCTCACTCCTCAATCAAGCAGATATGGGGATGGAATTAGTTTTGGGGGAGTAAATAACCGATATAACGCCATATACATTGATGGCGCTGTTAACAATGATGTATATGGATTGGCGGGTTCGGGTACAAACGGCGGCCAGACAGGCATTTCTCCATTTAGTATTGATATTATTGAACAATTGCAGGTTGTTCTTTCTCCCTATGATGTAACTTATGGTGGTTTTGCCGGTGGAGGTATAAATGCCGTTACCAAGTCCGGAACAAACCGATTTACAGGGACCGGATATTACTATCTGAGGAATCAAAACTTGGTTGGAAAAACCAATGGTGTCCAGGCAGACCGTCTTGACTTGGACAAACGTGAAAAAGTGGCTGATTTCATGGAAACAACTTATGGTGCATCTTTCGGAGGCCCAATCATAAAAGATAAATTATTCGTGTTCGCAAACTTCGAAATTCAGTCAAAAGAAACTCCTACGCCTTTCGACATTACAGAGTACACATCAGTTGAGAACAGAGTTACTGTAGCAGACCTCAACAACTTGCGTGATTTCTTGATTAACACCTATGACTATGATCCTGGTACTTTTGGAAGCACAAAACAGAATCTCGACGGTGTGAAATTATTTGCAAAGTTTGATTACAATATCAATGATAATCATAGACTTACAGTAAGGCATCAGTATACAAAAGCTGAACAATATGAGAGATATGCCGGAAGCAGAAATACTGTAAACTTCTCTAATAATGGTATTTACTTTCCCAGCATAACAAATTCGTCAGCCATTGAGCTCAACTCAAGGTTTGGTGGTGGTTACTCAAATAATTTGATTCTAAGCCGTGTATCGGTAAGAGATGACCGCGACCCTATCGGGAAAGATTTTCCATATGTATTCATTGAAGATGGCAACAGCGGTACTATTCGTTTCGGATCTGAAGAATTCTCCACAGCTAACAGGCTTGATCAGGATATTATTTCAATAACAAATAATTTCAAAATCTACAGAGGAGCTCATACGGTTACTGTTGGGACGCACAATGAGTTTTACAGTGCTTACAATGTATTCATTGGTCAAAACTACGGTACCTACAGATATGCCAGTTTGGGAGATTTTCTGCAAGGGCTGCCGGCGAAAGAATATAACAGGGCATATTCGTTGATTGACAATGTTGCTGGTAATAAGACAGCTGCCGCAGCTGATTTCGATGCCATGCAACTTGGTTTCTACATTCAGGATGAATGGACAGTGAACAGCAAACTCACACTTACGGGCGGATTGAGGATAGATTTACCAGTTATCAATACAGACATAAAAGTCGACAACTACTTCTATGACAGCGCCGTTATTGCAATGCAAAACCAATATCCTGCTGCTAAGGGAACTATTGCAGGCAGCATGCCGGAAGGTCAGATTATGTTAAGCCCAAGATTAGGTGCATCATACGACATTCTTGGTACAGGTAAATATGTTCTGCGGGGTGGATTAGGTATATTCACCAGCCGTATTCCGTTTGTTTGGCCAGGAGCAATGTACACAAACAATGGTCTGACGCTCGGAAGGGTTGATCAAACAAATATTGACGGGCCTGTTTTATTTAATCCTGATGTTCAAACACAACCAACCAATCCTAACTTCGCAATCCCCTCAGGACAGATCGATATTTTCACCAAAGACTTCAAATATCCTCAGGTGTTCAGAACAAATCTTGCCTTCGACTTCGTTCTTCCCGGCGGAATTGATGCAACAATCGAAGGAGTTTACACCAAGACCTTAAACAATATTCTTTACACAAACATCAATTCTGATACAGCTGTAAAATTCAGATGGACAGGTACACCAGATAACAGGAATGTTTATTTCAATAAAAATATAAACAGCAAATATTCAGCTGTTTATTTAGGCTCAAACACGTCAGATGGTTACGCTTATAACTTATCTGCTTCTTTTGCCAAAAACTTCCCATTTGGTCTTTCAGCCCTACTATCCTATTCATATGGAGATGCTTATGCACTTAGCGAAGGAACATCTTCTCAGAACTCATCACAATGGAGGGGTCAGGTTAACATCAACGGAAGAAACAATCCAGAGTATGGCCGTTCTGATTTTGCTGCCGGCCACAGAGTTGTAACAGCACTCTCATACTCCTATAAATGGACAAAAGATGGTGCAAATAAAACCACTATTTCCCTCTTCTTGAATGGACAATCCGGAACTCCTTACTCTTATGTCATTGCGGGATCAAATGCCAGAAACCTCAATGCCGAAAGAGGCAGTACCAGTGCCAACAGAAGCCTTGTTTACATTCCAAAAGATGAAAATGAGATCAATTTAGTAGATTATAAAGTTGGAGATGTTACCGTTACAGCTGCTGAACAATGGGTTAACCTGAATAAAGTGATCGAAGATGACAAATATTTAAGCAAAAATCGCGGAAAGTATGCTGAGAAAAACGGTGCATGGGGACCAGGCGCTGCAATTTTTGACTTAGCTGTTCGTCATGATTTTGGGATGAAATTTGGCTCAAACACACACAAGTTCCAGCTATCACTTGATATTGCTAACTTCGGAAATATGCTCAATAAAGATTGGGGTACCATCTATACAATTCCTGGCGGACAGTTCAATAATTATACATTGTATCAGTTTGAAGGATATGAAGCAGATGGAACTACTCCTAAATTCACTTTCAGAAGCAAAGATACAGGACTTGACAGATACGATATTTCCGGCCTGGCATCGCGTTGGAGCATGCAATTCGGATTAAGGTATATTTTTAACTAATTATACATCTCATAATGCACAAGGGGCTGCCTCTTCAGGCAACCCCTTTTTTATTAGTTTTGCTTATACCCAAAAAATATGAGAACCCAGCAATACTTCAGGACACTTTTATTGCTGATAGCCTCCATTGTCTTAGGCTATTCATGCAACACCCCCCCGTCACCCCAGAGAGCATATGTTGTTGTCCTTTCCATGGATGGCTTCAGATGGGATTACCCGCAAAAAGCCCCAACTCCAAACCTGAATCTACTAGCTGCTCAAGGGGTCACGGCAGAACGACTGATTCCTTGTTTCCCGACCAAAACATTTCCCAACCATTATTCCATTGCTACCGGAATGTATGTGGACCACCACGGGATTGTGCTAAATAATTTTTACGCAACTGATCTGGTAAAAGAGTATAACAAAGGCGATCGTTCAACAGTTGAGGACGGCAGGTTCTATGGAGGCGAACCCATCTGGGTTACTGCCGAAAAGCAGGGTTTGAAATCAGCTGCCTATTTTTGGGTAGGAAGCGAAGCTGATGTTGGCGGGATTGTCCCTGATTTAAATAAGAAATATGACCATAAATTCCCGTTTTCCCAACGTATTGACAGCGTGGTTCACTGGCTTTCGCTTCCCGAAGCACAACGACCACAATTGATTATGTGGTATATGGATGAGCCCGACGGAAGCGGCCACAACTTTGGTCCCGAAGGTGAAGACCTTAAGGAAGTAATCACAAGAATGGACAGTTTAGTGGGTGTGTTTGTTCGTGCAGTTGAAGCCCTCCCCCATGCTGCAAACATAAATATCATTGTCCTATCGGATCATGGAATGGCACAGCTTTCGCCCGAAAAAAAGATTTATCTTGACCATTTCGTTGACACAGCCATGTTGGAAGTAATTGATGGCTGGAACCCCAACTTCAACCTTAAAGTTAAAGAAGGATTCATTGATACCGTCTTCAGGCAACTAAGCAAGGCCGGAAACATTAAGGTATGGAAATCAGGCAATTTACCCGAACGCTTTGTTTATGGCAATCACATCCGTTGCCACGACATAGTTTTAGTTGCCGATTCGGGCTGGAGTGTTTATTGGTCCTGGGCCGAAGGATCCGAATTGGGCGCCCACGGGTTCGATAATGCAAACACCGACATGCATGCCATATTCTATGCCAAAGGCCCGGCATTCAAGAAGGGATTGGTAAGCGAACCCCTCCACAATATCGATATTTACCCATTGATTGCCAAAATATTGAATATTAATCCTGCGCCGGTTGATGGCAAAATAGAGCGGATAAATCATTTATTAAAATAAAGTAGTTATGAAGCGTATAAATGCCATACTGGGTTTTATACTGATATGTACAGGTACTGTTTTTGCCCAGCATCCATTGCTGCAATCAGGTCCGATGCTTGGATATTCAGAAATGAGGGAAGTACTCATCTGGGTGCAGACGAAACAACCTGCAATGGTTTATGTTGAATATCTCCCCAATGACGGAACAGTGCCTGTCAGAAGGACTAATTCTGTTTTTACGACCAAGGAAAAGGCGTTCACGGCAAAAATGATCGCCGATTCGGTGGTTGACGGAACACGTTACACCTATCGACTGGTTATTAATAACGAAATAGCATCCCTGCCTTATCAAACTGAATTTCAAACACAAAAGATTTGGAAGTGGCGCGGTGACCCGCCTGAATTCACTTTTACTGCCGGCAGTGGAGCATATATTAACGAAACAGAGTTTGACAGACCAGGAATGCCTTATGGAGGCGAATACCAAATATATAGCGCCATACACCAACACAATCCTGATTTCATGATCTGGCTCGGCGATAACATATACCTCCGTGAAGCCGACTGGAACAGCATGACTGGTATTCTGGGACGGTACACCCACACACGATCCACGCCAGAGATGCAGCCGCTGCTAGCAAACACCCATCATTATGCCGTGTGGGATGATCATGATTATGGCCCAAACGACAGCGATAAAGGATTCTGGAACAAAGCCAATACCCTAAAGGCCTTTGATTACTTTTGGGGAAATCCATCAGTGGGCGTTCACGATATTGAAGGTGCTATCAGCAGTTTTCAATGGGCAGATATTGATTTCTTCATGCTGGATAACCGTTGGTACAGGGATCCGAATAACAGCAAGATGCCACACAAAACACAGTTGGGCGAACAGCAGCTTCAATGGCTTTTTGACAACCTTACATCAAGTCTGGCGAGCTTCAAGGTGGTTGTACTGGGCGGTCAGTTTCTGAGCACAGCCGGACTTTTTGAAACCTACACCAACTACGGCTTTGCTGAAGAAAGACAGCGGATTATTGATTATATTTATAAACAGAACATTAGAAATGTAGTTTTTCTGACCGGGGATGTCCATTTCACTGAACTATCGGTTCTTAGATCCGATGGCAAACCTACCATATGGGACATGACTTTTTCTCCTTTTAATTCAGGTGCCAATTTCAGAGGTGAGTCATGGAACAATACCCTGAGGGTACCAGGCACAGTTGTCGGTGACCGTAATTTCGGAAAAGTCCGGTTTTTCGGGACCATTAAGGAACGAAAAATGGAAATAAGCAGTTATGACAGCAACAATAACCTCAAGTGGACCAAAGTCGTAGAGCAGGAATAAACATACCTGCATGGTAAAAGGCATTACAATCTGTATGTGTCTGTTAATTAAGGCAGGCAATTATAGTTCTTCAGTCAAGAAAGCGCGACAGGTCAATTCCGGGATCAAGTGCACAATAGCTAGCTGTGCCAAACCAATTCATTCGATTTGAGGCAACTATGTTATAGATAAAATCAGTAAACCCGGACGGCAGAAATACAAGGAACCGAAACCAACTGAATGGTGGTTTCAACAATGCCAATACTTTGAATACAGCATTTGATCTTAAGTGGATTCCCTGAGCATCACAGAGTATTACAGTTTCATTATCAATGCCTTGCAACTTTGATTGTTCAATAATTTTCTTTGCAAGATCACTGCTGTTTGATGCAAAACGAAGCACAGCAAGCTTTTCGTGTTTCAGAATAAAACGTACGGACCGGTTGCATAAGGCGCAATTTCCATCAATGATCAATACCGGGATGTGCTGATGACGCATCAAAATGATAAGTTAGGGCTATTTTGCCATGATACTATTTGCCATACCCATCAATAGAATTCGGGGCACAAAGCGTGTTGAAAAAGCCATAATTCTGTTAAGAAATCCGTGGATGGCCACAGTTTTGCCTTTCATGGCCATTTTGTAAGTAAACTCAGCCACTTCATCAGAGCCAGGGACAGTCATCATACTGAAGAGTCTGCTTTCTTTCATATTGGCTGCATCCTGAAATCCGCTTCGTGTTGGGCCCGGGCAGATGGTTGTTACCGTAACACCTGTTCCCTTAAGCTCGTGTTGCAAGGCCGCAGAAAAACTAAGCACATACGACTTTGTGGCGTAATAAACTGCCATTGTCGGGCCAGGCTGGAATGCAGCAGTGGAAGCAATTTGAATGATTTTCCCACGTTTCCGGCTGACCATCGAAGGAAGAAATAAGTGAGTTAGGTGGGTCAAAGTGTGCATATTCAATACGATCATCTTATCCAGACTACCCCAGTTTTGTTTAAGAAATTCACCATAAAGCCCAACTCCTGCATTGTTCACCAAAATATCTATTTCAACACCCAATCGCTTGATTTCATTATAAACTAAAATTGAAGCAACATGCTCCGAAAGGTCTGCGTTGATAACATAAACCTTGACAGCGTATTGATCAGTCAATTCTCTGCTTAGTTCAATCAGTTTTTCCTTGCTGCGGGCTACTAAAACAAGGTCAAATCCGTTTCGGGAAAAAACATGTGAAAGTTCCAGGCCTATACCTGAGGAGGCGCCTGTTATTAAAGCAGTTTGTTTCATTAGAAGGGAGTAAATTAACTAACAGAGAAATACTTATTAAGCTTCGCTATATTATCCGGCTTACCAAAGACATATAACATATCATCAGTCTCAATGTTCATCTCGGGATCAATCTCGGTAATGTACTTGTTGCCGCGTCTTATGGCAAGCACTGTTACCTGGAAATTTGATCTCAGGCCGCTTTCACTGATTGATTTACCAACAACCTTATTGTGATCCTGATACACCGGAAGGCTGGCGAAGACCAGTTCGGGTATTTGTAAACGAAGCGACTCCGGTACAATAAAATCATTATTTGTTTTGGCCAGCAATTCATAGTTGTGCGATCGAATAACTGCAGCGAATTCTTTGATTTGTTCAAAAGGCACCAGGTACCGGTTCAACACACGGGTAAAAATCTCAATTGAAGTTTCGAATTCCTCGGGGATTACCTCGTCAGCACCAAGGTCTAAAGTTGGGACTATTTCATTCACATAACGTGTGCGGACAATGATATGGGTTGTTTCGGAAACCTCTCGGATTTTACGGATAATCATTTTTGTAGCTGCGGCATCCGAAATTGCGATAACTGCCACACGAGCTTCGTGCACATGAACATGGCTCAGCAAAATTGGGTCTGAGGCATCTCCGAATACAATTGGCAATCCTTCCTTTTTAGCTTCCTGATACACCAGAGGATCAAATTCGATAATACTGTAAGGTATCTTGGCTTGCCGGGCTGCTTTTGCAACATTTTGCCCATTGACACCAAATCCGATGATGACTAAATGGTCATGCATGTCCTCAACCGTGAAAGAATCCGGTTTATGCTTCAATTTTTGTAAACGATCCAGCCTCTTTCTGACCCCTTCGGGGAGCATTGCCTTGATTGCCCAATCAGAAAACCTTTCCGAATATCCCATCATAAAAGGAGTTAAACCCATACTGAGTATTGAAACCGATAGAAAAGTCTGATACATAGACTCATCCAGCAATGAGTTTTTGATGCCAATTATCGAAAGCAGAAACGCAAACTCCCCAACCTGAAAAAGGGTGAATGCCGACATAAAAACCGTTTTGAGGGGATACTTCTTAACCAGTATCGTTAAAGCTATAACAATCATTTTCAGGAGAATAACCCCAATGGTCAGGAGAATAAGTTGCCAAAAATGACCTACGAAGTACGAAATATCGAGGAGCATTCCGACGGAGACAAAAAAGAAGCTTATAAATATTTCCCTGAATGGCAAAATGTTAACTGTTGCCTGATGGCTATACTCTGATTCAGAAATGATGAGACCAGCAAAGAAAGCACCGAGCGCCAGCGACAAACCTGCCGAGGAAGTCAACCATGCTGTGGCAAAGATTAATACTATAACAGTAAGTATAAACAATTCGCGGCTCTTGGTTCTAACTACTCTGTGTAAAACTTTAGGCACAACATAACGGGAAAGAAGCACCAGGGCACTTACAACAAAGGCTACCTTAGCAAATAAAAGCAGCACTGTAACAAGTGTATTCCCGCCATTTCCTGCAAGTATGGGGGTGAAAAGGATCATCGGAACCACAATAATATCCTGAAAAATTAAAATACCCATAGCGATCCGGCCGTGGGCGCTGGCAATTTGTCCCTTTTCCTGAAGTATCTTAAGCACAATAGCAGTGCTGCTGAGCGAAATCAAGAACCCCAGAAAAACTGCCTTCTCAAGTTCAAGTCCAGACAACAATCCGATGATAACCGTAAATAGTATGGTACCACCTACCTGCAATGATCCACCTATGAGAACGGTGTTGCGTATTCGTGCCAGGCCTTTTAGTGAAAACTCGATTCCAATCACAAACAGCAGAAAAATAACCCCAATTTCTGAAAGCAATTCCACTTCATGAGAGGCTTTAACCAGGCTGAATCCATGCGGGCCTGCTACTACACCTGTAATTAGAAATCCAAGTATGGCAGGCATGCGAAAACGCTGAAAAGCAAGGATAATGAGAACGGATAGTCCAAGAATAACAACGATCTCCTTAAGCAAGGGGAGTTCCATAGCGAAAATTTTGGTTGGATTAGCTTTTAGTCAAAGATAATCAAAAACCAAACTAAATTACAAGTGCGGAAATGAAGGATCCCAAAAGCAGGTTGTTCATTCAGAAATTGGAACAAACTTATCCTTTTCCGTTGTGAAAAGGAAACGGCGGTAGGGGTCATAGCGGTAAAAGCGTCCTGTTTTTTCCTGAGCGGCAATTTGGTTATTTAACCTTGCATTCAGGATGTGATCAAAAGTATATCCGGCATAGAGCCTTCCGGTGAAAGCTACTGCAGTATAGAACTTTTCGAGGTTAAGGGTATCGGTAGACAAACGATATCCCACCTCTCCGGTTACGAAGTTTTGGGTAAAATATCCCTGATAGTCATCACTAATATCATAGGATGCAAATAGCACTTCCATCGGGGCATCAGAGGAAGCATTCACGCGAGCCACCTCAAACCATGAGGCAATGTTAATATTCGTAACCGGAAAATCATAGGCGTATAGAATACCATTGACCACCTCATCATCACGCACTTTTTCAACACTTTCCTGAACTTCCACCTGTGCCAGACTTACAAGCCATGCATCACCTTCCCATGAATGAAAAGCGTCAAGTTCGGATTCTCCAAACACCTTTATGCCGTAACGACCCAGTTCCCGACTATATGACTGCCTGAAAATATTAAGGTATTGCTTGCCTGACAATTCTTTTACAACACGGCTGGAAACTAACCTCAACGAATCCTGCATATATGTATCCATGTTTTCCCATCCATCAACTTCCGGATCTGTCATCTGATCAGCATAGATCTCCTCGGTGGTAATAAGCAAAACGGCAATCCGGCTGGTATCCCTTGCAAGTTTGTTTGCCATTTTTCGTTCGGCTGAACAGGAAGCCAATAGCAGTACCAACATAAAAAACGTCAATAGTGATTTCATCATATCTGTTACATTCTTTTCAATCAGAATGACACAATAACAGGCCACAGGCTGCAATTATTGCAAAAAAAAAATCAGATTTCAGCCTGAACGGCTTCTTCTTTCAACATTTGAAGGGCAAATTGCTGACCATATCTTTCGGCCCTGTCGATATCGCTTTCATTGGGACTAAATTTCACAAAAACATCGGTTTCGGTGTATTTCAATTTTAGGTTTTCCAGATTGGTTCTGATGATCTTCATTCCTTCTCCGCTCCAGCCATATGAGCCGAAGCCACCAGCCAGTTTTCCCTTGTCGCGAAGGGGATTGATCAAGGCGAACAGGCGGTACACAGGCAATAGTATATTCTGGTTAATAGTCGGACAACCAACGATAAAACCATTTGCCATAGTAAGTTGCATTTCAATCTCGCCGATGCTGGTATGTTCAATATCCATAACAACAGCTTCAACCCCTTCGACGGATTCAACCCCTCTGGCAATAGCCTTTGCGATAACTCCGGTTTTCTGATAGGCCGAAACATATGGGATATAGACCCTGTGTTTGCGGGGCATATTGAGGTATTCATGTGCAAACTGTTCCGAAAGGTCAACATATCTTTTCCAGTCTTTTCTGAGAATGGGGCCATGACCCGTGCAAATGGCACTTATTTCCAGAGGCTTTATTTTCTCAATAGCTTTAATCATAAACCGACTGAATGGCTTCAGGATAACATCAAAATAATACTTGAATGAATCATCCCAATTACCAACCAGATCGTCGAACATTTTGTGGTCGGCGTAGTGCGCCCCAAATGAATCGCAGGTAAAAAGCACCTTATCTTCAACCAGGTATGAATAAATAGAATCAGGCCAATGCAGATTGGGGGCTGAGATAAAGCGAAGAGTCATGTTTCCGAGGTCAAGTTCCTGCCCGTCTTTTACCTGAATGCTTTCGAAAGGCTCGGAGGTCAGGTCCCTAAGATAGCGGATAGCGTTGCTGCTTCCTACCACTTTTGCTTTGGGAGCCAACCTGAGAAGGTGCCCAACACAGCCCGAATGATCAGGTTCAGTGTGGTTCAAAATGATGTACTCGATTGTGGATGGATCAGTCAGGCTTCTTAGTTTTGCTTCATAAGCGGGCCAGAATTTTTCTTTAACGGTTTCCACAACAGCCTTTTTTTCAGCATCTATGAAATAGGCATTATAGGTTGTGCCATATTTTGTTTCCATGACGACATCGAACGTTACAATATCATAATCAATGGCTCCGCACCAATGAACCTTTTCGCTAACCTGCAATACATGTGGCATTTCCATAGTTCGTCTTGTTTAATGGTATTTGGGTTTATTATTTTTGGTTTTTCTACAATCCGTCAGTGTTTTAGTTACCGTCAGAAATCAAGTTCCATCTGCAGCGGACCTTCTGGTTTCGCAGCAGGTTTAACCTGATCTACTGACACATTGACATCAATCTCTTCCTGATTAACTGTGTTATCCTCATCTTCCTTATCAGTTCCCGTTTCCTCAACTATGTCAGCGTCTTCAACAGGAATGATTAATGGTTCAAGGACAGATATTTCTGCTATTTCAAAGGTTGATAACCGCTTACCTTTTGCCTTGAAGCTCTTGACGGCAATAAACGAAGTCACCTCTATGGTTTCTTCCTCGGGTTGTTTTCCTTTTTCTGTAGGATAAAATGACAGACGAACAACGGGTAACTCATCAAAGATAAGTTTAATCAGGGATGATTGCGGATGTTCTCCTATCATTGAAATTCGCTTGCCGATCGGAATATCTTCTTCTAAGGTAAAGCGTTTCAGGTAATGCCTGCCGGTTTCTCCCTCTAAGTAAATAAGAGAAATAATCTCTTCGGGGTCATGCTTTTTAAGCGTTACCATATCATCATCAAAATGTGTTGAAAGATCATATCCTGTTAGCTTAAAATCACCATTTTGCATAAAATTAACCAAACGGTCATCAGAAGCAAAAGCACCGATGTACACACCTCTTTGGTCGGTATTCAGCCTTTTTACTACCTCATCATACCAAATATCTCTGGCCCCAAGTGTGGACACCCCATTTTCACGTTTATGGATTTGTTTCAAAGGGTGTTTTGTGAGTATATTTCCGCGTGAGTTCCTTCCTTTAATTGTCAATTCGGCAAAATTGAATTCAAAAGCAGGTTTTTTCATACGGGGTTTTGGTTTAAGCAGCACTTTGATGATTTCAGCCTCTCCGTTGGGATTAGCTGAAAAATAAATCACTTTTGAGTCGGGAGCTCCTGCTGTAACATCATATTCTTTATCTCGTGTGACGCCAATCACGGAAAACCTTTTTACGTACCAGGGGCCTTTTCTTCCGTCCCTGTAAACCACGTTATACACTGTTCGGTCATCATTTTTGCGGAACACATCAATATGTATAATATGCTCGCCCACAAATGATTTTGATGAAACTTTGGTCACCAGAAAGGTTCCGCTCTCCTTAAAAACAATTATTTCATCGAGATCGGAACACTCGCAAACAAATTCATCTTTGCGGAGTGAGGTGCCGACAAAGCCTTCGAGCCTGTTCACGTAAAGTTTTTCGTTATTTGCCGCAACAGATGCTGCCTGTATGGTATCAAAGCTTCTGATTTCTGTTTTGCGTTCCTTACCCTGTCCATATTTCTTTTTAATTTGCCTGAAGAAGTTGATCGTATAATCCGTAATATGCTCCAGATGATTCTTTACTTCTTCCATTTCTGTTTCGATACCCTTCAGGTGTTCATCGGCTTTAAACGAATTAAAACGTGTTATCCGTTTGATTTTAATCTCGGTAAGCTGAACAATATCCTCATCAGTTACCGCTCGTCGAAGCAATGACATAAATGGGCCAAGGCCTGAACGAATGGCATCAATTACTTCTTCCCAGCTTTCGCATTGTTCAATATCGCGGTAAATGCGCTGCTCAATGAATATTTTTTCGAGTGAAGAAAAATGCCAGTCCTGGTCAAGTTCGTTTAATCTGATTTGCAATTCGAGCCGAAGCAGGTTGCGGGTTTGTTCGGTATTGCCTCGTAAAATTTCACTTACCCCAATAAAGGCAGGTTTTCCATCGCGAATAACACATGCATTTGGAGAAACTGACACTTCGCACTGGGTGAAGGCATACAGGGCATCAATTGTCTGGTCGGGTGATACTCCCGGGTTCAGGTGGATAACAATTTCAACGTTTTCGGCAGTATTGTCGTCAATTTTACGTATTTTGATTTTTCCTTTATCATTTGCTGATACAATACTGTCAATCAAGCTGGTTGTTGTAGTCGAAAAAGGTATTTCGTTGATAACTAAGGTCTTTTTGTCTAACTGCGAAATCTTCGCCCTGATCCTCACCTTTCCACCCCTCAGACCGTCGTTGTACTTCGAAAAATCACCCATGCCGCCGGTTTGAAAGTCTGGTAGCAGCTCAAATGCTTCACCATTCAGATGCCGGATAGAGGCATCAATGAGTTCAATGAAATTATGTGGCAGTATCTTGGAAGCCAGTCCTACTGCAATTCCTTCAACACCCTGTGCCAGCAGGACCGGGAATTTCATGGGCAATGTAACTGGTTCTTTGTTTCGCCCGTCATAGGAGAGCTTCCAACGCGTAGTTTTTGGATTAAAAACCACTTCCCTGGCAAACTTCGAAAGTCTGGCTTCAATATAGCGCGATGCAGCAGCGCTGTCTCCAGTGAGCACATTGCCCCAGTTGCCTTGTGTTTCGATAACTAAATCCTTTTGGCCAAGCTGAACTAATGCGTCGCCAATTGAAGCATCTCCATGCGGATGGTATTGCATGGTGTGGCCGATAATATTGGCTACTTTGTTAAAGCGTCCGTCATCAAGCTGGTTCATTGCGTGAAGCAGCCTCCTCTGAACCGGCTTTAGCCCATCACCCATATCCGGAACTGCACGCTCAAGGATCACATAGGATGCATAATCCAAAAACCAGTTCTCATACATTCCCCCCAACTGTATCGTCCGGTGGAGTTCGCCCTGACTTTCGGCATTATCCTTTATGCTGTCATCATCAAATGTCATTATTCATCTTGTGTTATTTCCAAAACCTTAGCAAAAATACTTCGAACAGTAGAAAAATCAGTGTTAATAAAACAAACCATTTCCACAGCATAGAACCTGGGCTGATCAACTTCTGCGACTGCTTTCCTTTAAGATCAGATACCGACAGGGTGCTTTGCCTGTCGAATCCTGCTGAGACAAGCTTTTCGCTCAATTCCTCCTCAGTCCAGGTTAATAATCTTGATTCGATTCTGTTGTGGTTAACAGAAACAAAACCTATTGTTGAGTCTTCTGAAAAAATCCTGTGGTGGCCCGGTACCTCAGATCCCTCTGCAAAACCAAATTGGGTTATGCCGCGATAATTGCGTTGCTGAGGAATCCAGACCAAACTGTCAGGAGCAATAACTTTTAAAACATGATCAGTATGTTTAGGAACAAAAGGAAACTCAACCATAGCATCTTTCCCAAAAATGAAGTATAAACGCTCAGTGCCTGGTTGAAGCAATGCTAAACGATACATTACCGGGACAAAAAGTGCATTCCTTTGAAATCCAGACCATTCATCATCCAACGCAACAGGCAGAACATAAACCTTTCCCTGAAAATATGAAGCTTCAGCCAAAAAAGCTTTTCCATTGGCCATTGTCATCAGACTCAGGGTATTGTCTCGTCGCAAAGGGACAATCGGATAGTGTTTAAAAACATGAGGAAAATCAGGATTGTCGGGAATACTGATAAACACATCCTTAAAAAGTGGGTGCTCGGTTTGTACCGAAAATACTCTGGTGTTCGCGGTGTCAGGAATAATATTATAAGAAAGGCCAAAGCGTGAAATCCATTGATTAATAGCAGAAGGAGCAATACCAGGCGAAGGAACTACCAATACCCTTCCACCGTTCTGTACATATTGGTCAAGCGCAAATGTCAGCCCATCCGATACTTGCTCAATTTCGTTAAGGATAATCAACCTGTATTGCCTGAATGACTGAAAATCAAGCTGTAATTTGTTGCGGCTGTGCAAAACAAACATTGGATCACTTGAAGCAAGCAACTGTAACCACCGGTTGGGGCTGTTCCCAAAAATCTCAAGCACGTTCAGCTTATCTGTTACTTTAAAGGATAAATTCATATTATCATCAAAAACAACCGGATAATCATTTATCAGAACTTCTGCATTATGCCATCCCGACTGATCAGTAACAAACTGAAGTTCAATGTCGGAAAACGAATTGGCTTTTAGATCAACGTTAGCAATAGCCCGGCGGGTGTTATTTATCATTAGGGAAACAGCCTGATTCTTTACATCTGCCCCCCCCTCATTAAACAACCTGACCATTAGCGAGACTGATTGACCAGGATAAAGTACCGGGCTGTCAAGCCAGCAACTGTCAATAAATATGTTTTGATAAGACTGTGGTTTAAGATGAACAAAGAAGTGCCGAAACAATGAGTCAGGTTCAAGATTATCAAGGTCTGCTGAAGTCTTTTGATAATCAGATAGCAAAAATGCCGACTTCGACCCGGATTCTTTCCTGGTTAGCTGACTCATACGTTCGAAGATCATTGACACAGTCACAGGGCGTGTGCTCATACCAAGACTGGCAACCTCCCGAACAAACTCATCAGGTGTAAACGTGTACTCATGTTTTGGTAGCATATCATTGGTAACCAACAAAAAACGATCATTCTTATGTACAGATCCTGCAATATCAAAAGCCAATTGCCTGGCTTCGTCAAACAAGCTACCTTTGCCTCCTTTAAGACTCATACTTAGCGAGTTATCAAGATATACCACGATAAGGTTTTCTTTCGAATAACTTTCGTTTTGCTTGTTGGCCAGATATGGCCCGGCAAAAGCAATTACTAAAGCTGCAATAGCCAACATGCGAAGCATAAGAATTATTAGGTGCTTTAATCGGTTGGTTTTTGAAGTCTGTTGAACAAGATTCTTCAGAAGCGCAATTCGGCTAAAATATACCAGGCGGTGTCGTCTGAAATTAAACAAGTGGACAATAATCGGTATTGCCAATGCTGATAATGCGAATAATATGCCCGGATACAGAAATTCCATCAAATCACAGCTAATCAATCAAAAGGTAAGGCAAAAATAAGCAATCTCATGATGATGGCATTCCAAAAAGGTTTGTGGCATGAAGTAGTTGTCAACAATCTGCACTCAAGGACAATAGCCATAACTCCCTCTGAAATTAAGCAATATGCTTCCGGAGCTTGACGATGATTTTCGGGTGTTGCACAAAATGAAGGCTGTAGTATAAATACCACAGCCTTCTGAAAATAAAACACTTTAAAATGTCTACAGCACGCCCTGATCCAGCATGGCATTGGCTACCTTGAGGAAACCAGCGATATTGGCACCTTTTACATAGTCAATATAACCACTCTCCTGTTTGCCATATTTCATGCAGGAGGCATGGATATTTTTCATGATTTCGTGCAACCTGACATCAACCTCTTCACGACTCCAAGCAAGTTTCATTGAGTTTTGGGTCATTTCGAGGCCAGAAGTTGCAACACCACCGGCATTAACAGCTTTGCCAGGGCCAAAAAGTATTTTGTGTTTTTTAAACACTTCAACCGCTTCAGGTGTTGACGGCATATTAGCACCTTCGGCTACACAGAAACAACCATTTGCAACTAGTGTTTCGGCATCTTCTTTGCCCAATTCATTCTGGGTTGCGCAAGGAAGTGCAACATCGCATTTTACTTCCCAGGGGCGTTTGCCCTGAACAAATTGTGCTGATGGAAACTCATATGAATAAGGTTTTACAATATCCTGGTTAGAAGCGCGGAGCTCAAGAAGATACTCTATTTTTTCACCACTGATTCCGTCCGGGTCATAAATATAACCGTCAGGTCCCGAAATGGTTACTACTTTTCCACCAAGTTGGGTTACTTTTGTTGCTGCCCCCCAGGCTACATTGCCGAAGCCTGAAATTGCAACTGTTTTTCCTTCAAAACCTGTATTGCGGGTAGCAAGCATTTCCTGGGCAAAATAAACTGCTCCAAAACCGGTTGCTTCAGGACGGATGAGGCTTCCACCCCAATTAATCCCCTTGCCGGTAAGCACGCCCACATGTTCGCGGGTTAGCTTTTTATACATACCAAACATATATCCGATTTCTTTTCCTCCTACGCCAATATCACCGGCCGGAACATCAGTTTCTGGACCAATTATTTTCCATAGCTCAAGCATGAACGACTGGCAAAAACGCATGATTTCGGCATCCGACTTTCCCTTGGGGTCAAAATCCGATCCACCCTTACCACCGCCCATCGGCAAGGTTGTAAGGCTATTCTTGAAAATCTGCTCAAAACCAAGGAACTTGAGAATGCTCAGGTTTACACTGGGGTGAAAACGAAGGCCTCCTTTGTAAGGCCCGATGGCGTTGTTAAATTGTACCCTGTAGCCAAGATTGACGTGTACTTTCCCGTTATCTGCCACCCATGGCACCTTGAACGTAAGCACGCGGTCGGGTTCAACAATGCGTTCAATGATGCCTGCAGCCTCGAATTGAGGATTTTGGCTGACTACCTCTTCAAGAGATTCCAGCACTTCACGCACGGCCTGCAGGTACTCCAATTCGCCCGGATGTTTCTTCTCCAGGTCATTCATGATTTTTTCTAAGTTCATCGCTTTTACTTTTTAATAAATCATTATTAAATCAGGACTGTTATCTTTTCACATTGTGAAATTATTCACACAGCAAAATTACTGTAATTTATGTGACAATCCCAAAGAATATAAGACAATTTTTGATTTTAGGCCTAAAGTAGATTCAGTCTAAATTATTTAATGCAACCGTTTGCAACTTTGCCGGCATTTTCATTTTTATAAAACAGCTTTACTCTCCTTTCAGGTATTACTACCATTGCCAAAAATGCCTTAAATCATTCAAAAATTTCGAGTAAAACCAAGGTAACCTAACTATTTCTTGAGCCGACCGTTCCCTCGATCAGTTTAGTTAGAATGTCAAGATTAATATCAGACAGTTTCTTAACATACAGGCAGGCTTTCCCTGTTTTGAATTTCCCAAGATCCTTCAGTTTATCAGCTTGTTCTTCAAATCCATATGATAAATATATAGTGATGTTTTGTTTGCGTGGCGAAAATCCTGCGATAAACCAGTCGCCTTCCCTGCCGCTTTCGTACACATAATGATAGGATCCAAAGCCAATTATTGACGGACCCCAAATCAAAGGCGGAGCTCCTGTTGCCTTACCCATAATGGCAATAAGTGTTGCACAATCACGTCTAACATCTTCGTTTTCTATACTTTGAATAAATTCCTCTACAGCCCTATCTGTGGGCTTTGTCTTTATTTCTACCATTCTTTATCAACATCGTTACATACAATCCAACATCCATGACCGGCCCAGTAAACTATGAATCAACACATGTGGCCTGATGTTACCCTCCATATTATCCATAACAACAATACTTATGATCGCTTCCACAAAAACTTTTTCGTCGGGATTTAGTGATTTTTCCTGCAAAAAAAGCCGCTCTGCACTGAGGTTGTCACCTGATGCTGCCACAGGCCATACTTTATCACCGGTTCCACAAAACTTCATGATAGCTGCATCAGCCATATAGAAATACTCCCCATGAGCAGTAAAGCTCCGGTTTGATAAGGTTGAGCCTGTCAATTTCCGGAGCACAAACTGCTCTGACCTTTCAACGCGCTCTCCTTCGCTGTTAAGAATGACCATTGAAGATTCCATGACTCCAAGAATGAGTTGAGCATCTCTTCCGGCATCAAGCACAAGCTTACCGGAACTATTTATAAACCAATTCCCGAATACCCCGTTCCATGTGGTATCATTATTAATTCTGCGCAGCAAAAGAAAGGTTGAGTCGGCAAAAAGTTCGACTTCGCTGTGGGCAGAAGCCTCCTCTGAAAATATTATGCTGCCTGAATAAACTACCGGCAGTTCACCTATCTCCTGCGGAACCTCTTTGGTTTTGTGTGGTGTAACTGATCCGGAACAAGAAACAAGCAATAAGCCGGCACAAAAAACTGCAAAGTGAATTCCAGCTTTTAAACTTTTAAGGGTATTCATGATTTCAACGGTTTTTGAGGTTTACGAAAGGCCTCTATTAAATATATCAGCAAAGGCAGGGTTGCGATGACCAGAATGAGTGGCAACATCAATGTACCCATAATAAAAGAGCCTTCACGAGCCGAATATGACATTCCCGCTGTGATCAGAAAAAAGATCAGCAATACGCTAAGCTTTAGCCAGCGTATCAGCCGAACAGCAGAAGTATATTGTTTCAGGGCATTCTCTGGAGTAATTTTTACTGGATAGTTAAATATCCATGGATACCGGTTGAGGATGGTCATCCCAACAAATGATATGACAGAGATTAATGGCAAAGGCAGGATACTGATTTTACTCCCATACCCATCTGCCTCACCCTTAATGTTAAAATGTACGGGTACAGTATCCGGTAAAGTAAAATAAGCATATAAGGCCTGCACAAAAGTAGCCGCAAGAAAAGCGTACGATAAACCCTCAACAACTTTATCGGCTCGGTTTGGCCTGATGGTAATTTTTGGACGATGTTCCATACTTGCCTTGAAAATTTATTTACAAAGTAAAGAGATTTGGTTTTACTTTGAAGAAAAAATCAATGAAAAAGATACTACCGTTTTTTATTGTCATTTTCGTATTATTTCATGTTATGAGTTCTAAGGCTCAGAACTATACTGATGCCAACATGAGCTTCAATGTGTCAACTGTTAACATTGGCGGAAATTATTCACCTCGGCATGTGCTGGCCATTTGGATCAAAGATAGTGAGGGCAACTTTGTAATTTCACGTAAAGTATTGGCAGCGAGCAGAAAACAACATTTAGTTAAGTGGGTGTCAAGTTCCGGAAACAATAGTGTGAGCGCGGTAACGGGTCCTACGATCAACAACCACACCTCCCACACAGTTAACTGGGATTGCCGCGACCTTTCAGGCAATCTTGTCCCTGACGGAACCTACCAGGTTTGGATGGAATTTACAAGCCGGAATTCGGCCAGCGATGGTGTTCCTGGCCCATCGGCACATATTTCATTCACAAAAGGCACAGACGAACTAAACCAGACTTTTCCGGATGAGACATATTTCAAGCAGATGTCATTGACATATAGCCCAATTGGGGTCGCTCTTGACGAAACCGGGGAAAATATCTTTGACATCAGGTTGGGCCCGGTTCCGTTTACTAATGAGGTAAATTTGAGTTTTGTGTTGCCTGAATCCAGCTTTGTGAGTATTAATATGTATGATGCTCAGGGAAGAAGAATAAAGGAGTTGGTTGATGATTATCTCACACCCGGGATACACGTTAAAACCTATAATACTGTTGATATTTGCCAAAACGAGCTTGTTATGATTCGTTTCAGCATTAACGGAAGGCTGGTGATTCGAAAATTAAGCTGCCTGTAGAAAACTTCAACAAGAAACTAAATGTAGTTCTATTTATCAGCTTAATGCCTCAGAACCTTTTTGAGAAATGAGCTATTCCCGGAAACCTCGAGTTTTGCGAACAAGTCAAACACATGGCTAATAATATCATCTAACTGATTAGGATAATCAATCCGGTTATTGTTGGTTGCTTCGGTAAATTCCCGAATTCCTTCAATAGATTTCACATGAATACCATTCAAGACGGTTACGCCCATTCGAGCCAGTGCAGTTGCATTGCAATGCTGCTCGTATTGTCCTTTCATGGGTACTACGATAAGCTTTTTGCCCAGAAAAAGTGCTTCTGCAGGAGTTTCAAATCCAGCCCCACAAAGCACCCCACTCGAATGAATCATACTTTGGGCAAAATGAGCACCATTCACAGGCCTGATCCGCACCTGAGCATTATATTCGAAGGAATTACCTGATTTTGAGAAAATCTCCCAGCGCACATCTTTTATCCCGGCAAGGACGTTTGCCAGAAAATAGTCGTCATAAGCAGGAAGGTAAACTGTATAGTGTCCATGATCCTCAGGTTTAGCCACACGTATGTCGTTGCGAATTACAGGAGTATAAATACGGTTTGTGTAACGCTCAAAATGAAAGCCAATAAAATCATGTGAAGGGGCGTAATTCTTCAACACAAACGAACCGACAAGATCTTTTTCATCTGGCAGGGGTACATTTGGTTCAAGCAGTGAACTTTGATGGCTTAAGGCAATACATGGGACTTCTTTAAGCTGGCAGGCCCATGCACTCACCGGCTCGAAATCGTTTATTACCAGATCATAATCCTCAACAGGAAGAGCGTCAAATTCTTGTTTCAGCCTGAGCAGGCTGGCTTTGCTAAATGTTTCCCAAACATCCACACCTCCTTTTTTGCCAAAGTAAAAACTCAATCCCCGTAGTTTAAACTTCACAGGGTAATTGATGCTGATGTCGGCCTGAGAACCGCTGATTAAAATATCAAGATCACAGAATTTCTCAAGCACCGGAATTATTGCTGTAGCACGGCTCAGGTGGCCGTTACCTGTTCCTTGAATAGCATACAATACTTTCATGACTGAAACTCCTTAAGCATTATCTGAAACAACTGTTTGTTCTTCATGTCTTCTGTATTCAATTCGCTATCAGCTCCGTTCTGTTGAAGATGTTGCAGGCCATCATCCTTGTGGGTATAGAGCGTCCAGATTCCACCGGAATACTCAAGTGCAGTCAGGTTCTCAATCCAGTCGCCCGAATTCATATACACCACCGACCCTATTGGTCTGTCTATTGTCCTTATCTCGGGATGGTGTATATGGCCACACGCAATAGCATGAAAGCCTTTTCGAATGGCAAGATCGGCAGCTGTTTCTTCAAAGTTGTGGATATACTTCACTGCTGTCTTTACATTCTCCTTTATTTTCTTTGAGAGCGAAACTTTTCCCCTGCCAAACAGCCGACTGACGGCATTTACAAAGGTGTTAATGATTATCAGGCTGTCATAACCGATGGCTCCGGCCTTTGCAAGCCATTTGGAATGCTGCATGATAACATCAAAAACATCACCATGGAAAAACCACACTTTTCCGTGCTCCAATTCGAGGATCAGGTCGTTAACAATATGAAGCGAACCCATGCGCATTCCAGAGAATTTGCGCAAAACTTCGTCATGGTTTCCGGTGATATAGTACACTTTTGTTCTTCTGGAGGCCATCCCAAGGATTTGTTTCACCACTTTCATGTGTGTATTGGGCCAATAGCGTTTGCTGAATTGCCACACATCAATGATGTCGCCATTGAGAATAAGTGTATCGGGTTGTATATTCTTAAGGTAGTGAAGCAGTTCTTTGGCACGACAACCCCTTGTGCCTAAATGAATATCAGAAAGAACTACAATCTCAACCTGCCTTTTCTTTTGCTTCATTCCAAATCAGGAAATAAGCAACAAAGCAAATCCTTACAGGTTTTGGAATTATTAGTAAATGGTTAATTTATTGCCAAAAATTCAACAAAACGCCCAAAGCCATTTTAGTCACGATAAAAAAAAGGCCTGTCTGAGCCAATTGAACCAGACAGGCCTTAACATAGTCACTAAAAGATCGTTGGATTTTAGACGGTTACATCCTGATAAACTTTTTCATGATCAGAGCATCCCTGTATCGGATATAAATCAGATACACTCCCTTGCTTAGCGAAGAAACATCCAGTTCGGAGGCTCCCTCACCTAATTCATGCACCATCAGACTATTTCCATGTAAGTCAGTTATAGTAGCTATGGCTTGTTCTTTAAGATAAATTGTCAGTAGTTCAGAGGCAGGGTTGGGATAAACTTTTGTTTGCTGCGCCAGATTTTCACTGACTAAAGCATTCGATGCAAAAACAGATGTGAAACTCCTGTCAGTGCCGATAAAGAAAGTGAATGGATTTAGTTTGGAACGAACCTCACCATTCTCCATCCAAGCCACAAAAACAAAATCTTCAGCAGGTGTAGCCTGAAGGGTTACCGATTGAAGGAAGGTGTAAAAACCTTCTCCGGTAACTGTTCCGCTATTGACCGGATCAACCGTTATTGATACTGAAAAAGTTTGTTTCACTATAAATACGGCTGTAACTACCAAATCTGATTGGATTGTAAAACTGTATGGGTTAGTTGTACTTACTTCAGTTCCGTTAACTGTCCATTTGCTGAATTCATAGTTTGCTCCGGCAGTTGCAGTTAATGTTACCGTCTGTCCATATGTAAAACTGCCTGCGCCACTTACCGTTCCTGATCCCGCCGGACTAACATTGGCTTGTAAGACACAGGTTTTCAGAGCAAAATCGGCTGATATGGAATGATTTGAGGAAACATTATTAAAAGAATAAACATATGAAGCAAGACCTGTGGCTGCGGAAACCGAAGAACCATCTACAAGAAGCGAATTGATTTGATAACCTGTGTTGGCAACAATCTGAAAATTCTGGCCAGCTCCCTGATTGACACTTATATCGCCCTCAGGCTGAATGGAACCGTTTGCTGCAGCACTAGCTGTAATGGTATAAATTGTCCCGCCTCCGGAACCCGTAACTTGCACCTTATCAAGGCAAACGCCATGACCTGCATTGGAAATGCCTTCAAAAGCAATATAATAATCATCCGATGGGTTTGGCAAGGGGATACTTACTTCCGTCCAGTTGGTAACATTAGTATTAAAACTCTGTAGTAATGTCCACTGGCCCTGTGCGCTGTCTTTGTAGTAGACTTTGAGCTCATCCTGAAAATTCCAGATGATATAGGTGCGGCGGGCATTTGTATACCAAAATCTTAACTCAGTGTTTGTAAGTCCTGACAGCTCCATCTGCGGTGTAATAAGCCTTGTAATAAGATTACTAGATAAAATATCTTCCGATTTATGATAGATATTCGACGACCCTTCATGGGCTGATGGTGGGTTGGACGCTCCGTTACCGGCGCCAACAGTCCAGTTTAATCCACCGTTGATATTTTCCTGAGACCAACAAATGGGTTTTGATGAAAGTCCTTCAAAATTTTCCAGAAAAGGAAGGCCGAACGGTTCGCAAGCAGTAGTTGCTGTTGCGGAGCGCCCTGAAGAATACTGTATGCCGGCATTATATGACCATGCTTTATAAAAATAGGTAGTTGCCGGGCTTAATCCGGTATGCTGGTATGCTGTTTGACTACCCTTGTAAAGGACTACTCCACCACCAGGAATCAGGTCGCCTGGGTTATAACTGCTTCCTTCGACAGGATTTCCAAAAATGCCGTCAGCAGACCAGGCAACCATAACGGGATTGCTGTCGGTGTTTTGCGTCCACGAAAGATCAACCTGATAAGGGCCTGGCACGGAAGCACCAAATGATGCCGGGTTTCGGACTCCTGTTAAAAAATTCTGGGCTTCGATAAGCGCATTGTACGCATTTAACCTTCCGGAACCCAATTTGCCAATATATGATGGATTTACGCCATAATGGTTATCGGCTGAGCTCATTAGGATTTCAGCCAGATCCTGAGGTGTTATCTCACCAAAAGCCATTGATCCGACCAGGGCAGCCACACCCGAAACATGCGGACAAGCCATTGATGTCCCCTGATAAAAGCCATACGTCCCGCTGTTAAGTGTGCTTAATACACCCCGGGCATTCACAGTATTGGTTTCGCCGCCCGGAGCGGAAACTTCTATCCACGTACCGAAATTGGAATACCATGATTTGATGTCCTGGTTGTTGGTGGCTGCCACAGCGAAAGTACCCGGATAAAAACCCGGGTACCAGGAGCCTTCGGTACCGTCGTTCCCTGCAGCAAAAATGGTTATTCCGCCACCAACAAGTGCATCTCCCCCGCCGTTAGCGTTGAAATAATCAATAGCATCAAGCACAGTTTGCTCGTACACCCCAACAGTTGTATATCCCCAACTGTTCTGCGAAATAGCCGCTCCATTATCTGCTGCCCAAACAGGTGCCAGGTCGAATCCGCCAGAACCCGAAGAAGTGAATACCTGTGCTGACATCAGGCGAATACCATTGCCAGAACCATCGCCACCGGCAATACCAGCCACGCCTGTTGCATTGTTGTTAACGGCAGCTACAGTACCTGCCACGTGTGTGCCATGGTTTCCGGGCAACACATTGGAATTGCCACTTACAAAATTGAACCCTATGCCTTCCCACATATTTGCGGACAGGTCAGGGTGATTGAACTGTATGCCTTCGTCAACAATGGCAACCACAAGTGCAGCATTGCCTTTTTCTAGTTCCCATGCCTCGGGCAGATCTATGTCAGCATCGGGTGTTCCACTTTGCTGGCCTGTATTGTGGTAATGCCATTGCTCGTTGTAGCGCGGATCGTTGGGTGTCCAGAAAGCCTCAGGGGCCGATGGATCAAAGTCTGCAATAGCATCCTGACCTTGTTTAGGCGCATTTCCTATCAGCCTTTTTTTGTATTCAGGTTCGGCAAATTCAACCTCAGACAGTCCCATATACGCCTTGATCACTTCTTTTATATCTGCAGATTCATCCAAATGAAGGCGAAACCACTGATGAAATCCCCAGGCCTTGTGCCGATCAGCAAATTGATTTTGCAGAGCAGGGGAATCGAACTGTTGTGATACCTGCTCTACGCCCATTTTACGGTTCATCTGGTCAACAGTTGTGATACCAAAATAACCTTCTCCAGTTTGTGATCCGGCAAGTTTCTCCTCCCTAAGCTGTTGCATAGCCTCAGCAGTAAGTTTAATCTTAACAACACCCTTAACAAAGGCATCGTCATTCACCAAATTGAGGTTTATTGGAGGTCTTTCGCCCCGGATAACCCTGTAGTTTTGGGCGTAAATACTCAGGCTGGCGCCCACAAATAAACAAAACGCTGTCAGACGTATTCCCGTCTTAAAATTTAAGTTCTTCATCTGATTTGTATTGGTTGTTTCGAAAATAACAATTTGTGATTGAAAATTGTTTCAAAGGTATTTAAATCGCTAAATTAATGCATTTTTGTCCGTTTGATCCTTCATAAACGAAGAAAATCAGGTTTTCTAAAGCCAGAAATGAAGAATATATCAAAATTAACCGTGGAATCACGTGTGATTGAACTGTTAAATACGCAGCTGAAAGATTTTCCTGTGTGCAGGATTATTCCATCAGAATCACCTGATTATGTACTTCAGGTCAGCAGACATTACCGGATCGGAGTCGAAATCACACGTATATCATCACACAAAACTGCCGGCATTCCATCGGAGAATTCCTCATATCGGTTCACAGTCGCGGATATTCAGAAAGCCATTGATCGTAAAGCAGATAAAAGCACATTATATCAAAAAAATCGCCTTAACGAGATTTGGCTTATACTTGTCACAGGATCAGATCAGGTGTGCAAAGGTATTTTGCCAGTTAACCTGAATGAAATGCATGTTAACCCTCATGGCTTCCGCCGTGTGCTCCTTGCTGACATGGAGAAAAACAAACTCATGGTCATCACGAATTAACAGTTAATTAACCCAACTTCTTAAAGATTCCAACGCGTAAAAAAACCGTAGAGGATTTACGAGTTTTACCTTAGTATTCTGCAGTCAGGCCGACACTACATTTGTTTCTGAGAAGTCTGAATTATGAAACTATCACAAAAGGTTTGCAACCTTATAAAGGTACTTGAGCAAATTAGTTTGCTAAGAATATTTAAATCCCGGCAGTGCGCCAGTAAAACATCGTCCTTTTCCTCAGCTCTCTTTGTAAATTATAACCCATTAATATCATACGACCTTTCTACAATACAGATTGGAAGATTCGCGTATCAAAATGGTATTGATATTTCAAAACTTCTGATCGCCAGCCACCAACAAAAGATTTTTTTGCGGAAGCCGAAAAGCATACAGAGTAGGCATATTTATTAAATCAAACAACCATGAAAAAAGCAATTACTGTTTTTCTAATTACTCTCCTGGGGTTTTCATTCAGCGCAAGCGCCCAATATGAAAAAGGTCAGAAAGACCTGAATATTGGGGTTGGTTTACTTAGCACTTTTGGCGCCGGAAAAGCAACACTGCCTCCGGTTTCGGCATCTCTGGACTATGGAATTACCGATAACATCAGTTTAGGTGGCTATATAGGTTATTCAATGTTTAAGGAAGAATTCGCCGGTTTAAACTTCACTTGGAAATATTCCTACCTTATTATCGGTGCCAGAGGAGCTTACCATTTCGACTTGTTAGACAATATGGATACATACGCTGGTCTGCTTCTGGCCTACAATCTGGCCAAGGTTGAACTCGACGGAAGTTCCAATTTACCTGAGCCTTCAGCAGGAGGGATAGCCTATTCCGGATTCCTTGGAGCCAGATACCATTTCAATGAATCTTTTGGGGTATTTGGTGAACTCGGTTATGGGATTTCAGTACTAAATCTCGGACTTACCATGAAGTTCTAATCACAATAAGTTTTTTATGTGGCCGGCACCTTTTTCAGGTACCGGCTTTTTTATTCTTTACCAGTAAATAATACCGCAATTAGCACACATCAAATGAGTCTCTGAGCAGGTTTTCCTATTTTGTGCCTTTCCTTCCTAATGACTACATTAGGGAAAAGTTGAGGTTCTACATATAGACCACAATTGGCACGTTTGAATGGAAATTCCATGATCCGGATAATAGTCGGCACCTTAAAACAAGAGTCCAAAACTGAATCCTCATTTGTCCGTTACATGGATTCAGGCCGACTATTTATTAAGTGAGGTTTTTTATGCAATCGTTTTCTGAGTAATATCAGTTAAACATGAATTTTTAACAATAGTATAACTATTTGCTAATCTGAAACATAATAAACCAAAAGAAATACGATCTAATCATAATAATTATGATTTGAAGCCGGAAATGCTTAATTTTGCGGCACTAGCATGAAAAGGGTTTTTCATTCTGAAAAAACGATACAATGAGCTACATTTCTTTTGAAAAATTACAACTCATCAACCTTGATTTTTCACTTTCCCGTGAGTTATTACGCTCCAACCGTGCAGGGGGATATTCATCGACAACCATTGCTGGATGCAACACACGCAAATATCACGGGTTGCTTGTTGTTCCTCAGCCCTGGCTCGACAGTGACAACCACGTATTGTTATCATCGGTTGATGAAACAGTAATCCAGCGCAATGAATCCTTTAACCTGGCAGTCAGAATGTATCCCAACGGGGTGCACGAGCCAAAGGGGCATAAATATCTCAGGTCATTCACGGCATCTCCTATTCCTCGTTTGGTATACAGGGTTGGCGGGGTAGTTCTGAGTAAGGAAATGTTGTTTGCAGAGAGTGATTCACGGCTACTGATCAAATATACGCTGGAAGAAGCTAATTCACCTACTATATTGAGACTTAAACCTTTTCTGGCTTTCCGGAATGTTTACCGTCTTTCAAAAGCAAATATTGACTTAAACAATAAGTTTGAAGCTGTACAAAACGGTGTCAGTTGGCAAATGTACAAGGGATACTCACGTTTATATATGCAGTTTTCACGGCAAGCTGAATACACTCATGTCCCGGACTGGTATTATAACATTGAATATATCAGGGAGAAGGAACGGGGCAACGAATGTAACGAAGACCTTTTTGTGCCAGGCTTTTTTGACATCAACCTAAAAAAGGGAGAAAGCATCATTCTTGCAGCCGGACTGGAAGAAAAATCCACTTCCGGCCTTACACGACAGTTTGTCAGTGAATCGAAGAAACGAATCCCAAGAGATACTTTTGAAAACTGCCTTTCGAACTCTGCGCAGCAGTTCATTGTCAGGGGCAAAAACAAAACAGAGATTATGGCAGGGTTTCCATGGTTTGGTACATGGGGCCGGGACACCTTTATTGCTTTGCCTGGCCTAACCTTGCTTAATAACGACACACCAACATTTAAGGCAGTAATCAACACCAATTTGGCCAGCCTTAAAGGATCATTATTTCCGAATATCGGGCGCAACAACCAACCCGATTATGCTTCTGTTGATGCCCCGCTCTGGTTCTTCTGGGCCATGCAGCAGTATTCACTTCATAGTGGATTAAAGGCCGAAGTTTGGAATGATTATGGCCGCAAGATGAAACAAATTCTGGAAGGTTTGAAGCGGGGAACTGAATTCGACATCTATATGGACGAACAAGGCCTCCTGCATGCAGGAACCACAGGAATGGCCCTCACCTGGATGGATGTCGTTACCAACGGAAAACCGGTAACACCACGAAATGGTTATGCCGTTGAGGTGAATGCACTGTGGTATAATGCAATTTGCTTTGCACTGGAACTTGCATCAGCAGCACAAGACAATGACTTTATAAAAGACTGGCGGTCACTTCCCGATCAAATAAGGGTAAGTTTTGCTGAAACCTTCTGGGACGAGAAGCAAGGATACCTTGCCGATTGCGTGCAGCATGGACAGCGCGATATGTCTGTTAGGCCGAATATGCTTTTTGCTGTGGCACTCCCTCACAGCCCGATTAATGATGAGATGCAGTCGGCCGTAATGAAACGTGTTCGTTCTGAGCTTCTCACGTCAAGAGGTTTGAGGACTTTGAGCCCAATGAGCCCCCTTTACAAAGGACAATTTGGTGGTAACAGGGAACAACGCCATGCTGCGTATCATCAGGGAACTGTTTTTACCTGGCTCACAAGTCATTATGCCGAGGCATGGCTGAAATTGTATGGCAAATCAGGATTACAGCATATACAGGATCTATATGAAGGTTTTGAAAGTGTGATGTTCGAAGCAGGCATAGGCAGCATCTCGGAAGTCTATGAAGGCGATCCGCCTCATCTTCCCGGAGGTGCCATATCCCAGGCATGGGCTGTTGCCGACCTGATCAGACTGAAAACAATCATTACCAGATACCAACTGATGAAATAACCCCCTCACCAAAACAACAACTGATCAATGAAGGTATTAATGTTCGGATGGGAATTTCCGCCACACATCACGGGTGGTCTTGGCACGGCTTGTTTTGGTCTTACAAAAGGCCTTGCCAAACACGGACTCGAAATAATATTCGTGGTGCCGAAAGCCTATGGAGACGAATCACAGGAGGCCGTCAGGCTTGTCAATGCAAGCGATGTGACTGTTGACATCGACCATGAAGAAGAAAGGTCATATTGGGACAGGGTACAGTATATGGAAGTGGGTTCCAACATTATACCTTATGTCGGGCCAGAATCATTTCAAACCTTAACTGAGGAAAGCCAGCGGGCAACCGAGAAATTTAAAAGCCGGGTGTTCTCGCAGAAGTATGAGTTTTCAGGCAAATACGGATTAAATCTTATGGAAGAAGTTGCCCGATATGCACTTATTGGCTCTTCTATTGCTACCAAACATGACTTTGACATCATCCATGCCCACGACTGGCTCACCTACTCTGCTGGTGTTGCAGCAAAGGAAACAACCGGAAAGCCTCTGGTTGTGCACATGCACGCCACCGAATTTGACCGATCGGGCGAAAACATCAACAGCGATGTGTATGCCATCGAACGCAGGGGAATGGAGATGGCCGACAGGGTAATCACGGTAAGCAACCTGACAAGAAAGATTGTTATTGACCGTTACGGGATCGATCCAAAGAAGGTTTTTACCGTACACAATGCTGTTGAACCATCCGACAAACCTGATCTTCAGGGATTTGAAAAAGCTGTTGATGAAAAAGTTGTCACTTTCCTCGGAAGAATCACTTTTCAGAAAGGTCCGGAATATTTTGTTGAGGCAGCGTACAAAATATTACAGCGCGACCGCAAGGTTCGGTTTGTGATGGCCGGCACAGGCGATCTGATGAACAAGATGGTGGCCCGTGTGGCAAAGCTTCGTATGGGCGACCGTTTTCATTTTACAGGTTTCCTCAAAGGTGATGATGTGGACAAAATGTTTGCCATGTCAGATGTATTCGTAATGCCTTCTATATCAGAACCCTTTGGAATAGTCCCCCTCGAAGCTATGCGGTCAAATGTTCCTGTTGTAATTTCCAAACAATCAGGTGTGGCAGAAATACTGAAACATGCCATAAAGGTAGATTTCTGGGATATTGATGCTATGGCCGATGCTATCTATGGCTTGTGCCACTATCAGGCCCTGTCAAACACTTTTATCCGGTTTGGCAAAGACGAAGTTGATTCACTCAAATGGGAACATGCCGCACTTGAAGTGAAAAAAGTTTATGATTCAGTTTTTTAAACCAAGATATTAACAACCAAGTTGTCATGAAATCTATTTGTTTCTACTTTCAGGTACACCAACCGTTTCGCTTAAGAACCTACCGCTTTTTCGACATCGGACGCAATTCATTTTACTACGATGACTATTTCAATCGTATGATTATGAGAAGAATAGCTGAGAAAAGCTATCTACCTATGAACGAAATTCTTATGCAGCAAATCAAAGAATACGGTAACCGTTTTAAGGTCACATTCAGTATTTCTGGTCTGGCCATTGAACAGATGGAGTTTTATTCACCCGAGGTACTCGAAAGTTTCAAAAAACTGGTTGCAACAGGTCAGGTTGAGATTCTGGCAGAAACATATGCCCATTCGCTTAGTTCACTCAAGGATCCTCAGGAGTTTGAACGGCAGGTCAAGGCCCACACTGAAAAAATAGAACAGGTCTTTGGCGTGCGCCCCGTTAGTTTTCGCAACACCGAGTTAATTTATTCTGATACGATTGGTGCACAGGTAGCAGAAATGGGATTCAAGGTTATGCTCACCGAAGGCGCAAAACACGTGCTCGGATGGAAAAGCCCTAACTACATGTATGCCAACGCTATCAACCCGAAATTGAAAGTACTGCTCCGTAACTTCAGGCTGAGCGATGATATTGCATTTCGCTTTTCACAGCAAAGCTGGTCGGAATGGCCTGTTACAGCTGAGAAGTTTGTTGGATGGCTTGACAAGATCAACCCAAATGAGGAAGTAGTAAACCTTTTTATGGATTATGAAACCTTTGGAGAACATCAATGGGCTTCAAGTGGCATTTTCAATTTCATGAAAGCCCTGCCAGGACTAATTCTTAAAAAAGGCACATACTCTTTTAGCACTCCTGAACTGCTGGCCGACAAGCTGCAACCCGTATCAGCCATACATGTGCCCTACCCAATCTCCTGGGCTGATGAGGAGCGGGACCTGACCGCCTGGCTTGGAAACGATATGCAGGACGAGTCATTTGCCAAACTCTATGCATTGGGCGAAACCATCCGTAATGGCAACGATGCAGAATTAATCCGTGACTGGAATTACCTTCAATCATCTGACCATTTTTATTATATGTGCACCAAATGGTTTTCTGACGGCGATGTGCATAAATACTTCAACCATTACTCGTCACCATACGAAGCCTACATCAACTATATGAATGTGTTGTCGGATTTTCAGAATCGAGTGAATAAGAAATATCCCGATACCGGCAAAATGTTCCAAGAAGTGCTCGAAAAAAGCGGACAAATTGTAAAGCAAATAAGTACCCAGGCCAATGATGTTATTGGAGAAATTGCTACCAAAGCCAAAACTGAAATCCGAAAAGGTGAAAAAAAAATCAAACCTGTCTTTGAGGATATAAAAAACCTCTCCGATGCCAGGATTAAAAAGCTCATCCACGACATGGAAGCTGAAGACCTTGTGGCAGCCTTAAAAGATGCAGAACAAGAGCTGGTGAACAGGGTCATTCCGAATATGAGCAAATCTGCAAGGAAGAAATATGAAGAACTGGAACAAAACCTAAAGGTGAAAAAAAATCAGGTAAACCAGATCAGAAAAACAATAGAAGACAAACTCAGGGGACTGATTTAGTGGTTATTGTACTCACTCTTATAACTTTAATACATACAAAAACCCGGACTGAAAGCCGGGGTGAACGTCTATTGCATATTAACAAAGAAACATCTATATGAATCAAAAACCGGATTATATTTTTGAAACCAGTTGGGAGGTTTGCAATATGGTAGGTGGTATTTACACTGTTATCTCTACCAAGTCGCAGACTATCTCCGAAACCTGGGGCGACAGGTATCTTACCATCGGGCCCGACCTTGTTAAGGAAACTTCTGGAAATCCATATTTTATTGAAGACCCTCTTCTATTTAAGGAATGGAAGCAAAAAGCTGCATCTGAAGGCTTAAGAATAAGGATAGGCAGGTGGGCTATCGAAAGCAGGCCTATTGCTATTCTGGTTGATTTCACTCCTTTGTTTACGCAAAAGGATAAAATTTTTGCCGGATTATGGGAGACTTTTCAGCTCGATTCGATTCAGGGAGGCTGGGATTATGTTGAGCCTGCCATGTTTGGCTATGCTGCCGGACAGGTTATTGACAGCTTCAGCAGTTTTTTCCTGAGTAGTCATCAGAAAGTTGTGGCGCATTTCCATGAATGGATGACAGGCACAGGTGTATTATACCTGAATAAATTTGCTCCCTGGATCGGGACAGTGTTTACCACACATGCAACAGTCCTTGGCCGTTCAGTAGCCGGAAACGGACTTCCCCTGTACGGACAACTTACAAGTTATCAGCCTTTTGCCACTGCAGCACGATTTAATGTTACAGCCAAGCAATCGCTTGAAAGAACAGCCGCACTTAATGCCGATGTGTTTACAACAGTAAGTGAAATCACTGCTGTTGAATGTGAACATTTTCTTGGAAGAAAACCAGAAGTAATTACCATCAACGGATTCGACAAATCACTTATTGAACCGAAAGATGAAATACTTGCAGCCCGGAAAAAGGCAAGGACAAAACTATTGGACATTGCCTCATTTATGGTTGGCGAACAATTGCCTGAGGACACCTTCATGGTCATTACCAGCGGAAGGTATGAATTTAGAAACAAAGGGATTGGCCCCTTCCTGGATGCTCTTGGCGAACTAAATCAAACAGGCAAACTTAAAAAGCCTGTACTTGCTGTTGTTGCTGTACCTGCACATGTATCAGGTCCGTCAAAAGAGGTTAAAGAAAGGGGTACACAAGCTGAAAAGAATGAATCAACCGACCCCTATTGCACTCATCATTTGTTTGATCCATTCAACGACCCAGTACTAAACCGTATCAGAAACAATAACTTAGGCAACAGAAAGAGCGATCATGTAAAAGTTATCTTCATTCCGACATACCTTAATGGCCATGATGGCATTTTCGACATAAACTATTATGACCTACTCAAGGCATTCGACCTGTCAGTATTTCCTTCCTATTACGAGCCCTGGGGTTATACTCCAATGGAAAGCATCAGTTTCCGCATCCCAACAATCACAACTTCCTATGCAGGTTTTGGCTTGTGGGCACGCGAAATGAAAGCTGCAAACGGGTCTGTTGTAGTACTCGACCGGAATGAAGATGATGAAGTCAGCCTTTCAAAACAGATCAGCGAGATTATCCTGCGATTGTTAAACAGTTCGGGTTCCGATCTGGAAAAAATTAAGGAAAAAGCTCAGGAGATTGCCGGCAAAGCAATCTGGGATGTATTGATTGAAAACTATTTACGTGCTTGGAGGCTGGCAAACGAAAAAGTTTCAGCAAGAGAACAAACTTTTCAAAGTCGCTGGTACAATGAACCACCGGAGGTAGCAGGTTTGGATAAGAAAGACCAGCCCAGCTGGAAAAAGTTCCTGATTCAGCCAGTTTATGGCAAGCAGATGAAAAAACTCTGGGAACTGTCACAAAATCTTTGGTGGTCATGGAATTTTGAAGCCACAGCATTATTCGAGTCAATAGATCCACTGGCATGGGCCGAGAATGAGCACAACCCTATCCCATTGATGGAAGGATTGTCGAAAAAACAGATGGAGTCACTTGAAAATAGTTCTGATTTTATCGCAAGGCTCGATAAAGTGTATGCGGAATTCACACAATATATGAGTCATAAGCCTTCCGACCCTGACCGTATCGCCTATTTCAGTATGGAATACGGATTGCACAAGAGCCTCAAAATATATTCGGGCGGACTTGGCGTACTTGCCGGCGATTACCTCAAGCAGGCCAGTGATTCGGGAGTGAACCTGTTTGGTGTAGGGCTTTTGTACCGTTATGGGTATTTCACACAGGAAATTTCGGTACATGGTGATCAGCTTGCGCAGTATGTTCCGCAAAAGTTCACCCATCTGCCTTTGGAACCTGTACGAAACGAGCGTGGTGACTGGGTAACAGTAAGTCTGGCCATGCCAGGGCGAACTGTGGTGGCCAAAGCATGGAAGGTCAATGTGGGTCGGATTGCACTCTTCCTGTTGGATACTGACATTGAAGAAAACCAGGCTGATGACAGGAGCATCACTTTCCAGCTTTATGGCGGCGACAGCGAAATGCGCTTTAAACAGGAAATGGTTTTGGGTGTAGGCGGCATCAGGCTTATCGAGAAACTGAAGCTTGATCCATTGATTTTTCACAGCAATGAAGGTCATTCAGCCTTCATCGGACTCGAGCGCCTGAGAATGTTTATTGAGCAGAAAAATTTCAGTTTCGAGCTTGCCCGGGAACTTGTAAGGGCATCAACGCTTTTTACTACCCACACACCAGTCCCTGCTGGTCATGATGCATTTGAAGAGCATCTTCTCAGAACTTATATGCCGCATTATGCAAGCCGCCTCAACATTAGTTGGGACGAGTTTATGAACCTTGGTAAATTCAGGCATAATGATCATGGAGAGAAATTTTCGATGAGTGTGCTTGCAGCAAAACTTAGCCAGGAAATCAATGGAGTTAGCAGAATTCATGGCCGTGTTTCGCGCGGAATGTTCCAGTCGCTTTATCCCGGATATTTTCCTGACGAATTGCATATCAGCTATGTAACCAATGGAGTCCACTATCCCACATGGACAGACGCATCATGGCAACAGCTCTATCGCAAACACTTTACAGCCGGATTTGAGGCACAACAGTCCGATGCCACACATTGGTCTGCTATCCACAAAGTGAAGGACGAGGACATTTGGAACATCAGATGTCAACTGAAGGCCGAACTGATCAGCTACATTAAGTACAGGGTAAAAATTGACCTTACTGAACGACAGGAAAGCCCCAAACTTATCCTGAAAACCATTGAAGCTTTGAATGACAAGGCCTTGATTATTGGTTTTGCCCGTCGCTTTGCCACTTACAAACGTGCTCATCTGTTGTTCACAAACCTTGAAAGACTTTCTGCAATCCTCAATAAGGAAGACAAACCGGTTATCTTTTTATTCGCCGGCAAGGCACACCCTAATGATAAAGCTGGACAGGATTTGATTAAGCGTATTATTGAGGTCTCACGTATGCCTGGATTCATAGGCAAGGTATTGTTTATCGAGAACTATGATATGGAACTTGGCAAACGACTCACCAACAGTGTTGATATTTGGCTGAACACACCGACAAGGCCGCTTGAAGCCTCCGGAACCAGCGGGGAAAAGGCTGTGATGAACGGTGTGCTTAATTTCAGTGTACTTGATGGCTGGTGGGCTGAAGGCTACAAACAGCATGCCGGTTGGGCTATTCAGGAAAGACGCACCTACATAAACCAGCAATACCAGGACGAACTGGATGCAGAAACCATTTACAACCTGCTCGAGTCGGAAATCACACAGCTCTATTTTACCCGAAATGAAGCCGGAATCCCCGAAACTTGGGTTAAATACATCAAAAACAACATTTCTGAAATTGCGCCTCATTTCACCATGAAACGCATGCTTGATGACTATTTCGAAAAGTTCTATTCTAAACTTGGTGCCCGCTCACACAGCCTTACTAAGGATGATTATCGGGAGGCAAAAGTCATTGTTGAGTGGAAATCACGTATCAACCAGTCATGGGAAAACATTGAGGTTCAATCGGTAAAAGCACCCGACCCTACGATACGGCCATTACGGTTTGGTGAAAACTTCATTGCTGAAATAAAACTGGGAACGCCAGGTATCGAAGCAGGTGAAGTTGGGATCGAATTACTGGTGGGCAAGAAGCTGCACGACAGGATAGATGAACTGCTTTTTACTGAAGAACTAAACATTGTTGAGTCAGGTCCGGGCTGGGCCCGCTACCGCGTTGACGTCCCAATCTATCGGGCGGGCGTTTATGACTTCACCTTCAGGATATTCCCGAAGAATCCACTTCTGCCCCACCGAATGGATTTTTCGTTGCTAAAATGGATTTAAAATCACGAGGCTAATTCTGTTAGGGGTTTATCCTCATACTTTAATAATAAAGACCGCCAGGAAATTCCGGCGGTCTTTTTTTTGTATCATTTAACCCGGAGAAGTTACTGCTAAGGAATTTCCTTCAGTATTTCCAGGGTTAATTCCCAGAATTTTGGCACACTGGCAATTTCAAGTCTTTCATCAGGCGAATGTGCCCCTTTGATAGTAGGCCCGTAGGAGATCATATCCATTCCCGGATACTTATCGCCTATGAGCCCACATTCAAGACCGGCATGGATTGCTTTTACCAGTGGTTGGTTTCCGAAAAGTTTGACATACGACTTCACTGTAAGCTCGCGAATGGCAGATGTAGGATTTGGCGCCCAACCCGGATAACCGTTACTTTGGGTAATTTCTGCACCACATAATTCAAAACATGCCGAAACCATATTGGCCACATCTTCCTTGGCCGACTCAACCGAGCTGCGCTGGCTTGTGGTAATTTCCCAATGATCCTTGTGCATTCGGATTGAAGCCAGATTGGTTGATGTTTCCACAAAACCCGGAATGGTCTGACTGTAAGCGATCACACCATGCGGACAGGCATAGATGCCATTAAGCAATTGTTCCTGATCCTTGAGATTAACAACCCAGGGATGCTGATCGGTGCTCTGCCTGATGCTGATGCGCAGTCCGGGTTCTGTAATACTGTATTCCTCTATGATACTTTTTGACAGTTCCTCAGCAAGCTTAATTCCCTGAGTGGCAAATGAAGGATCAAGCAGTAGTTTGGCCGCTGCTTCGCGGGCAATCGCATTTCGGAGGTTGCCTCCGTTAATTTCGCAGAGCCTTGCACCTGACTTTTTGTTCAGCATCCAAAGAATCCGGTTCAGAATTTTATTGGCATTTCCAAGTCCTTTGTGGATATCATCCCCTGAATGCCCACCTTTCAATCCTGATACTTCAACATGCAGGCCAGTAAAACCTTCAGGGGCATGCTCCCATGAAAAAGGCAACCTGATCACAGTGTCCTTACCACCGGCACAGCCGATAAAAAGCTCGCCTTCGTCTTCAGAGTCAAGGTTAAGCAGTATCTTTCCTTTCAGAAAGCCCGGCTCCAGACCGAAAGCACCAGTGAGCCCCGTTTCTTCGTCTATAGTAAACAAGCATTCAACAGGGCCGTGCTGCAGGTTATTGTCGGCCAGAATAGCAAGCTGCGCAGCAACTCCGATGCCATCGTCGGCCCCGAGTGTTGTTCCTTTTGCTTTTACCCAGCCGTTATCAATGTACGCTTCAATTGGATCCTTGTGAAAATCATGCACTTTATCGCTGTTTTTTTCACACACCATATCAATATGGCTCTGCAACACAACTGTCTGACGGTCCTCATAACCCTTGGATGCATCCTTACGGATGAGCACATTACCGACAGCATCGCGCTCAAATGACAATTGCCTACTCCGGGCAAAATCCTCCAGATAAGCAACTATCTGCTCCTCATGTTTCGAAGGACGGGGTATCTTGAGAATTTCCCCGAAGTAATGCCATACTCCGGCCGGTTCGAGGGTCAATAGTGATTCATTCATAATTTAATTATTTAATATCATTTTGTTGTCGCCAGTTCAGGTCCTTTCCTGATTAGTTAAGATGTCGTGACAGTAACGTCAGAAACTCTTTTCTGGGGATTGGCTTGGCAATATAGTCGTTACAACCGGCAAGAAGGCATTTATCGCGGTCGCCCATCATTGCAAAGGCAGTCTGGGCAATGATTGGCACATAATCATTGATTTGCCTGATCAGTCGGGTAACATCTATGCCGTTCAGATCGGGCAACCTCAAATCCATTAGTATGACATCGGCTTTGTTACCGGCTTTTATCCATTCATAGGTAGGCAACCCTTTCTCGAAATGGATCACCTGAGCTCCGGTGCGGGCCAGATATGCCGCCAACAATTGAAAATTTGACAACACATCTTCGACGATAACAATTTTTTTGTTTTTCCAGTCAGGTTGATCTAATGATTCATGAATGCGTGGAAACATATTATCGCTTTCCTGTCGTCCATAACGATACATTGCTTCGTTGCACTGAAGGATATTGTTCATAAAGAGGCCTTCAATAGTTCTTTATTTTGACTGCTAAATTAACAACAATTTAACTATCGCCGAAAAATCAGCATTCAAATGCACAAAAAAAACAAGATTTAAACCTCCACAAGATCTCAGATAGAACAATGGTCAGGCCAAAATATTCTTTAACAACCGTATTTCCTCTTCAGGATCAGCTGCTTTGAACACAGCATTTCCGGCTACCAGCACATCAGCTCCTGCACGGCACAACTGTGCTGCATTGTCTCTGTTTATGCCCCCATCAACCTCAATGAGCAAGTCGGGATTCCTTGCCAGGGCAAGTTCTTTTAATTCCGCGATTTTTATCAGGGTTTGTGTAATGAACTGCTGACCGCCAAAACCTGGATTTACCGACATCAGCAATACCATATCAGCTTCCGGAATTATGTCGTTGAGTACATGCACCGGGCTGTGCGGGTTGAGCACAATTCCGGCCTTCATTCCTGCCTGCCTTATGGCCTGCAAGGTCCGGTGAAGGTGCGTGCTGGCCTCAAAATGTACGGAAAGTATGTCAGCACCTGCATCCCTGAAGGCAGTGATATAGCGTTCGGGCTGAACAATCATCAGGTGCACATCAAGTGGTTTGACAGCCATACTGCTGATTGCTTTTACTACCGGCAAGCCAAATGATATATTGGGCACAAACACCCCGTCCATGATGTCGAGGTGAAACCAGTCCGCCTGGCTGTTGTTGACCATGTCAATTTCCTCATCAAGCCGGAGAAAATCAGCCGAAAGCATGGAGGGGGCAATTAAAGGGCTCGTTTTCATAGTATCACATCAAGTGCGAAGCAAAATTAGTTTAAAAAAGCCTCTAAATTAATTTACTGTCATTTGTTTTATGCCAGGCCCACCTTAAATCCCAACCTATTCAGCAATAAACTGAACGGGGACGGATAGCCGGCTTCGATGAATATTTCCTGAGCGGAAACAGGATGCACAAATCGCAGCGAACATGCATGCAGCATCATTTCCATGGTGTTGAACTGTTCTTTAAATAGCCTGTTTTGTTTATTGCACCCATGAGGTCTGTCGCCAATAACAGGGTGGTTGATATGTGCCAAGTGCCTGCGTATCTGGTGCATACGCCCCGTACAGGGTCTGAGTTCCACAAGTGAATAGCGTGAAGTGGCAAACTTTCCATGCGGCAGGTCAATTTCGGCATAAGCGAGCGAACGCAGCTCAGTTACAGCTTCCTGCATCTTTCCCAGCTCGTTCCTCAACGGGTAATCAATCACTGCTTCCAAAGGTGCAAATCCCCTTACAATTGCATGATAGGTTTTCTCAATCTGCTTTCTGGCAAAAAGTTCGTGAAGTTCCTTTTGGGAGGATTTATCGAGTGCAAAAAGCAGCACACCGCTGGTCTTACTGTCGAGTCGGTGGACAGGATAAACCCATACGTTCAGATGATCGCGCAGCAGCTGCAAGGCAAAGCTATCCATATTGCCCGTTGCCGGACTCCTGTGCACGGCAAGGCCGTTGGGCTTGTTGATGGCAACCAGCCAGGTGTCAAGGTAAATCACCATTATTTCTGTAGTCGTCTCGCTCATAGGCAACTTCATGGATTACTGAGGATGTCAGACATTGGGCGACAAATAGATTTCCCGGACACTGAAATACTGCAATAACTTTGCCTGTATAGCTGACTTAATTCTGTCAAACATCAGTAACAAACAGATGGCTACTCCGTGTGATTCCATCCAACAAATTTAGGCAATAAAAAAGCGCCCGCTGAGGCGCTTTCACTGTTCTATCCGAGGTAGCTTTTCAGTATTTTACTTCGGCTGGTATGTTTCAGCCGTCTGATGGCTTTTTCTTTAATCTGACGCACTCTTTCGCGGGTGAGGTCGAACTTTTCGCCTATTTCTTCCAGGGTCATGGGATAGCTTCCGTTGAGACCAAAATAAAGGCGTACCACATCAGCCTCGCGTGGTGTGAGGGTAGAAATGGCACGGTCAATTTCTTTGCGAAGCGATTCGTAAAGGAGTTCTGTTTCCGGTGTAATGGCTTCTTCGCTCCTCAGTACGTCGTACATGGTGTTGTCTTCGTCCTGAATTAGCGGAGCATCCATAGAAACATGACGTCCGGCATTTTTCATTGACTCTTTTACCTCATTCTCAGTCACCTCAAGAATTTCAGCAATCTCTTCGGCATTTGGTTCCCGTTCAAACTCCTGCTCCAGTCTGGCGTAAGCTTTGTTAATCTTGTTTATTGAACCGATTTTGTTCAGCGGCAGACGAACGATTCGTGATTGCTCGGCAAGTGCCTGCAGAATTGATTGTCTGATCCACCAAACAGCATAGGAAATGAATTTAAAACCGCGGGTTTCGTCGAAGCGTTGCGCAGCTTTAATGAGCCCAAGGTTTCCTTCGTTGATCAGATCAGGAAGACTAAGTCCTTGGTTTTGATATTGTTTAGAAACAGAAACCACAAAACGCAGATTGGCCTTGGTGAGTTTCTCTAAGGCAGCCCTGTCACCCTGTTTGATGCGTTGGGCCAGCTCAACTTCTTCTTCTGCAGTGATCAGTTCAACCTTACCGATTTCCTGCAGGTATTTATCGAGCGATGCAGTTTCACGGTTGGTGACCTGTTTGGTAATTTTGAGTTGCCTCATGAAAGCTTAATTTGGTTAGCGTTGATTGTACGTTAAAGATTTATTAATGTTACGCCTTGTCAGCATTTTCAGGTTTTGGTATCAGAACTTTTCTCGAAAGCTTCATCTTACCTGTTTTGGCGTCAACACCGATCAACTTCACTTTTACCTTGTCGCCTACTTTCAGCACACTTTCAACAGTTTCAAGTCTTTTCCACTCAATTTCCGAAATATGCAGCAGTCCATCCTTGCCCGGAAGAACTTCCACAAATGCCCCAAATGGCTGAATGTTCTTTACAGTACCCAGATATACTTCACCAACTTCAGGCACGGAAACGATGGCACGAATGCGCATCTTTGCCATTTCAATGGACTCTTTGTTGGCCGAGACAATATCTATAACTCCGAAGTTCCCTTGTTCTTCGATCACAATGGTAGTGTTGGTTTCGCGCTGCATCTCCTGAATGATTTTGCCTCCGGGTCCGATGATAGCTCCGATAAATTCTTTATCCACCACCATTTTTTCGATCCTTGGCACATGGTCTTTGTAATCAGCCCTTGGCTGTGTAATGGTCTTAGCCATTTCGTCAAGTATGTGCAGACGTCCCAGGCGGGCCTGTTCAAGGGCCTGTTGCATCACTTCATAAGATAAGCCATCAACCTTAATGTCCATCTGACAGGCAGTGATGCCGTCTTTTGTTCCGGTAACCTTAAAGTCCATATCACCAAGATGGTCTTCATCTCCTAGAATATCCGACAATACGGCAAACTTTCCACCATCGGTAATCAGACCCATGGCAATACCTGCAACTGGTTTCTTGATTTTCACACCGGCATCCATAAGTGCCAGTGTACCACCGCAAACGCTGGCCATTGAAGACGAACCATTGGATTCAAGCACATCCGAAACCACCCTGATGGTGTATGGGTTATCATCACCGTTGGGCATCATGATTTTAAGGGCTCTTTCGGCAAGGTTACCATGACCAACTTCCCTCCTGCTGACTCCCCTGTTTGGTTTCACTTCACCTGTTGAGAAACTCGGGAAATTATAATGAAGCATGAATGCAGAAGAACCTTCGAATACTGCCCCATCAATGGTTTGCATGTCCAATTTTGTTCCTAAGGTAGCAGTTACCAAAGCCTGGGTTTCGCCTCTGGTAAAAATTGCTGATCCATGGGCCGAGGGTAGATAATCTACTTCGCTCCAAATGGGCCTGATTTCGTCCAGTTTGCGGCCATCAAGCCTGATCCGTTCGTTCAGAATGGCATTGCGCACGGCCTTTTTCTCCACATCGTGGAAATATCTTTTAACTAATCCTGTTTTTTCATCACGACTTTCTTCCGGAAGGGTTTCGATAAACTGCTCGCAGATTGCCTTAAAGGCATCAGACCGTTCGTGTTTATTGGGATTTCCCTTAAGAGCAAGCTGGTAACAAGGTTCATAGGCAAACTTATCAACTGCCTGACGCAATTCTTCGTCATTCACCTCATGACAATAAACCCTTTTTGTCCGGGCTTTTTCAATCATCGAGGCCAGATCAATCTGAGCCTGGCATTGAAGTTTGATTGCATCATGAGCCTTCTTAAGGGCTTCCAGCATTACAGCTTCTGAAACTTCTTTCGACTCGCCTTCAACCATCATGATGTTGTCCATTGTGGCAGCAACCATTAGGTCTAGTTCGGCCTCTGCCAGAGCTGAAATGGAAGGGTTGATAACAAATTCGCCGTTGATATAGGCAACCCTTACTTCAGAAATTGGCCCGTTGAAAGGAATGTCAGAAACAGCGATAGCAGCCGAAGCGGCCAAGGCGGCCAATGCATCGGGAGCTACATCATTTTCGCCTGAGATGAGGTTAATCAACACCTGAGTTTCGGCATGATAATTATCAGGAAATAATGGTCTAAGGGCACGGTCAACCAAACGGGCGATGAGAACTTCATAGTCCGAAGGGCGGCCCTCACGTTTAAAGAAACCACCCGGAAACTTGCCGGTGGCGGCATATTTTTCTTTGTAGTCAACCGATAGCGGCATGAAATCAACGTTTTCCTTGGCTTCTTTGGCCGAAACAACCGTTGCCAGGAGCATTGTGTTACCCATGCGTACAACAACTGCGCCATCAGCCTGTTTGGCTAATCGGCCTGTCTCGAGTGTAATTACCCGGCCATCAGCCATTTCGATGGACTTAAAAATTCCTTGTGGAGTCATAAAAAATTAAATAAATGAAATTTACAGCATGATAAAATGCAAAAAAAGGCAATCATTTCAAATTGCCTTTTCATGCGTTGCAAAACTGATTTTTATTTTCTGATACCGAGTTTCTTAATGATTTCACGGTACCTTTCAATATCCTTATCCTTAAGATAATCGAGCAGTTTCCTGCGTTTACCCACTAAGCGAACCAGGGCGCGCATGGTAGAGAGGTCTTTTTTATTTCCCTTCAGGTGATCCGTCAAATGCTTGATTCTGAAGGTGAATAATGCGATCTGGCCCTCGGCTGAACCTGTGTCAGTTGCCGACTTGCCAAATTCGTTAAAAATTTCTGTTTTCTTTTCAGCAGTTAAATACATACTAATGTTCTTTCAAATTTTGAGCCTGCAAAAATAGTTATTTTTTTTCATCACACCATCACCCATATAAAAAACTTTGTCCGTCACTTTCTTTTGAACAGACGACCAACTATTTTTCCAAACTCATCCAATCTCTGAAGGTTATCCCGAAATGGTTCAACAAAGGATGGGTCTTTAAGATTAACAGCTGTTTCGACATTATCAGCAAACTGCCGGGGGTATATTAAAACAAAATTTGTATCGTGAAAGTACTTATTAAGGTAATCAGGTATTCTAACCATTTGTTCATGATACGAAATAAACCCTTTTCGACTCATAACTATAGCCAGATTATCATCACTTTTGACTTCCCTCGCTAAGATCAAAAAGTCGTTCCAATCGGTAAAAATCTTAAAATCCGCTTCTACAGGATGGGTCTTGTGCACTTCTTTGATGAAAGTCATTGTGCTCTCTGATGCATAGAAAACCAACTTTGATCCGGTATTTCGGGAAATATTCCACACTTTAACCAACCATGACAAGAATCCAATCTCACGTTCAGCCTTATCAGGTATTACAACAATATTACGCTTAATTGTTGCAAGTGGCTGGCTCGATTTATAAATCATGGCAGTTGTGTTGCATCTGTTCAGGATACCCTCAGTTAAATTTCCAAGAAAATTTTCCGAAAACCCTTTTCTCTTCTCCAACCCCAATATTAGATCTGATATTTTATTCTCCCTGACTACACCTGAAATACCGTTTACAATGTTCAAATCATATCTTATAAGTTTCTGCATAAAATGATCCGTAGCAGCAGCATTATCAACTGCCATTCGCATAAGCTTAGCTGCATTCTTCTCGACATTTTCGTCCGCAACAGTATTATTTATAACATGCAAAGCAAAAAGTCCCCTCTTATTACTTTTTGATTTTATCGTTAAACTAAAATGCACCAACTCATCAACGGTTTTCTCATCGGAAATGGCCAAAAGTATCCGTTCATCATTGGATTCCCGCTCAGTGCTATCCTCATCGGACGACTCTGATAAAGCGATACTTTGAGCACCCTTTTGAGCAGAAAATGAAGCAATTGTGCATGTTATTAAGATCATTAATATGGTTCCGTTCAGGATACTTTCGTTTAATAATCTTATGGGTTCTCCTGTTGCGGATTCGCCAATGATAATGTTATAACCAACCAAAACAGCAGCGAGAGTGGCAGCTGCCTGGGCATTGCTCAACCCAAAAATCACTCTTCTTTCATCATTAGTGAAATTAAAAGTCTTTTGAGTGAACCAGGCTGCCAAAAATTTAGATAATGTTGCGGTGATCGTCATCACTGATGCCACCAGAATTGTCTGCCAATCTTTAATAAAAGCCTCGAAATTAATCAACATACCAACACCTATCAGGAAGAAAGGAATAAATAAGGCATTACCGACAAACTCTATCCTGTTCATCAGCGGAGATGTCTGTGGGATCAGCCTGTTTAATGCTAATCCAGCAAGAAAAGCTCCAATAATCGCTTCAATACCGGCGGCCTCAGCGAGGAATGCCCCAAGAAATACCATTCCTAACACAAATATGTATTGAAGGATGCTGTCATCATATTTTTTAAAAAACCACCTGCTAATAATCGGGAACAAAAGCATGACAGTTAAGGCAAACAGCAGAACCGAAATTGACAAGCGAACCCAGAAATCATTTCCTATATCGCCAATTGCCATCCCCGCAATTACAGCCAAAACCAAGAGTGCCAAAGTATCAGTAATCAAAGTACCGCCAACAGCTATTGCCACAGCGCGGTTATTCTGTATTCCTAGCTTACTGATTATTGGATATGCAATCAGAGTATGTGAGGCAAACATACTCGCAAGCAATACAGATGTCAGAATCCCAAAATCCAGTATATAAACTGCAGCGGCTATACCCAGCCCCATGGGAATTAAAAAGGTGTATATTCCGAATATGAGACTTTTCCAACTGTTTTTCTTGAAAGTGTTAAGGTCAATTTCAAGTCCTGCTAAAAACATGATGTACAGCAAACCTACGGTGCCAAAAAGGGTTATGCTCGAATCACGCAACATCAGGTTTAACCCATTTGGCCCGATTATGGCCCCGGCGATTATTAGCCCGATAAGATGAGGAATTCTTAACTTATTCAGCAGAATAGGTGCAAAGAGTATGATAAATAAAATTAAGGAAAACAACAATACCGGGTTCTTCAATGGCAATGAAAACTCAATGAAAGATAAAATGATCATGCAAACAATTTAAACGGTTTCAAAAAACCTGATGATTAGGGCAAAAGTAAGCAAAACATCCATAAATCAGAAATCAATGAAGCAATGAAACAAGCCGTATCAAACATCATCTGTTCCTCATAGCAGGTAAAAAGCCAAAAAAATACTGTCTGAATATGAAATTTGCCAGGGTCTGAGAAGTCCTCAAGATTTTTTCGAAAATAATTGGATATTACTGTTTTATTAAACTAACTTTGATGGTTTTTGTGACTGCACTGAACATTCTGTATGAGGTTTTGTTTAAAATCTGAACCAAATAGTTAAACAATTAAGATGGCTAAAGTAGTTGTAATTGGAGCCGGCTTTTCCGGGTTATCGTCTGCCTGCATGCTGGCTCATAAGGGTTTTGAAGTGGACGTAATTGAAAAACACTCCACAGCTGGAGGCCGGGCCAGACGCTATAGTGAAGCGGGTTTTACCTTTGACATGGGACCAAGTTGGTATTGGATGCCTGATGTTTTTGATCGCTTCTTTGAACATTTCGGCCATAAAACCAGCGACTTTTACCAACTGGAACGCCTTGACCCCTCCTATACTATTTATTTCGGGCCTGGCGACAAGGTTGACCTGCCGGCGGATGAGCAGGCACTTTATGCACTTTTCGATTCCATTGAGCCGGGAAGTGGCGTAAAACTGAAAAAATTTCTTGATGAAGCTGCATTCAAGTATGAGATTGGAATTCAAAAACTTGTTTTGAAACCATCAAAAAGCATCACCGAATTCATTGACTGGGAAATCATCAGTGGTGCATTCAAAATGCACATACTTCAGAGCTTCCACAGTTATATCCGAAAATACTTCAGCCACCCCAAACTGCTGCGCATCCTCGAGTTTCCGATCCTGTTCCTGGGCGCAACTGCAAAGAAAACACCCGCACTCTACAGTCTGATGAATTATGGCGATATGAAGCTCGGCACATGGTATCCGAAAGGAGGCATGTATCAGGTGGTCGCAGCTTTTGAAAAACTTGCCCTGTCGCTTGGTGTGCGTTTTCACTATGATGAGGAAGTTACATCATTCGATATCTACAACAAAAAGGTTAAAGGCGTGGTTACTTCCAAGGCGGTTTACCAGGCTGATTACGTAATTGCAAGTGCCGATTACCACCATGTGGAACAAAAAATACTTGAACCCGGATTTCGGAATTACAACCCGAAGTACTGGGAATCCAGAACCATGTCGCCCTCATCACTTATTTATTATCTTGGAATCAACAAAACTCTGCCCGGAATACAGCACCATACCCTGATTTTCAATCCTGATTTCGAGAAACATGCCGAGCAGATTTATGAAAACCCTGTCTGGCCAGAAAACCCCTCCGTTTACCTGAGCTGCACCTCAAAAACAGATATTACCGTTGCGCCTCAGGGCATGGAGAATCTATTTGTACTGATTCCTGTAGCACCAGGCCTTCATGATACTGATGAAGTAAGGCAACATTATTTCGATTTTTCTATTGACAGAATTGAAGAAACACTTGGCATCGCATTCAAAGACAACATTATATACAAGAGGATGTACTCGAACCGTGACTTTGCAACCGACTATCATGCTTATAAAGGCAATGCCTATGGATTGGCCAATACGCTCAGGCAGACTGCAATATTGAAACCATCAATGTTCAACAAAAAATTATTAAACTTGTTATATACAGGTCAGCTTACGATTCCTGGCCCCGGAGTACCGCCGGCAATAATATCGGGTCAGGTAGCAGCAGGTGAAATTGAAAAAATACAACGTAAACCATGAAAGCTCTGTATGACGATATCTCGAGGCGTACCAGCAAAATGACAACCAATGCGTACAGCACAAGTTTTTCGCTGGGAATCAAGCTGTTTAACAAGGAATTACACGATCCTATCTACGCCATTTACGGCTTTGTCCGTCTTGCTGATGAAATTGTTGACACCTTTCACGAATACGACAAAGCAATGCTAATGGCCGAATTCAGACAGGATACAGTTAATGCCTTAGATAGGGGAATTTCACTAAATCCGATCTTGCACAGTTTTCAGGAAACGGTCAGAAAATACAACATTGAATGGGAGCTTATTGACCGATTTCTGAAAAGTATGGAAATGGACCTGAAAGACATAGAGTACAATCAGATGCTCTTTGAGGATTATATACTTGGGTCTGCTGAAGTTGTCGGCCTAATGTGCCTGCATGTGTTTACTTACGGCGACCAGAAGATGTACGACGAATTGAAGCTGCCAGCAATGCGGCTTGGCTCTGCATTTCAGAAAATCAATTTCCTGAGGGACATGCATGCTGACCATGTTCAGCTCGGGCGCACTTATTTTCCCGGACTTGATATGGACAACTTCACACAGGAATCAAAAGCCCGCATTGAGGAAGATATTGACAAAGACTTTCAGGACGGCCTTGATGGCATCCGCAGGCTACCAAAAGGTGCACGTTATGGAGTGTATTCAGCCTATGTATATTACTACAACCTCTTCAAAAAAATAAAAAAACTCAACACTCAACGGCTGCTGCAGAACAAACGCATCAGGGTTCCCAATTCGGCAAAATACGGGTTACTCATAACCTCCTACCTGCGCTATCGGTTTAACATGTTATAAACTCTATGTATCCTCTATTTCTTCTTATACTGATGGTGGTTTCGGCTCCGTCGGACTGGCTTAAAGAGTCCAGGGCATCATTTTTCAGGTTCGGCTCTTCAGGCTGTGAGGCAGAAATACTCTACAACCGGCTCGAGGCAACCAAAACAAACAGCTCTCCCCTGTTTTTGGCATACAAGGGAATGGCGAGGGCCTCAATGGCTGAATGCGCCTTTAATCCTGCTGCCAAATTGAAACGATTCAATCAGGGAAAAGAACTACTTGATCAAGCAGTGCAATCTGAGCCGGAAAACGCTGAAATCAGACTGATGCGTCTAAGTGTCCAGCTCAATGCACCTGGATTTCTGAACTATTCTTCGGATATAGCCACCGACAGGGCGCTGATCATCGCTGCGCTGTCAAAAAATCCTATGATATTTGCCGACAATGATTTCACCCGCAAAGTGCTTACCTTTGTAACCGAAACAGCCCGACCAACTGAGTCGGAACGCCAGATAATCAAACAATTAAACATAAGGCTTGAGCATGGAAACTGAGTTTGTAGTACTCGTAGATGAACATGACAATCCGACCGGACTAATGGAAAAGATGCAGGCCCACCGCGAAGCTGTGCTTCACAGGGCTTTCTCTGTCTTCCTGTTCAACAGCAAATCGGAACTTATGCTGCAGCAAAGGGCTCTGAGTAAATACCACAGTCCCGGCCTGTGGACAAACACATGTTGCAGCCACCCACGAGAGACTGAGACGGTGAAACAGGCCGCCGACAGAAGATTGCTTGAAGAGATGGGCATGAAAGCCGATGTACATCAGGTGTTCTGGTTTATTTACAAGGCTGAAGTCGGACAGGGGCTCACCGAACATGAATTAGATCATGTATTGATTGGCTTCACCGACAATGAACCTGTCATCAATCCTAGTGAGGTTGAGTCATGGAAATTCGAAAGTCTTGATAACATCAAAAAAAGCATGGGGCAATATCCCGAACTGTACACAGTTTGGTTCAGAATAATTTTCGAAAGGGTTTGTAACTATCTTGAAAACAATAAATAATATGAACTGGTTTGTAGCTTCTCTATTGGTTATCGTCGCATTTCTGTTTATGGAATTCATGGCCTGGTTTACACACAAATACGTTATGCATGGTTTTCTTTGGATACTCCACAAAGACCACCACATCAGGGATGGCCGTAAATTTGAATGGAACGACCTGTTTGCTTTTATGTTTGCTGTACCCAGTTTTCTGCTCATTTACAATGGAGTGGCCGATGGCTATGACTACAGGTTCTACCTTGGCGCAGGTATTGCACTATACGGTTTTGCCTATTTCATGTTTCATGATGTGTTTGTGCATCACAGGCTTCCCTTGCTCAAAAAACTCAGCAACCGGTATCTAAGGGCCACCATTACAGCACACCTCGACCATCATAAGCCTAATGCATACTACAACTATGGTTTTCTGGTTGCTCCCTGGAAATATTACAGGGAAGAATGGAGCAAAAGCAAAAAATAGCTTTATTTGTTCGCCGCCAATAGTTCCGCCAGCCTTGAAATGCTGTTGTTGGACGGGTTCTGAAACACCCTAAGATCAAACTGCGGAATTACAGCCAGTATGTGGTCAAAAATATCGCCCTGAAGGTTTTCGTAGGCCACCCATTCCTGTCTGTTGCTGAATACATAAATCTCCATGGGAATACCCTGTTCGGTTGGCTGCAATTGTCTCACCATCAAGGTCATATCCTGATGCACATCCGGATGATTTCTTAGGTATCCAAGCATATAAGCCCTGAACACACCCAGGTTTGTCTGTCGTCTTCCGTTTACGAGTACTGTTGTATCTAATTTATTGACAGTATTATATGCTTTAACCTCATCCTCCTTAGAAAGCAGGTAGTCTTTCACTAAGTGAAACTTTTGAAACCTTTCAATCATTTCGGGCGTGCAAAACTTCACGCTTTCCATGTCAATCGAAACATGCCGTTTGATTCTTCTACCTCCTGATTCCTGCATGCCCCTCCAGTTCTGGAAGTAATCAGTAACCATTGAATAGGTTGGAATAGTGGTTATGGTTTTGTCCCAGTTCTGCACTTTAACAGTTGTGAGTGTTATTTCGAGCACCTCACCATCGGCCCCAAATTTGGGCATAGTAATCCAGTCACCCAGACGAACCATATCGTTCTGCGACAGCTGAATACCGCCAACAAACCCAAGAATAGGATCTTTGAACACAAGCATGAGCACTGCCGAAAGCGTACCCAGTCCAAGCAATAAGGTAGTAAGGTCGCGGCCCACAATGGTTGCAATAATCATCAGAACACCAATGATATACATTATGATCTTGACAACCTGCACGAGCCCCTTGATGGGCTTGCTTTTCGAGACCTCAAATGTGTTGTAGATATCATGTATGCTTGAGATAATCCCGCTAAGGATCAGCATTACAACAAAAATCACATAAACTTCAATTGTATCCTGCACAAAATCGAATGCTTTAGGAAATCCTGGCAGTGCATTCGGTGCAAAGGTTGATATGATGTAGGAAGGCACAAGGTAGGAAGCGCGTGAAATCACCTTGTTTTTGATCAGGATATCGTCATATTCCCAAGATGACCGGTGAATAAAGACAAAAATGGTGCGTTGAATAATATAGCGCGCCAGGTAATAAACCAGGACAGAAAGCAACACCAGACTTAGAAAAGCGGCTCCTTCCGAAAACAGTTCAACCTGATGATCGTTCATGTGCATGGGCTGCAACACAGAACGAACAATCTCAATGATAAATTCAAACATGATAAGGCAAATTCAATAATCTAGTCATTCAAATACCGGATAGCTTCAAGGTACTTTTCATAAATATACAACAGCTTACCCTGGCAGCATTGCTCGTCATAAATACGAACAAAATCAAGCACTCCATTTTGATCATACATGGTCATGAGTGCCGCATCAAAATTATTGTCTTCAACATTATGCTTGATGCTTTCAGTGATTTTTTCAAACGCATTCCAGTTCATTTCTACCGGAACATGCAGATAGTACATTTCTTTCCAGCTTTCATCATTGTAGATTCCTTCACTCACCTTATTCACTGAAAAATACTTGGTGATTTTGATAATGCTGGAATACTCCGAAACTTTTCGTGCTTTCATAAATGTGATTCCGGCCTCCTGAAAAGCTGCGGCCAGCTCACCCACCTGCTGATAATGCATGTATTTCAACCTGATAACACCGGCTGGCTCATTATACAGGCTGATTAAACCCGGAGCTCCGTCGAAATTAAAGGAATAGTTTTTCTTTACCGACTGAATGGCTCTGATGATCTTATCTTCGTTATACAAGGTGTTGGTGACCAAAAACAACGAACGCGGGTCAGTACGGTCGGGGACTGTTGTTCCGTGGTAGCCCGGAAAAGGCTCAAGCGATTCGAGCACCAGAGCCGAGGTTTTGGTGTCGTGCTCAACCGACGCAATGTTCTCTTTTTTTGAGAGTCTTCCAATAGAGGCAATGTGGTTATGTTCCATGCTGACTGATTTTTATGATTTGAACTGATGCAAAAAGTGAAGCGAATATAAGCAATAATCGTTCAGGGATGCAATGATTTTTTGCGGGCCACGAAAATCAATTCTCGTTTTGCCCTGGGTTTGATTGATTTAGCGCAAATTTCCAAAACCTCAATATCAAAACCCGAAGACAGCAACCTTCGGTACTCATCTTCAACCCCGCCATAGGGAGGTCCGTCATGTTCAAATTCATGATTGAACAATAAACCGGCTATCCTGCCGCCCGGTCTGAGCAAATGCAGGCAGCGAAGGGCCCATTCCTCACGTTTTGAAGGGTGAAGCGCACAAAAAAAGGTATGTTCGAGGATCAAATCAAAAGTTTCGTTCAGGTTGAAGAAATCTTCTACAAGAACCTGATCTGCCGGAAAAAATGGGAACTGCTTTTGAAACAACGCGGCAGCTGAGGGTGCGAAATCAAGGTAATATACTGATCCAAATCCCTGCCGAAATGCGTAATCAACCTCCCATCCCCTGCCGGCTCCCGGGATAAGTATCCGTAAGCTTTTATCAGACAAATGATCCAGAAAATCAACCAATGCCGGTGCAGGATAACCAATGTCCCAGCCTGTTGAACCTTTGTCATACAAGCCTGCCCAATAAAGACCATCAAGTGCTTTCTCTGAATGCATCAACCGCCAGCTAGTTTAGCCTTATAGCCGGTTTTTAACAAATAATCAAGCACCTTGTTCCTGAAATCGCCCTGAATGAGGATTTCGCCATCTTTAACCGAACCTCCTGATCCACACAGTGTTTTAAGAGACTTACCGAGCATCCCGAGGTCTGCAACCGTACCCTTGAACCCTGTAATAAGGGTAACCTGTTTGCCCCCTCTTTGCTTTTTGTCGAGCATCACCCTCAGTTGCTGCTGTTGCGGTGGTGCAGTAATTTCTTCTTCCTGGCTGTTGTCGTCGAAAACAAAATCAGGATTGGTGGAATATACTATTCCCTCACGATGTTTCTTACTCATTTTTTGAAGGTATGATAATATTCAGGCTAAGGGGATTGATCTCAACGGTTAAATCCCTGTCGAGCCTTACAGGTTCACCATCAAGATTAACAACCCTGTTCTTTCTGCGGATCAGTTCAATTCGTGCGGCCTTATGAATGTTGACATATTTCGATCTGTGTATCATCTTCAGAAACAACAGATTGATGATGAGGGGCATTTCAAAAATAGTGGGTTTCTGAACAATGCACACATCGAGCAATCCGTCATTGAGTTCGGCATTCGGGGCAATAGTGGTGTTGTAACCAAACTGATTAGAGTTGGCGAAGGTGATAAAAAACGCTTTGGTCTTAATGCGCGTATGTCCGTCGAGGGTGATGATGTATGTTTTCGGTCTGTAGGACTGATACCGTTGTGCAACAATACGGAAATAGGTAAAAAAGCCCCTGTGAGGCTGATGGGCAAACAATTTGGCAACCAACGCATCAAAACCCACACCGGCCAGACTCACAAAAACACGTCCGTTTATTCTTCCGGTATCGATTTTGCTGACCCGACCTGTATTGATCAATTCAATGGCCTTCTCAAAATGAAAGGGTATGTTCAGGTGCCGGGCCAGCCCATTTCCCGAACCACTGGGAATAATCCCCAAAACAGTGCCGGTACCAACCAAGCTTTGGGCTACCTCATTGATGGTTCCATCGCCTCCTACAGCAACCACCACACCCAGGCCACGGGAAACCGCATCGCGACTGAGTTCGGCAGCATGTCCTCCTGAGCGTGTAAACTCAATCTCATAGCTGAATACTTCTTTGTTCAGGTGAAGATCAACCAGACCCGGGAATGATTCCTTATGGATTCCTCCCGCTATCGGATTCACAACAAACAGCACCTTCTTCTTTTCACTCATGTCACAATAATCTTATTCAAACAAACCCAACTCATTGCGGATCATTCTGTTGTTGTATTGCTGTATGATTGCCTTTAAGAATAACTCAAGGCGCATTCTGACAAACGCTTCTTCCAAAATAAGGTTATTCTCAAGTTTCGGGTCACTGTTTAAACGATACAGTCCCAAGGCTTCATTCCCGTTAAAGTGAAGCACATAGCCATCCATTATCAACTGGTAGATGCCATTCAGGTAACTGATGCTGAAATGCTGGCTTTCGGCATCGAACAGGTTATTACCAAAAGCCAGATAAGGCTTTTCATAGCCTGTAAGCGCCAGAACAGTGGGCAAAATATCTGTATGCTGGGCAGGGTAATCCAGTCGTTTTCCGCAGGGATTTGAAGGAAAATAAAATGCCAGAGGGATGGCATAGTTTCCAAGCATAGAGGCATATTCAGGATGCTTGTCGTCCTCAGAAGTGTGGTCGGCTGTGAGCACAAAAAGGGTGTTCCTGAACCAATTTGTATGTTTAGCATAATCAAAAAAACGTCTGAGGGACTGATCCGTGTAGGCAACACTTTGCTGAATCTCATTTTGTGTGTTGGCAAATGTCCCTGAATACGCTTTTGGGATGTTATACGGATGGTGGGAAGATAAAGTGAACAACCCGGCAAGGAAAGGCTCCTGCATTTGAGAGAGCTGTCGGGCTGTAAACTGTAAAAATGGTTCATCATAAATGCCCCATTGCCCATCAAAATCCTGTTCGTTACCATATTCAGTCCTTCCAAGATAGCTGTCGAAACCGGCAGCAGCTGCAAACGCATCAAAACTCATGGTTCCGTTACTTCCGCCGTGAAAAAAGGCAGAAGTGTAGCCCTTGTCCCTCAGCAACCTGCCAAGTCCGAAAAGCGTATTGCCCACGTAGGGTGATGTGGGATAATCAATATGCATCAGGGACGGGATTCCGGCAAATATTGACGGCAAGGCTTCGATTGACCGCTTTCCGTTGGCCCAAGCTTCAAATGTGTAGCTCTGTCCGAGCAATGAATCCAGAAAAGGTGTGTAGGAAAAAGTTCTGTCAGGGCGATAAAACCCGATATGTTCTCTTCCAAAACTTTCTAATATGACTACAATAACATTGTAGCTGCCAGCCTTCAGGCACGTGTCGGACAATGCTCCAGTTCTGATCCTCCCCACAGGGTTAAACACCTTTGCAGCCTCTTTATCCTCGAAATAGCGCACTGTTTTGAGCTGCTTCGACTTGTATGTTTTCATTATTGTGAATGGTGTGTTGAGCACCAGAGCCATATTTTCAGGGCTTGTGTAGCGTGCTGCAGCAACAAGATTGATGGGTTTCAGCTGAACACCGCCACGAATCATCAATACTGCCGCAGCAAGCCAAAACTGCAGGATCACCACCTTCCAGATATACCACGAATACTTGCGTACCGGCTGGGGACTCATGGGGACAAAATACTTTCCGGCTTTATACAGCACCCAGATAAGAACAAACCAAACCAACAACATATACCAGTAATCCGAGAGTATTCCCCCTAAAACCGGAATCCTGTTTTCTGACTCATTTCCAAAGAACTGGAAAAGTTCGGAAGTGGTTCGTTTATTGATGTACCTGAAATAAACCGTATCAATGAGGTTGAGTGCAAGGGCCAGACTATTGAGCAAAACATACAACCCATGAACAAGGTTTTGCCATGCTTTGTCGTATTTGTAAACCAATGGCAGGGCAAGTAACAGTATCACAGGCAGGTTAACCACAGCGAGGGCACTGAGGTCGAACCTTAATCCTGCGAGCATGATCCTGAACAGTTCAAAAAAGCTGACCGAAGCAAAATACGAGGTATTAAAAAAGTAGAAGAGCCAGCGGCTGAATGACATCAGAACAAGCGCCAGCAAGAGTTTATAGGTTAAAAGAAGCGGCATGGGAACCCGCCTGATAATGCCAAATCGTATCTTCATCAGAAAATATTCACATAAACAGTCCTCTGCACCTCGGTGGCTTTGTTGCCGGCTGCGTCGGACACGTTGAAAGAAACTTTGTAAGCCCCTACCTGACTTGTATTCACCCTGTTATCAACAACAAGCCGGATCGAAATGTCCACCGTGTCGCGTTCCGAAGTAATGTCGTATGCCCTGGCACCAGCATCGGTGTATGGTTTATCGAGTTCGGCCCAAACAACAGATTCTCCATTAAGCACGATAAAAGGCGGATACGGATCGGCCTTTTCCTCTTCTTTGTTACAACCCAAGTATAGCAGGATGGTCAATAAGAAAAACAAGGAAAGCAGTTTCGGTTTGATGCCATTCATCATGTAGTTGTCTGTTTCTTTTTACAGTGCAAAAGTACGATATTTTGCCGTGAATATTCAGGCCACACTTACTTAAATAGAGCTTACGATTCAGATCAAGTCCGGCTGAGAGAAGTTCGTGCGGTAGCAAGAAGGGATTACTTTAATCGTTTACCCAAGATAGCTTAGGATTAATTGAACTTTTCTCAAGTAACGATTGATTAGCTGATTTAAGTTTTATGCCATTTTTAGAAAACGTATAAAAATCTAACCCGCCTTTTAATTCTTTTTTAATCGGCAATATTTGTAATTCATCTCCGAGAACTCCTTGCCAACGAAATACCTCTATTAAACCCCACTGATGTACTTTTTCCTCCAACTCGATGATAGCAGTGTCACCACTTAATTTGTAAACACCCCATTTGAATCGATAGTCATCAAACTTCTTGTAAATCTTGTAATTATTCTTTTCCAGATAATCTGCAATATTTTCAGGAGAAACATCTTTAATAGACAGTAGTATGCCATCACCAAAAAAAACTACTGTATGAGCAAAACCATCAGTATATACTTGTTGATTCCGGAAGGAGGTATTTTCTCCTCTTTCCAATTTAAATGACTTAGAGGAAGTTAACAATGCACAAGACTGAAATAAGAACAATCCAATAAATCCCACTAAGAACCTTATCATTGTCTGTAAATTGTAAAAGGATTATATGTTCCATAACTACTATAGAACCTACTTTGATAATTCATTTTTTCAAAATGAGGAGATGGTCCTCCAAAAAACCATTTCAACGCTTTAGATCCTATTGCGTCATGCCAACCATTCTGTATAGCAATCGAACTCCCCCTGCCGCGCGATTCCCATCGCGTGGCCGTAGTAAAAGACAACTCAATCAACATCATCTACTTTGCTCAATTTGGCCTGATAGCAAATGTAAATCTTTTAAGCTCTTGCCATAGACTTAATCCCTCGATTGCCTATTTTTGCCCAAAGCTTGTACCATCATGATCAAACTGTTGGTTTTCGACTGGGGCGATACCATTATGCGCGATTTCGGCCTGCCCGGCCCCATGTCAGCCTGGCCACACGTTGCCTGGATTGAAGGTGCCGAAACGGCACTCAGGACGCTGAGCCGCACATACACCTGCGCCATTGCCACCAGTGCCGACCACTCCGACGTGGACGAAATGAAAGCTGCCCTCTGCCGCGTTGGTGCCGAGCGCTATTTTCACCTGTTCTATTCGCAGAAAGAATTGGGATACAAAAAACCCGATGTACGGTTCTTTACCTCCGTGCTTAGCCTTTCGGGTTTTTCCGCTGCAGAATCGGCCATGATCGGAAATTTATACGACAAAGACATCAGCGGCGCCAAAACTGCCGGCATGACCACCTGCTGGTTCAACGAAAACGGTATTCAGGGCAATTACCCGCTTGCCGACCACATGATCAGCCATATGGAACAACTGCTGACCATTTTCCAAACATGAACAACACATGCACATGAGCTTCATTGGTTTACGAAAAACACTATTTACGGTTTTATTGTGTACAGCCCTGCAAACCATCCCTGAGGCGCAGCCTGCCTACCGGCCCCCTCTTGATATTCCTCTACTGCTGTCGGGAACCTTTGCCGAGTTGCGCAGCGACCACTTCCATTCGGGTGTGGATTTTCGCACCCAGGGCGTTGAAGGTCATAAAATATTCGCTATCGAAGACGGCTATGTGAGCCGCGTTGCGGTAGCTCCCGGCGGCTTCGGCAAAGCCATTTATGTAGATCACCCGTCCACCGGGCATACCAGCGTCTATGCCCACCTGCAGCGGTTTCACGGCAAGCTGGCAGATTATGTAAAAAGCGAGCAATACCAGGCACAGAATTTTACCGTGAACCTGCTTCCCGAAGCGGGCAGGTTTCCGGTCAGAAAGGGCGACATTATAGGTTTCTCAGGCAACTCAGGCTCTTCGGGCGGTCCGCACCTGCATTTTGAAATCCGGGACAGCCGCAGCCAGTGGCCGCTTAATCCCGCTCAGTTCGGCTTTCCGATACAGGACAACATCAAACCTTCCATCACCAAACTTATGGTGTACCCTGCCAACGAGCAGGCAAGAGTGAACGGTTATGCAAAAATGCAGCTGTACGAAGTGCAGGGTACAGGCGAAAACCACTATCTGCGCGATAAAGCAGAAGTCAAGGCACAGGGTGCCATCTCGTTCGGAATAAGCACTTTCGACATGCACAATGGAACCCCAAACAAAAACGGGGTGTATTCAGTGGAACTGTTTGTGGATGCCATAAAGGTGTTTCACTTTGCTGCCGACCGTTTTTCGTTCGACGAAACAAGGTATATCAACAGCATGATTGATTACTCCTACCTGAAGAAGCACCATTCGCGCCTGATCCGGACAGCCAAAGACCCGCTGAACAAACTCAGCATGGCCGACTATGGCCTAAACAATGGAGTTCTATTGGTTACCGACACTGCCCTGCATCAGGCTTTATTCCGGGTTACTGACCATTTTGGAAACATCAGCCTGCTGCGCTTCAGCATCAGGGGCAACAGCATGGACAAGGAAACAAATCAGCCAATAAAACCTGTCGCAGACAATTTCATTGCTGTAAAAGCCGGCCAGCCAAAAGAAATCAACAACTCGGGTCTGCTGGCAGTCATTCCCGACGATGCTTTCTACCGCGACGAATTCCTGAGTTTTGATGTAAAAACAGGATCACCGGCTTTTCTTTCAGACATCTACACCCTTGGCGACAAGGCAATTCCTGTGCACAAAGCCATCACCATAGCCATCAAACCAAAGCAGACAGGGCTTGATACAAAAAGACTTATGGTAGCAAGGATTGAAGACGACAACAAACCGGTGTATGCCGGAAATACAATAGAATCCGATGGAAGGATAAGTGCCAAAACCCGCAATATGGGCCGGTTTGCCCTGGTAGCCGACAGTATTCCGCCATCCATCAAACCACTTAATTTCACCAAACAAGCGAAAATTACTGAGTTAAAACAATTACGTGTTGAGATTGACGACCGCTTGTCGGGTATTGCCGACTACAAACCTTCGCTCAATGGAGCATGGCTGCTGATGGATTACGATCCGAAAAACAAATTGCTGGTGTATGAAATTGATGAGCGAATGTTGATGGGCAAAAACCGTTTCGAGCTCAGGGTA
>Ga0351943_1012_pt1 | contig 89323 bp, 72 predicted proteins | sample TotcelT113001N11_FD_206846 | JGI IMG/M metagenome (GOLD analysis project Ga0351943, IMG submission 206846) | Enriched cells from coal bed in the Powder River Basin, Montana, United States - Total cells T11 rep2 HSBNCT.T11.300.1.N11 ... | reverse complement strand
GTGGTTGAGCGGAGTCGAAACCACCGCTTCCAAAAGCCACTTCAAAAATCGGTAATTTTAAGCTGAGCCTGCCGAAGCTCAAAAATCAAATTTCTCTTAATTCCATATATTTAAGATCGATGAGTGACGAACTATGATTTAAGATCTGGCTGAGTATAAAAAAGACCGAAACTCGATACGCGCAACACGCAATAAATTTTCTCCCTAAAGCTTTGATTTTCTGGATGTTCTTTTTCCTTGATGAAAAAGAACGAAAAAATCAAGCCCAAACAATGCTATCCACCCGCGCTCAAAAAACCATGAAAACACCAGCAAAGTAGTGCCTCGCCAAATGCTAACGCACTTGCCAACCTAATGATCTGCCGAGGCAAATCTGCCTTCGGCGACCTTTGCTGTGTTTTCTATGATTTCTTTCGCCCAAGCCTTCCCACGCCCGCTGTTTGGGCTTGCCTGCGCGCAAAACGTGGTGTCAGTTCATCTTCACCATCCTGGCCATGGTAGTTGGTGGGATAGTGTAAATTGCTTAATCAGCTAAATCATTAAGTTTAAACAATTCGTTAAGCTGATTTTTAGCGACTCCCTTTAGGGCAGGGGTAAAACGCTAAAAATCAGCCAGAAATTAGTGACTCAAAAGACAAAAATCAAGGTTTGGAGGTTTGGGAGTAATTGGCTTGTGGTTTCGACTACCACTCCCCGGTGGTTTCGGCTCCGCTCAACCACCGGATTAACTGATTATTAGAACGAATCGCATTAAGTGATTCACCAAAATGGTGGTTGAGCGGAGTCGATGGTGGTTGAGCGGAGTTCCCCGGTGGTTGAGCGGAGTCGAAACCACCGTTTACCTGCCGAAACCACCGCTTCCAAAAGCCACTTCTAAAATCGGCAATCGAAAATCAATTATCTCTGAATTTCATGTATTTAAGATCGATGAGTGACGATTTAAGATCTTAGATCTGGCTGAGTGTTGATTGAAGAAGACTTCCCCGGTGGTTGAGCGGAGTCGAAACCACCGTTTACCTGCCGAAACCACCATCAAAAACGGTCAACGCTATTCAGACATTAACAACACGGAACTCTGAACCCTGAACCCGCAACAAGAAACAAGGAACAAGGAACAAGGAACAAGAAACCAGAAACAAGTACCCATCTCAACCGTTTGCACTGCAATTTGATACGATTTTTGATGCCGTATGTTGCATTTGCCTTTAGTCTGTACCTATATTTGTAGGAGCAACATGCAACCACATGAATAAACACTGAGGCATCCAATGTCTTTTTGAATAACTAACCGATAAAATTACCACTATGAGAAAAATGTGTACAAATTTCATCAGAACTTGTCTTCCAGCAATTCTGCTTGGCTTTTTGCTGACTACAGCCTTGTTCCCCTTAACCTCAACAGCACAGATCTGGGAACCCGAAGGCCTTAATATGCCCGGTCAATGGAACACCTGGACCAACCCCCCCGTGAATAATCTGGCACTTGCCAGTTTCACTCAGGTCCCGGGTGGCCGAGTAACCAAAATCAATACCGGCATTGTGCGGTGGCAAACCATCTTCAGTGTAGCTGCCACCGGTGCCGATGTCGTCGGAGGCACACACCTCTGGCTGTTTACCAGTGGGCCAACATCAAATCCCTGGGGAAACAAATGGGCCAATGTGACAGTAACCATGAATACCCTTCAGCCTTATGTTAAAGAAGGCCCAACGGATAATTCCATCACCGTTGTGAATGGAAAATGGTACACCATGAACTGGAAAGACAACGGCTATTCCGACACTGAAGCCATCTTCATGGAAACATCGGCCGAACCGGTACAACTGCTCACCGTCAGCGAACCCGTTGATGTGATCGAAAACCAGGCTGTTGTGGTTACAGTAACCACCAACCTGAGCAAATCAGCCGAAGAAATTATTTACATCCGCTATACCATCAACGCATGGAGCACTTCTTCCCTGCTCACCGTCAGCATGACAGGAACCAGCGGAACCGCCACCATTCCCGGACAAGCAGAAGGAACAACAGTAGCTTATTATGCCTTTAGCTCCACCGTCACCGGAATTACCGCCAACCACGACCTGTACAGCATCCGCATCAACAACGACAATGGAGCCAATTACAGCTATGTCGTCGGCGGAACTCCCATCCCCATCATCACCTGGGCCAACCTGCAATGGCCACCAAGCGGCTCCATCCAGCCCGGTGAAGCATTTGATGTGTATGCTCAGGTGTTTGCCCCCGGCATCACCGAAGCTGAAGGACAAGGCGCAGGAATAACCGCATGGATTGGCTACAGCACCTCAAACACCAATCCATCAACATGGACCAACTGGATTGCAGCCACCTACAACACAGATGCAGGAAACAACGATGAATACAAGGCCGACATCGGTTCGGTAATCACAAATGAAGGTACTTATTATTATGCAAGCCGCTTCAAACTCAACGATGGCGGTTTTGTCTATGGAGGCTACGCAAGCGGAGGCGGTGGTTTCTGGGATGGAACTACCAATGTTTCTGGTGTTTTAACCGTGTCCACTGTACCCCCGCCAACCGAAATTGACTGGGCCAACCTGCAATGGCCGGGAAGCGGTGAAATTGAACCCGGTGCTGACTTCGAGGTTTATGCTCAGCTGTTCATTGACGGCATTACCAACCCTGGCGGACAGGCCGACGGTGTGATCGCATGGATCGGCTACAACAACCAAAACACCAACCCATCGGGATGGAACAACTGGATTGTTGCCGATTACAATGCTGATGCAGGAAACAATGATGAATACATGGCCAATATTGGTACCAACATCCTGGCAGAAGGAACCTATTATTATGCCAGCCGATTCCAGTTTAACGGAGGTGATTTCTACTACGGAGGCTTCAACGGTGGTTTCTGGGACGGCGAAACAAATGTTTCGGGCGTGCTGACAGTGGTTACTGAAACCAACCCCTCAACCATCAGCTGGGCAAACCTGCAATGGCCGGCAACAGGAAATATTGAACTTGACCAGGAATATCTGGTTTATGCTCAGGTCTATGCCCCCGGAATCACCGAACCCGAAGGACAGGGCGATGATATTCAGGCATGGATTGGCTACAGCACAACCAACAACAACCCATCGGGCTGGACCAACTGGGTTCCGGCTGACTTTCTGGCCGACGCAGGCAACAACGATGAATATGTGGCCGACATCGGTACACTGATCACCGCAGAAGGCACATACTACTATGCAAGCCGCTTCCAATATGGTGCTGAGGACTTTGTTTACGGAGGTTACTCTGAATCCGGCGGAGGTTTCTGGGATGGCGTAAACTTTGTGTCAGGTGTACTTACAGTAGGCCCTCCTCCTGTCACATATCCTGTGCTGTTTACCATCATTGACGCCACCGAGCTGCACGACAACATCAAGTTCAAGGGGCAAATGACAAACTGGAATACAGTGCCCATGAACCCCGACAACCATGTGTGGACACTCACGCTCGATGTGCTGCCCGGAACCTACGAATGGGGAGCCATTGAAGATGACGGAACTGAATTCGGTATCTGGCTCATCGAAGGGCCAAACCTCGTGGTTACTATTGACGCAGAAGGAAATGTAAGTGGCACAACCACTTATACCACCTTGATAACAAGTGTCGGAAACAAGCAACAAGCCACTGAATTGGTGTATCCCAATCCGGCAAACGACAGGGTACAACTGAGCAGCACTACTCCGGCCTCATACAGAATCAGGGATGCAGGTGGAAAAATAATCATGCAAAACCCGTTGAGAAGCACCAGACATGAGGCAATCATCAGCAGTCTACCGGCAGGAATGTATGTTGTTGAACTTACCACAGAAAGCGGAACAAGCTTCACAAAACTCATCAAACAGTAATTTTTTCATGAATGTTAACCGGTCCGAACCATTGGTTTCGGGCCGGTTTCTTTCTTTGGCTATAAGCTCTAAAACAACCAACACGATGAAAAAGAAACGGATTTTCTCAGGGTCTGACTTTGTGCTGTTTCTGGCAGTAATCCTCTCGCTGCTGAACCATAATTCACTAAACGCACAAATCTATGAACCTGACGGACTGCGCATGCCCGGTACCTGGAACGAATGGGTAAACGAACAAGGCATGGGCGGTGATTTCGACCTGCAGGTGAACAAAACAGGAAAACTGCGCTGGCAGACAAGCTTTCTGTTTAACGGAACCACCGGAACTCAGGAGTTTAAATTTGTGAGTACCAGCTTCGGCGATGTCTGGGGAAACCAGTGGGCAGCGAATACAAATGTTTCACTAAATCAGTTGGTTTCATTCACCTACGGCACACCCTCCGACCCCAACAACTCCGTAAACCTGAGCCAGGGAAAGTGGTACACCGTTGTATTTGAAGACAATGGCTATACCGACAGCCGCGCCATCTTCATGCAAACTTCGGCTGCTCCGGCCCTCATCAGCGAAGTTTCGCAACAACCCGTGATCGTGGGAACAGGCGAAATCGTTACCGTTACAGCGACCCTCGCGGCTAACCCCTCTGCCGAGGAAAGATTTTTTCTCAGGTACTCAACCGACAACTGGCAAAGCTCCACTAATGTAAATCTTTCAGGTTCAGGTAATAGCTATTCAGGCCAGATTCCCGCCTTTCCTTCCCAGACAGAAGTGCAGTACTATGTGTTCAGTTCAACTGTGGCTGACCCTTCTGCCGAACCTGATCTCTTGACACTGCGCATCAATAACAACAACAATCAAAACTACAGCTATATCGTTGACCAGCAGTTTGATTGCGGACAAGGAGCTGCCCTGGTCACTTCCGAACCGGCATTCCCGCTGGACAACACTGCTGTGACGATCTACTTCAACGCTGCATTTGGTAATGGCGGACTGTTCGACTTCGAAGGTGATGTGTATGCCCACACAGGAGTGATCACCAACCTGAGTTCGGGAAATTCAGACTGGAAATACGTGAAAACAGCCTGGGGACAAAATACCCCCGAAACCAAACTCAGCAGGATATCCGAAAACCTCTACAGCCTCGAAATTCCCAATCCTCGCCAGTATTACGGCGTTCCGGCAGCGGAAAACATCCTCAAACTGGCCTTCGTGTTCCGCAGTGCACTCGTAAACGAACAGGGAAACTATCAGGAGCACAAAAATGCTGATGGTTCCGATATTTTCGTGGATGTGTATGAACTCCGGCTGAATGTAAAAATCATCAGCCCCAACAGGCGTGAGCCCCTGGCAAGCCCGAACACCGTGCTGCCCGTATGTGTGGAGGCCCTCATGAACACCTATATTAAACTGTATATCAACAGCACACTTCTGGCCGACGAAAACACAAGCTCACTCTCTTATCCGCTTGTACTTCAGGGACTCCCCTCCGGAGCACACTGGATCAAAGCCGAAGCCGGTGACGGCACAGGAGTGTTCCGTGATTCGGTGCAGATCTACCTTCGCGGACCTGTGGTAATTGCCGAACTGCCTCAAGGCATGAAAAAAGGAGTGAATTACATTGATAACAACACCGTTACTCTGGTGTTGCACGACCCGCCCGCCCTGAAAAACTTTGCCTTTGCCATAGGCGAATACAGCAACTGGCTCCCGGATGACGCTACCTATATGAAACGCACCCCCGACGGGAAACATTACTGGGTTACCCTCACCGGGCTTCAGTCAGGAAAAGAATATGCCTATCAGTATTATGTTGACGGAACCCTTAAAATCGCCGACCCATACAGCCATAAAATCCTCGACCCCTGGAACGACCGCTGGATACCCACCACCACCTATCCCAACCTGAAACCCTATCCCTTCGACAAAACAATTGGCGTAGTCAGTGTGTTTCAAACAGCTCAGGCACCCTTTAACTGGCAGGCAAACAACTTCGTGCCCCCGGCGGTACACGAAACCCAATCCGACCTGCTGGTGTACGAACTTTTGGTACGGGATTTTGTCACAACAAAAAGCATCAGCGAGGTAAAGGAAAAAATCGGCTACCTGAAATCCATAGGGGTGAATGCCATTCAACTGATGCCCATCATCGAATTCGACGGTAACGAAAGCTGGGGATATGCACCCAATTTCTTCTTTGCCACCGACAAATACTACGGCACAAAAAACGCTTACAAATCCTTCATTGACGAAGCTCATGCACAAGGCCTTGCTGTGATCCTCGACATCGTACCCAACCACACTTTTGGCCAAAGTCCATTAGTGAATATGTATTTCGATCCTGCCGCCGGCGATCATGGCCAGCCCTCAGCCTCAAATCCCTGGCTGAACCCACAGGCGACGCATCCCTTCAGCGTAGGCTACGATTTCAACCACGAAAGCCCGCACACACGCCAGTTTTTCAAGGATGTGTTCAGCCACTGGCTCATCGAATTCAGGGTTGACGGATTCAGGGTTGACCTTTCGAAAGGACTCACCCAGAAAAACAGCGGGGAAGACATCGGTGCCTGGAGTGCTTACGACCAAAGCCGTATCAACATCCTCACCGACTATTACAACCACATCAAATCGGTGAACCCGAACGCATATGTGATCCTCGAACACTTTGCCGCCAACGAAGAGGAAACCGTGCTGGCCAACAGCGGTATGCTGCTGTGGAGCGGCATGCACGGAAACTACAAGCAGGTGGCCATGGGCTGGCAGGACAACTCCAATGTTTCGTGGGCCTACCATGCCTCAAGGGGATGGACCTACCCCAACCTTATGGATTACATGGAAAACCACGACGAAGAACGGCTGATGTTCGAAAACCTCTCGTGGGGCAATGGTTCGGGTAACTATAATATCAAGGACACCCTCACCTCACTGCGCCACATGGAACAGGCCATCGTCCTGTTTATGGGCATACCCGGCCCTAAGATGCTGTGGCAGTTCCAGGAACTGGGCTACGACTACAGCATCTTCTTCGGTGGCGACCGCTTAGCCAACAAGCCGCCCCGCTGGGACTACCTCGATCAGCCTGCCCGTGAAAAACTTGCCCGTGTGGTAGGGGCAATGGCCAAACTGCGCAAGAGTGATGCCTTCCGTTTTGGCAGCTTCACACACGACTTTGGCGGGCTGGGCAAACGCATGTGGCTTACACACAGCAGCATGGACGTGGTGATGGCTGTGAACATGGGTGTGCAGGGCTTCGATATGGCACCCGGTTTTACCAAAACAGGTACCTGGTACGATTACTTCACCGGCGAGTCCATCACCATTACCGATGCAGCCGGACACAGCCTCTATTTCGGACCGGGTGACTACAGGGTGTTTACTTCTGTCCCCCTGGCACGGCCCTTCCACACCCTGACAGTGAATGTTGTCCGACAGGACAATAACGTACCCATAGGTGGTGCAAAAGTAAGCCTGTCCGATGCCGGCAACCGACTGACCAACAGCAGTGGCACAGCCGAATTTCTGGCACTTCCGCAATCGTTTGCGCTGACGGTGGAAAAATCTGGTTTTGTGACAAAACCAGTCAATGGAACCATGAATAACGACCTCATCCTCACCGTACAACTTACCGTAGATGTGAGCAATACAGACGAGCTGAACAAGCCCGGAAGCATCCGTTTTTATCCAAACCCGGCTAAGGACCAGCTTACAGTTGTGGGCGCAGAAGATTGGTTGTTAAGCATTTACAGTACAAATGGCAGGCTTATGAACACGCTTCAGATACAAAACGAACGCCAGTCAATTAGCCTGAATGGGCTTCCTCAAGGGGTATATATCCTGCATTTTGCAGGACCGCAAGGAACAGTTTTTGAACGGTTTATCGTGCAGTAAGACACCAAACATTTATTTGTAATTTAGAAAAATTCTACATTATTTTGACGGAAAATTAAACTGAGATTAAACAACCAAAAAAACTAAAGATGAAAAAGTTTCTACTATTATTAACTTTAGGCAACTTCTTGATAATTAATGTAATGCTTGCTCAATACATTACAGGAGAAGATAATGCCTCTAATTATTCAAACGATGACTTTCCTAGCGAAGGAAACTTAGGTTATGGTTTTGGCACTTGGACCTCCAGCTCAAACACTGGTGGATGGTTTAGAGGAACTGCAACAAATAATGGTGCCTCAAATTCTTCCATATTGGATGTCAGTGGGAATTCCTTTGGAATGTGGGCAACTGATTTCAGTAATGTTGGCAGGAACTTTAGTGCTTTGCCTGAAGGAGGTAAAATATCATTTAGTTTATCTTTCCAATGGGATAATGGAAATAAAGGTTTTAGCCTTTATACAGGGGGGGTAAACAATACCGAAGTTTTTAATTTCAATTTGAACAGTTCTGGTTATACTTGGACAGGAGGCGGTAGTCAAGCAATGACATCATGGGATGTACCACCTGGTGATCGACAATTTGGCGTTGTAATCGCTGTAAATATAACTCAAACAGCAACCGGTCTGGATTACAACATACAAGCTGCTGCTGGTGATGGGGGATTTGGAACCAAAACTGGTTCGGTTGTTTTTGCAGGTAATATAAATGCATGTAAATTCTATGTCTCTGGTGCTGGTGGTTCTGGAGGGAACTTCTACTTTAATAACTTAGCAATTGAGATTGATGATCCGTCAAATGTATCTTCAACTGCCAATGTTAAGATAAAAGGAAATGTCGAATTAGGCGTTGCTGAATCATTAACAGTGAATAACTTGACCGTTAGTAGTGGAAACAGCTTTACCCTCCTTTCTTCAGCCGCAGGAACTGCTTCATTAATTACAAACGGTACGGTTTCGGGAGATGTAACTATTCAGCGCTACGTTGCCGGTGATTGGTCAACCAACAATTCAGGATGGCATCTGATCAGTTCTCCTGTTACCACACAGCCTATTACTGATTTTACTACAACAGGGGGTGGAAACGGATATGACTTTTATGGGTATAACGAGGCCACCAACACCTGGATGAATTATAAAGCTGCAGGATTTGAAGCCTGGAATGGAAGTGCCAATTTTGTCGTAGGCCGAGGATATTCAATTTCTTATCAGGCAACTCAGACAGGAAAAGCATTTGAAGGGATTTTAAACAACAGCAATGTAACGCACACCAATCTTTCACTGACTACCGGACAGGGTGAAGGATGGCATCTGGTGGGCAATCCGTTTGCCAGCGCAATAGATTGGAGTAATGTAAACTGGGTGAAAACAGGGTTTAACTCATATGCAAAAGTATGGGTAGGTTCAAGCTATAAAGATGTTACGGATGACTACAGCAACATCATCCCCTCTGCCAACGGATTTTGGGTTAAGGCATCCAATGCTTCAAATACACTTACTATACCTACCCAGGCTCGTACCCACAATGCCCTTAACTGGCTCAAATCATCAGCACCTATAGGTTACGTTATTCTAACTGCTGTTGATGTTGAAAACAACATGAGTCAGGAATGTATTATAAGAATGAAAGATGAGTCAACTGATGGTTTTGATGAAAATCTGGATGCCCCATTCATGGCAGGAAATGCACCCCAGATTTACACTGTTATTGAGAACAAGGTTCTATCTATGAACTCGGTACCCTCATATGCCAACAAAACCTTTGAACTCGGATTTGTTAAAAACATAGCATCCGTGTTCACTATTCAACTAAACATGGACAATATTCCTGAAGGTGAAGTTATTTCGCTTTTTGACAAAAAACTCAGTCAGTATTTTGAACTTACAAAAGGTTTTGCCTACGAATTTACTTCTGAACCTGGCGACGACCCCAACCGCTTTTTGCTCCACTTTGGTGCTGTGGGCATTGATGAAGCCTTACCAACTACAGCTGTTGCAGCCTACGTGAGCAACAACATCCTGTATGTGTTGAATGCACAGGGCAAGGTTCAGGTGGATGTACTTGACCTCGCCGGTCGCATGGTTTATAGCCAGAGCATGCAGGCCGAAGGCCTCAGCAGCACACCCATAAACCTGTCAGCAGGAGTGTATGTGGTGCGCCTGAACGACGGACAGACAACAAGGGCCAACAAAGTGATTGTACAATAATTTAACGAACAGGAGACTCATACCATGAAAACACAACTCATTAAAACCATACTTACCATCACTTTTATAGTTGGTTCATCAGTTCTGCTCGCACAGGTTCCTCCTCCCCCTCCGGGTGGCGGACATGGTGGCGGCGATAACCAGCCCGGCGGTGGCGCTCCCATCGGCAGCGGCATCGGCATACTGCTGGCACTTGGTGCTGCCTATGGCGGCAAGAAAGTGTACCGAGCGTTCAAAAACGCCGAAAAACTGGAAGAATAAAGTTATTTGCTCTTAATAAAGAACCCCGTATCTGAGAAGGTGCGGGTTTTTTTTTTCAACGGTGGTTTCGACTCCATATTCCCGGTGGTTTCGGCTCCGCTCAACCACCGGATTAGCTGATTCTCAGAACGAATCCGTATTAAATGATTCACCAAAAAGGTGGTTTAGCGGAGTCGAAACCACCGCTACCAAAAGCCACTTCAAAAAACCATACCTCACCATAATACTTGTTCGGATATCCCATACAGCACCACTCAAACGCAAGCTGAATGTCCCGTCAGGGACATAAGGTGGGTAAAAACAGTATAGAAAGTCTTACCCAAGTCCTGTAGGGACGAAACTGACCACAGAAGTCAAAAGAAAAGATCTCAATGCGCTCGCACTTCTCTAAAGACAAGTTTTCTTCCCTTTTCACATCAGTAAGTAAAAAAGCCCAAACAAACTTCTCTGTTTGGGCTCATAATACCTTAAACCGCCTTTTAGTAAACTATCAGCTTCTGATGGGCGAACTTGCCGGAGCGTTGTGTGATAACCATATAAAAGCCGGGCTTCTGTATCCGGGTTGACAGGCCAGAACCTACAGCAACCGAAGAGTAAACCAACCGTCCCTGAGCGTCAAGTATGTTAATCTCGTCCCCATTTTCAAGTCCGGTCATTGTTATCATTCCCGAAGCAGGGTTGGGAAAAAGTGAGATGCCGGTGAGTTGTTGGGACGTTTCAATCCCGGTAATCACCATCTCCATTGAACTTAATTCCGACAAACCAAGATGGCTGAAGGTTCCGTCATGCTGTGGCATATCAGGGTTATAACCCACCTGAAGCGGGAATTCTTCAGCGGTTTCGTCCTTGTAAACCTTCCAATATAAAAGTTCATTATGTGCAAACCCTTCCTTGACAGTAGTCTCCGGATCATCGCCATAGGCCCTGACCATCATGTGGCCACCCTCATAAATGACTGCACCTGCACAAAACTCCTGTCCTTCATGCAGATAAAACACACCGATCATATCTCCTGCAGCCAGCATATCGCCCGAACGAACGGACGCCTCCACAGGAATATGTATGTTGTGAACAAACTGTGTGGGTGTAAACTCCCATCCCTGAGGCATCACCATAGCCGAATCAACACCAATGGTTACCGAGGCCGGGAAACTTTCGCCGTCAGGATACACTGCTGTTACTTCATAAGTATATGTGCCAAATGACTGCAGCAGATCAAGATAATTATTCTCAATGATCAGATTGTTATTCAAAAGTTCGCCATTGCGGTACACATTGTAACCCAGCAGTTCGTTCTGCACGGAACGGCCGGCAGGTCGTAACTCGACCGGAGTTTTGACAAGTTCTGCTGTAGCAGGCTTGCTGTTTCTTTCAACCGGAAAACCTGATTGGCTTCCCAAAGCCGCCTTTGCGCTGCCTTCCGAAACCCATCCCCTGATGTTCCAGTTGAAACTAAACACATAATCGGAAAGTGTAGTCCATTCGCCTCCGTTCACACTGATCAGGTTTCCACTGCCTTCCACTGCAGGCCCGCCATCCATACCGGCCGGAAAACCGCTCTGTGTCTGCACCAATTCATAACCGATCCAAAGGAAATCGGAAGGATCAATTAGAATGGAGGTGCTTAAGGTAATGTCATTCCAGCTCATTGGGATGAACGAATCAACAACCTGCTCAAGCAAAAGTATTTCAGCATTTTCCCCTTTATACACTTTGATCGTAAATGCAGCTGCATCTTCCCATACATAAAAACCGACATCTGTTAGCTGCTGTCCGGCATAGGGCATCAGCTCAAGCGGCGAAAACTTATGCGCTGCTTCAAGGGTACCCGATTCATAAAATCCCAAGGCCGAAAATGGCTCGCCATTGCCAAACTGCAGCAAACCGGGTGCAAAGCCCGGTGGAAACCAGTTTAGTTGAACAGTATCATTGCTGACCAACGCAGTGAGCGAGGAAGGCGCAGGCAGACTTGCTGTGGCGATCATCGGTAGCTGCATAATTTCGAAGGTCTCAAAATTCTGAGAATAGACTTCCACTGAAAGCGTTGCTTCATATGTGCCCGGATCGTTGGCCAGAAAACTTACGATTATTGAAGAACTTCCGCCCGGAAATACTTCATAAGATGTAAAATATGGCTGAAAATAATACTGATCCGAATAGGTCGTGAATATATAGACGGTTTCTGTCCCATAATTATATACGTTTACCTGCTTGACCGACTGTTGGTTAACAGGCACCATGCCAAAATCAAGAAGATCAATTTCAAATGATAACAGCCCATCCCCTGAAACCGTAAGGTTTATCGGAAGTGCCTTAACAGGGTTAAATGCATTGTTGACTGAAAAGTAAACTGTATCCTGATACACACCGGCCATCAGGTCTGAGGCATCAAGGGTTAGTGCAATACTGACAGACTCATTCCCGGTTATTGTTCCGACCTGAACGCTAAGATCAACAAAATCAGGCTTCGATTGAACAGACCAGTTCAGTTCAAAAAAGCTGTTGTTGAAAAGAATAAGTGGATACTCCTGTGAACCTCCTGCTGCAAGTTGCACCGAAATGGCTGCAGGGCTTAACTCAAGCACAGGTACTCCAACCTGAATGTTGGCTGTGGCCGGAACACTTTCCTCAGTTCCGTAAACAGCCGTAAGCTGGTAGGTATAAACACCTGTTGGAAGTTGGGGATCAAAATAAGTAGTGAGTGAAGTGGTTCCAATAAGAAACTCATTACGGTATATCCTGTAAAAATCAGGACTGTCCTGTGTGTTTCTTTGATTCGCCGTTGAAGCATTCACCAACGACATTGGCCCGGAAACAATGGGGCTTAGCCGGGCATCCCTCAAAGGAAAGTGTTGCTTACCAAGCATTTGTTGGGTGCCTGCAACATCCACAACAAAAGATTTCAAACTGAAATTAAAATCCAGACCATAATCACTGATGTTTTCCCAGAAACCATTAAAGTTGATTAAGTCGCCGTAACCGGCAACAGCAGGGCCTTCGTCCAGACCAATCGGGAATTCCTCCTCAGGCTGGATGATTTCGAGGCCTATCCAAAGCTCATTTTCAGTATCAATCAGTACCAGGTTGTTCAGGGTAACCAGATTCCATTGCGCGGATACAACATTGCTCAGCTGTTGCTGGTAGATCAGGCTGTCGGCTAATGGACCTTTCCATATCTTGATGGTGTAATCACTCAGGGCACTGTAGGCAAAAAACTCCACCTGATACACCGAAAATCCTTCTAATCCATCAAGGTTTTCGGGTTCCCATCTCGCTGCAACAAAATAAGGCTGGCCGCCATAAACTGCCAATGCTGTGGTATTGGTACCCGTTGTCCAGCTGAGTTCTGTAGGTTCACCAACAATAGGTGGTAACCAATTTAAGTACACATCATTGTTCGCATTCGTTGATGCACTGAAGAATAGCGGTGGGTTTTGAGCCTGAACACACAAAACACTTAAAAAAATGAAGGGAAACAGTATCAGGTTTTTCATAGCACTTTAGTTTTTATAGCAATTGTGGAACACTAAAACTAATGCTATTGTTCGATCGGGCTGCAACCATATCAACAAGTTTACAATTTGATAACATTTAGTGTGAACAAAATAATACTCAAGCATTTCTATGCCAGATGGTTTCAATATGGCATGAAAAACCGCCTTATCACAAAGGCATCCGAAAAAAAGTTCAAATATGTGCCCGGATTACTTCTTATAATACTTCATGGCTTCGGGCAGCCATTTCTTGATCTGTGCAATTCGGGTAGCATCAGAGGGGTGTGTGCTGAGAAACTCCGGGGGCGACTGACCACCTTTCATCTTTGCCATGCGTTCCCAAAAGCCTACTGCCTGATTGGGGTCATAACCGGCCATTGCCATGAAGATAAGCCCCAGCCTGTCGGCTTCGCTCTCGTGCAACCTGCTGAAAGGCAGCATCACACCAACCTGGCTTCCGACTCCAAAAGCAGTCATCCACAATGCCTGCGTTTGCTCGGGTTTTTCCTGAATAGCCACAGCAAGAGCCATGCCGCCGAGCTGTGTCAGCAAACCCTGACTCATCCGTTCGTTGCCGTGCTCGGCTATGGCATGTGCCACCTCATGCCCCATCACAACAGCAAGGCCGGTCTCATCCTTTGTTATGGGCAGAATACCGGTATAAAAAACCACTTTCCCGCCAGGCATGCACCAGGCATTGGCTTCGGGACTTTCTACAAGGTTAAATTCCCACTGGTAGCCTTTCAACTGAGATGACATACCCTTCTCGGCAAAATACTGTTCCACTGACTTCTGAATCTTTTTACCCACACTCTTCACCATAGCCGAATTTTTGGCATCGGTCGAAAGCTTGTTCTCCTTCAGAAACTCACCATATTGCTGAAAACTCATTGTCATCAACTCGGACGAGGGTATTAGGTTTAGCTGTCTGCGTCCGGTAATGGGAACTTTGCTGCATGATACTGACACAAAAATCAATAAAACAGATACCAAAACGGGCAGGGATAGATACTTAGTTTTCATAGATTAGTTTTTTTCAAAATTACTAAAAGTAACATGACTGGCTAAGGTTAATCAACTATTCAGGCACAAACAAACAACTATCGCCATAACTCAGAAACCTGAACCCGTGTTCCAGAGCATAGTCGTACACTTCCTTCCAGCTTGTCCCGATGAGTGCTGCAACGAGCAGCAGCAGGGTACTCCCGGGTTGGTGAAAATTCGTTATCAAGCCTGTTGACAACCTGAAGCGGTAGCCGGGGGCAATCATCAGGCTGGTGGAAGCACTCAGGCGATCCAATCCTCTGCTGTCGAGAAAGTTAAGGATATTATGTAAGGCTTCATGAGCCTCAACTTCAGGGCCATCATTGGGCTCGTAAGGGGCCCATTGGGATAGTATTACCTCATCAATATTTACTTCAGCATTGATTTTTAACCCTATCCAGTACAAACTTTCAAGCGTGCGCATACTGGTGGTTCCAACCGGAATGATCGGTTTTCCCAATTGGCTCACAATTCTTTCGATGGTGTTGCGCGTCACAACAATGTTTTCGGCATGCATCTCGTGGTTGCCTGAGCTGGCCGAACTAACCGGCTTGAAAGTGCCTGCACCGACATGCAGGGTTATGGTTGCCATTTCAATACCCTTTGAGCGCAAGTCATCAAGTACCCTGTCGGTGAAATGCAAGCCTGCCGTTGGGGCTGCCACCGACCCGTGGTGCCTTGCAAAAAGTGTCTGGTAGTCAGTCTTGTCATGTTCTTCCGCCTGTCGGTTCAGATATGGCGGAAGCGGAACTTCTCCGGCGGCTTCCAGAATATCTGAAAACGAAAAGTTCTGTGGCTGCCACGAAAACCGTACCAGGCTGCTGTCGTCTGATTTCTGAAGCCGCTCCGCTGATAAACGTACAGCTTCACCGCCGATGACAAACTCCTTTTCGAGCAAGCCCTGCTTCCATCGTTTGGAGTTGCCCACCAAACACCTCCATTCGACCGGAGAAGAAGCAGTAAAAGCCAACTGAATATCCGAAAAATGTGCTCCGGGCGACAAACAAAACAATTCTATCAATGCTCCTCCGGCTTTGCGAAAATTGAGCCGGGCCTGCACCACACGGGTTTCGTTTCCGATCAGCAACGTGTCTGATGCAAGATATTCAGGCAAGCGGTAAAAAACATCCTCGCCTATTTTCCCGCCAATACAGGTAAGCAACTTCGACCTGTCGCGCCCCGGCACGGGATAACGTGCAATGCGGTCATCGGGCAGGTCGTACCAAAAATCACTAATGGGCAGATTCGGTATGTGTGTTTCCATAAAGGTGCAAAAATAGCATGATTGACCCAATATTACCCAAACAGGCTAAAAGGCATCGTGATTAAACTTCAATGGTGTTTCATCCGGTATATTGCGGTGCGCAGCATCATCAATACTTGATGGACTAATTAATGCGAAACCTCCTGAAGGTGCATCAAAATAGTTACCTTTGAAACCACATAAAACTGAACCAGACATGAGCATCAGTAAACACATACCAAATTTCATCACTTTGATGAACCTGTTTTCAGGCAGCCTGTCCCTGTATTTTGTCATGGAGGGAAACCTTTCCCTGGCTGCTTATATGGTGTTTCTGGCGGCTGCATTTGATTTCCTCGATGGCCTTGCTGCCAGATCGCTGAAGGCATACTCGCCACTTGGCGCACAGCTCGATTCGCTTGCCGATGTTGTCTCATTCGGGGTGGCACCTGCCTTCATCATTCAGGAGTTGATCAAACAAAGCCATGGCAGAATGTCCATAATGGCCGGCGAAACAGATATTTTGCCTTTTGTTGCATTCATTTTGCCCCTTTTTGCCGCTTTGAGGCTGGCAAAATTCAACATTGATACCAGACAAAGTGATAGTTTCCTGGGCCTGCCTACTCCCGCAGCCGGCATGCTCATCGCATCCCTGCCACTGATCAGGGAACAACTCTACGAAAGCCAGTCACTTACCTATATGGTTTTCACCAACACCTATCTTTACCTCGGAACAGTCATTCTGCTGTCCGCACTCATGGTAACTGAATTGCCCCTTTTTGCCCTGAAGTTTAAGTCATATAAAATCAGAGGTAATGAGATCCGCTATATTTTCCTGATTTCATCACTCATTTTATTGGTGTTTTTTCAGTTTTTGGCCATTCCGTTTATTGTTCTGATTTATTTGTTTTTGTCATTAATAGTCTTTCTGTCAGACTTAACGAATTGATGTTTTTCTCTGTTTGTTTAGTATTTAATAACAACTATTTAAGCAGAATTAAAAGCAATTATGAATTACAGACAAATTCGTGTCTTATTGGTTTTGTTTTCGCTCCTTCAAATAATGGATCTGAAAGCACAGGATTTTCTTTCATCCCTATTTACAATTGAGGCCGGCGCAAATTACTACAGAATCCCGATTGGAAATGAACAGTGGATTTCCGGGATAACACCTTCGCTGGGGGCCCGTTATGATCTGCGTCCAAACAAAACCTTTGGTTATGGTATTGGCATGACTTATTCGCCACGCTTGGACCGGGAGAAGACCAAGCTGGGTAATGTGCACAACTTTTATATTGATTTTAGCCTTTCAGGCTCATGGTATCCAAAAAATTATTTCTACTTCGACCTTGGCTTACAGCGCTCTTTTTTGCTTGCACGAAATTATTCAGAGAATAATAATACCACTCCTATTGACCCACCCAGATCACACTATGCCATAACGACCGGCGCAGGAGTCAATATGTTAAAAAATTCCAGACTGCTGATGCGCTATTCCATCCCTGTGGATTTAAAGGGCTATCGCAACGTTCAGATTGCATTCCTGTTCAATCTGAATGAACTCAGAAAAAAGCCGAAAAACAAGATGACGTCACTTGAGAAAGCGTTTGAGGATCCGGCTGCAACAGAAATACTTGTGTTGCACCGTCAACAAATCACCGAGCTACCTTCTCAGATTAAACAATTGACAAACCTTCGGGAACTCATCGTTGACGGTTGCATGCTTAAAAGCCTGCCAACTGAAATGGGAGAACTAAAACAACTCGTCAAATTATCAGCAAAGTTCAACGAAATCAACAATTTGCCCGAAAGCTTAGGTTCGCTGAAAATGCTCGAGGAATTGCACCTTGATTACAATAAAATACATGAGTTTCCTGGTCAGATTGGCGAATTGGAAAACCTTCGCTTTTTATACCTGAGCAACAACAACCTGACTAAAATCCCTCCCGAAATAGGAAAGCTCACTAAACTGGTTGAGCTGGATGTGAGCAATAATGTCGGTTTGCTTCAACTTCCGCTTGAAATCAGCAATCTTAAAAACCTTGAGAAACTGTACATCAGCCCGACCACAATATTTCCCATACCATTCATTCCACCGAACGCAAGGCTCGAAATCATTGTTGTTGAACCGGGAAGCCCGCAGATCAACCTATACAGAAGGTAATCTGAATCCTTTTGTCTGGCAAAGAATCAGTTACCGCCTGCGCAGCTCAAAATTCTGTCCCAGATAAACCTTTCTTACATGCTCATCCTCAGCCAGTTGTTCTGATGTTCCGGCCATGAGGATGGAGCCCTCGAACAACAAATAGGCCCTGTCGGTAATGGATAAGGTTTCGTGCACATTGTGGTCAGTTATCAGCACACCGATATTCTTTTCTTTTAGCTTGGTGACAATACTCTGTATGTCTTCAACAGCAATTGGGTCAACACCGGCAAAAGGCTCATCGAGCAATATAAACTTTGGGTCAACGGCAAGCGCGCGGGCAATCTCTGTGCGGCGGCGTTCACCGCCCGAAAGCTGTATTCCTTTGCTTTTCCTGATGTGCATTAACCCAAATTCTTCGAGCAACCCCTCCAGCCGGTTCTCCTGGTCTGTGCGGCTCATTCTTGTAAACTGCATCACTGACCTGATGTTGTCTTCAACACTCATCTGCCTGAACACCGAAGCCTCCTGTGCCAGATAACCGATTCCCTTTTGTGCCCTGCGGTACATGGGCTCGTCCGTAATGTCGGTCTGCTCCAGAAATACCTTGCCGGACAATGGCTTGATCAAGCCGACAATCATATAAAAAGTAGTGGTCTTGCCTGCACCGTTAGGCCCGAGCAAACCCACAATCTCCCCCTGGTTTACCTGTACAGAGACCTGATTGACCACAGTTCGCTGACGGTATTTTTTGATCAGATTCTCGGTGCGTAATATCATATTCTATAAATAAACTTATTGATAACGAAACAAAAATACCATAATTGTGCGGATCCAAAAGAACAGTAAGGTATGATCAGAACGAAAACTGCAGGGAAACGAAAAAAGCAAAATTGTTGATGTTCGCATGGTCGCGGTGGCTTAGTCGCCAGATGCCGTCAACCCTGACAATTTTTAAGATATTCTCAATTCCTGCACCTGCCTCAAAATATGGCTTGTTGAGCATATAAGTGATGTCAGGCAAGGCGTTAAATGCCTTGTTTTGATCCGACAATTCACCAGCTATTCCTTTAACAAATACGACCTCACGCCATTTAAGTTTTCTGAACAAGGGCAACCTGTTGAAAAAGAACCCGTCAAAGTGATGGGTATAATAAAGGCTGACATAGGAGTCATTAACAAACTCATAGTAATTCATGAGGTTATAGGCTGACTGATCGAAAACAAAGGTTTCGTTGCCGGGTGGCAGCATCAGCAATGGAAATGGCAATTTGCCCCAGACATGTCCGGCCTCAAGTGAATATTTCGACCATCCTAAAGGGCCAACATTAAACCGGTGTGTCAATCCGCCTTCAAGACGATGATATTCCCAATCGCTTTCGAGAATACCTTTGCCACTATAACTGTAGCGTACATTTAACTCGGGATATTTAGTACCGAAACTGATTCTGTCGAAATCGCGTATGATGCTTCTTTCCCTGAACGCAAAACGAAGACTATACGAAAGTTCACTGGTTACAATAGATTGGTGTCCGATCAACTCACCATTTTCCAGACGGGTTTGAGGGATAAAAGTCCCTGCAGGTTTTATCTCACGATGGGTGAATTCCAACTTGTTCGACAAGCCGTTGAACCATTCATGCTCGTAAAACACCTTGTATTCGTTAACATAATTCAGCTTGTCCGAAGGCTGCCTCCTGACAAGTAAAGATAGGAAGTTGTCATTAACCACTGCCTGCTGAGAGGCACCAAGCTGCTCGGAATCGGTTCTGAAGTTGAAACCTGTGGATCTGAGCGGGCTCTTATCCAATACATAGAGCAATCCGCCGCCAAACTTCGGTTTTCGGTCTGAAATTCCATAGGCAAGAAAACCATTCAGGCGGAGGTTACGGCTGAAACGTGTGCTGGTACGGCCTCCAAACCTGAACCTGTGTCCCTCAATCTCATTGTATCCATACATTTTACCAATCGGCCCGATCTCGAACCAGCCCGTCGGGGCATAACCATGGGTTACCATATAAATAACATCCACATAGGTTTTATAGATCGGGACACGCTCAATAGAATCAATCATTGAATAAATCCTCGACTCCCTCGCTGTAAGTCTCTCGGGCCGAACACTATCCCAGTAATTATCCGAAAAATTAAGGCTTCCTTCAGAAACAATTACCCCTACCGGACTCCTGTAAATTTGTGCATCTGCCGGTTGATTGAGTATGTAGTTCCGATAAGTGGTCGTCCGTTGGCCGAAAAAACCCGGAAGCCTGCGCGTGTTCTCAATGACATTAAAATCGGCCATCATATAATCACGCGAAAGCATCCATTGACGGTTATTTACAAGCTCATACTGCTGTCTGATGGTCAGGTCGTTGATAAAGTTAAGGTTGGCATCCTCAGCCGCGATCATTTCAACTTGCTTGACGGCAAAACTTGTGTCGTGCAACCAAATGTAGCCGTTGAAGGTTAATTCCTGTTTCCGACGGGGTTTATACATTAGTTTATAGCACCATTGCCCGTCAATGACCGCACTGTCAACCAAAAAATACCTGTAATAATTCAACCCGAAGTTTGCCGTTGGGCTGATAAAGTTTTTTCCAAACAGGGAGATGTAATTGTCATAAACATTGACATCCTGATATAAGTTGCCCATAAACTGGGCAATACTTGGATTCTCGACCCCAGAGCCACGGGCAGCTGTAATCTTCTCGATCCGTGCACGTGGTTCCTTACGGTAAAAAACTTCTGACACAGCTTCGGTGATAAACATCGGCAGGTAGGCCTTCCCGTTCACTGCTGAGGTGTCCACATAATCGAAAATAAACTGGAAATGCTTGAAAACAGGCCTGTTTTTGAACTTCTCATCAAAATTGTTGGCATCAAACTGTATCTTATTATACACCTCTGCCTGCCAGGCGCCTACATCGCTGCTGTTGTTCCGCTCCTTGTTCGCGACCATTTTTCTGAACAAAATATCGGCAGGATTTTCTCCGGCAACAACAACAACTTCTTCCAGGGCAAACTCTTCGGGGCTTAACAAAATCAAAACTTCCTGATACCTGTATTTTTTTATCAGTATCTTTTGCTTGTAAAAACCCACATAAGTTGCTGTAAGCGTGTCGGTAGCATGCATACTTTCGATAGAAAACTTTCCGCTGAAATCCGTCGTGGCCCCAACAGTTGTTCCTTCGAAATAAACATTGGCAAAAGGGATTGGTTCCTCAGTAAGCGCATTTTTAACCACACCCCTGATTTTTGTCATCTGCGCCTGGGAGTCCAGGGCAAACAGCAGAGCAAGCAATACAATCAGTGATGCTTTGAGGTTCATAAAACAAAATCAGATTTTTCAGTCATTATGTACTGCTCTGTTGTAACAATTCATCCCAAAATTCCAGTGCTCTTCGGGTATGAGGTATAACAATAGTACCCCCAACAAGGTTCGCAACACCAAAAACCTCCATAACCTCCTCGGTAGTAACCCCGAGCTTGTGACACTGCTGCAGGTGATAACAGATACAGTCATCGCATTTAAGCACCATTGATGCCACCAGTCCGAGGAGTTCCTTCGTTTTTTCACTTAATGCTCCTTCCTGATAAGTCAGTGTATCCAGACTGAAGATGCGCTTCATGATTTTATTGTTTGGTGCATTCATCATCCGCTCGTTCATGGCATCGCGATAGCGGTTGAATGAATCAACCTTGTTAGCCGTTGTCATAATATAACTGTATTAAATTATACCTTCCTTTAGTATGTCATGCAAATGGATCACGCCATCGTAAACTCCGTTTTTCATAACGGGCAGTTGGGTAATATTATACTGTCTCATCAGTTGAAGGGCATCAACCACCAATTGGTCATAGTCAACTGACTTTGGGTTTGCTGTCATGATTTCAGCGGCCTTCACCCCTTCTATCGGATCATTTTTAAGGAGCATACGCCTCAGGTCGCCATCAGTTATAATTCCAATCATAACTCCATTGTCAATTACTGCAGTGGCTCCCAAACGTTTGGCCGAAATTTCAATAATTACCTGCTGCAAACTGTCGGTTGGGGAAACCATTGGTTTTTCGTTCTTCACATGAATATCTTCTACACGCAGGTACATCTTTTTTCCCAGCGCCCCCCCAGGGTGAATCTTTGCAAAATCTGAAGCTGTAAACCCCCTGCATTCGAGCAAAGCCACAGCAAGTGCATCGCCCATAACCAGTTGAGCCGTTGCAGAAGTAGTTGGTGCAAGGTTGTTGGGACAGGCTTCCTTATCAACTGTTGTATCCAGCGCAAAATCAGCCATACGGGCCAGATATGAATCCATCTGCCCGACGATGGCAACCATTTTGTTTCCTCTGGCTCTGAGCAATGGTATCAGCACTTTAATCTCGGGTGTTTCGCCGCTTTTAGAAAGCAAAATGATAATGTCTTCTTCGCGGATAATGCCCAAATCACCGTGTATGGCATCGGCTGCATGCATAAAAACCGAAGGAGTTCCCGTCGAATTGAAGGTTGCAACCAGTTTTTGTGCAATGTTTGCACTCTTTCCAATGCCGGTAACGATAACATTTCCTTTACAGTGTAGTAGTAATGTTACAACATTTACAAAGTCTTCACCAAGCCTCCCGGCCATGAGATTTATCTGAAAACACTCATTATGAATGACTTCCGCTCCTGTAGCCAAAATTTCTTTTGCTGTTTTCATTTTTTTAAAAAAAAATCTTGCTTACAACCGATGATTAGTTAGTATATTTGTGTAGCTGACGCATTGCGCAGTACAAAACTTGATAATTAAAGGACGAATGATCCGTTATAGGGTTGCAAATATATCAAAATAACGACTGGGAGGGTTGAATGGCCAAAAAGGATGAATATGGTCTGCACGAGCTGCTGAAAAAGATTTTCGGATTTGATCATTTTAAAGGCAATCAGGAAGCGATTATAAAAAGTGTTTTAGATAGAAACGACACCTTTGTGGTTATGCCCACAGGAGGTGGTAAATCATTGTGCTATCAGCTTCCTGCGCTGATGAGCGAAGGAACGGCTATAGTAGTTTCTCCGCTGATTGCGCTGATGAAAAATCAGGTTGATTCCATAAGGAACTTTGGGACGGAATCGGGCATTGCACATGTGCTCAATTCGTCCTTGTCGAAAGCCGAAATCACACAGGTAAAAGCCGACCTTACCTCAGGGAAGACAAAATTGCTTTATGTAGCCCCTGAATCTCTGACCAAAGATGAGAATGTTGATTTTCTGCGTGAACTGACAATTTCGTTTTTTGCGATTGACGAAGCCCATTGCATCTCAGAATGGGGTCATGATTTCAGGCCTGAATACCGTCGTTTGCGGCCGATAATCAACGCTGTTGGAAAAAACCTTCCGGTTATCGCACTCACCGCTACAGCAACGGTTAAGGTACAGCAGGACATTCAGAAAAACCTCGATATACCGAATGCAAAAGTGTTCAAGTCGTCCTTCGACAGACCAAACCTTTACTATGAAGTAAGGCCGAAAACAAAAGATGTTGTAAAGGATATCATTAAGTATATCAAGAACAATCCGGGCAAATCAGGCATTATTTATTGCCTGAGCCGCAAAAAAGTTGAAGAAATTGCCGAAACCCTTGTGGTAAACGGCATCAGGGCACTGCCCTACCATGCCGGCCTTGACGGAGCAACCCGTCGGCAGAACCAGGACAATTTCCTTATGGAAGAAGTTGAGGTAATTGTAGCTACCATCGCCTTTGGCATGGGCATTGACAAACCCGATATCCGTTTTGTAATCCACCACGACATACCAAAAAGTATAGAAGGTTATTATCAGGAAACAGGAAGGGGGGGCCGTGACGACGGCGAAGGTAATTGCGTGGCATTCTACAGCTATGACGACATTCAGAAACTGGATAAATTTAATAAGGATAAACCTGTCGCCGAACAGGAAATTGCCAAAGAACTGCTCAACGAAACCGTTACCTATGCCGAATCCTCAATATGCCGGCATAAACTCCTGCTGCACTATTTTGGTGAATCCTATGAAAAAGACAACTGCGGTGCCTGCGATAACTGCCTGAACCCGAAAGTGAAATTCGACGGACAGGAAGACATCAAGTTAGTGATTGAAGCTATATTGGGCGTCAAACAATTGTTCAAGGCAAAACACATCAGCGAACTGCTTGCCGGCAAAAAAACCGGGGAAATCAAAGCCGCAAAGCATGATAAAAACGAGTTTTTCGGTGCAGGTGAAGACGAGGACGAGCGATATTGGAATGCCGTGATCAGACAAGCCCTGATCCAAAAACTCATCAGTAAGGACATCGAAAATTATGGCATCCTTAAAGTAACCCGTGAAGGAAAAGACTTTGTGAAAAAGCCTTATACCATCATGCTTGCCAAAGATCATGATTACGAAAATCCTGAAGATGACGATTTTGAAGCCGCAAAGGCCGCAGGCCCAAAAGGCAGCGGAACCGACACCACCCTCTTCAGTATGCTGAAAGACCTCCGGAAGGCAATCTCCAAAAAAGAAAACCTGCCGCCTTTTGTCATCTTTCAGGATCCTTCACTTGAAGATATGGCCATCCAGTACCCCATTACAATTGAAGAATTAACACAAATTGTTGGCGTTGGCACCGGAAAAGCCCAGAAATACGGCGATCCCTTCCTGAAGCTAATCAGACAGTATGTTGAAGAAAATGAGATCATCCGGCCAAATGATATGGTGGTGAAATCGGTGGTCAACAAATCAGGGCTTAAGGTGTATATCATTCAAAATATTGACCGCAAAATCCCCCTCGAAGACCTGGCCTATGCCAAAAACCTGTCAATGGACGAACTGCTCAACGAAATTGAAAGCATTGTTGCCAGCGGGACAAAAATTGACATCAGCTATTACATCAACGATTATGTTGATGAATACCACCAGGAGGAAATTTACGATTACTTCCACGAAGCTGAATCTGATTCCATCGAAAAAGCCCTGCTCGCGCTTGGTGAATCAGAATATACCGAGGAAGAAATCAGACTTATGCGGATAAAATTTATGTCAGAAATCGGTAATTAAGCCTGGATTGAATAAAAACAGCTTCTTCATGTTGCCAGATACAGCGATGCTTCAACGTAGCATCTTCTCAGCCTCTGTTATTTTGCTCTTCATGATTTCCGTGAATTCGTGTAAGCCACGGATAAACACATCTGGTCCAAAGCCGGAATTGTTTCTTTCTGAACAACAAATGATTGATCTAATTACTGATTTCAGCCTTGCCGAGGCAGGAATTAATTATAAACGAAACACCAACAAACCTACTACCAATTTCAAAGAGCCGCTGTTTTCCCTCCTGCTCGAAAAACATGGTATAACACTTAAAATATTTGAAGATAACCTGAACTGGTATAACAAAAGCACGGAAACCATTGAGCGAATCTACGATCAGGCGTTGAAAAACCTTGAAGAAATAAAAGCTAAAGCGGCCTCAGAAAAAGAGGAAGCAAAAAACAATCAGGAACAAAAAGAATAATTATCGGGTGAAAATCGCAGAACGCTGCTCCCCTGACCCACTTATGGTAAGGGAATAGGTAAATTCCATCCTTGATGAATTGCGGTAAACCCCCGAACCCGAAACCAGCCAGTTACTTCCCACTACCTGATCTTCAACAACCAGTGAGCTACCCACAACCAATGCCTTAGCGGCAGAACCCGAACCCGCAAAGTTGCGCAACACAACCTGAGTCGAATTGGAGGGATCGCGCTCAACTGCAACTTCGTAATTCAGCTTTAGGGCATTGTCCGAAACACCCCACTTTCCAAGCAGCCTGGTGATGTTATCATCATTTCCGCCGGGAATATCAATTTCTTCATCAAGCTGGCAACTTCCTAATGTAAGTACCAGCCCGGTAATTAAGACAATTATTAGCTTTACAGATGTTTTCATAAGGGCAACAGAATTTGGTTCAGTATCATGTTTCAACATCAGCGCACCACTAACTTGTGGGTTAACTGCCGGTTATTTATATCAACTGCACTAACAAGATACATGCCAGGCTTCAACAACAGTAATTCCCCTGAATACTGAATTGCCTCACCATTTTCATTTGCTTTCCTTCCTGCAACAACTCTTCCCGAAAGGTCGCTGATGGTGATCTGCAACAAATGATTGGATGAGGAAATGCTTACACCGCTGTTTTGGCTAACCGGATTGGGATACACACGCAACGTATTGGAAAGGTCTTCGGAAGCAGACTCCATACCGAGCAAAATTCCTCCTGCCTGAACTACAGCATCGGACACATTTTCCTCGGTAGGCGGCCAAACATATTGATTGGCAATCATTCCGTCGGGTGTTATAACAATTACTGTTGGCCACGACACCACCTGGAAGGCTTCAAAAACGATGTTTCCACCACCCTGCAAACCGCTGACACTTGGATAGGTAAGGCCAAAAATGCTGTCGAAAAACTCAACCGATTGATTATCGCTGTTGTAGTTGATGCCGATAAAAAAAGTGTTCAGGTCGTTGAAACCAAACTTTTCATAAGCTGCCTGAAAAGCAGGGGCATAAGTCTGACATGGACCGCATGAGGTAGAAAAAAAGTCAATGACAACAATATTACCTTCTGTCAGTTTGTCGAAAAGCACAATGGTCTGACCACTGGTAGTTTTTACATGAAAGTTTACGGCTTCTTCAAGGGGCGTCTGAGCGATTACTGTTGATTCAAATGTACACAGTAACAGCAATATGAGTGGAATATGATACAATTTCATTATTGGAAGGTTGTTTCCGGCAAAAGTAAACAAAAACAGATTCAACGGTTTGATAGGCTAAGATTTACCGAAACATGTCAATTAAGCGCTTGCGAGCCGAAGATTCTCGGCGAGGCGGGATGCCCCGATGCGGAACAATGAAGGGTTCAGCCACTCAGTGCCGGCAACAGCGTGCACTAATTGAAAATAGCTGAATGCATCCTGAAGGCTAACGATACCCCCGGCAGGTTTAAACCCAACTTTTCGTCCTGTAGCCGCATAATACTCTGCAATGGTGTCGAGCATTACCAAAGCAGCTAAGGGAGTTGCCGCCGGATTGATCTTTCCGGTTGAGGTTTTCAGAAAATCAGCTCCGGCAAGCAATGCCAACTCCGAAGCCCTGCGTATTACCGATGGGTGAATTAATTCGCCGGTTTCAAGAATAACCTTAAGGTGGGCTCTTCCACATTTTTCTTTAACCATACTAATTTCGCGATACACCGTATCTTCATCCCCTGCCAGCATACTGCCCCGCGAAATCACCATGTCAATCTCGTCGGCACCTTCAGCAACTGCGAACCTGACTTCATCAAGCTTCAGTCCAAGAGGTATCTGCCCTGATGGAAAACCACAGGCTACTGTGGCAACAGCAATACCCGTGCCCTCCAGCATGGATTTCGCCAGAGAAATAAAGGGCATATACAGACATACGGCAGCAACTGCAATTCCGGGATCCGCATCACGGTAGTTTAATGCTCTCGTGCACAACTCGGAAATCCGTTGAACATTGTCGGTGCCATCAAGGCTAGTAAGGTCCATGCATGAAAAAAGAAGCCGGATGGTTTCTGGTGGAACAGTATGTGCCTGATCTGTTTGAAGTATCTGATTGATACGCTGTTGAAGAACTTCGTTGTTGTGGTGATAGGGATTAAACTGCATGATTCTTTTTGTGCAAAAATAAACCCAAATAATACAACAAAACAATACTGCTGTTGAAGTTGGTTGCACTTTCAGGAAAGCCATTGATAAAAAATTTCGCCGGCCTGCTTTAGCCGCAGTTTTGATGCCGGCTCTTCAGGCATCAGATTAAGTTGTTCTATAAAATATAATTCCGGCATTTTCAGCGACATAAGAATAAACTGCCATACCGTATATTTTTCATCCGTTTTCGTAAGGTCTATCCGGATTCGTAGAGTTTTAACATCTTTCCGAAGAGGCCGTATCAGGTGCATTACAGAAATATTCTTGATATAACACTTTGTATATTATCTGTTTATAATCATTGACAATTCGTTTGCTGCTATTTGGCATAATGATTGATCTCATGAGCACAAAGCACAAAGTCATGTTTGGCCTTAAACTTACTCCTTCGACAAAACAACCTAAATACCACAAATATTTTAAGTGTGACAGGTGCGGATATATTACCAGCATCCGGAATTCTTATTGTCCTATCTGCACTAAGGACGGCCATCTGATAAAAATGAAATAGCTTAATCAATTCAATAAAGCCTATGAAAATCAATGAAGTGTACACATTGAAAGAAATTCAGGAACTGGGTCTTACCGAGAAAGTGGTAAAAGACATACAGGCCAAAGTATTTCTGAACGGCGCGAAAGTTTATTTTTTCGAACCAGTCAATCAACAGACACTCCGTCTGTATTCTGTCATCAATAAGCGATCCTTTTTCCTTTAACCAGGCATTCCACAAGAATGCACAAGCAGCCCGCCAATCAGAGAACCCCGCAGCAATCCCGCTCCGGGGTTTTTTTATGTTAAAGATTCAGTAAAATGACCTCAGTATCAATTCTGCTGTTAACGTTTTACCATCCCAATATACGGTTAAAGTCATATTCTTCGGGATCAGGCAAATACATCCGGGCCGCATCATAATCCTGTTCGGTCAGGTACTGCATTCCATTCTCAAAGATCATTTTTACTTTCTCGCCCTGCATATCAACCAGCCGTGGTTTTACTTTTCCATGCTCGTCTTCAACATCTTTCAGGTACAGGGGTGCACAATGGCCGGCCGGGTCTGATGTAACCATAGCACCAGTGATGCCTTCATCAAACAGTTGCTTCACCCCATAACCCAATAAGCCGCAATACATAAGGTCGAAGGCAGTTGGTCTGACACATCTTATTTCATATCCCAGCTCAACCGGACGGCTTTTAATATTCAGGTTTAAGTGCTTCAGACGATGCTGCAACAACATATTATAAATGTGTGCCTTGCTCACATTTCCCAACTCGGGATGACCGTGATCGTCGAAGGTGAAATTTACTCCTGAAGAGACTATTTCGCTATCTGTCATAAAATGAAACACCCCTTCACTGACAATGGCAACACCATAGGTAATTCCCAGCAGTTTGCGTTTAACCATTGAGGAAATGATCAGGCGGGTAATACGGTCAAAAGTAACTTCAACCTTGTGAAACATTTCGGGGATGACAATCATCGGATAGTGACAGGCTGCGCCAATACCAAAAGCAAGGTGTCCGGCTTCCCTTCCCATTGCTGAAACCACAAACCAGTTTCCGCTCGTGCGCGCATCCTCATAAACCGTTTGGGCAATACGAACGCCCTCGTCTTTGGCCGAATAATATCCGAATGTTGGCGAACCCTCCGGCAACGGCAGATCGTTGTCAATCGTTTTGGGCACGTGTAAATTTTGTATCTTAATGTTGTTCTCTGCAAGGAATTTTGAGATCCTGTTGGCAGTGGATGCTGTGTCATCACCTCCTATGGTCACCAACAACTTAACATTATTCCTGAGAAAAAAGCGGGTTGAGAATTCCGCATCCTTTGGTTTGTAGCGGCTCATGCGCAGGGCCGATCCCCCCTGTTTCTGAATGTCATCAGCAAAGGCAAAATCGAAGTCAATCATTTCAGGTTGTTCGGCAAACAGGCTTTTGTATCCGCCGTGTAAACCGATTACCCTGTAGCCTGATTTCAGAAAAACCTTTGCAACAGTACTTATTACTGTATTGATTCCGGGAGCAGGGCCTCCCCCACACATAATGGCAATAGATTCCTGCATAATTTTGGGATATTTGGTGTGCAAAGATAAAAGACAAAAAGATGCAAATCCTTAGTAAAAAAACTACATGCCAGACGCAATCAGCCGCCTGACTGCAGTTGACAGGTTTGTCGCTAAATTGTTGAACATATACTACTGTTTATCTGTTAGTTGCGTGCTCTATTATAAATTCAGGGAATAATTCAACGTGTTTATATATGTTTTCTTAGTAAATTTGTAATCATTCTAAATAATCACACAACTTAAAAAATGAAGAGGTTTATTTCAAGAATTTTTATTATTTCGCTGATATTCAATTTTTTCGGCGGATCATTATTTGCTCAGATTGGAACCAACATCCAGAATTTAGAGCAATTGTCGGTTGAAAGCGAACTGCAATGGAAGCAGATGCAAAAACGGGCAGAAAACTATGCCAAAGATCATCAATTGCCCCTGCGTCAGGAATTTGAAGATGGCACCATCATTCAATTGGTTGATGTTGTTGACGGCATTCCGATGTATTTCAAAACCCACAACCTTGGAGCAGCGATTACAACCCGTGCCAATCAGTTATGGCCAGGCGGCAGTGTCGGCGTTACGATAACAGGCGAAGGATACGATAAAGTTAGTCTCTGGGACGGAGGAGCTGTCCGCACCACCCATCAGGAGTTTAACAACGAGGGCGCCAGCCGGGTAATCAAGGGAGATAATGCCTCATCGCTGTCATCGCATGCGACCCACGTCGCCGGAACCATAGTTGCCGGAGGCGTCAACAGCAATGCCAAGGGAATGGCTTACCGGGGACAAGTGAAGGCCTACGACTGGAATAATGCCGAATCAGAAATGTCCATCGCTGCTATGAATGGAATGGAGATCAGCAACCACTCCTGGGGGTACATCAGGGGATGGAACTGGACAGGGAGTGCCTGGCAATGGCAGGGGACCCCAAGTATATCACCCACAGAAGATTATGCCTTCGGCTTTTACAACAACAGTGCCCGGTCTTGGGATGCCATTTCCTACAATGCACCTTATTTCCTTATGGTTGTTTCTGCAGGGAATGACCGTGGTGAAGGCCCATCGAATGCCGGACAAGACGGCAATCCTGAGAAAGACGGCGGAACGGACGGTTTTGACTGCAGCGCCGACTGGTCAGTATCCAAAAACACACTCTCTGTGGGCAATGCCCGAGAAGTTCTCAATTACACAGGCTCCAGCTCTGTTATCATCAATTCATCAAGCGGGTGGGGACCTGCCGATGACGGCCGAGTCAAACCTGATGTGGTGGCTAAAGGCACCGACGTTTATTCGTCCACTGCAACCAACAACACATCCTATGCTTTTTACACAGGTACCAGTATGTCGAGCCCGAACACAGCCGGCACACTTGCACTGCTGCAACAACTGTATCAACAAACACACAACGGCGAAAGGATGCGTGCCAGTACCCTGAAAGGACTGACGATACATGCAGCAGATGAAGCCGGCCCTCATCCCGGTCCCGACTATATGTTCGGCTGGGGACTGGTAAATGCTGAGCGGGCTGCGAACATAATCCTGGAAGATGCACAACAGAATTCAATAGATGAAATAACGCTTGCCAATGGAGGCGAATGGACCAGAAATGTCAGCGTTTCGGGCGGAAACCCCTTCTTTGTAACAATTTGTTGGACCGACCCACCGGGAAACATCCCGCCGGCAAGTCTTAACCCACGTAACCCTGTGATCAAAAACGACCTCGACCTGAAGATTGTCAGCGAAGGCGGTGCTATTTACTATCCTTACCGCCTCGATCCGGACAACCCTTCAGCCCCTGCAACAACACTTACCAAAAACTATGTGGACAATGTTGAGAAAATCTATATCGCAGACCCGGCTCCAGGAACCTATACCATTGTAGTAAATCACGAAGGAACCCTCACCGCAAGTCAGGTATTTTCAATTATAATCAGCGGAATTGACGAATATACAGGTGTGCCCCAATGTTCTGATGAATTGCTGACTCCCGCTAACCAGGGCGTTAATGTGTTCCTTAATCAATTGATATCATGGATGCCTGCACCTTTTGCAACAAGTTATGATGTGTATTTTGGAACTGATGGCGGCGGAACATCCACGCCAACCAATATCCACAATGGAACCAATTTTGCCGTTAACTCCTTCACGCATCATATGCAACCGGCAGCAACATACTACCTGAAAGTTGTGCCGCGAAACAATGTCGGCACTAACGACAATTGCAACACCATTTGGTCATTTACCACCATGCCGGCGATAAATTCGTTCCCATACCTCACCGATGCTGAAAATGCAACAATTCCGCAACTTCCGCAATTCTGGCAGTCAATAGACAATTCCTCACTTAAATGGACTTCGACCAACCTTATCGGGTTCAACAGTTCCAAGTCATTGAGCTGCTACAGCACCAACGGTCAAAACCAAAGTTTTAATAACTGGTTGATTTCGCCACCTGTCGCAGTTGACGAAGGCCACGAATACTTTGTAAGTTTCAAATACAGAAGCTTCCTGCCCAGCACACCCGAAAAGCTAAGCCTTCGCTGGGGCACAGCTGCCGATCCCGGGATGTTGACAAATATTGCGTTCCAGAACAACAGCTTCAACGATGCCAACTGGCTCAATGGTGAAGCACTGATAGTTCCCGGAACCACAGGACACATCTTCCTTGCGGTGTACCTTGAGAATAACAGCGGCCTTGGTGTGTTTGTTGACAATATTCTTGTAGAAGATTGGGGGCCTGTTGGAATCAGGTCTATGGAAGGATTAAACATCAGGGTCAGGTTTACCGATGGAATCCTGATTGTTGAGCCGAATGGAAACAACATCAGCGAACTAAACCTGATCAACGCGTCCGGACAAACCTTATATTCTGCACAATCTGTTGGCAACACCAGACATGAAACTCAACTTGCCTTGTCACAAGGCGTGTATGTAGTTCAGATTACAACTGAAGGAAAAAAGAAGGCAGTTAAACTAATTGTCCGTTAATCCTGATTAAAGTTTTACAAGTCCCGGTTCATTAAGCCGGGACTTGTTTTTTTTTATTACCTCCAAGTTCAACAACAAACATTATTCACTGCATGAAAAAAATATTTGCTGCCTTATTCATAATATTAACGATGAGCAGTGCGGTGATCGGGCAACTGGTTACCAACCGTGAAGTGCTGCTGCAATTTGCGGCTGAAAAAGAAAAAGAATGGAAGCAGATGCAGAAACGTGCTGAGGCTTACTCAAAGCAGCATCAGGTTTCGCTCAGGACTGAATTAGCAGATGGCACTGTCATTCAATTGATTGATGTCATTAATGATAAGCCTGTTTATTTCATTACTGATAATCTTGGAGCTGCCATAACCACACGTGTGAACCAACTTTGGGAAGGTGGCAGCACCGGCCTTGCACTAACAGGCGAAGGATATGACAAGCTAGGCGAGTGGGACGGAGGTGCGGTGAGGCGTACCCACCAGGAATTTACCGATCAGGGGAGTTCACGTGTTGTGCAGGCCGACAATGCGACTTCACAGAGCGCACATGCCACCCATGTGGCCGGCACTTTGGTGGGTGCAGGTGTTGTGGCTGGTGCGAAAGGAATGTCTTTTGCCGGACAGCTAAAAGCATACGACTGGAACAACGATAATTCCGAAATGGCAGCAGCAGCAGCCAACGGACTGGAAATATCAAACCATTCTTACGGGCAGATCAGGGGATGGAGACAGGGAACCTCAGGATGGGACTGGTATGGAACTTCATCCGTGTCACCTGTTGAAGATTATTTGTTTGGTTTTTACGGCTCAAGGTCAAGGGATTGGGACATTATTGCCTATAATGCACCCAATTATCTCATTACCAAATCAGCAGGCAATGACCGCGGCGAAGGCCCATCCAATGCCGGACAAGATGGCAATCCCGAAAAAGATGGAGGCAACGACGGCTACGACTGTATTGGCGACGGAGGTACGGCTAAAAACATACTTACTGTCGGGGCAGTCCGTGAAGTGCTGAACTACACCGGACCCTCAAGCGTAATCATGAGCAGTTTCAGTGGCTGGGGACCGGCAGACGATGGCCGCATCAAACCCGATGTGGTGGCTAAAGGCGTTGACCTGTATTCTCCCGTTTCCACCAACAATACTTCTTATTCAACCTATAGCGGAACAAGCATGTCGAGTCCAAACACTGCCGGAACAATGGCATTGCTTCAACTGCACTACCAAAACACCCACAATGGCGATCCAATGCGCGCTTCCACGCTAAAGGCGCTCGTCATACACACTGCTGATGAAGCCGGAACAACTTCAGGGCCCGACTATAAGTTCGGATGGGGACTGGTGAATGCCGAACGTGCCGCTAACCTGATTTCGGACGATAACCTGATGCAAAATGTCATTGATGAACTTACGCTTAATGATGGAAACGCTTACCAAAGAGAAGTAGTTGTTGGCGGCGAACAGCCCCTTGTTGCTACTATTTGCTGGACAGATCCGGCCGGTAACATCCCTTCGGCGACTCTTAACCCACGAACACCCGTGCTGGTGAACGACCTTGATATTCGTATTGTGGATTCCAATGGAACAAGCTTTTACCCATACAGCCTGAATCCCGAAAACCCTGATCTGGCAGCCACTACCACAGGAAAAAACTATGTTGACAATGTGGAAAAAATTGTCATTAACAACCCTGAACCGGGCACCTATACCGTCATAATAGATCATGATGGCCCCTTAACTAACGGTCTTCAGGTTTTCAGCCTGATTTTAAGTGGTATTGACGAATACACAGGACTGCCCCTGTGTTCCGAAGGATTGATAAACCCTGCTGAAGGATCATCAGGAAATCTGTTGAATCAAACCATCAGATGGCAGGCTGCCGAGTATGCAACAAGCTATGATGTGTATTTCGGTACCGACGGGGCAGGCACTGAACCACCAACAAATCTGATCAACGGTGAGAATCAGCAAGAAACATTTTTTACATTCCTTCTGGAACCCGGAAACACTTACTATCTGAAGGTTATCCCCCGCAACAATCAGGGCGAAAACGAAACCTGCAGCAGTATATGGTCGTTTGAAACAATGCCCGTAATAAGTCAGTACCCTTATTTTGTCGATGTGGAACAGGTTCAAACCCCCAATCTTCCTGAATTCTGGCAATCACTGAACTATAGTCAGGCTAAGTGGCTTAGCACCTCGCTTATTGGTTATTCGGGGGCAAGATCACTGGCTTGTTATAACACTGCCGGTTTAATCCCAATCAAAATGAACAACTGGCTCGTCTCACCACCCTTCGGGTTCGAATCGGGAAAAGAATATTATGTTACTTATTACTACCGGAATTTCCTTCCTACTGCTGCTGAATCATTCAGTATATTAGCTGGAAACCAGGCAGATACTACGTCTCTTTCGGACACATTGTTCAGTTACTCAGGTGTTGTCGGAAACCAGTGGACTTTTGGCGAATTCGTATATCAACCCGGATTTGATGGTTATGGATTCTTCGGATGGAAGTTGCACAGCGAATCAGGCTATGGTATTATTCTGGACGACATCAGGATAGATGACTGGGGACCCGTTGGTAATCAGGAAATGACATCTACTGGTACCAGGGTTTTTTACCGTGACAACAGACTGTTTGTCAGCGGACTCGATAAAAATCAAAGCTATAACATTCAGATCAGCAATACTGCCGGACAGCTTGTTTTCGAACAACCATGCCAAAACAGTGAACGCTGCGAAATCACGTTAAACGTACCCGAGGGTGTTTATGTGGCACAAGTTAATTCGCAAAATAGCTTGATTTCCAGAAAGTTTATTATAAGATAACGGGAGTTTGTCCGCTGCAGCCGCAACTCATCTGATGACATACTGCGCTGTAACCCTGCTTCTTTGTTCGAGCAAGATCTCACGGCCCTCCGTTAGTTTGTCAATCATAGATTGGTTGTAGTGCCTGATGGTGAGGAGGTGTAAACCTGTGTTGTACTTCATCACGAAACGGGGGGCTAACTTCTGAAACAAAATATTCAGCTTTTCTTCCGATTGATCCGTACATACCGACAAACTGAGTGCCGAAGTCTGCATCAGGTGAATACTTAGATTTATCTCATCAAAAAGACTGAACAGCTTGTGCAGGTTGTTCTCGTTCATGAACGAAAAATCGCGGGGACTGATGCTTACGAGCACTTGATTATCCTTAACAATGACTGAGGGGATCAAGGGATCGAAGGATGTTTGTTCCGAAATCAGGCTGGGTGGAAGCCTGGGGTCGTGAAACGACTGCACCTTAAGGGGTATCTTTTTGTTTTGCAAGGGCTTTAAGGTCTTCGGGTGTATGATGGTGGCCCCATAATAAGCCAGTTCGATTGCCTCGCCGTAAGAAATCTGTTCCAGTTTCACAACTTTGTCAAACCTTTTCGGGTCGGCATTAAGTAAGCCGGGAACATCCTTCCAGATCACAACATCAAGCGCATCGAGGCACCAGGCAAAAATAGCTGCCGTATAGTCCGACCCCTCACGACCAAGTGTGGTGGACAAACCCTTGCCTGCACTGCCGATAAAACCCTGCGTAAGTAAGGTTACCCCCTGTTCAGCCGATGGTTTCAACGCGCCAATGCGCCTTTCGGTTTCGTCCCAGTCAACCGTTGCATTCATAAATTGCTTGTCGGTAATCACATAATCGCGTGCGTCGAGCCACTGGACCTCAATACCTTCGAGTACAAGAAAGTGCCTGACAATACAGGTTGAGAGTAGCTCGCCAAAAACCACAACCTGATCATAATACGCCTGTTTATCCATTTCAAGGCTGTGAAGCGCTGTCCACAAAGACGAAAATAAAGCCTCAGCCTCCTCACGGACGGGATGCGCTGATCGAGGGAACAAGGCTTCAATAATGTCGGAATGGTATTGTTTCAGCTTGTGAAAAGCCTCATGGAAAGCATCATCTTTGGCTGTCCTGAGTGCAATCAGTTGTTCCAGGGCATTGGTGGTTTTACCCATCGCCGACACAACAATCACCAGCGACTGTCCTTTACACGACGACAGAATAGATGCCAGGTTGCGAAGGGCCGGGGCGTCCTTAACCGAAGCGCCCCCAAACTTAAACACCCTGAATGACTTGCTCCTTTCGGTCATATTCTGCGGCTTTTTATGGAATACCCATTGTGCTGTGCACTGAGCAGCGAAATTACAGCTTTTTGACACAGAATTATCCTACATTTGCAACACACTTAAATAACCTTAACACACCACCGCATGAAAACCCTTGTCGAATTTATCTGGGACCAACAGGAAAATGTTGGCACTGCCACCGGCGAATTCAGCCGATTACTGAATGACATCGGGATTGCCGCAAAGATTGTAAACCGTGATGTAAACCGCGCCGGACTGGCAGGTATCCTGGGGTTCGAAGGCAGCACCAATGTACAGGGCGAAAACCAGAAAAAGCTTGATGTGCTGGCCAACAACGAATTCATCAAGGCATTGCGAAACGGCAAACAATGTGCTGCAATTATCTCAGAAGAAAATGATGATGTGGTGGTTTTCGAAGATAATATTGTGGAACATGCCAAGTATATTGTTGCCCTTGACCCGCTCGACGGCTCTTCAAATATCGAAGTGAATGTGAGCATCGGAACCATTTTTGCCATTTACAGAAGGAAATCCATTGGCAAGATCATCACTATCGAAGACATATTGCAGGCGGGTACCGAGTTGGTTTGCGGTGGTTATATAATTTATGGCTCCTCAACCATGCTGGTGTACACCACCGGAAAAGGAGTCAATGGCTTTACATACGACCCGACTGTCGGACTATTTATCCTGTCGCATCCCAATATGAAAATCGGTGACGAGGGCAATATATACAGCATCAACGAGGCAAACTACATCTACTTTGCAGAAGGGGTCAAGCGCTACATCAAATATTGTCAGGAAGATGACCCTGCCACCAACAGGCCATATACTACAAGATACATTGGCTCACTGGTATCCGACTTCCACCGCAATCTGCTCAGGGGAGGAATCTATATTTATCCCGGAACAAAAAAGAATCCAAAAGGAAAACTCAGGCTGATGTACGAATGTGTGCCGGTGGCATTCCTTGCCGAGCAGGCCGGAGGAAAAGCGTCAGACGGATTCAGAAGGATTTTAGACATCCACCCCGAAGAAATCCACCAGAGGTCGCCTTTGTTTATTGGCTCCAAAAAAATGGTTGAAAAAGCTGAGGAACTGATGCGGGAATTCAGCCCTGAGTTCAGGGAAATGTAATCACCACCAACCCAATCCCAGGGCTACGCGAACATAAATAAGCCCGCCTGCCCCGGATAAATACCAGTTGTCAACAGGTTCGCCCTTAGTCAGGCCATTAAGCCTGTACACGCCGGGGTGATCTACACCTTCTAACTTAATTTCCCTCTCAGTGATGCGCAGCATGTATTGAAATCCTGCCGAAAGCTCAAGGCCCGTGCGGTAGGTGAGCATCCATTGCCTGCCAATTCCGATACCGTAACCCAGAGCAGTGAATGATTCGTCCTTTTTATAGGTATAATAATCTTTGCCAACGGGGTTGTACTGCCGGTAATGAAGTGGCCCGTTGAAGGTTCCGGCGGTGAGTTGCATGTGTACAAAAAAACTCTCGGGAGCAGTGAATTCACCGGCATAAAATCTGGCGAAAGGACTCAGGCTGACACCTGAATACTTCATGAAATGCCCGTCGGCATATGCGCCCACCGAAAAACGACGAAGGATCATATGCTCGTACTTCACCCCTGCCCTGCCAAACGGAAGTCCGCCGATATCAACCATGAACAACTGCTGCTGGCCAACAGCGGTGCCGGCTAAAACCAATACAACAAACAACAGAATAAAACCCCTTCGCTTTTTCATCTTTATATTGTTTCGACCTGTAAAATTAAGCTTTTACCCATTAGACCCGGAATTATTGCCGAAATTTCAGCAACATCAAATATTCAAGCCAGACAATACTAAAAAAAATGTACGCCCAGCTTCATTCCGGCTGAGAGTGCAAAAGGAACGTTTTTGTCCACTGAATAATGCCCCAGAATTTTTGCCGTGTTATAATGATCAACATTTGCATGAAAAATAGCTGGGATGCCAGGGCCTGCATACAGGTCTATCACAAAAATATTGCCCAGCACCCATTGGTATCCTGCCAGCATAAAAAACGAAGCCATGCCGTAGTTCTTATTCGTGTCGGTGTAGCTTTTGCGCTGGATCAGCACCCCGCCCTCTATTTCAGGCTTTATATAGAGACCGCTCAGCGAACTTGTGTTCCTTGTAGGAAGGTCTTTTCCGCGAATAATAAGTTTAAACCCGATCTTCTGCCCTAAACCAACAAAGTTCTGTCCTGAGTTTCCTGATACATTCATTAAACTTGTCTCAAATTCAATACTGTTGAAGTTTTTTAGCCCTAACTCAATGCTAAGGTTCAAGGTTCCATGAGGGTACAAAGCCTTTAGCTTAATCGAATTACCAGGTAAAAGCGTCATGCTTTCCTTATTTAAAACAGTATCCTGCCCCAGACAGGAAACTTCGATGCCCATCCAAACATCCTGATTTTCTGTGAAAATCACATCCTGTGCACGAATGCTCGTGCTGTTAATGAATACAATACACAATAACAGAATGAAAATTGAACTTGGTTTGTATTTCATGTCCTTTAATTCTTTATTCAAATTTAGGAGATTTTTCAAAACAAAAAAAACCGGACTAGAATTCCTGTCCGGTTGAAATAAAAGTGATTAGTGGTGGTATTATTTCATGAGAAAACCGATTTTGAGCCCGCCAGAAACAGATATCGGAAAACTATTATCAGCGATGGCGTAACCGTAATAGTATCCTGGGTCTTTATCGGTGTAGAATCCATAGCCTATGCCTCCATACAGGTCAATCAAAAATACATTGTCGAACACCCATTGTTTGCCAAGGACCAATTGTATGGTACCCGAAAATGCCTCCCTGCGTTCGAAAATTTCATTACCAATCCAATTCCCGTTATCATCCCATTTGTCGTTCCATGAATAATAATCACGTTTCAGATAGCCCAGTGCTATTTCGGGCTTCACGTAACTGCCTTTGAGCAGGTGGGCGTATTGCATGCCCCTGAGATAGAAATCAGGGTCTTTGATAAATTTGTAACCAAACTTCACGAATAATCCACCGGGGTTTCTGTCGGCATTATCCATGCCCAGCCCGATGATTCCGAGGGTGCCCTCTACGCTGCGTCCGGGTTTGAGGCTGCGCTCATAAGAGAAGGTTGTGTTGCCCGTTGCCGGAGACAAAAAGTCAACTTTTAGGGCATTTTTACGATTCTCAGCATAATTTGCCGGGTTGCTCAAACGTTTTTCGAAAGTAAGCTCCCTGCCGTCTTCAAACATAATGCGCACAATATCATCCTTGGCCAGAACAAAAAGCACATCCGCCGGATAGTCGGGCAGGTTATACTTAACTTCATCAAGGCCAATTTCCTTGATCTTGCATTTGATGATTTCATCGCTGCGCTTGAGGATCATGTCCTGCGCCAACAGCTGGAAGGCTGAAAAAAACACAAAAACGAAAATGATCAATCTTGTCATATTGTATTCTTAAAGTTGAGTCTGTTTGTACTTTGAAACACGCTAAAGATGTTTTAATGCTGCCTGAGGTTGCAATTTGAATAAAAAAACCTCAGCCCATCTCAACTGGTTTATGTGATTTGTGGTGTGCATTTGGATGCAGTTTGCCTTTACGCAGCTCTTTCTGAGCTTCATCCGGCAGCGCAACCACCTGCATGCACTCCTTGCAACAACACGAGTTAAAAGCTTTAGCACATTCCGAACACTGGATGAACAGCAGGTGGCAGGCATCGTTGGCACAATTTACATGTGTATCAGCCGGATTACCACACTGATGACAGCTGGCAATGACATCATCAGTAACCCTTTCGCCCATACGGTCATCAAAAACAAAATTCTTGCCGGTAAATTTGCTGTCCAGTTTCAGTTTTTTTATCTGGTGGGCATAATTGATCACGCCTCCCCGAAGCTGAAATACATTGACGAATCCACGATGGCGCAAATAGGCCGAAAACTTCTCACATCTGATCCCTCCGGTGCAATACAGCATCACATTGTCCGGCTTTTGATCTTCGAGCATATTAACTATCAATGGGATTGAATCTTTATACGTGTCCACCTCAGGCAATAGGGCTCCTTCAAAATGCCCCACTTCGTGTTCGTAATGGTTTCTTAAATCAATGACAACCGTACCGGGTTCGGACAATTTGCTGTTGTATTCGGCTGCATCTAAGTGTTTGCCAACATTGTAGATATCAAAGCTGCTGTTATCGAGGCCATCCGACAGTATCTTGTGTTTCACAAGAATCTTAAGTTTGTAAAACGACTTGCCGTTGTCTTCGATGGCCTTGTTCAGCAACACACCATGCATCAGTGGATGCTGCTGCACAAACATAGTGAAGTCCTCAAGATGCTGTTCCGGGACGCTCAATTGTGCGTTGATGCCCTCCGGAGCCACATAAATCCGTCCAAAGACCTGCCATTCCGAAAACTTCCTGTACAGCTCGTCCCTGAATGCCTGCGGATCGGCTACAGATACAAACTTGTAGTAAGAAAGCGTGGTCCGGCTGAATGACTCAGCCATCAGCCTTTGTTTCAGAATCCTTTTGTCGTATTTGTTATATAGAACCATTCTAAATTAAATAGGGCACAAAAATAGGCATTTTGTCCCTGCGGCTTCAGATCGGTTCAGGCAACAAATCAACCCAACTGACCTATGATGACCACGTAGTTTTTGCCGTACTTTTTGGCACATTTCGGGCAGGTGGTGTACCAGAAGAATTTTTTGACGAGGTTTAACCCACGATTCCTTGCAAACTGGTCGAAATCTTTTGCCCATTTGCCTGAATCCTTAAATGGCCCTTCATACACCTTGCTGAAAAACTCTCCGCTGAGCCGCACATTTTGTGCGCCGGTGATTTCTTTGTCCACTGCGAGATGCAGTTCCATGGACCACTTCGAGCGGTGGTCGGAAAGGCAAAGCCAATCGGGCGATGTAGCCCCGGCACCTTCCATGGCTTTATTCAGCCGCACCATGACTGTTGAAAAGTTTAGCGGCATGTAAAAGATTGTACTCACCTTATCCCTGATAAACATCTTTTCCTTCCAGCTGTGGGTTACCTCGTTCCAGGCGACAGGATTAAACTCAGGACAGCAGACCTCGTCGCTTCTTTGGTTTTCTGTACTCATTTAATTTGGTTTTATTGAATAAAATACGGATACTATTGATGAAATAACATCAAAACCAGGTTTACTGTGCCTTTCCCCTGTTTTCTTCAACCCGAAACAGGGTTATTTCAATAATAAGATCCAAAGGAAGTGACTGATCATGAGGAAACTGAACCGAACCTTTGGCATGTTTATAAATGCTGAGTTCCTTCTTAAAAGCCAGAATACCTGAAGGAGTGGGATAAAAACCTATGTGCTTGTCAAAGCCTGCATAATGTACCAGGTTACCATGATACTTCACTGTGGGAATACCATAGGTCATGGCTTCTGTTGCCTCAGGGACCAGCCCAAGGATAGTCTTTCTGATGGCTAGTAACCTTTCCTTTACTGCAGGTGCAAAGGCATTTATATAGGTGTCAACAGGATGTGGATCTTTCATGGGATACAGCAGGTTATGACCATTTGTCCAGCAGAAATAAAGCTATTGCAAAGATACGGCATAAACTGAAAAGTTCACAAAAGCTTCAACCCATAAGTTGTATTTTCATTCATACCTTTGCAGCCACAATTCTGGTTTTGATTTGTCGAAAAACCCCATAACCGAAAAATACCGGCAGCATCCGGTCTTGAAGGATATAACTGAAGGTCTAGAACAAAGAGGCCATATAGTGCTTCAGGGACTAACCGGCTCATCCAGAGCGGTTCTGTCTGCTGTTGCTGCCTCTCTGACCGGCGGCCATCATCTTTTTATTTGCGCAGGAAAAGAAGCAGCAGCTTATTTTTACAACGATCTGGAAAATCTTCTGGGTGAGAGGGATCTGGATTACCACAAAAAAACCGTGCTTTTTTATCCTACTTCCTACAAAAGGCCCTATGAGCCCGAAAAACCCGACAGCACCTATTTGCTGTCGCGGACTGAAGTACTTGGAAGAGTCTCGGTAAGCGAACGCAAAACCATTATTGTTACCTATCCTGAAGCCCTTAGCGAAAAAGTGGTGACGCGGAAGGTGCTTTCGAAGAACACCTTGAAAATTAAAGCAAAAGAAAAGGTTTCATTTGATTTTGTCACCGATGTGCTTCATGAATACGATTTTGAACGGGTTGATTTTGTGGTCGAGCCGGGACAGTTCTCTGTCAGGGGTGGCATCATTGATGTTTTTTCCTTCTCCAACGACCATCCCTACCGGATGGAATTCTTCGGAGATGAAATTGACAGCATACGTACTTTTGATCCTGCTACCCAACTTTCCGTCTCACAGGTAAACAGCATTGCATTGGTCCCCAATGTGCAAAGCAGGCTCATGCTTGAGGAACGCGAAACACTGCCAGAATACCTTCCGTCAAGGACTATTGTCTGGATTGAGGAGTCTGATCAGCTAGCCTACCGCTTTGAAGACGAATATGCTAAGGCTGTTCAAGCCTTTGAAAAACTTGAGGATGGAGGCCCGGCACAGAAGCCCGGACTTATCTTTTCGAGAGCCACAACCCTGCTGAACCAGCTGAATGGGATGACAACAGTGGAATTTGGGGTGAAATCAGTGTTTGGTGGTGCTGCCTTGTTCGCCCTGCACACCAGCCCTCAGCCAGCCTTCAGCAAGAATTTTGAATTACTGATCAACGACCTGATCAGCAAAAAAAACGACAACTACCACTGCCTGATTCTGTCCGACAATCCAATGCAGATTGAAAGGCTGTACGCCATTTTTGAAGACATACAAGCCAGCTGGCCCGAAAGCGGAAAAGTGGCCATCGAGCCCGTGTACCACAGCCTTCAGGCCGGTTTCATTGACCACGACCTTCGTCTGGCTGTGTACACCGACCATCAGGTGTTCGAACGATACCATAAGTTTCACCTTCGCGAAAGCTTCAAAGGCAAGGAGGCCATCACCCTTAAAGAATTATACGACCTGAAACCCGGCGATTTCGTCTCGCATATTGACCACGGGATTGGAAGATTTGCCGGTTTGGAGATTATTGACAACAACGGCAAAAAACAGGAAGCCATCAGGCTGATCTATAAAAACGATGATATCCTCTACGTCAGCATACATTCGCTGCACCGCATTGCCAAATACACCGGACGCGACGGTGCCGAACCACAGCTGAGCAAACTGGGCTCAAACGCCTGGAACAAACTCAAAAACAACACCAAAAACAAGGTAAAAGATATTGCCCGCGACCTGATCAAACTCTATGCGCAGCGCAAGGCAAGCAAAGGCTATGCCTTTATGCCCGACACCTACCTGCAAAACGAGCTTGAGGCTTCCTTTATTTACGAAGATACCCCCGACCAGCTCAAAGCTACCATTGATGTGAAAGCCGACATGGAATCGGAATCGCCAATGGACAGGCTGATTTGCGGAGATGTGGGATTCGGCAAAACCGAAATTGCGATCAGGGCAGCATTCAAGGCCGTGACCGACTCAAAACAGGTGGCAGTGCTGGTGCCGACAACCATCCTGGCCCTGCAGCACTATAAAACCTTCACCGACAGACTTTCAGAACTGCCCGTGAAAGTTGACTATATTAACAGGTTCAAAAGCACAAAACAACAAAAGGAAACCCTCGATCAATTGGCCCAGGGGAAAATTGACATCCTGATCGGCACGCACAGACTGATCAGCAAAGATGTGGTTTTCAAGGATCTGGGACTCATGATCATTGATGAAGAGCAGAAGTTCGGAGTTGCGGCAAAAGAAAAACTAAAGCACATGAGGGCCAGTGTTGACAGCCTCACCCTCACCGCTACCCCCATACCTCGTACCCTTCAGTTTTCGATGATGGGTGCACGTGATATGAGCATCATCAATACCCCCCCGCCAAACCGCTACCCGGTGCATACTGAAATCCGCTCCTTTGGCGAAGAGGTCATCCGCGAAGCCATCCAATACGAAGTGGCCCGTGGCGGACAGGTGTTTTTCATCCACAACAGGGTGCAGAACATCCTTGATGTGTACGATATGCTCAATAAATTCACGAAAGGCATCCGTATTGCCGTTGCCCACGGGCAGATGGAAGGGCACCGCCTCGAAGAGATTATGCTCGGATTCATTGACGGCGAATATGATGTGTTGCTGTCCACCACCATCGTGGAATCGGGCCTCGACATCCCCAACGCCAACACCATCATTATCAACGATGCCCAAAACTTCGGACTGAGCGACCTGCACCAGCTGCGCGGTCGTGTGGGACGATCCAACAAAAAAGCCTTTTGCTACTTGCTTGCCCCTCCCCTGGCTTCACTTACCGCCGATGCACAAAAACGCCTGAGGGCATTGCAGGAGTTTGCCGACCTCGGCAGCGGTTTCAGCATCTCGCTGCGCGACCTCGACATACGCGGGGCCGGAAACCTTCTGGGCGCCGAGCAAAGTGGTTTTATCAGCGACATAGGCTTCGAAATGTTCCACAAAATACTCGACGAAGCCATTCAGGAACTCAAGGATACTGAATTTGCCGATGTGTTCAAATCCGACAAACCCAAACCCTTTGTGGCCGAGTGCGCCATTGAGTCGGACATGGAAATACTGTTCCCATCTGAATACATTGATTCGGGTACCGAACGCATCAGCCTCTACACCGAGCTTGATATGATCGCCGATGAAGACAATCTGATGAAGTTCACCGACAAGCTCATTGACCGTTTTGGCCCGCTCCCGCGCCAGGCCCTCGACTTGCTGAATACCGTCAGAATGAGGTGGGTGGCACGTGAACTGGGATTCGAAAAGATCATCATCAGAAACAAAACCCTGATCGGCTATTTTGTCAGCGACCCCGAATCGGGCTTTTACCAGACAGCACGGTTCGGCAACCTGATCCGACATCTGCAGTCCAACCCCAGAAGTTTCAGGCTCAAGGAATCGAACAGCAAGCTTTTGCTTTACATCCAGGCTGTGCCCACCGTGAATGCCGCCCTGAACAGTCTGCGCGAACTGCTCGAAGCCACCATCTGAGCATCAACCCAACATCCTATGGCACACAAACCCATCAAAGACCAGTGCAGACAAGGGCTTATCCCTTATCTGCAACGGGCACTCGACAACATTCCTGATACCGGCCCGCTTGTTATGCTCGATGCCGGCTGCGGAAGCGGAATCCCGACAGTGGCACTAGCCGGAAGGTTCGATGGCCACATCTATGGTCTCGACCCCGATGCTGCTGCCATTGAAAGCCTGCGGCAGGCTTTTGCTGCACGAAACTGGCAACACAGGCTCACCACGCAGCTGAATATGCTGGAAATAAATGCCTTTCAACCAGATAGTTTCGACCTGATCCTTGCCGAAGGACTGCTGAACATCACGGGTTTCGACACGGGTTTCGCCATACTCGACCACTGGCTGAAACCGGGGGGATGGTGCATCCTTCACGATGAATTTAAAAACCAGGACGAAAAGTTCAGGCTGATGCAAAAATCTGGCTACAGCATGCTTTATACAGAACTACTTGATGAACATTGCTGGTGGAACAGCTATTATTCCTGCCTGGAGGCACAACTGAAACAAGCACACGACACACAGCTTTATGCCACTGAACATGCCGAACTGGAAATGTTCAGGCAACAACCCTCACTGTTCCGGTCGGTGTATTATGTGGTGCGAAAAAACAAATAAAAGACCTGAGAACAGATAACTTAATACCCGGCAACATGACCCTCACTGAAGCAGATGCTATTTTTACCCTCATTTTGGAGTCAAAACTCAACAGTCTGGCAGACAAACTGATTCACTCGGCCATACGGTACGCTCGCATCAGGGTTGACTGGTATGTGCTCGATACGCCCGGGCGTGTGGCCATTGACGAAGAACGCACAAGAGCCCACAACGCATTCATTGATGCCTGCAATATTCTATCCCGAAACATGGCTGTTGAGGGCGAGGACAACAGATGGAGGGCGAAGATTGGCAGCGACCGCAAATCCATTGGCGACTTCGCCTGCCTGCTGCATGCGGTTATGGGGATCAGGGCGAGGTGACGGGGAGGGGTTGGATTACAGCTATATTGATGGGATCAGGAACGGTCGGCCGATAAACGCAGCAAAGGAAATAGCCATGAAAAGCATTGTCAATGCGTGCAATGTTGCTATTTAGCTACATGTTATGGCTCGAAAATATTTATATTAAGTTCAAGACAACCAATTTCCCGATATTCCGGATTCTCTAAGAATTCGGTTATGATGCTCTGGTTTTCGGTCAGAATCTTAATCAAATTATTGGTTGAAGTATTACCGGATCTTAGCCAGATTACTTTTGGTGGAATACCAAGTATAAGATTGAGATCGTAAAAATCCGAATCAAACGTTACAATCGTATAGCCTTCTCTTTTCGCATACTCCCAGATTTCCCGGTCAGTTGAGTTTTCCAAATTCAACTCACGTATTTGTTTTGCCAGTGGGAAAATTGTTTGCAGTCCCCTGACCACTCTAAAGGAAATATTTTGATCAAATAACAGTTTCATTATGCAACACGAAGTTTGTGTTCCCTGTCAGCCGCAAATGCAAGACATGCCTTAATATCCTCAACCTTCAATTCAGGATAATCAGTTATGATTTGCTCGGTTGTCATGTCAGATGCTAACCAGTTCAAGACATCATAAACCGTTATTCGTGTTCCCTTGATACAAGGTCTTCCAAATCTGATATTTGGATTAATTTCAATCTTATCTATATATTTCATCTTTGCTCAAGTTTGGCCAAAGATAGTAAATTTTCCTCTGAGTTCCTAAACTTCATATTTTTGAGGCACAGCATTCCTCAAATATGATTGGTTTCGGATTGCGGGTCATGTTTCAGGCTACCGTTACAAAAGTTGGTGCGGGGTAGAAATAATCTCATAAAAACTTTAACAGCTATATTTTATATATGATATTGCCAGCTGTTGTTTTATTTATCTGGCTTTACTTTATCATTTTGAATCGTTACATTCAATTGCTTATTTACAATTAAATCCAAAGCAATCATTACTGCGTTAAGAGCTTTCACCTTTTCATCATCACTGTATTTTGGTGGCTTAACATTCATCCCAGAATGGTAGTATAGAGTTCCACCGTATTCAAAGTAATAAACTACACCATGGCGATTTAGTCTTTGAACCAACTCGTCCTTTTTATCACTACTCGAAAACACATAGGCATATTTACTTTCAAGGGTATTCGCTACGGCTGATTTATAAAAAAGAAAATGATAGTCTTCGCACCTAATTTTCTTATTCGCTTTCCCCATTCCGCTCTTTAATAGAAGTATGTTACTAATCGAAGTGTAATGTATCCATGTCGTGTCTTTTGATTTAATAGTCAGGTTTGTATCTAATTTTGGCGAAATCCCAATAAAAACAAGTGTGTCAGGTTTAATATCAACTAATCGTAGCGTTTGTTTTGTATTGTCCTTTAGTTTTAAATCATAAAAACAGTTGCGATATAGATAAAATCCAGTCGAGTTATATTCAGCCATGTTATCCCTAATCTCAAGTTGCTCTCCTTTCTTAAGAAGCATAATATTCCAGGTGCTATCTGCTTGTCCAAAAGAATCCAATTGAATAAGTATCAATAATAGTATTGCAAATCTTTTAATCATAAGTTGATCTGTTATCTGCTGCCTCTTCTACAATTGCTGACAACATCGCGTAAATGCAAAGTTAAGGGAGTTTTTGGTTGATTTGACGTCGGTTGGGTTTAGGAGTTGTATAGGGTTACGGATTAGTTTCCTATCTGACATTTAGGGAGGCTTTTTGCTTTTTAATTTCTTTCTTCAATAAAATTTGATTTACTTTTTAAGTTTACGTAATCTAAAATCATCTCAATGATCTTGATTGTTTGAATTGTTGTTTGAATAATTATATGCTCAGATGGATTTAAATTTCCAAAGGAAATACTTCTAGTTTGGGGTGTTAGTGTGCGTAAATCGAGTTTAGGATCAATGTGTGCACCGCCTAGTTTGTCTGCAACAATTTCAACGATTTCTTTTGAAGAATAACTATGCTCACCTATTTTTATAGATTTCGGCCTATTAAATGCTTCGATTAACCCGATCTTATAAGTCCCTTGTTCTAACCAAAAGTCAATTTCATTAAAGTAACCAAAGCTGTGCTTATCAATTAATTCTTCCAGGCCTTTTCGCTTTAATTCCTCTTCATATGTTTCTCGTACCCATACTTTTATCTCAATGTTTAAATACTCTTCAATTGTCGTAAATAGCGCTTTTGTTCCGCTTTTATTCATATAAAGAATACGAAGTTTCAAAGCTAAATCCTCAATCAAATCATGATTGCCTTTAATAAAAGAGTCAAGAAAAAAAACAAGTTTTCTGTGAATACTTGTCAAATGAGAAATATAATCATGTATGTTAAGTTCTAACATGTTTGCTCTATAAATTGTCAATTTGAAAGACGATGTTCGAAATATTAGTTAATTACATTATTACATTGATTTAAAATCATTTAGAGACACTAGCCAAATTTTAACTTTTCAAATATTTTGAAATTAAGCTGTCGAATAACACTCTGTACTAACTGAAGTTGACGATTTCGGAGCAATTCACTGTCAACCAAGCAGAAATCCGCCTGAGGCGGACACAAAGCTTGATTTAACCACTGAACCGCCACTTTTGTGTAGGTGCTGTTGTACACCGTTACGATTATTCCTCAAATTCTTCCCTTCCGATAATTTCTTTGTTGGAATTGAAAAAGAAATATCTTTTTATTTCTTGTTCGGCTCCGTTAAATATTGGGTTGTTAATTTTATAAGTGTTTAATGCCTTGTAGTAGATAACTTTTTCTGGCTCTAAGATTGCTAAACTGTCAAGACTTGATTTAACTATTGATAAATCAATTATTTCGGCCTCAATTTTTTCCCAAATAGGATCAGGATTTTTATTTGAGTAATAACTGTCAATGTATTTATAATGCCAGCAAATTGCTTTTAAAAAATTTAAATCAGAGTGATAAAAATTCTCAAAATTTTGTATGACTGAATCGAGAAAGATTATCTCTTTTCTTAATCTTTTACACCATTCTGAATCGCAATTTTTTTCTTCCAAAAGCCAATCATAATAATTTTTGTATCCGTCACTTGGATACATACTTTCTCTAACATCATTTTGAAAATTTCTTATTTCAGTTAATCGTTCCTTTGTTAAATAATTTTTAGAGAAAATTTTTCCTTTTTCAAAATTATCTTTCACGAAAAATTCAATCTCAGTAATTGTTTTAAGTCCATCGCTAAGCTGATCATTTAATCTTTTTACCTCCTCATTGACGTATAGAGTGTCAATCCATTGAAATTCTAAACTTTTATAATTCAGTTGTACACCCATTGCGTCTTTATTGACCTGTTTCTTAATCGTTTCAATGTAGTCCGAATTTGGATTTGAGCAACCAAAAGTTATTGCAATTAATCCAGCTGTGAAGAATTTGTTTTTTTTCATTTTTATGTTTTTAAATGGTGTACAACTCGTTTATATGTATCACCCAATCATACTTATACCGGCAGGCATTCCAGCCGTAAAGTTATGAAATCCACCAGATAAACAAGCATCCCCACAAATAAATTGAATATTTTTTCGGTACGTGGAAGTTGCTGGTGTTGTTGCCGTTGGCTTGTTTTACAGCCTTACCTCTCCCCCGCTCAGCGGGATGCCGATGCGGATTCCGCTGTGGTGGTGGCGGCCTCCCGAGAAGGAGGTGTACACCTCAGCATTGAACAGCAAAAACAACTGGTTGAGGCCGTAGGCTGCCTCAACATAGGGTTGACGGCCTTCCTGAAACAGGAGGCCTGCCGACAGGCTTTCGCGGATGAGGCTACCCGCCAGGAAGGGCAGCCTTTTGAGCAGGATACGGCTGTGCACATATCCCAGATGAGCCTGCACATATGCTTTGTTGGTGCTCCGCTCGTAATAGCCTAAACCCCTGAATCCCTGTTTTCCGGCTATACCAATCCATAGCGGGTCGGTGGCAAAATGTTTGTAATCAGCAAAAAACAAGGCTGTCGTATCTGTGAACAGTCCGGCGGCCACCGAATAGGAGAAATTACCAGCGAGCCGGAGCTCAAACTGTTGTTTCACAGAGGTTTCTATACGTCCAAAGTCAGCAGTGCTTCCGTCGAAACCCGGCACAGCCTGCTGCCATTCGAGGCTGAAGGTTGGATAACGCGAATACAGCATGGTTTTGCGTTTGCCATCAAGCCGGTAATAATGCCGCGGTGTGTAGCTGATGTTGGCTCCAAGCAGCATGGCTCTGTGTCCGGAGGCAAGTCCGGGCCTTCCTGAAAGTACTCCCGGAAGGTTGGGGGTGTAGTTGTGGCCGGTGATGCTCATCACATAAAAGTCGGTATGGTTCTCCAGCTGCCTGCGCCGGGCATACCCGGCCGAAACGCCAAAGGTCAGCCCGTTGGCAAGGTCAGTGGTATGCGCCAGTTTCACATAATCTTTTTCGTACAGTTTCATGTAGTTCTGCCTGTTGAGCAGGCTGGTGAAGCTGTTGATCAGCGGATGGATGCCGTTGTTGCTGAAGTCGGTCGTCTGCCTGCCGCCTTCGATGCTTACCTTGGCCCTGCGGAAGGGGTTGTAGAGCCATTCGGCATTCGCTTGCCCACCAATACGCTCTCGTGCAAATGCGTAGGTGAGACCCGCCCCGGCCCTGAACCTCTTGCCCGACGGACGTTCGTTCTGAAACTTTAACTTCTGTTCGTAGAGGAAACCATCCACCGTATTGAATGACAAACTCGTTAGGCCGGCAAGCCCGTTGTAGCCCATCGTCCATCGGGAATTCAGTTTTATGTTGCTTTCACCGAACATCAGATCGTTCAGCCAGGGCATTTTTCGTGCTGTAGTGTCGGTTTTTGCAGAATCAACAGGTTTTTCGCCAAAACTTGCCTGTTCCTCTGAAGTCAGTGGCACCGGACGGAACTGTTGCCAGTAGTCAACGGATCGTGTCCGTGCGCTGTCGCTGATTTCGGTGTTGCGCGGCTTCACCTCGAGCGAAGGTTTCACCCGGTTTGCATTGGTTTCCATGCGCACCAGCCTGTTCAGTTCGCGCGCCTGTCTGTTGCTGAGTTCCTCTTCTTCCAACAGGGCCTGAATCTGCTGTTGTCTGGCACTGGACGGAGATTTTTCCTCAGTTTTAATAATCGTGACTTCTGGCTGCCGGATTTCCTCGGGCAGTTGATCTTCCTGCACCAAACGTGCATAAAAAGCATGGTCGAGCGTTGGGTTCATGATGATTTCATAATCGCTCACAGTGACCAGATAGCGGAATTTGGCTTCGCCCCCAAGGGCTTCAACATGCACATCATAATCATGACTCACGGGCATCCACACCATAGGTTTAACTTCCTGGAACACCTGTCGGAGTTTGAGGCTGAACATGTTCTGCTCTACTCTCAGGTCAACAGAATGAAGGTTCCAGCCGCCTTCGCGGATAAAGATGGTTCCGCTGTAGAGGTCTTGTCCCTTTCGCCGGGGAATAACCCTTATTTTGTTGATGGTATGTCCGTTTTCGACAAAACTGCCTTCGAGTTTAAAACGATACACCGTGAAGGCGTTTCTGCTGAGCGGCGAAATGATGCCGCTGATGTCCTGATAGAGGCTTAATGCCACAAACTGCATGGGGTCGGCCTGTTCACCAAAACCGGCACTGCGGGTCGAGATCACCTCTGTTTTCAGCGGTTCACCGGATTTGTAATGTATTTTTGAGATTGTCTCGGTAACAAAGTATTTTCCCACTTCAATACCATCGTCCCTGAGTTGCTTCCGCATCAGCAGAGGTATCTTCAAGGCCACACCCGTACCCTTGAGGTACACCCCTGCCTTGTATTCCGACACTTGTTTGAGGTAATATCCACTCAGGCTGATGGCTTTACGCATGATGTAATATGCAGGATCCTCGCCGCTGGCGGTAATAATCACTTCGGCCAGGTTGTAGTGCTGCACCCTGAGGGTTACATCGAGGGCTACATCCTGCGTACCGATCTGCACTGTGTGTGTAACTGTCTGATAACCTAAATATTGAAACAGAAGTACATGTTCACCTTCAGGCAAGCTGAGCCGGTATTCACCACTGAGGTTAGCAGTAGTTCCTTTCTGAAGGGAGGGCACATACACCGAAGCGAAGGCAACCGCTTCGTTTTGCTGGTTTTTTATTACACCAAACACTGACTGGGCCATTCCCGGACGGGCAACAACCAACAGCAGCAGGACAGTGAAAAGGAACCGACAAATGCGTTGAATCATATTGTAAAACTATCCAAAGATTTTTCAGCTTCCTGAAATAAATACTTAAAAAAATGAAAAATCTATTAATGCTCTGTAATAAAGCTTTATCATTTAAAAACCAACATCTGCCAGATGCTTATAAAACCTATGAGTTCCGGTGAATTATGGTGGCGCAGGGCTGTGCTGTGGGCATCAGCAGCAGGTCGTTTACATTCACATGCGGGGGCAGGTTGGCTGCAAACCACACGGCCTCGGCCACATCAATGCCGCTGAGGGGGGTGAAGCCCTTATAAACCAGATCAGCGCGCTGATCATCGTCCTTAAACCGCACAAGCGAGAATTCCGTTTCCACGGCACCCGGGGCAACCTGTGTTACCTTCACCCCATGTGGGGCAAGATCAATACGCATGCCTCTGGTGAGGCCGTCAACGGCAAACTTAGTGGCGCTGTAAACATTACCGGCAGGATAATTTTCTTTTCCTGCAACAGAACCAATGTTGATGATATGACCACTTTTGCGGCCCACCATCAAAGGCGAAATTGCTCTGGTGATGTACAGGAGTCCTTTGATGTTTGTATCAATCATGCGTTCCCAGTCGTCAGTAAATCCCTCGTGAATGGGCTCGAGGCCCACAGCCAGACCGGCATTGTTCACCAAAAGGTCAACGTTCAGCTGATGCTTGTTGAGGTATTCCACCAGCATTCCGGCAGATTTCTGTTGACGTACATCAGCCGACAGCCCGTGCACAGTAACCTGATATTCTTTGGTTAAGGCAGCTGCTAGTTTTTTGATCCTTTCTTCCCTGCGCGCCAGCAGGATGAGGTTCCAGCCCCCGCGGGCAAACCTGCGCGCACAAGCCTCGCCAATGCCACTGCTGGCTCCTGTGATGAGGGCAGTTTTTGATTGCTGTGTCATGTTCACTTAATTTTATCGCACTGGTATTTAGGTATAAACAGAATATTTTCAACAACAAAAGCCATGCTATCAGGGTGCAATACGGCCGGGGCCGGGGCCTGCCCTGTCGTCTATCCAGCGGCCATCAGTGCAAAACTGCAGTAGCTCTTCGCGGATGAAGGCATGAACTTCATCTGCATACCGCCCGGGATAAAGCAGGTGGACGTTTGGCCCGGCATCGAGTGTGAAGCAGATCGGTATGTGCTGTTCCTTTCTGAAACGCCGCACTGCCTGTATCACTGCCACAGTCTGGGGCTCGATGAGCAGGTACGAGGGCCTGCTGGTCATCATAAGGGCATGGAGTTGCAAGGCTTCTTCTTCGGTGATCCTGACAAAGGCGTCAAGGTCACCCTCCGACAATGCCTTTGTAAGTTGTCCGAGGTTTTGGTGTGCCAAAGCATAACGAGTAGCGGCAAAAGGGTTGTTTTCCATCAGCGCGTGGCCGGCCCTGCTTGAAACGGACTTGGTGCCTGAATGTACGATCAATATGCTGTCGCGCATATCCCTGACTTCATGATGCAGGATACCCTCAGCAGGAACGGCAAACTCCTGTGAAGAGCCGGTAACAGCCTCTGATTTGCCCCAAACCGAGGCATAGGGAAACACCGAACGCGAAGCACTTCCTGAAGCAAGTCGCGAAAAATAAGAGGCCTTGCGCAAAAAGTCGGATTCGTAAAGAACTTGTCCCGAAAGTTGTTGTTCCATGTCGAGAAGACACAGTACCAGGGCACTCATTGACGAGGCCGAAGAAGCAATACCTGATGAGTGCGGAAATGTGTTGTGGCTGCTGATGTTGAGATCAACAGAGGCCAGAAAAGGAAAAAACGGTTCAATCCCTGTCAGAAATTTATGGATCTTATCAGCAAAAGGCGGATTGGGTTTCCCTTCGAAAGAAAACTGAAGACTTATTCCTTTGGATTCTTTTGGCCTGAAAGTAAGGGTTGTTTCGGTTCTGGCAGCACTCAGGGTAAAACTCAACGACGGGTTCATGGGAAGTTGGTTTCCGTATTTACCCCAATATTTTACGATGGCTATGTTCGACGGACTTTGCCAGCCTGCTGCTCCCTCAGCGAGTATATCGGGCCTGCCGCTGAAGGCGCTGTCGAGGTATTCCTGTTCAGAAGTGCTTTTCACGGTTGTATGGTTTTAAGTGCTAATTGATTGTAGGTAAACACTATGGGCATTTCTTTTGCGGCAAAATACGAGCGTACTTCTTCTTCAGGCCTCAGGGAAAGTGCCATCAGGAAATCACCGCCCCATGCCCCGAGAGATTTAAGATGACCCTGAAAATCAGGAAAGTCATCGGCCACCGGTTTCCTGAGCAGCAGTCCCGAAAGCAGTTCCTCGTGCCTGCCAACGATACTGCAAAAATCCTCAAAATCAATTGCAGCAACCATTCTTCGGCTGAGTTGGCTTACCGATGCAACCGCTCCCGACAGGTCGGTATGTTCATAAAGCTGGTTGAAAGTCCTGATACCTTCTTCTGATCTTTGTTTTCTTCCGGAATACACAAAATAAATGTGGCCGGCGAAATCTGGGGCAAAGGCTGCCTGTCGCACCACAGGGCGCAGGTTGTTGAGCCGGTAAAAAACAGGCCCGTCTGCTGCGGCACAGGCAATATCGTAGCCCGACCCGCCCATTGAGAGGTTCAGCAGGGTATATGGATCCACTGCTGCCCATTGGGCAAGGTTGGAGACAAGGGTTGAACTGGAACCAAGGCCCCAGTCAGGTTCAAAATCAAGTTGTGTTTCAATGTTGTGCGACCGTTCTCCTTCGAAGAGTCCCGGGCGGAGCTGCCGCAGGGTGAGAAGTATCATTTGGAGCCTGATCGCTTTACTTTGGTCGGTGGAGGACAACAGATCGAGGTCGGGCAGGGAATAACTGGCTTCAAACCACAAGGATGAAGGCGCGAAGGCCTTCCAGTTCAGAACATGCCTGTGATCGCCTGGATAGGTCGTTACCCTGAGTGTTTGTCCTAACCGTAATGGAATGGCAAGTGATTCAGCGCCTTTGAGTACAAGGTATTCGCCCGACAACAACAGTTTGCCGTGGGCACGAAACTCCTGCTTTACTTCCCGCCTCATTTTCGCAGCGAGGCGATATACTGACCCACACTTGAAAACGACACTTTTTGGTCTTTAAAATGCTCAACGGCTGCATTTTTTTCTACCTCATTGGCCTTAAAGTGGTTGAGGATGTTGAACAGGTGCATTTTCATGTGACCGGCCTGAATTCCTTTGGTGGTAAGGGATTTAACGGCACTGAAATTGTTGGCCAGGCCCATTGCCGAGGCAATCATCATAAGCTCTGGTGCCGTGGGGTTACCGAGCAGTTCGAGCGACTGTTTGGCCAGGGGGTGCAGGCTGGTGAGGCCGCCTACTGTTCCCAGTGCCAAAGGCACTTCAAGGATAAACCTAAACATCCCATCACTGATTTCTACGTGTGAAAGGCTTTTGTAGTTTCCCTCTCGTGAGGCATAGGCATGTCCGGCGGCTTCAATGGCTCTGAAGTCGTTTCCTGTGGCGATTGCCACTGAGTCAATCCCGTTATAAATTCCTTTGTTGTGTGTTGTGGCGCGGTACACATCCACTTCGGCAATGCGCACTGCTGTTTCAAATTTACGGGCAAAGGCTTCGCCGTCGAGCTTTTCGTCAACATTATCAAGCTGTTCCAATGGACATTCAACCAAGGTACGTACGAGGCATTGAGGAGTATAGTTGCTAAGGATGGCCATAATAACCTCGCATTGACGGCTTTCAAGCTCAAGCTGTGTTTGCTCCGAAAGGAACACCCTGAGCGATTGCCCGAACTCTTCGAGGACCGAATTGATGAAGTTGGCACCCATGGAGTCGCGGGTTTCGAAGCTCACCATCAACTGGTAATAGTGGGCGATCTTATCGGTCATATCCACCAGGCTGATGTCGAGTATGCCGCCGCCGCGCTTTTCCATGCTGGCTGTAATGGGTGCGGCATCCGCACGCAGGCGCTCCTTCAGTGCGGGCATCAGGCCAAGCAGCACCGTAGTGGCTCCTTTCCAGATGAAATGAACCTGTCCTATTTTTTGGGTTTCAATTACTTCTGATTTAAAACCACCCCGCTCGCTCCAGAACTTGGCAGCGGCAGAGGCAGCAGCAACCACCGAGCTTTCTTCGATAACCATAGGAACCAGATAGTTGCGTCCGTTGATGATGACATTAGGGGCGATTCCGTATGGAATGATGAAATTGGTAATGGTGTTTTCGCTGAACTCATCAAACAATTTCTGCTGGCTTTCGTCGCTGTGCCAGAAGCTTTTCAACAATTCGATCACTTCGCCGGGATTCTCAAAATACTCGGCAACAAGTTTCAACTTGTCTTCCTTCAGCAGTTTGGAGAAGCCTTTGATGATGATGTCTCTTTTTCTTCCCATGGTATCAGATTAAATCCATAAGCCTGTTCGAAGGAGAAACAAAGTAACGCAATAAAAGTTTCATCTTGTGCATTTCAGGCAATTTTTACCAGATATCTTCTTTTTTTTCGGGGCCGGGTTTCATTTTCTCTTTCAGGTTGGCACTCCATTGGTCTGCATAATCCGAAATCTGTTGGATATAAGTTGCCCAGAGCGGGTCATACTTTGGGTCTTCGGTGTTGAGCCAGCGTTCTATTTCAAAGCGTGATGCTGTTTTCAGCAGCAGATCGGAGATGGTGTAGCGGTAGCGGCCTTCACGCACTTCGATGGTGAATTCATAGAAAACAAAGGCAACCTCTTTAACTGTTCCGTCTTCAAGGCCTTGTGTGATGCGGATGGTATGCTTTCCGATAATTTTTCCTGTGGCTTTGTCCCGTACACTGGTAACCCGCACCGGGTCGCGGTAGTAATTGTTCAGCCAGTTGATGCTTCTGTTGAACAGCTCTTCCTGTGTTCCGGGTTCTTCCACAACTTCCTGAAACTTAATTTTGCCTGTTTCAGAATCACGTGGCACGGGGTTATCCTGAGCCTGAAGCAGCAAAGTTGCCGGCAACAGCAGGCAGACAAGCAGAAAAACCGTTTTTGTATTCATGGTTCGCGGATTAATGTCCGGTAAATAAGCAAAGTTAAGGCAAAATTGTTTCACCGTCCACCATTAAATAACGTCTTGAGGAGCAGATTAGCATATTGCGTGGGGAAAATTATGAGTTTCTTACTTTTAGGGGTTCCTGACAATTGAGGAATGAATACCGGATTTTGGTAAGAGTTATTAAACACTCTTTGGGACACTACCCCGCTGCCCTTTTTCACTGTTTCACAACCTTAGCACTTTCGACCACCTGCCCGTTGATTTCGAGCTGGATCAGGTAGGTTCCTGTTACCAGCCAGGCCATGTTTAGCGTGGTTTTATCAGCGCTGATTTTCTGACGGCTCAGCTGTGTGCCATCAGGCGAAACAAGCAACAGCATGCCTTGCTGACCTTTCAGGCTTGTTTCCACGGTAATGCTGTTGGATGCAGGATTGGGAAACACCAGCATATGGCTGTTTTGCTTTAGAAGTTCAGACCCTGTGGAGGTAAAGTCGGGACAGGTAGCCTGCACAAAGTTCAGCAAACCCTGGTCGGTGAGGGTGCCACGCCAGCACTGACCGTTGGGCGATTTCATGATGATTCCATGGTTGATGTCCTCAATATAAACATCACCATCTGCAACATGCAGTTTTGCTAAGGGTTCGGAGCTACCTATCCCCACATTCCCGTTCTGAAACACAAAATGCTTGCTGCTTTGGGTGCTGAAGGTGAAGTTTTGGTTGTTGGCTGCCTGTATGCTATGGTTGGGTGTAAACAGCATGCGCGAGTAGATGTTGTCGCCTGATGTGCCGGTGGCCTCAAGGCGCAGCGTGGCTGGCTCGCCTGCATCGGCTTTAATGTGTAGCTTGGCTTGAGGAGAGGTGACGTTGCCGATGCCAACGCGGCCTGATTGGAAACCCAATTCCGTTCTGCTTACAAACATCGTGGGAAATGCGCTGTTGAAGCCAACCATCAGACTTTCCTGATTATTGTTAGTTAGTTTGGCATCTACATTCCCTTTACCAATTACGAAAGCACCATTACGAGAGATTAAATTATGACCCAAAACTAGGGAAAAGTCAGATTCTGAAGTGCTATTGCCACCAAAGGAGTAGGAAAAATTGCCTAATGCAAATGAAGTGCTTCCAACAACGTAAGAATGCCCACCAGAAGCCCTTGAATCACTCCCTATTACAATTGCATTCGATTGATTTGCAACAGAATTTCGACCAGCAACAAAGCTATAGTTTCCGCTGGCGGTATTTCCATCGCCAAAAGAAGAAGCATAATCGCCACTTCCATTGATACCTCCATATATTCTTACGTTATGTGGTTGACTGACTTCGCCAACCTGCATATCGCCGCTAATATGCAGTTTGGCCTGTGGCTGCGAATTACCAATGCCAATATTCCCGTTTTCAAAAACAAATGCCTGGCCGGTTTCGGTTTCAAATCGCATATCGCCTCCATCTTGTGCGCTGATGCTGTTGTTTTGTCCCAGACGGATTTGAGCTGTTTGGTTTTCGCCTGTAGGTTCGAGCAAAATGTCAGCATCTTCACCCGCATCGGCACGAATGTGCAGCTTGGCTTCAGGAGCGGTAATGTCGCCTATTCCTATGCGGCCGGTATTGTTGACACCACTGGATGGACCAACGAAAAAGGTTGGTTTGGTTGACTCTAAGCCTATCATTAATGACCTGTTAATATTATTATCTAGTGTTTGCGTTTCGCTATATCCATATCCAATAACCATAGCATCAGGGGTTAGTGTTCTCAAAAACCTGCCAATGGCTAAGGAACTTGAACCATATGCATCAAGGTACCTGCCTATTCCCAATGCATAATTATCATATACTTTTGAACTTTGGCCAAAAGAGAAAGATGATCTGCCATCGGCTCTGGAGTTTTCACCTGCCACGAACGAAAAATCCCCATCAGCATGATTGTTGGTTCCAATTGCACTTGCGTAGCTACCGTTGGTGGTGTTGCTACTGTTGCAATCAACGCATTGTTGACTCTGTAACTTTATTGAAAGGAGAAGAAATACTGACATAAATATGATTACAGAAATTTTTAAAGAACCAAAGCCTTTATAATTTTTACGTTTCATTGTTTGATGATTTTATGTGTTTCAAGGATGATTCCGTTTTGCCTGATGGCGATTAAATATACTCCCGGGGACAACCGAACTTCTTTCCAGCATTGACCTAATGCAAAATCGCTTGAACAAAGAGATAATAACAAACAGAAGATTGTCAAACAGCGGTTGAATCTTTGTGGTAGTTTCATAATCATGTTTGTCTATCTGACTGAACAAAACAATTCCCTTTGACAACGGAATCCACCTAATACTACTGATAATGATTTCTGCGAAAAGATGGTCAAATAACACTAGTAAAATTAGTAATTTCTTAAATGGATCGCTTATTATTTTTTGATTAAATTTCAGTTTGATAATAATTCAGCGAATTGTGTTGATGAGATTCTTTAATGCTAAAGAACACTCAAACATCTACTTACAATTAATTGCTTCATTGCCACGCGAAAGATTCGCGCGGCAGCGGGGGGAGTCAATAACATATCGCAAAAGAGCAAAAAAACTATCTTTACAAACAAATTTAGTTTCTGGTCGGGAGCCGATTCAGCAGCACGAATAAGCCACCGGAGCAGGTTGGTTGCAGTTTTTTAAGCACACATTGTATCCCCGCCTGCTCACTTACCTGAATTGATTGTTTTCTTAATAATGAATTGCAATACTGCTTCAATTCTATGCGTATAAAACAGATCCATGCAACGATTTATCACTATTATATCCTGCTTGTTCTGTTGGCTGCTATTGCCATAAGCGGAGGAAGGGATTTTCTGTTTCACAAAGATGCTGTCGTAGTCAATGTGGGCCTGGCAGATATTCAGGAGGTTTATCCTGTAGCATCGCATTTTACACCAAACAGATACGGCGTATATGAAGTGTTCGGTGCTAACGGTCATAAAACAGGCACTGTATTTCTTTCTTCCAATTACACCCGGCAGTTTGGATATGCCGGTATCGTTCCGCTCTTGATTGGTGTTGATGAAAATCTGATTATTTCAAAGATCGTTGTTTTGCCTAACAATGAAACCGGCGACTATGTAGAAGCCATTTACAGCAACAAGTTTATTGGCAGGTGGCAGGGAGTCAGCCTTGAGGACGCCCTTCAGTTACAGGTGGATGTTGTTTCGGGAGCAACACACACCAGTAAGGCCGTAATCGCAGGTGTCAGGCATACCGCATCCCATGTGTTGAACGCAGACGCATCTGTTGTTGCTGAAACAAGCCTTTGGTCAACGATCAAAGATATTCTGTTATTAGTGATGTTGTTGCTGTCGCTAATGATGGCCTACAAAAAGGGAAGGGCTAAGTATAGAAGTGTTTACCTGATGCTCGTGCTGCTTATCATGGGATTGATTCTTAACAATGTGCTCTCAACCCGCTTACTGAATGGTTGGTTGTTGGAAGGTTTTATGTGGAGAGCCAACTGGCAAAGCATGCTTGTATTCATCCTGGCAGTGACCCTTTCACTTGTCGGTAAACGCAAATTTTACTGCAACTACCTTTGTCCGATGGGTGCACTGCAAGAACTGACAAACAAAATCTCGCCTTTCAAGAAAAGAAAACTACCAACCGTATTCATGGGTGTAAGCTTAAGGGAAATTTATCTTACATTGATTGCCGGCGCTTTGCTCACAGGCTTTACACCTGAGTTGGCCTATCTGGAACCATTCATGTTTTTTTCATTTCACATTATCGGCATTGGACTCATCCTGTTTGGTGTGGCAGTTATTGTTCTGTCCTTGTTTTACAACCAGCCGTGGTGCGCTGTCTGCCCCACAGGCTGTTTGATGGACACCCTGCCGTACAACAAGATAAAAAATGTTGAATCAAAGCACATTGACCATGCAAAAGAGTAAGTTTTTGAATATTGTTCTTGCCACAGCAGTATTGGTGCTTGCCATACTTCTGGCAACCAAAAATGATCCATCCGCCATGCGTAAAAAAAACATTTCATCTGCATCCGAAGGTGCTCAACCCTCAGTTTCCGATTCTGCCTATGTTCCATTTAAAAAGAAGTCGTTGGGGGTAAGAGCAGAATTGTATCCAAAACCGGCATTGGTTATCGGTACCTATGATCAGGAAGGCAAACCAAACATCATGACAGCCGCCTGGATTGGCATCTGTAACTCTAACCCCCTCAGTATTGCCGTCTCCATGCGACCTGCCACCTATTCCTATGGCAATGTTACCGAAACAGGGTTCTTTACAGTCAATATTCCGTCATCTGACATGGTTAGGTATGTGGATTATGCAGGCCGGTTTTCGGGTAAGGATGTTGATAAATTCAAAGAAACAGGACTTACGCCGGTTAGGGCAGAATTTGTAAACGCACCCTATGTGAAAGAATTTCCGATCGTTATAGAGTGCGAGCTTACAGCCTTTCATGACCTTGGCTCGCACCGTCAGTTCATTGGAAAGGTGATTGATGTAAAAGTTGATGAGGCCATCCTGGACGCCAATGGCAAGGTAGATGTAGCATTATTGAATCCGTTGATTTATGCCGGAGGAAACTATTATGAAATCGGACGTTTTATTGCTGAAGTTGGTGAATCGTTGCACGAAATAGATGGTCAACCTTTTGTACCTGATTACCGGAAAAAGTATGTGAATGAAACCCTGGAAGTGATTCACAACCGAAAGAGTGTGCGGCATTTTACCGATCAGGCCGTTTCAGAAGAACAGATCAAACTTTTGCTGAGGGCGGGTATGGCAGCTCCATCGGCTGTCAACAGGCAGCCCTGGGCCTTCTATGTAGTGACCAAACGTGAAACCCTGGATGCACTTGGTGAACAGTTGCCTTATGCGAAAATGCTACGTCAGGCACAAGCAGCCATTGTGGTGTGCGGCGACATGGAAAAGGCCGGCAATCTGAAAGAACAGGGTTATTGGGTGCAGGATTGTTCGGCAGCCACGCAGAATATACTTCTTGCTGCAGAGAGCATAGGTTTGGGTGCTGTATGGACAGCTGCCTATCCCTACGAAGACAGAACAAAAGTTGTTGTAGAAATCTTGAACCTTCCCGAAAAACATATTCCTTTAAATGTAATTCCCATCGGCTACGCAACAGGTGAAGATAAACCCAAAGATAAATGGAAGCCTGAAAATATTGTCTGGCAATAACAGGTGAATTAGTGATGTGAGATGAGATGTGAGCAATTCTATGATTAAACTTCAGTTTGATAATAATTCAGCGAATTGTATTGATGAGATTCTTTAATACTAAAGAACACTCAAACAATTACTTACAATTAATTGCACTTTCTTTTACAAGAACCCAAGTGACATTTGCTACCTTTGCCTGACCAAATCAGATTTCATTGCAAACACCAACAGTAAGCATTGTTGTCCCGGCCTATAACGAAGAAGAGGGCATCGAAAAGGGCCTGAGCCGCCTGATCGGGATGAAGCTTCACGAAACATGTGAAGTGATTTATGTGGACGACGGATCCACCGACAGAACATTCGAAATTATTAAAAAATACCCTGTTAAGTGCTTCAGGCACAAAATCAACAAAGGCTATGGGGCGGCCCTGAAAACAGGGATCAGAAAAGCCAAAGGCGAAAAAGTGGTCATACTTGACAGCGACGGGCAGCACGATCCTGTTTATCTGGAAACACTTATCGGCATGCTTGGCGATTATGATATGGTAATTGGCGAACGTACAGCCGATTCTCACCATGTAAAAAGCCGGCAGGGAGGCAAATGGCTGATCAGAAAGGTGGGAGAGCACCTTGTGGACCAGGAGTTACCGGATTACAACTCAGGATTCAGGGGTTTTGACCGTAAACTTATTTCCGAAATGTTGCACATCATGCCCAACGGTTTCTCTTTTTCAACTACCTCAACGCTTGCTTTTCTCAAGGAAGGCTATTCCATCGGTACATTCCCGATTGTTGTCGGGGAGCGTGTGGGCCGGAGCAGCAATGTGAAGTTTTTTAAGGATGGCTCAAAAACCCTGTTGCTTTTGCTGCGGATCATCATGCTGTTTAACCCGCTGAAGATTTTTTTTCCTGCCAGCGCCATGATTTTTATACTCGGAATGGTTTGGGGCATTATCGGTTACACCATCAGCCTTCGTTTTCCAAACAGCGCCATGCTTTTGGTAATCATGGGGATGTTTGTCTTTTTCTTCGGCCTGCTGGCTGATCAGATCGCCTTACTTAACCGCGGCAAACGAAATTAATGGAACACCGGGAAACAAACAACGAGCACCGCAATCCGTGGACTGACCGCGATGTTGAAGCCCATTGGGACCGCGTGGCACATATTTACGTTGCCGAGAACAACAAAGTCAAAAGCACACATGACCAGCGTTTTGTTGAAAGTTTGATGCACCTGCAGCCCGGTAATGGAGATAAAATTCTGAACATCACCAGCCGTGATGCCGAAGCCGACGACTACCTCAGGAAAACAAATGATTCAGTTTCCGTTACCAATGCCGAAATTTCGTCGGGTTTGATGCGCGAAGCTGCCCGCCTGAGGCCGTCAGCCCTTCAGGTGAAAATTGATACGTACAGCATGCTTCCATTTGCTGACGCTGCATTCGACCGCATTCTCAGCCTTGAAACCCTCGAACACTGTGCCGACCCTCTTGCTTTTCTGAATGAACTACACAGGGTAGCCAGCAAACGGGCAAGGTTAGTATTGAGTTGCCCTCCGGCTACCAGCGAACTTCCATACCGGATGTACACCGCACTGTTCGGAGGTCATGGCGAAGGCCCCCACCGGTTTTTGCCCTCAAAAGAAGTCAAAATAATGCTTAAGAAAACAGGTTGGAACCTTCTGCTCCATAAAGGCACAGTCCTGGTCCCGGTAGGCCCTGCATTCCTCAGGGAGTTCGGCGAACGCTTGATCAGTTCCTTTCAGGGAAGCCTGCTTGCTGAAATGGGTATCCGACAATTTTATGTCTGTGAAAAATATTGATCGCCTGAAAAAAGTAATGCGGTCGCACCTGTGTAACCGCTGCGGAACCTGCGTGGGGCTCTCTGAGGGCAGGATTGTTTTTACAGACCGCACCGGCGATTACAGGCCTGTAGTACAGTCGGAAATTCCTGACGCATTGGCAGATACATTGTGGGAAGCTTGCCCCGGAAAACATTTCGATTTTCCACGGTATCGGTCAGTTTTTTATGGTCAAACACCTAATTTTCATGAATTTATCGGGCCATTCTACCAGATAGGAATTGGTTATGCCCATAATTCAGAAACCCGTTTGAGGGCTGCTTCAGGCGGAATAATCTCAGCTATTTTAATCTGGCTGTTGCAGAAAAATCTGATTGACGGCGCAGTGGTACTGAATATGTCGGAACAGGAACCCTGGCTCACGCAAGCCGTAATAGCTACCACTGCTGAAGAAATACTGGCTGCAGCCCAAAGTAAGTATATCATTAGTTCGGTGAATGAGCTACTTCCGGAGATGCAGGCATTCAAAGGCCGTCTGGCATATGTCGGGCTGCCCGGACAGGTGCAGGCGATCAGGAAACTTCAGGCTATGGATCATCCCTCGGTGAAGAACATTGTGTACATCTTTGGCCCTTTCTACGGCAACACCCTTCATTTCAGTTCGGTAAACAGTTTTTTGAGGACCTACGGCGAACGTGATTACAGACAGATACGGCGGCTGTATTTCAGGCATGGCGAATGGCCGGGCAATATGCGGGTGGAGATGAACAATGGCAGAATAATCCAGCTGAAAAAGTTTCATGCCAATTACCTGATTCCTTTTCATATCCTGCGAAACAGCCTTTACTGCACCGACCTGGCCAATGAGTTTACCGACATTTCGGGAGGTGATGCATGGGCACCGGTGTATGAAGACCGTGGCAAAGGGTTTTCGATGGTGATCAGCCGCTCTGCTGCCGGGGAACAAGTGTTACAGCAGATGATCGCTGAAGGTATTCTGTCATTTGAGCCGATTTCAGAGGAAGAGTCCATTGTGATGCATTCACATGGCTATGATTTCAAAAAAAGAGGGGCTTTCATCAGAATACAGTTCAGAAAATGGCTCGGTAAATCAGTTCCCGACTATGGTTATGTGATCAAAGGCTTTACAGTGACGCGTTACCTGATGGAACTAGCCATCAGTTCACTTTTTATCCTTTTTGGCACCAGAGCCTCCCGTTGGCTGGTCGAACAATTGCCGCCATCATTTGTCGGCGGACTTTTCGAAAAAACACGTAAAGTGTGGAAAAAATCAACCCACAGCATCAAACGCAAAAACCTCCGGCAATGAAAACAACTATATCCTGGCGGAGCTTATTGGTCAAACTTGCCGGTTCGGTCATTATTCTGATCGTACTGTTCCGCTTTATTGATTTCGACAGGGATTCATTTCTGCTAACCCTGAAAAATCTGGATATCAGGCTTTATACCCTGTCGTTGACAGGCGTAGTGCTGGTGCTGGGCATCAAGAGTTTCCGCTGGCTTCGGATCATACAGGCTGACGGACATACATACAAATTTTCACGGAGTTTTGGTGCCTATATGGCCTCCTTTACCATTGGCATCATCACCCCTGGACGTATTGGTGAAATAGCACGTTTATACTACCTTCGTCAGGAAACAGAAATTGGGTTTCTGCCGGCTTTTAAAACCATAGTAAGCGACAGGATTTTTGATCTGGGAGTGCTTGTAATGCTCGGAATCGCCGGATTGTTGCATTATGCTACAGAAGGTCTGGTTTCAACATACCTGGCTATCTTAGCCGGCATTCTGATTTTCTTTCTTTTTCTTTTTTTCGGACTTATCCTCGCAAAACGGATGCTGTTGATACAGTCCCTGAAAATAAGTGGCATGTTGAAATTCGCCGAAGATTGCTTAGGTCTTAGCCTTGGCAAAAAGGCGCCCCTCTTGTGGCTGATAACTTTGCTGGCCTATCTGGTATATTATGGCGCTATATGGCTCATATTTAAGTCCGTAGGAATTGATCTGCCACTGGCCGACATCGCAATAATCCTGAGTATTGTTGGTCTGGCTACCATATTACCCATTTCATGGGCCGGATTTGGCACCAGAGAGATCAGCCTGGTGTATCTTCTGTCGAAATATCAGATCCCTGCAGAAACAGCCATTTCGTTCTCATTGCTTCAGTTTGTGGCTTTTTTCCTGTGGGGAAGCTTAATCGGACTTATATTCTGGCTCCTGATGCCAATTTCATTGAAACAAATCAAAGAGGACGGAAAGGCGCTGCACGAAATAGTCCGCAGCAAAAGAACCTGACCGCTGACTGATGCTGACTAGTACAGCTAACTGATCTTTAATGGGCAACCTTAACCGCAACAACATCCTGATCCTTAATGGCTCAGAATTTATTATTTATTTAAACCATCTTTAACCATCAGATGAACATTTTTGCACAATTTTGCGCGTTCTTAACGTTAACTTTCTGATGAAATTTTCAAGTACCAAAATTGCTTCCTTTTTTTCGTCCATAATCAAATTGCTCTCTCCCACCAAGTGGGTTCTTGTATTAACTGTTTTCTCAATAACCTACATTAATTTCAACAATCATCTTTGGAAATTCAAACATAAAGTTGTGTTCCAGGATGTGGTTGGGTACTATTGTTATTTGCCGGCAGCGTTCATCTACAAAGACCTTAGTTTTTCTTTTATTGACGATAATCCGGAATTTTTCAGGGACAAGATGTTCAATTCGAAAACCGATGACGGCCGTAGGTTTCAGAAGATGACCATGGGACTTGCATTCATGTATGCTCCCTTTTTTGTGACGGGTCATATTTATGCGTACCTTTTCGATTATGAAACAACAGGATATAGTCCTCCTTATTTTTTCGCTCTCATTTTCAGTGCTCTTTTCTGGCTTTTAGCAGGACTTTATTACCTCAGAAAAATTTTGATACTGTATTTCAATGAATGGATTTCGGCATTGACAATGGTGCTTGTGGTTTTTGCGACAAATTTGCTGTATTACTCCACGCTTGAGGCTCCTATGCCTCATGTTTATAATTTTGCCCTATTCGCAGCATTTGCCTGGTTCACTGTTCAATGGCACCTGAATCCCTCTCCAAAAACTTCATTGATTATTGGACTTGTGTTTGGAATGATCGTACTCATCAGACCAGTTAATGGGCTTGTTGTTCTGTTTTTCGCTTTTTATGGTGTTACTTCGCTTAAATCATTCAACAACAAATTGTTATTGATCGCGAAACACCCGTTTTTAATTATGTTTATTGCGGCTACAGCGTTTTCTGTAACAATACCACAATTACTATACTGGAAGTTCAGTACAGGCGATTGGTTTTTTTACAGCTATGGCAAAGAGGGATTTTTCTTTGCAAACCCGCAGATTGTCCCGGGACTGTTCAGCTACCGCAAGGGTTGGTTGCTATATACACCGGTAATGGTTTTTGCTTTAGCAGGCTTGTTTACCATGCGCGGCAGGTTATCTGTGTTTCGCACCTCCTTACTGATCATGCTTCCGATTTTTGTTTATGTCATTTATTCATGGTGGTGCTGGTGGTATGGCGGCAGCTTTGGCTCCAGGCCAATGATAGATATTTATGCCATGCTGAGCCTCCCGCTCGCGAGCCTGATAACAATTGCAGACCACCGAAGCCGGTTGCTCAGGAATAGTTTGCTGGGTGTTTTGTTCTTGCTGATGTTGCTTAACATGTTCCAAACCTACCAATACAAAAGGGGGATGATTCATTACGACTCCATGTCGAAGGAGGCATATTGGTTCAATTTTGGACGATTATACACAGATTCATACTATTTTGAGCTGCTCGATCCGGTGGATTATGATTCTCTGCTGGTGGGTGTGCATCATCCTGTTCCGGTGATCAAAAACATGATTCGTAAAGAGGCTTTGTGCGACTTTGAAAGGTTGGACAAACACAAAAGCAAGTTTCTCTCCACCGACGGGCATTATTTGTTTCATGGCGGGCATTTACAGAGCAGCGATAAAGCCAGGAGTGGGATGTTTTCGCTGAAAATGTCACTAGAGGAAAAGTTCTCGGCCGGAACAAATTTCTATCTCAGGAAGAAGGAACGGTACCTGATATCTGCATGGAAATACCCTGCAGAAGCCAACCTTTCACTGGTCATGGCCTCGGAAGACCATCATAATTTTTATCAGATCGTCCTGAAAACATCTGAAACTGATAAACACGGATGGGCAAAACTGGAAATGGAGGTACATGTAAAAGATACTACTGAAATACATCACCCATTCAGGGTGTATGTCTGGAACCGCGATACAGCAGCGGTTTTTGTGGATGATCTTTTTATCAGGAATCTTGGCGTGAAAGAATAATCTTTATATTGATTTATTCATAAAAATATACCCTTTTGACCCGCCTGGAGATACTGGTAAAAATTTCATAGGGTATTGTTTCTGAATCACGCGCTATTTGGTCAACAGGATGATTTTCGTCAAATACGATTACAGTGTCGCCTTCGACGGCATCAATATTGGTCAGGTCAATCATGCACATATCCATGCACACATCGCCGATGATACGTGCGGCCATTCCATGTACATATAATTTTCCTTTCCCATTGCCCAGGTTTCTGGATAACCCATCGGCATATCCGATAGGGACAATGCCGATCCGGATGGGCTTGTCGGCAATAAAACTCCTGTTGTATCCCACACTTTGGTGCTCTGCAATGGTTTTGATCTGCGAAATTGTTGATTTAAGTGAAATAACTGTTGACAGTCCCTGTTCTTCGGCTGAATTCATGCTTATGCCATATAAGCCGATTCCGAGCCGTACCATTTCGAAGCTTGCTTGAGGAAAACGACTGATACCGGCTGAGTTGAGAATGTGCCGGTACACGCTATGAGGAAAAACGTTCATAATTCTGTCGCTCATGCGCCGGAAGGTTTCAATCTGATCTTGTGTGAACTGATCATGCTGGGGCTTGTCGCTTGCCGCGAGGTGCGAAAAGACTGATTGAACAAAAAGCATGCTGTTGTCCGTCAGGCGATTGATAAGCTCTTCCAATTCATGTTCGCAAAAACCGAGTCGATGCATTCCTGTGTCGAGCTTGATGTGTATCTTAACAGGTTTGTTGCTGGGAAGCGCTGTCCTTTTGATGGTTTCTTCCAGTAAACCAAGGATTCGGAAACTGAATATTTCAGGTTCGAGCCTGTGCCTGATCATGGCATCGAAACTATTTTCCTCGGGGCTCATCACCATGATTGGCGTTTCAATTCCGGCTTTGCGCAGTTCAACACCCTCATCGGCATAGGCTACAGCCAGGTAGTCCACCTGATGAAACTGAAGCACATTTGCAATCTCAAAACTGCCGCTTCCATAACCAAATGCCTTGACCATAGCCATTAATCTGGTTTCGGGCCTGAGCTTACTTTTGTAAAAATTAAGGTTACTTACCAAATGGTTGAGGTTAATCTCGAGTACAGTTTCATGTGCTTTTTGTTGCAACAGATTGCTGATTCTTTCAAACTCAAATTTTCTGGCACCTTTAAGCAGAACACTATGGTTGCTAAGGGAAGCAATGGCAAAATGGTTCAGAAAATCTTCAGTTGTTTCGAAAAACTCCCTGTTCATGGAAAACTTATCCTGTTGCCTGCCAATGGCCTGACCTATTCCGATCAGTCGTGTGATGCCTTTTGCTTCGAGCAAAGCACCAATGTCGGCATACAAATCTACCTCATTGCGGCCACTTTGCAGTATGTCGGAAAGAATCACTGTTTTTTCGCGGTGCTGCTTCTGCTGGTTCAAAAAGTCGAGCGCAATCCGTAGTGAATTAAAATCAGAATTGTAGAAGTCGTTGACAATAGTACAGTTGTTTATGCCTTCCTTAAGCTCAAGCCTCATGGCAATCGGGATGAGTTGCGCCATACGGTCATTGATGATATCCTGCCCGTAACCCATCAGCAGCATAACCGACCAGCAATGGATTGCGTTTTCTACAGATGCTGCATCACTAAAGGGTATTCTGAGACTTAAGGAGCTCTCCTTGTAACTGGCCTCAATCAGGCTTGTGCCGCCTGATGTTGCTACCGAATGGATCATCAGGTCAGCTTCATTTTTGATGCTCCAGGTAAAGGTATTGATCTGGCGGTTCAGGCCGGATTTGATGAATACTTCCTGAATATCACTGTGATCGCTGCAATAAATAAGTGTTTCAACTCTGGTAAACAGCTTAAGTTTTTCACCTGCCTTTTGTATCGTTTGTATGAAATTTTCATCATGTGCCTGTCCGACATTTGTAAAAATTCCAAGCGTTGGCCTGATTATGGGCTGCAGTTTATCCATTTCGTCAGGCTCTGAGATACCGGCTTCGAATATTGCCATTTCATGACCGCTGTTCATTTGCCATACCGAAAGAGGCACGCCAACCTGCGAGTTATAGCTTTTAGGGCTTCTTACGATGTTCCTGTCGGGACTCAGAAGCTGAAAAAGCCATTCTTTTATGATTGTTTTACCATTGCTTCCTGTGATCCCGATAACAGGTATGCTAAATCCTGATCTGTGATGAGCCGCAAGTTGCTGAAGAGCAGCAAGGGTATTTTTTACAAGAAGGAATTTTGCTTCGGGCATATGGATTTTCCCGCCTGGCACCTGACTGACCACGAAAGTTCTTAACCCTTTTTCGTAGAGTTCAGGAATATACTTGTGGCCATTGTTACGCGGAGTAATCAGTGCAAAGAAAAGTGTGTTTTCGGCTGTGATCAATTGCCTGCTGTCAATGAGAATGTCAGTAATAGTTTGATTTACAGACAGATTACCTTTTATCAGCTTGCCTTTTACTATCTGGCATATTGAATCAACACTGTATGGCTCGCCTTGCATAGGAAATTTATTCGTTGGCAGGATGTTGGTTCGGCGTGCTAAGCACATTTGCGGTGAGCAGTTTATGCTCTGAACGTGTGCGTGCAATATCAGCAGCAAGATACATTGCCTGTCTGAAAGGTTCAGCCGAAGCCAGATTCTTACCCGCCAGCTCATAGGCTGTGCCATGGGCCGGAGAAGTACGCACAATAGGCAGGCCTGCAGTGTAGTTCACGCCGCCATCGAAGGCAATGCTCTTGAAAGGTGCAAGACCCTGATCATGGTACATCGAAACAACGGCATCATATTTTTTCCAGCTTCCTGCACCAAAAAAACCATCGGCAGGATACGGCCCGAATACTAATAAACCTGAAGCGCGTGCCTTGGCAAGTGCCGGTGCAATAACTTCCTGCTCCTCATTGCCAAGCAGGCCTCCGTCGCCGGCATGTGGATTTAGGCCCAATACTGCAATTTTTGGCCGTATGATACCGAAATCCGCAACCAAACTATTATTCAGGATGGCGAGTTTGTTTAGGAGTAGTTTTTCGGTAATTCGCGACGAGACTTCCTGCAAGGGTATATGGCCGGTTAATGTGGCAACCCGAAGTTGCTGCCAAACCATAATCATCAGGGGTTCAATTCCATCAAAACGCGAAGATAAGTATTCGGTATGTCCCGGAAAATCAAAATCTTTTGATTGGATGTTTTGTTTGTTGATGGGTGCAGTTACCAGGGCATCTATCCTTTCGGCTTTCAGGTCGGAAACAGCCATCTCAAGCGCCTGAAGTGCCGCCTTTCCTGCAACATCAGTCGAAATACCGAGGTCAATTTTCAGATCCTGTTCAGTGCAGTTGACAATATTTACTCGTTTGGGATGTGCTGAGGCGGCATCTTTGACCAGATTGAAATTGATTTCGCCTTCATCCAGGTTCTTTTTATGGAATGAAGCAACCTTCGAATGTCCATAAATGATTGGTGTAAACAACTCAAGGATACGCGGGTCAGCCAGACTTTTGATGATTACTTCATAACCAATTCCATTGATATCGCCATGTGTGATTCCCAATCTTATTTTTCTTTCGGTCTTCTGATTCTCGGCTTCCATAAAATGAGTTTTCGTTAGGTATCGCAAAGGTACACCATTTAGCCATTAAACACTCATTCTGTTGGGTTCAAAGAGGTTCGTTTAAAGCCAAAAAAATGGCCGGCGTTCATCAGGCGCCGGCCGAATCAATCAACATCAGTTACTTGGATAAAATGAATTTTGTTATCAGTTTTGTCTATGACTCCATTCCAACATAAGTCAGAAACTCTTCTTTTGTCTTGTCGTTTTTGAATTGACCTGAATATTCAGCGGTTATAGTAGTGCTGCTTTGATCCTGTATGCCTCTGCAAGCCACACACATATGACGAGCGTCAATCATGACTGCAACATCTTCGGTCTCAAGTGCTTTTTTAAGTTCATCGGCAATCTGCACTGTCAGACGCTCCTGAACCTGAGGCCGACGGGCAAAATAATCTACAATGCGGTTTATCTTCGACAGGCCGATTACTTTTCCACCCGAGATGTAGGCTACATGCGCTTTGCCAATGATGGGCAAAAAATGATGTTCGCAGGTGCTGGTAAGGCTGATGCTCTTTTCGACCAACATCTGACCATATCTGAATTTATTTTCGAACAGCGAAATTTTTGGCTTGTTGGCAGGGTTGAGTCCATGAAAAATTTCTTTAACAAACATCTTGGCAACCCGATGAGGAGTGCCTTTCAGGCTGTCGTCTGACAAATCCATTCCCAAAGTATTCAAAATCTCCTCAAAATGATGCTCAATAACTTTCATTTTACTGGCATCATCCATCATGAACGCATCAGGACGCATGGGTGTTTCTATGCTTGTGCCAATATGTTCGTCACCAATAGTGTCGTTTTTGTCCAGCAAGAGGTCATACCTGCTGCTCCCGTTGAGGCGATATGATTCTGCTACTTCCAATATGTTCCCGTCTAATTTCATGGTTCGTGTTTTATGCTGTGTAAACATCACAATCATAAATTTTGTTTAATAAAAAATGAAATAAATTAAACAAAAACTGTGGATTTAATTTTAATGAAGGGAAATACATTTGTTAACATACTGTTTAACTGATATATAAGATGAATCATTTATAATGTGGCTCTTCTTATAGAATTATATAGTCATGCCTCCTGTATGAGGAAACAAATCGCTGCGCCTCTTTATTCTGTAAGCTTTCTATTTTCTGATGTTGACTCAGAAGATTGCCAATCCTGATTATTTCCCGGTCAATCGGTCGAGGGTATTCTGAATCAGTTTTTCCATATATGGCTTGTAATCAGGCAGAAACACCTCTGTAATGCGGTTGGCAATAATCAGACAAATGGTAAGTGCTTCATGTCCGAGCATTCGGCTCAATCCATAAAGTGCAGAAGTTTCCATCTCAAAATTTGTAATGTTCATGCCCGAAAGGGTGGCCGACTCTATTCTTTTGTTCCCCTCGGCAAATGACAAGGGCAGCCGAAGTGTTCTGCCCTGTGGCCCGTAAAAACCAGGAGCAGTAGCTGTGATGCCGTGTATGTAGTCGGGAGCCAACTGACGAAGCAGGTCTGAGGAGCCTTTTACAATATATGGAAGTGGAAGCTGACCGGGCCATTGGGTTTGCTCAATAAAGGATTGTGTGAGTGAGTGATCAATTACTTCTGCAGATCCCTTGTAGAAATGAACCAGCCCGTCGAAACCCAGCCCGTGTGTTGCTGCAACAAAGGATTCTCCTGGGACGATAGATGGTTGCATTGCCCCGGATGTTCCCAGTCTGATCAGTTTCAGGCTGGTTTTAACCGTTTTTTCGATCCGGCTATCAAAGTCAATGTTGAAAAGAGCATCTAATTCATTCAGAACAATATCAATATTATCCGTCCCCATTCCTGTGGACATGGCTGTAATCCTTTTGCCCTTATATGTTCCTGTGTGGGTGACGATTTCCCGGTTAGATACAACCACCTCAATCTTGTCGAAAAATGAAGAAATTTGTTGCACCCGCTGAGGGTCGCCAACAAGCAGTATGGTTTCGGCTACGTCGCCTGGTCTTACCCTGAGGTGGTAAACTGATCCGTCATGATGCAGGACCAGTTGTGTCTTGGGAATAAAAGTCATTTCAGATTATTTTGAATGTTGTTTGGAAATAATACATTTGCAAAAATAACAAACAACCTTCAACCATGTCATCGAATCCCAATTCCCTTTTAATTCCATTGGATTTCAATGAGCAATCCATGATCGCTTTAGAACAATCATACAATATGGCCAAGTTGCTCGGCTATGAAATTGTATTGCTATACGTCCTTGAAGAGGGTGATCTTTTCAGCGGATTGCTTTCAAGCGAGCAAAATCAGGATGTTCTGATGAGAATCAACCAGAAACTCGAAGAAACTGCCGCTGAAGTCAGCCGAAAAGCCGGGGTAAAGGTCACACCGATACTTTCTCGTGGAAAGGTTTCTTCAACCATTCTGAAAACAGCACAAGACTACAATGCCCGCTTTATTCTGATGGGCACGAACGATTCTTCTGAAAGGCTAAGGCTTGACAGGAATCAAATAGGAGCCAATACTTCACGGGTTATCCGTCAGGCAAACATCCCGGTAATTTCCATCAATGGCAAACATCATTACAATGGATGCAGGAGTATTTTACTTCCACTGGACCTTACCAAACAAACCCGTCAGAAAGTTACCTATGCCATCGAGATGGCCAAACTATTTGGAGCCACCATAAAAGTTGTTTCTGTTCTCTGGGACAAGAACGACCTGGATATCATACAACAACTCAGGATTCAAATGAATCAGGTGAAGAACTTCATTTCAGAGGTGAACATAAAATGTGAGACCGAAATCGTGGAAATTGCAGGCGGCCAGACTGATCTTGGCCCTACAATCCTCGACTATGCCAACAAACAGGGTGATATTGACCTGATTATCATTATGACTCAACAGGAGAACAGACTTACGGAGTTTTTCATAGGTTCAGCAGCCCAGCAGATTATCCGCCAGAGCGAAATTCCGGTGATGTCCATCATTCCTAAAGATTTGGGGTTTAGCTATTATGCTTTCTGATCCTCTCGAATCTAACCCAGGCAAGTATAATCATGCCGAGATCATCTCAATTGGCGATGAACTGCTGATCGGACAGGTAGTCAATACTAATGCTTCCTGGTTGGCCGAACAATTGTTTCTTTCAGGTTTTATGGTCAAACGAATTGTGGCCATACCTGACGAGGAGCAGGCAATATTTAAAGCACTTGACGATGCTGTTGTCCAGGCAGGCGTAGTTGTAATCACCGGGGGTCTGGGCCCTACAGCTGATGACATCACCAAACCTGCGTTATGCCGTTATTTCGGCACCGATCTGGTATTCAGCCAACTGGCATTTGAGCAGATAAGCGAACTTTTTGTCCGAAGGGGATGGGCAATGAATGACCGCAACAGGATGCAGGCCATGCTGCCCGAAGCGTGCATGCCCCTTAAAAACTCCAGCGGCACTGCACCGGGCATGTGGTTTGTTAAAGATAAATCAATCGTGGTTTCCCTTCCCGGTGTGCCATTCGAAATGCAGGATATTTTTACCAATGAACTGGCTCCACGCCTGAAACAATTGCACACTGGCGAAGTGCTCCTGTACAAAACAATCTTAACTACAGGTGTTGGAGAGTCAGTCATCGCCGACAGATTAAGTGCATGGGAATCATTGTTGCCCCAATCGTTTAAACTTGCCTATCTGCCACAACCAGGTCTGGTCAGGCTCAGACTTACGGCAAACGGATCCGATGCGCCTCAGCTTGAGGCCGAATTAGAGCGATTGAAGCTCGAACTGGTCTCTTTGCTTTCGGATATTGTATTCGGTTATGATGGTGATACTGTTGAAGGAGTTGTCGGACAGAAGCTTGCAGCTTTATCGAAAACTTTGTCAACAGCCGAAAGCTGCACAGGGGGAACCATAGCTGCTATGATTACTTCTGTCCCGGGAAGTTCAGCCTATTTCAAAGGCAGTGTTGTAGCATATGCCAACGAAACAAAAGGCAAACTACTGGGCGTGGATGAGGTCCTGATCAGAAAATATGGTTCAGTAAGCCGTGAAGTCGTCGAAGTTATGGCAAGTCAGGCACGTGCCTTGATGCATACTGATTATGCGATTGCCACCAGTGGGATTGCCGGCCCGGATGGTGCTACTCCCGGAAAGCCGGTAGGTACGGTTTGGATTGCCCTGGCCGGACCCAAAGGGATAGTTACCGAACATTACCTCTTTGGTGAACATCGCGGCCGAAATATAAGGCGCGCCTCACTGGCAGCGCTTAACCTGCTGCGAAAATCGCTGGATACTGAATTAATAAGTGATTCTGAGTCCTAAGAAACGAAGACTGCACTTGAAGTCAGCACGTTTTTATCAACCTTCTTGAACAAGCCCTGCAGAACAGTTCCCGGTCCAACTTCAACAACCTCTTTTACACCGCTGGCAAGCATGTTATTCATGATTTGTGTCCATCTTACAGGTGATGTCAGCTGGGCAATGAGGTTGTTTTTAATAATTTCGGGGTCTGTAACTGATTGTCCGGTTACATTTTGATAAATAGGACATATGCCCTTGCTAAATTTCGTTGAGTTGATGGCATCTGCCAGTTCGACGCGAGCAGGCTCCATCAAAGGAGAATGAAATGCTCCACCCACTTTCAGCGGCAAGGCTCTTTTTGCACCGGCTGCAAGAAGTTTCTCACAGGCAATGGCAATACCGGCTTCGCTACCCGAGATCACAAGTTGTCCTGGGCTGTTGTAGTTGGCCGGGACAACAACCTCATCCTTAATGGAAGCGCAGATTGACTCAACATCTTTATCTTCGAGGCCCAAAATGGCAGCCATAGTACTCGGCTGAAGCTCACATGCCTTCTGCATGGCTTGTGCCCGCTTCGAAACCAGGCGCAATCCGTCTTCGAACGTAAGGGTTTTGTTGGCTACGAGGGCAGAAAACTCACCCAGTGAATGACCAGCAACAAGATCAGGCTTGAATTCCTCACCAAGGGTTAAGGCCAGAATCACTGAATGCAGAAAAATAGCCGGTTGGGTAACATTTGTTTGTTTGAGGTCTTCATCTGTACCTTCAAACATCAGGTCGGTGATTTTGAATTTGAGCTGAGCATTTGCCTTTTGAAAAAGTTCTTTGGCTTTTAAAGACATGTCAAAAAGGTCCTTGCCCATACCGACAAACTGTGCTCCCTGACCGGGAAATACATATGCTTTCATATAAAATGGTTTGGTAAATCTTATTTCACTCGGAGGCGCTTCCCCACTATTTTCTGTTGCCGAAAAACCGCAGCAAAAATAGAAATAAATTGATAAAGTCAAGATAAAGTGTCAAAGCACCCATAACAGCAACCTTGCTCATCTGCTCCCCATCAATGAGTGCGTTGGATGCCAGTCTTTTTAGTTTTTGAACATCATAGGCAGTCAGCCCTGTAAAAACCAATACGCCGACAAAGCTTATGATGTAGTCAAGGGTATTGCTGTTCATGAAAAAATTTACGAGGCTCGCAATGATCAGGCCGACTAAACCCATGAACATTAACGATCCAAATCTGGTAAGGTCTGTTCTGGTAGTGTAACCTACAACAGCCATAAAACCAAACATACCTGATGCAATAAAAAAGGTTTTTGCTATTGATGCGCCAGTAAACGCGATAAATATGAAGCTCATGCTTAGTCCCATGAGCACGGCATATACTGAAAAAACTACCGATAAGGCAGAGGCCTTCATCCGGGAAAACCCGGCAGACATCAACAAAACAAGTCCCAGAGGAGCAAGCATGATAATCCAGCCGATAATGCTCAGTCCGCCGCTATCGGGATTATACATCAGATTCAAAAAAGCCTGACTTCCTGATGCGAGGTAGGCAATAACCGCTGTAACAACAAGCGCCATAAACATTCGTGAAAACACCTGAACCATAAAACTTCGCACAAAAGTTGTTTCATTGATTCCGGAAACCGGGTTTAAGGGTTTGTTTATAACTTCCATAGTTTTAGTGTTTGGTATCTATTGGGTTAACAATTTGTCGTATCAGTGTAGTTTTGAGCTGATAAGGCTGATGAATTCGGCCCTGGTTTCGGCACGTTCAAAGGCTCCCGTGAAATCGCTGGTTGTGGTCACCGAACTTTGCTTCTGAACGCCCCGCATAGACATACACATATGACGTGCTTCAATAACTACGGCAACTCCAAGGGGTTTCAGTGTATGCTGAATGGCTTCCTTAATCTGCGATGTCAACCGTTCCTGCACCTGCAGCCTTCTCGAATATGCCTCTACGACCCGTGCAATTTTGCTCAGTCCTGTAATGTATCCGTTGGGAATATAACCAACATGTGCCTTGCCAACAAAGGGGATCATGTGGTGCTCACATAGCGAGAAGATCTCGATGTCTTTTACAATAACCATTTCCCGGTAATCTTCCTTAAAACGGGCTGACAGCAATATTTGTCTGGGATCATGATCGTATCCCTGAGTAAGAAACTGGATTGATTTGGCAACACGGCGAGGTGTGTCGAGAAGTCCCTCACGCATGGGGTTCTCACCGATCAATTCAAGAATTGCTTTGTAATGCACTTCAAGTTCCGCAAGTTTATCAGGGGCAAATTTCTCTATCTTCTCGTATCCAAGAAGTTCCTTTTGGTTTTCTTTCATCTCTTTGGCTCTTTAATGGTTTAACAGAACTTTCTGTAATTAACCGTAATACTCAACAAAGTTATTTTCCGATTCAAATATTTTAACACAATGAAGCTCGGCCCCCAGATTTCGGATTGATTCTTCCAACTCGCTCCACACAGCGATGCATAGGGTTTCGGTAGAAGCAAATTTTCCCTGCATGAAATCAACCTCAAGATTGATATTCCGGTGGTCAATCTTTTCGATGATTTTTTCTTTGATCAAACTGCTGAGCGATTTAAGGTTGATCAGGAATCCTGTTTCAGGATTAACTTCACCTTTAACTGTGACAAATAATTCGTAGTTATGCCCATGCCAGTTGGGGTTTGAGCACTTACCAAACACATCCTTATTTTGCTGGTCAGTAAAATCGGGCCTGAACAGCCTGTGGGCAGCATTGAATCTTTCACGGCGGGTAATATATATCATGGCTTCCGGGTATCAGGGTTATGATTTGTGCTGAATACTTGTAACCGAACTAACTTCCAATGCCGTGAACACCAGATAATAAACAAAGAAAGTGATCAGAAAAGGAGCAGCTTCGGTTTTATTTGACAACAGGTAGATAACGATCACTGCCAGGTACAGGATTAGTTTGAGAAAGGTTGCCAGCATAAAGAAATTGGCAAAAGAACTTACCTTCTTCGACCTGTTGCGAATAAAAAGCTGGAATAAAACAAGATTAACGCCATAAAGGAAAACGAGGAGCCATGGCCAAGCGCCAGTTTGTTGCTCCTGATCGAGTTTATTAAACACCAAATAACTAATAACAGCAAGAATAAGGGCTGCGAAGGTGAGTTTGAAAAAGAAGGCTTTCATGATGTTGTTTTTATGGTTTCCGGATGAAATCTTTGATGGCATAATAAACTGCCAGTAATACTGATACAACCGAGAGTAATGCCGTGAATACCGGGTAACTCAGGTTCAGCCACTGGTCTGTTTTTCGTCCACCCCAAACACCGAGCAAAATAATGGCAAGCATCTGAAAAGCCAGCGAGGAGTATTTTGCATATGTGTTCAGCGGGTTTTCGTCAGGTTTTTCTTTCTTTTTCATTGTTCGCCGTGCTTAGGTCGGCTGCATTTTTCATCTGACATTTGCCCGAAAATCGCGCTCCCGTTTCAATGGAAAGTTTGCCGGTAATCAGGTCGCCGGCGAAAACCGCCGTTGATTTAAGCAAGGTAAGTTCATCAGCCTCGAGCTTGGCAGTTACATGCCCCGATATATCAGCCTGCTTGCAGTAAAGCTCCCCTTCAACTTTGCCGGTCGAACCTACAACGATCTTGCCCTTTGTCCGTAATGTGCCAAAAAGATGGCCGTCAATCCGCAAATCACCCTCTGACTCTATGTCACCCTTGATTACTGTTCCCTGACCAAACATATTTCTTACTGTTGAGTCACTCGTAGAATTTTTCAGCATTATTTATTGGTTTTGGTGGTTTAACTTGTATCTATTTCGGATAAGACGATACCCAGAAATTCCGGTATTGCTCCACATCCTTTTCACGATAAAACACAGGATAGTTTGCCATAGATACCGGAAAAACGTTATAGTCAACAGGCTTAATGTTGCCAAAGACATACTCGTTCCCCACAAGAGTCTCATAGTAGTCGGTGGCTTCAGCTGCACTGGCAAAATTACCCACAGTTATTAATGACCTTGAGTTATCAAGCATCAGGTTTTTTATAGTGAGTTTTCCAAGGCTAAAAAAACGGGTGTTGAAGTCCGAAATCCGAACCTTCAATGGATCGGTTTTCACATTATTGGCCTGCGAAATAATCATGACCATATGCTGTCCGTTTGCATCATAAACATAGGGTGATTTTGGCTGGTCTATAGCCGGATTGCGCAATTCCTCCGGTATTTCAACCCTTACCTGATACTGACTGCTGAGCTTCCGTAATATGTCCACGGCCAGAGGTGTTACCGGGCTTAGCTGGTATTTTAAAACAAGTTCGTTCAGAGCAACAGCCATTGAGTCAAGCACTTCAATTTTGCCAATGGAAATCGCCCTCATAAAATCAAAACGTGGCATGAGCGAGGTGTCTTCTGAATAGAGTTCCCGCGCCCGGTTGGCATTCATCAATACCCTGAAATACTGTTCATTCCTGTAGGCTAAAAGGGTTTGTTCATAAAATTCCATTGCCTCTTGTCGTAAGGCTCCGGACTTTTTGTAAAAATCAGGATCAATAATGATACGGGCATAATCCGAATCAGGAAAGTTGTTTATAATCAGGTTTTTATAATACTCCGCTTCTTCATTATCCTGTTTTGCCTGGGCAATTTTGTACAGCGCATACCATGAATTCACTGCGTGTGGGTTGCCGGGATATCGTTCGTTAAGTTTTTTATATGATTCGCGCGCCCTGGCGTTGTCTTTCAGGTCTTCCTTGTATATGTAACCCACGCTGTTAAGAGACTCCATAACCAGATCGTTGCTCAGTTGCTTCTGTTCTTCTTCAAAGGGTATGTTGGCCAGATAGAATCCGCGGCTCAGGGGAGTTAGGTTCATCTTTGTTGAATCACTGCCTGAAGCTGGATCTTTTTCTTTATCCTGAACCAAAACAGCGGTCATACCTTCATCAAAACTGATGGATCTTTTATCGCTGATGCGCCAATTATCTTCCAGGCGTCGTCTTCCCCATTTTCTTAAAAACTCTGAGTATCCGAAACTGAGTGTGTTGGGGTTATAAAAATACCATTCTGCTGATTGCCCACCCCCTCCGCGATCGCCACCTCGCTGATCGCCGAAGCTCCCGCTCTGCCTCATCATCTCCTGCCTTGCCTCGTTTTCAATTTTTTCCTCTTCCTTCTTTTGATGATCGGCAATGAGTCCGTCAATAATGCGGTAAAGCGATACTGAATCCATCACCGCCAGACGCAGCAGACTGTCCTGCTCCTGAATAATACTCAGGTTCTGAACCAGGTTGCCCAGGACTGTGGCCCTTTGCTTAATACTGTCAAAACCAGGATAATCGGATGGCAACACCTGAACCGCAGTATCGTAATAAGCCTGACTGGGCACATACACGAAACGGTCGAAATACATATTGGCCAGCTTAAGTGCTGAGGTGGCTTTCTGGGTATTGTTCTTCACGCTCATCTGAACCGACTTGGCCAGATAATTCATGGCCAGGGTGTCGTTCTTGTCTTTTTCGGCCACCTTGGCTAATGCGTAATATATTTTATCCTGAAAATCAGTATTTTTTTCATCCCTGAGCATTTTCTTCAATACTTTGACAATCTGACGGCTGTCGCCTGCATTTGCGTCATAAGCTGTTGCCAGATTGATTCGTGCTTCAAAAGCCATTTCGTAAGGCGGATTGCGGCGAATAACCTGCTGGTACATCTCAAGCGACTTTGAAAGTTCTCCGGTTAAATCATAAATCTGGCCACTGATAAACATCAGTCGGGTTGTCGTTAATCTGTCCCGCGATGTGTTTATGCCCTGTTTGAGATATGGCAGGGCTTGTGCATATCGCCCCATTGAAATGTGGTAATGGGCAAAAACAAGAGGTAAATACTCATTTACTTCACGGGGCAATACCTGAATTGACTTACGTGCATTAAGCGCATTGAGCAACCCAATCGCTTTTTCGAACTGTCCAAGCTCTACATAAGTTCGGGCAAGCCAAAGATCGGCCGTATGAGAAATGCTGTTGTAGGAATAGTTGCGGGAAACAAACTCGAACGTTCTTCGCGCACTGATAAAGTCCTGCTTGAAATAGTATGCCTTGCCCATAAGCAGGTAGCTGTCGTCAATCCACCTAACTTGTTCCCTGCCTCCGAAAACCATTGAATGCCTTTGAACCCCGATGGATGCTTTCTGAATTGCCCTGTCCATGGCCGGATATTGACGCTGTGCATCAGCTTTGCTGCCGTAGTGAAATACCCTGAGCACCTTACTGTAATCGTCCACCGCGTTCTTTCTCAGTTCGGAAACGCCGGTTTTTAAACTCTCATTACCATTCCAGTAAACATTATACTGGCTGGTAAGGTTGTGGTACGTACGACGGCTCCAGGTGTTCTTTTTTGTCGAACAGGAGGTCGAAAGAATGAATACCATAATTATGGCTGCAACAAGCCGGAAACGGAAATTCAATGAAGTAATTTTTTGAACCATTAACTCTGTTCCACGTTTTTTAGTATAAAGCATGCGCCTAAACAGGACATGGTTGTGCCCGTTTGTGAGCCAACTGGCAAAAATAATCAAAATTGCTGCCTGACCTACATTTTGACATCAAATTGAAACCCGGTTGATACAACTATTTCATAATTGAAAAGCCGGTGATTGTCAGGTCAATAAAACAGCAGGGACTTTCATTCAGTTACATTGTTATGAATTAGTTAAAAGAATCTAAATATTGAGGCTGGCATCAGTTACTGGCACAATTTCATGTATTTTTGCCCGTTCGCAACGATTATGATCGAAAAATCAAAGGAAAAATGGTACAGAAAACTGAGGCATAAATATCGCCTTGTTATTCTGCATGACGAGACCTACGAAGAAAGGATCAGTTTCAGGCTTAGCCGAATGAACGTTTTTGTGGCTCTTGTCAGCCTTTCTGTTATTTTGATTTTTATTACAACTTACATTATCGCTTTCACACCGCTGCGCGAATATATTCCCGGTTACACAGATGTTAATCTTACCCGCAGGGTTATTGAGCTCGACCGCACAGCCGATTCATTATCAAGGATTTTTCAGCAGAAAGAAATGTTTCTGTCCAACATTCGCCGGATTATTGACGGTTATGAAGAAAGCAATGACTACTCTGCTGTCGCTTCGGCAAACATGCCCATCCCGGCTTACGATACAATAAGGTTACGCAAATCAGTGCAGGATAGTTTGTTAAGACTTGAGTTTGAAAGCGCAGAGTTTAATCTGATCTCCGATGCATATAGCCCTCCTGAGAACCTTAGGACACGGAAACCGATTCAGAATTTTTTCGTACCACTCAAAGGCACAGTGACTAATAAATTCAGTCCTGCACAAAAGCATTTTGGAGTTGATATAGTGGCCAGACGCAATGAGGCCATCAAATCAACACTCGATGGTACTGTTGTTTTTGCCGACTGGACCATTGACAAAGGATATGTAATAGGCATTATGCACACCGCCAACCTTTTTTCGGTGTACAAACATAATTCGGTATTGCTCAAGAATGAGGGCGACCTTGTTAGGGCCGGGGAAGCCGTGGCCATCATCGGCGAAACAGGTGAGTTGTCAACTGGCCCACACCTTCATTTTGAACTCTGGCTCAATGGATCTCCGGTTGACCCGGAAGTGTATATATCATTCTGAGGCGCAAAAAACTGATCATGATCAAAAGCAAAAAATTGTTTAATCTTGCAACTTTTTTCAAAATAGCATCTATAACCGGCAACTTTTTGCCCTCTTATTAGTTATCTGTCCTATGGAAATACTTATTAAAATACTTCAGCTTCTTCTAAGCCTGTCTATATTGGTTATTGTGCATGAATTCGGCCATTATCTTGCTGCCAGAATTTTTCGTACCCGGGTCGAAAAGTTTTATTTGTTTTTCAACCCATGGTTCTCGATTTTTAAATTCAAAGCAGGCGAAACAGAATACGGCCTGGGCTGGCTTCCATTGGGCGGATATGTAAAAATTTCGGGAATGATTGATGAAAGTATGGACAAGGAGCAGATGATGCAACCACCGCAATCATGGGAATTCAGGTCAAAGCCGGCCTGGCAGAGGCTAATCATTATGCTCGGTGGTGTTACCATGAATGTGATACTCGCCTTTGCAATATATATAGGTATGCTGTCCATTTACGGCGAACAGTACCTGCCTACCAGCGAAGCCAATAAATATGGCATTGTTGCTGATAGTCTTGCACAGGATTTTGGCTTGCGTAACGGAGATAAAATCATTTCTGTTGACGGAAAAACAGTTGAAGAATTTCATAAGATACCTCTGGTGATGATACTTGAAGAAGCCAAAACGGTTCAAGTAAACCGCGATGGACAGATGGTCAGCATCAACCTGCCCGAAGGAGCAATTGGTCGTCTGGTCAAACATCAATCACCATATTTTCTGTCCGTCAGGATTCCATTTATAGTGCAGTCCTTTGCCGAACGCTCACCGGCCCGCGATGCAGGTGTTCTTGTAGGTGATACCATTCTGGGCGTTAATGGAAACCTCTTACTTTATTTTCCCGACATCCGCGAAGATATCCAAGGGTTAAAGGGTCAGAATGCCCTGTTGACTTTGCTTCGCAACGGTGACACCCTCGAAATCCCTGTTGATATAACCGAAGAAGGATATATAGGGGTAATGCCCAACCAACAAATGAATGCCTTCTTCGAAATGAATGAAAAGAATTACTCATTTTTCGAGGCTATACCAGCCGGCATGGCCAAAACTATTGATGGCATCGGTGGCTACCTGAAGCAGCTCAAACTGATTTTTTCACCTGAGGTAAAAGCTTACGAAAGTGTTGGTGGGTTCATCACCATTGGAAATATTTTTCCCCCTGAGTGGCATTGGGAAAGCTTTTGGAGACTCACGGCATTTTTGAGCATCATGCTCGCTGTGCTGAACCTTTTGCCCATTCCTGCCCTTGATGGCGGCCATGTTATGTTCTTAGGCTATGAAATCATAACCCGCCGAAAACCCAGTGATAAGTTTATGGAATATGCCCAGATAGCCGGGATGGTGATACTGTTCAGTTTGCTGATTTTTGCCAATGGAAATGATATTGTAAAATTATTCAGATAGTTTTAATCGTCTGATAATTTATCGTGCAGCGACCTGAATCCCTGTCCCAGAATTTCATCGGCATTCATAACAATCATGAATGCTTTTGGATCAATTTTACTTACTGATTCCTGAAGCATGAGCAGTTCGCGCCTGTTCAGCACCACAAATATTATCTGTCTCTGCTTGTTGTTAAACATACCCTGACCTTTAATGGCAGTAGCGCCCCTGTTTAGCCGCTGAATAATCATGTTACCTATAGCTTCAAACTCGTCAGAAACCACCAGTACTACCTTATCATAGCTGATTCCCTGCAGCACAAGATCAATCACCTTGCCCATAAAGAAAATGGCCAGCAGCGAATACATAGGTGTTTTCCAATCGCCGAAAACTAAGGTGCCAAAAACAACAATTACCGAATCAACCATCATCATCAGTCTTCCTAACGGCCAGCGGGTCCATTTGCCCAGCATCATGGCCATCACATCAGTACCACCGCAGGTTGCTTTGGCCCTGAACAGGAGACCGACTCCAAGACCAATCACAGCACCTCCATAGATGGATGCCAGCAAAGGATCATCAACAATCATGGATTTATCGCGAAGCAGCCAGCTGAATCCATCAATAAATCCCGAGGTAAGGAAGAAGCCGGTCACCGTTTTAGCCCCGAAACGTGGCCCCAATACCTTAATGCCAATGAGCGTAAGAGGTATGTTAAACACAAGGGCCATAAGACCAACAGGCGTTCCCAGGGTGTGGTGCATTACAATAGAAATACCATAAATTCCTCCGGGAACAATCATATGGGGCGTAATGAACAGAACATACCCAAGGGCAATAAGCAAAGCCCCGATTACAATAAGCGAATAAGCCTTAAACCAGCGGGCTGAAAGAAACCGATATTGTACAATAAATCCCATTTGATCAGGATGACACCTTATCGTTCAGCGATTTGAACCCTTCTCCGAGAATTTCATTTGCATTGATCACTGTCACAAATGCACGGGGGTCAACCTGATGTATAAACTCCTGCAGCATGGCCATTTCACGTCGGTTAACAACGGTAAAAATTATGGTTTTCTCGGTTCCGTTATACATACCCTGACCCTGAATATAGGTACCGCCACGGTTGAGGTCGTTAATGATCTTGTCGCGGATATCCTGATGCTTTTCTGAAATAATAAACAACGTTTTATCGTAGCTTACACCCTGAAGAATAGTATCGATAACCCTGCCGGTAATAAAGATAACGATCAGTGAATACAGCGGAATTTTCCAATCCTGAAATACCAAAAGCCCGACAAGCACAATCACTGAGTCAACATAAATAAGCAATTGACCTATTGGTAATTTTGTGTATTTACTGATAATCATTGCAATTATGTCAGTCCCCCCTGAAGTAGCTTTAGCTTTGAATATAAGTCCCAGCCCAAGCCCAAGGAACACACCTCCGAAAATGGACGACAGCAATGGTTCGTCTTCCACCAATGGTGCGCTTCCATAATAATAGGTTATGCCATCCACAAAAAAAGCGGTCAGCAAGAAACCGACTACTGTCTTGTATCCAAATCTTGGTCCCAGCACTCTGATACCGAGCAGTGTAAGCGGAATGTCCATCGAAAGTGCTGTGAGGCCAACCGGAGTATGAAACAGGTAATGCAGTACAATAGCGATACCATATACGCCACCAGGGACAATTTTATAGGGCGTAATGAAAAGCACGAATCCGGAAGCAAGAATAAACGATCCGATAATAATCAGGGTGTAGTTTATCAACCACTTCTTTGAAAACACCTTGTCCTTTTGAATAAAAGCCATGATTGCCTAATTTGTTGATTACTTAAGGGAGTGCAAAAATAGTGGTTTTCGGCTTCAGATTTCCCTGTAACGGGGATTACACCAAGGGCAATAAATACTTCAGGATTGAGTTAGCATTGCCTGAATAAGGTGAAAGAATCATTTGCAAAAATGCATATCACCGAAATGTAAAAAATTAGATTAATTTAGCAGTCCGAAAAAATTGGATCATACCCACAAACCGAAATGACCCACCGAAACATTGCCATTTTAATCCTGCTCATGCTTTTTAGCCTGAAGCCCATGGCACAGATGGCCCCTGTTTTTTCGCACCATCCTTACACTAATATGTACATCAATCCCGGTTTTGCTGGTTTGGGCGAGGGTATTTGCCTAAACGGAATTATCAGGCAACAATGGGCAGGGTTTAAGGATAATGACGGGAATAAGGTAGCCCCGGAAGAACTTTTACTTACAATTGATTCGCCCATTAAATTATTAAGGGGAGGCCTCGGAGGTGCAATTGTTCAGGACAGGATTGGCTTTTACAGCCGAATAGGAGTTCAATTTGGATATGCATACCATCTTGATATTGGTGCGGGCACCTTAGGTATTGGTACTGCACTGAACTTTCTGAACTGGGGCACTGATTTCAGCAAGTTTTTCCCTTCCAACGATCCTGTATTGGGAACAGGCTCCTTCAACGATATGGTATTCGACCTGAATCTTGGATTGTTCTGGATGGTCGCTGACAAATATTATATCGGACTTTCCTCAACCAATGTTTTGGAATCAAAAGGAAAAACTTTCACAAGCGATAATAATAGTGGTAGTTTTATATCAGACCGCACCATACACATAACCGGAGGATACCAATGGGTGCT
>Ga0351943_1007_pt1 | contig 98178 bp, 82 predicted proteins | sample TotcelT113001N11_FD_206846 | JGI IMG/M metagenome (GOLD analysis project Ga0351943, IMG submission 206846) | Enriched cells from coal bed in the Powder River Basin, Montana, United States - Total cells T11 rep2 HSBNCT.T11.300.1.N11 ... | reverse complement strand
GCAGGAAGGCTCAGCCGATGGGCTGCTGCGCAACTGGCCGGCTTGGATCGCAACGGCATGGAAGATGCGTTATTGGAACGGAACATCCCGATCTACCGTCCGACCGCCGAGGATCTGGCACAGGATCTGGCAAACCTGGACCGTCTGGGGGTTTGAGTCTTGGCCGTAGTCGTGAGTGACGCATCACCGATCCGAGCGTTGAGCCATCTGGGCCGTCTGGAGATCCTGGCTGCCCTGTTCCAGGAAGTCGTTGTCCCCGCGGCGGTGGTTGCCGAGTTGGAACAGCCGCGGCCGAGATTCGCAGCCTCGACGCAGGAGGGGGGAATAAAGGGTCAGGAGTGGCGTGTTCAGTTTACGTCAAAAAGGTCGCGAAATGGCATGTTGACACCAACCGGTTTTTGTTCTCATACGACCCCCACGAGCTTGCCTCGTGGGTGAAGAAGATTGTGAACTTGACCGGCTGCGCCGGGGACTTCACACTTGGTCGCCAACACTTAACCGTACACTTCATCGCCACACTTACTCGGATACACTTAACCGAACCGCTTTCATCGGTTGACGCCTTAACGAGTAAGCAAGTCGAGTAAGGGTACCCATGTTCCCCGCAGAAAAGGTGTGTCCCTATGTTCCCTGGAACCGAAAACCCCCGCGCGACGGCGTGCGACGAAAAAAATGCTTGCCGTCGCGTCCCTTGCGCGGTAGGATAACCGCCGTCGCGACGGGCGGCGGTTGCGTCCGGCGGTGTGGCAGGTCCACCTGTCGCCGCCGATTGATCCGGAGCGTTACGTGCCGGCCACGCGCGAGGTTCGTTGTGCCGACACCTACGTATAGGGAGTGACGAACGTGTTGAAACTGATTCATGTCGAGCCGCTGGCTGGGTACCGGCTGCGACTACGGTACGCCGATGGCGTTGCGGGTGTCGTGGATCTCTCGCACTTGGTCGGCAAAGGCGTGTTTCGACTGTGGGACGATACAAAGGCGTTTGAACGGGTGTCCATAGGCACGGCGGGCGAGCTTTGCTGGAGCGAAGACGTCGATTTGTGTGCTGATGCGTTGTACTTGGAGATCACGGGAAAGCAGCCCGACGAAGTATTTGGCAATCTCAGGAAGGTGCCCGTCCATGCCTGAGATCAGCCGCTTCTACGGCATCGTGATCAAGATGTTCCATAATGACCACCAACCGCCGCACTTTCACGCGGAACATGGTGGTGATCAGATGATCGTCGCCATCGAGACGCTCGGCGTGATCGCTGGCAAGCTCCGGCCTCGTGCCACGGGACTGGGCGTCGCAGCACCAAGACGAACTCCGACACGTCTGGGAGCAGGCACGAAACCACGATCCCTTGGATGACGTCGATCCGCTGCCTTGACCCGCGACATCGAAACGGCACGTAAACAATTGCGTGAACCGGAGTGGCGAATTCGGGCGAATCATAATGGAAATCGTAACGTCGCCACCCGGTTACGTTACAAAAGGCTTCTTGCCCGTCTCGGTGGCGGCCTACCTGGAGTTGCTGGACTGGACCGCACGCCAGACGATGCCCGGCAAGCGAGGCTTGACGCCATCGGATGCACCGCCCATCCTGGAGCGGCTGAAGGTTTCGGCAACGACTTGGTGCGAGTCTCGTGGAACGACGCGGTCTGGTTCTGCCAACGCTTGTCGCAGGAAACGGGTCTGCGTTTTGTGCTGCCGACGGAATCGCAGTGGGAATCCCGCGGCGGTCGCCGTCAGTCACGACGACGATCTGACAAAGTGGGACTTGGTGGTCCTCCCTCGGCCGCCCTCGCCGCCGATGGTGGGCTTTGCGCCGGTTCCAGCACGGGAGAGTTCATGAACCTGAGCCGTGCGGAGTGGGAGCAAATGCTGGGGATCGTCCAGTATCTGAAGGGCGCCGATTCCGATCCTTACACCATTGCCCGACTGCGGATGCGGTTGGGTGAGGACGCGCACCTGTTCTACCGCCACGACAACAACTCGCTGGGCGCCTTCCCTTTCGGGGCCACCGGCTGGGTCTCCGGTACGGCCAGCTTCTGTCTCACCTAAACTCCCATCCGAGATGAAGTGAAAGATGAAGACCTCGGCCCTGTGCAGACCGGGCGTGATCGCGGAAGCGTCTTGTTGCTGGCTCGGGCTTAACGCGGCCCTTGGCCTGCGGCGCCGATCATATGCATACTCTCGACGACTTGGTCGACCAGCCCGTACTCCTTGGCTTCGTCGGCGGACATAAAGCGGTCCCGATCGGTGTCCTTTTCGATCTTCTCCAGCGAATGGCCGGTGTGTTTGAAAAGGATCTCGTTCATCCGCTGCTTGATCCGCTGAAACTCGCGCGCGTGGATCAAGATTTCTTCGGCCGAGCCTTGGGCGCCGGCCAGCGGCTGATGAATCATGATGCGGGCATTGGGCAGCGAGTAGCGTTTGCCTTTGCTGCCGGCGGTGAGCAGCACGGCGCCCATCGAAGCAGCTTGACCGATGCAATAGGTCGCGACGTCACAGGGGACCCACTGCATGGTGTCGTAGATCGCCAAGCCGGCCGTGACACTGCCCCCGGGCGAATTCACGTACAGATGGATATCCGCCTTGGGATCCTCCTGCGCCAGGAACAGCATCTGGGCCACGATGACGTTTGCCATTTCGTCGGTGACCTGCGAACCGAGAAAAATGATCCGGTCTTTCAGCAGCCGGCTGTAGATATCGTAGACGCGTTCTTCGCGCCCACTCTTTTCGACAACGTAGGGGATCAAGGGCATGGTACACTCACTCCGTATCGTAAATCGTCAGTTGGTGGTCCAGAAGGTGATCCTGCGGCTGCACGGGTCCCCAGGCTTGGGTCCCCAGGCTTGGGGCAGCTCAGACGTCCAGTTTGTCCTGGCTGCCGTCCGCCGGTGGTTTGGTCAGGATCTCGTCGACCAAACCGTACTCTTTGGATTCATCAGCACTGAGAAAAAAGTCCCGATCCGTGTCTTTGACGATCCGCTCCATTACCTGACCAGTGTGCTTCGCCAGGATCTCGTTCAGCATCTCCCGGTTGCGGAGAATCTCCCGAGCCTGGATCTCGATGTCACTGACCTGGCCGCTGACGCCGCCGTACGGCTGGTGCAGCATGACGCGCGCGTGCGGCAAGGCGAAGCGTTTTCCCTTCGAGCCGCCCGCCAACAAGACGGCTGCCCCACTCGCGGCTTGCCCCACGCAGTAGGTGGCCACCGGACAGCTGAGGATCTGCATGGTATCGTAGATCGCCAGGGTGGCCACGACCTCGCCGCCGGGGGAATTCAAGTAGAAGTGAATGTCCTTGTGGCGGTTTTCACTCTGCAGGTACAGCAGCTTCATCACCACTTCATTGGCATTGCCGGTGTGGATGTCGCCCTGGAGGAAAACGATGCGGTTCTCCAGCAGCAGGTCCCCCAGCGTCAATTGCCGCTGGCGTTGATAGGATTGGTAGCCGTAAGAATTATGCATAGGCATTGCGTCGACTCCGGTCATGCTGCAACCTTTTCCCTTTTTACGAGTGCCAGCGGCCCGGCGCCGCTCCGAGCGCAGCCCGCGATATTACCGACTGTGGGCGAAATGTTTTGAAGCAGGTCAGAAACCCGCCCGACATTTGTGAGCAATCCGAGCTGGGGGCCGATCTGCGAACCACAACCGCCCCCTCATCGCACGAAATCCCAAACCTGGGAGGAGATGCGGCTGCGCGAACGCGTCCCCGCGGCAACGAAACCATCGAATCCTTGCCGGATGCCACGACTCAGGCATGACTCGTGGGGGTGCCCGGAATCGGCTTGGGCTCGTCCCCGTGCTGGGCTGCCGGAATCTCTTCTCGTTCCACCAGACCACTGACCGCATCGTCAATCGCTGCGACATCATCCACCGGCGGAACGTATGGCACTTCCTTGACCAGCGCGTGGCTGGTGATCAATTCGATGACCTTACGTTCGACGATCTGATTGCGAAGCGAATCCAATTCGCCGCTCTTCTCCAGACGGGCACGGATCCTACGAGCGGACTGGCCGCTTTGTTCGGCGATGAGTGCGATTTCGCGGTCGTAATCGTCCGGTTCCGCATCAAACTTCTGTTCGTCGGCGATCCGTTCCAGAATAAAGTGCTCTTTCAGGGCCGTCTCGGTGTAATCCAAGCTGCGTCGATGCAATACGTTTGCGTGCGCCTGAATGACGTCTTCGCTAAACCCGGCGGATCGCAACTCGAGCACGACGCGTTGCAGTTCGCGTCGGGTCTGCTTGCGGAGCAACGCGGGGGGCAGTGCCCAGGCGGCGCCGGCCGTCAACTGGGTCGTGATTTGCTGGCGCACAACCTGCTGTCGGCGATAAGCCTCCTGCCGCTCCAACTCCTCCCGCACCGCGTTTCGCAGATCGGCCTCGCCGGAGAACCCGCCGATCTCGTTGAGGAACGTCGGGGTGAGCTTGGGCAGTTGAAGCTTCTGAACCTTGACCACTTCCAAGTCCACCTGGACTTCCTGCCCCTTCAGTTGCTCGTTATCGACTTCCTCGCTGATCTTCAACGTGGTCGCGCGATGGTCGCCTTGAGCCGCCCCCCGAATCAGTTCGCCGAAAGATTCCAGCTGAGCGTCCCGGAAACTGAGCTTCTGCTTTACGGGAACGGTGCGACCTTCGATCTTCGACAACACGGTGTCGTCGCGGGAGAAGGTCAGGTTGAGCGTCACATGATCGCCGTCATCCGCTGGCCCGGGATGATCCACAAGCTTGCCGGACCGCGACAGAATGCGATGCAAGTGAGCCTCGACGTCCTGCTCGGTGATCTCGCGTTGAGGCTGCTCGATCGTCAACCCCTTCCATTCCGGCATGTCGAATTCCGGGCGGACCTCCAAGTTGAACTCGAACGTCAAATCGCCCTCGTCCGGCATCACCACGGCTTCCAGCTTCAAATCCGGCTCGCTGATCGCCGCAAATTTCTGCTCCTCGCTGATCTGGGCAAGGCTGTCCATCAACAACTTGCCCTTGACCTGCTCGCCGACATGCTCCTTGAAGCGGCTGATCACCAACCGAAGAGGCGCCTTGCCGGGGCGAAACCCGGGTACCTCTGCCTTGGGCGCCAACTCCTTGTACTCCGCCTCGAAGTAACGGTCGATGTCCGCCCGTGGAATCACGGCGGTGATGTGCCGCTCGCAGGCGCTCATCTTGTCGACGGTGACCCTCAAGTCCAGCTGCTGCTTCGGGGCGTCTTGCTCTGGGCTCTGCTCGGGGCTTTGCTCTGGCGGCTGCTCTTGATCCGCTTCCGCCGCAACAGCCTCTACATCCTGCAGTTCCTCGTGGTCGGTGGCCGGCGTGTTCATGAGTCCCTGTATTCAGTTCTCAAAACTCGAAGCGGAAAAGTAAAAAAGAGCGGGTGATGGGAATCGAACCCACGACAACAACGTTGGCAACGTTGTGCTCTGCCAACTGAGCTACACCCGCACTTTGGCACAGTCTAACAAATTTTTCTTCGGATTGCGAACTGACGCCGTCCGCCACCCGAATTACCTCGGATTATAAGGATGCTCGGCGACGTTGCAAGGGTACATCGGCAGTCGCCGGGCAAGAACTTTGCGACAAAAAACGATCAAGGCTTTATCGCACCCCGCTGGAAGGGTGTAAACTACCCAGGATTCGTCCCATTTTCCATCTCACCATCGAAATTGGCAGGGTGGCAACCTGCCCACGTTTTGCGTTCAATATCGAGGCGATACCCCCGTGGCCACTCAACCCGCGCGGCGAATTGCGATCGCACTGGCCTGACCCTGCGGCGTGACGCTGACTTTCAGGAAACTGTCGCCGGAGGACTCGTCGCCCGTCCGCGCGGCATGGATCGGACAGCGAGGATCGGGAGTTTCGTAATTGAGGATCGGAAACAGTTTGTCGTGCTGCAAGGCGAGAACGCTCGAAATCAACTCGACCAAACCGCCGGCAGCCCCTAAATTGCCCATGTAGCTCTTGGCCGCCGTCACCGGCAGCGGCTGGTTTCTCGCTCCGAACACCGCCTGTACGGCCGCGGCCTCCTGTTCGTCGCAGATGCGCGTGGCCAGTCCGTGGGCGTGGTAATGTCCAAGTTGTTCCGGTTCCATGCCCGCTTTGGCCAAAGCCTGGCAGATGACGTTCTGGATCGCTTGGCAAATATCGCCGCCTGTGGTCGGATGAGCGGCAGCCGACGAGGCAAAACCGACGATCTCGGCCAAAATGGGAACGCCGCGAGCTTGAGCGGTGCCAAGTTCCTCGACGACAATCGCGCCGGCGCCTTCGCCTAAGACCATGCCGCGGCGGTGCAGATCAAAGGGGCGGCACATCTTTTCCGGGTCGCCATCCCCCTTGGCACACTCCTCCTGCAGCGCCACGTGGACGGTTCGCAAGGGGTGCAATCGCGTGCCGGTCGCTCCCGCAATCATGATCTCCGCATGACCGCGAACGATCGTGCAATAAGCCTCTGCCACCGCCAACAGCGCCGACGCTTCGCGAAGCGTGATCGAATTGTTGGGACCGCGCAAGTCGTTGTAAATCGCCACGTGACTGGCGGGCATGTTCGGCAGGTATTTCAGCAGCCACAGCGGGGTTACCTTCGGCATGCCGTCCGTTGCCCAACGCGCGAAATCGAACTGTTCGTCGGGCGTCAGGCAACTGCGAACCCCTTCCGTGAATTCCTCGGGAGCCGTCATGATATAGTCGGAACCGTAGACCACGCCGGTGCGGTCCACGTCGTAGTCGCCGAGTTTCAATTGGGCGTCCTGCAACGCCAATTGAGCCGCCGCCACCCCCATCTGGATCTCGCGGCACATCACCTTCAGGCCTTTGCGGATCGTGCGGACCTGTTCCTTGCCCAGGGTCCCGAAATCAGCGATCTCGCCCGTAAAACCGCGGACCTCCCCCGCACACCGAATCGCGAGATCCTCGCTAGGCAGACAGCGAAGCGGCCCGATGCCGCTACGCCCCGCGGCAAGCGCATCCCAGACAGCCTCTTTTCTGGTGCCCAGGGGGCTGATCAAACCGATTCCGGTGATGACGACGCGGCGAGTTGCTGTGGATGGCATGGCGTTTCCTGCGCCGGAGGACATGATGGGGATTGGACCGGCTGAAGCCGGCACTTCAAGCTGGCATTTCCTGGCCCGAGCGGGGCACAGTCCTTGATGAACGTCGTCCAAAACTAGTCGTCGGCAAGCTTTCCGCTGATCAGCCGAAGAAATTCTGCGTTGCTGGGAAAACGACTCAATTGACGAGTCAATTGCTCCATCGCTTCCACGGGATTCATGCTGGTCAACGTCCGCCGCAACATCGTCACGGAGTGCAGCGTCTTGGGGTCGTGCAGCAATTCCTCTCGGCGAGTTCCGGACTGGGTGATGTCCATCGCCGGCCAGACGCGGCGATCCGACAGCTTGCGGTCCAGCATCAATTCCATGTTGCCTGTACCTTTGAACTCCTGGAAAATCAATTCGTCCATCCGGCTCCCGGTGTCGATCAACGCGGTGCCGACAATCGTCAGCGACCCGCCTTCCTCAAACGCGCGCGCCGTGGCAAAGAGCTTCTTGGGCACATCCATCGCCTTGATGTCCACGCCGCCCGACATCGTGCGGCCCGTGTTGCCCACCCATTTGTTGAACGCCCGCGCCAAGCGGGTGATCGAGTCCATCAGCAGGAATACGTCCCGGCCCATCTCGGCCAAACGCTTGCAGCGTTCGACAATCAGCTGCGAGATGCGCACGTGACTCTCGACGTCCATGTCCAAACTGCTAGCAACCACCTCGCCGTTCACGTTCCGACGCATGTCCGTGACTTCCTCCGGACGTTCATCGACCAACAGCACAATTAACTTGACCTCGGGATAATTCGTAGAAATCCCGTTGCTGATGTGCTGCAGCAAGATCGTCTTGCCCGTTCGCGGGGGAGCCACGATCAGCGCTCGCTGGCCTCGCCCCAGCGGCGTCAATAGGTCCATCACACGGGTCGTTATCGGCTCGGTGCCGGTTTCCAAACGGAACCAGACTTCCGGATTGATGGCCGTCAGTGAATCGAAGGTCTTGACGTTGGCGTAATCATCCGGCGGCATGCCGTCCACGTCCAGGACTTCCCGTAAACGGGGTCCCTGCTGCCGTCGCGCCTGCTGAACCATCCCGCGGATCATCACGCCTTGCCGCAGGCGGTACTTTTCGATCATCGTCCCAGGCACAAACGGATCCGACCGTTCGCGAGAGTAGTTATTCGTCGGACTGCGCAGGAACCCATAGCCGTTGGGATGCATCTCCAGCAAGCCCTGGCCCTCCTCCAACTGACCATCCGCCTCGTCGATCGGCTCCCGGTCGACAGCTGCAACGCGATCGGTTTGAACGGGTCGCCGCCGTCGCCGCCCGCGTCCGTTGTAGTTACTGCCGTTACTGCTGCTGGTGCTGCCGTGACTCGTCGCGCGCCCCGGAGTTTTTGTGCGAGTTCTTCTCTTCCCCATGATCTTGACCATCCCAATACGTCCAGGAACCTGCCGAACTGGTCCTCAGAATCGGCGAAAAACTGGTGACTCGCAACGCAAGTAACGGGCGAGCCCAGATACAGCCTGCCGGGGTTGAATCCGAAGGCATGCTATTGCTTTACTGCAAAGAAGGACCGTTCCCTGTGAACACCGCCATCGCAGTGTCAGATGGATAACAGTCGCGTCAGAAATCGAACTCCGAAAGCCAAATAAAACAATTCGGATGCACAAGCAAAGAATCGCCTTATGGCCGCCGGACCTGTGGTCCTCTACCTGTCTCGCGTGATCGGCACATCCGTTCGCCGTGGTTAAAGCAACTAACTCAACTTACCACGAAGAAATCAGGTGATTGCTTGACCGCCGCTGTCAAATGCAAGACAAGCAGATGGCCTCCTCCCCGGATCACTTCTAAAGCTCGCTTGACTGATCAAGCAACGGAAGGGGCGGAGACCTAACTAACTTGAGCGTTTCGTGAGGCGCAATTACGCGTCTAGTCAGAACCTCACTCCCGAAATCTTACCGATACCGCCATCCCTGTCAACGGATAAATCCATTGCGGACACAAAAAAGGGCGATTTTCTGCAATTTTCCTCAACTCGCCCAAGATTCTGATGTCAACCAGTTCCGTTGGCCGTCCCACATCAAGCCGTAAATTCGGAAAAAACACCCTAATCGTTAGATTTTAACTCACCGTTTGTCCATTGATGACCGATATCCGAACGGGAACAGTTTCCTTGGCCCCCCAAGAAACGGATTGATCCATGCGCGAAGCTCTTCGTCTCACGCTCGTCGGACTGCTGATCACCTCCGCTCCGCCTCCTGTGCTCGCCCAAGCCGGGATTCCGTGGCTGGACAGCGTGCCCGAAGCGCAGCAGATCGCTCGACAGGAACAGCGATTGCTGCTAATTCATTTCTACTCGGACACCTGTCCTCCCTGCCGGAAGCTCGATCAAGTCGTATTTACGAACCCTGAGGTCCATCGAGCCATGGCGGCCAACTATATTCCGGTCAAGATCAACGGCGACCGCTCCCGCAGCACGGCGACTCAGTTCCAGGTGGACCGATGGCCGACGGATGTCATTGCCGATCACCAAGGGCGAGTGCTCTATAAGACGGTCAGTCCGCAGGATCCTGCGCGGTACATTCAGTTGCTGAACGCCGTGGCTGCCGATTTTCGCGTGGCAAATCCCGCTACGCAGGTCGCAAACAGGGGGGTGCCCCCAACCAGGACAGCCAGCGGGTATGCCGCTGCGGCGTATGACAACCGATCCGCTTCGCCACCGCCGGCGATGTACAACACGAGCGGTACCCCGGGACCACAGCAAAATGGCCCTCCCTACGCGGATCCCTACGCGCCCCGAACGCCTGCCGCATCAAATATCGGAACGTCTCCGCCGCCATACTCTGGGGTGGCGCACTCCGGGACTCCCGCCCCTCGCGAACAAGTCAACCCCTATGCGAGCCAGTATGGTCCACCGCCAGCCACTCAGAACGCACCACAAGGCGTCGGCTACGATCCGCGAAGCACCTGGTCTCAGGCTCCGAACATGGGCGAGGCGGCCCCGTACGGCTCCGCTGCGTCGGCATCGGCACATGACCAGTTGCCGACCCGATCGGGATGGCAGGAAAATCGCTTTGTGTCCAACGGTGGTGCGGAGAATCGTGATCTGGCTGATCGAGGTGCGGCGGATGCCTCGGCTCGTGTCGAAGCTTCCAACATGGATGGTGCGTCAGCCGGCACACCGATCGGGCTGGATGGTTACTGTCCCGTCACCCTCCAGGAGCAAGAGCGATGGGTGAAGGGCGATGCGCGGTGGGGAGCCGTTCACCGCAACGTAACGTACCTGTTCCTGTCGCAGCAACACCAACAGCGTTTCATGTCGGATCCGGACCGCTACAGCCCCGTCCTTTCCGGATTCGACCCCGCGCGTTACGTCGATCGAGGCGAATTAGTGCCCGGACGACGGGCACACGGGATGTGGTTCCACGGAAAAACGTACCTGTTCGCGGACGAGCCGTCGCTGGACCGCTTCTCTCAAGCGCCAGAGTTTTATGCCCAACGCGCACACGAAATCATGGCGACTGCGGGACGCTGAAGAAACGGGGGCGATGCACCGTTTTCCAGTGCCGTATTGATCGCAATGCGGCAAGCTTCCCACAGGCTGGCCGTCTGTGCTACGGCCCGTGTTGCGGGGGTTTCACAGGCCGGCAGCCCGGGCTATCCTGCGATTTTCCCGCCGTCAGTTTCCTGCAGAGGAATTCCCTCCCCGCTCGGTTGCGACTAGAATCAAGTGCGGCGTTGACGGCCCACTCCAGCCACCTGAACCGATCATCATGCCTGACTTGGACTTAACGTTCGTCGATCGCACCGTGGACGAAGTCGGCGGCGGGCCGGAAGCAGTGATTCCGATCCTGCAGCGACTTCAGGACCATTACCACTACTTGCCCGAAGAGGCTCTACGGCGAGTCTGCGCGCTGACGAAAATCACGCCTGCGTCGATCACGGGCGTGTCGAGCTTCTACACCCAATTTCGGCATCAGCCCGTGGGCCGGCATCTGATCCAGGTTTGCGTCGGTACGGCTTGCCACGTCAAGGGAGCCGAACTGGTGCGGGACGCAATCGCCAAAGAATTGCGTCTGGCCCAGGGCCAGGATACGGATGGCGAGGGCTTGTTCACGTTGCAGGGAGTCGCCTGCCTGGGGTGCTGTACGCTAGCCCCGGTGGTCCAAATCGACGATTTGACATACGGCCACCTGACCCCGCGCATGATTCACAACGTGCTGCGGGACTTTTTGGACCACCAGGACGGAAAGCCTGTGAAGCCGGCCGTTGCGCGGCGGATGCCGACACGCGTCGAAGGCGAAATTCGCGTGGGACTTGGTTCCTGCTGCGTCGCCCAGGGCAGCGGCAAAGTGCGTGCGGCGTTGGATCGCGTCCTGGCCGAGAGTGGTGCGGCGGCCAGCGCCAAACGCGTTGGTTGTGTCGGCATGTGCCACCAGACGCCGCTGGTCGAAATCGTTCCCTTGCAGGGACCGTCCAACCTGTACGCCCGCGTCCAGCCGGAGGATGTCGAGTCGATCGTGCTGCGGCACTTCAAGCCGCGCGGGGTGTGGAAGCGGATGGGGTACTCGACGCGCCGCTGGCTGGACCGGCTGCTGACCGATGCGGACGAAGTCGAGCCGGCGGTGCGGCACGCGATCAACCCGCGCGAAGGAGCGGTGTGCTCGTTCCTGGGACCTCAGAAACATCTGTCCACCGAGTACTGCGGGCAAGTCGACCCGACAAACCTGGACGAGTACTTGAAGCACAACGGCTTTGCGGCCCTGCGTCGCTGCTTGGAGCAGAACCAGCCGCAGGCCATCGTGGACGAGATCCAGAAAAGCGGCCTCCGCGGACGCGGCGGAGCTGGCTTTCCCACAGGGATCAAGTGGCAGAAGGTTCGCGCCGCGGCGGGGGACGTCAAGTATCTGGTCTGCAACGGCGACGAAGGCGACCCCGGCGCCTTTATGGACCGCATGATCCTGGAGTCTTTTCCTTATCGGATCATCGAGGGGATGGCGATTGCGGCCTTGGCGATCGGAGCGCGAGAAGGCTATTTGTATATCCGCGCCGAGTATCCGCTGGCGGTGCGGCGAGTCCGCGAAGCATTGGCGATCTGTCGCGAACGCGGCTTGCTGGGAGTGAACCTTCTGGGCAGCTCGTTTTCGCTGGAACTGAGTATCCGCGAGGGCGCCGGGGCGTTTGTGTGCGGCGAGGAGACCGCCCTGCTGGCTTCGATGGAGGGCCGCCGCGGGATGCCGCACCTGCGTCCACCGTATCCGGCGGAATGCGGATTGTGGGGAAAGCCGACGTTGATCAACAACGTCGAGACCTACGCTCTGGTCCCCTGGATCATGCAGCACGGCGCAGAGGCATTTGCGGCCTATGGCACGGAAAAGAGCAAAGGCACCAAGGTCTTTGCTCTGGCCGGCAAGATCGCCCGCGGCGGTTTGATCGAAGTGCCCATGGGCGTCACGATCCGCCAGGTCGTGGACGAAATCGGCGGGGGCGTGGCAGGCGGACGCCGCTTCAAAGCCGTGCAGATCGGTGGTCCGTCGGGTGGCTGCGTGCCGGCGGAAAACAGCGACACGCCCATCGACTTCGAGGCCCTGGCTCGAGTCGGCGCGATCATGGGCAGCGGCGGATTGGTCGTGCTGGACGACAGCGACTGTATGGTCGATATCGCCCGCTATTTCCTCCGCTTTACGCAAGACCAGTCCTGCGGCAAGTGTACGTTCTGTCGCGTGGGCACGCGGCGCATGCTGGACATCCTGGATCGGATCTGCGCCGGGCGAGGCCAGAAAGGCGACTTGGAACTGCTAGAGCAGCTGTCCCGCGACGTGTCCGCCGGCAGCCTGTGCGGCTTGGGCAAAACGGCTCCGAACCCCGTGCTGTCCACGCTGCATTACTTTCGCGACGAGTACGAAGCGCATTTACAGGGCCGCTGCCCGGCCGGCAAATGCAAGGACTTGATCGCCTACAAGATCAACGATCGCTGCATCGGCTGTACGCTGTGCGCCCAACAGTGCCCGGTGAACGCGATTCCGATGACGCCCTATGCCCGGCACACGATCGATATGAACCTGTGTACCCGTTGCGATACGTGCCGCCAGGTGTGTCCGGAGCAGGCGGTGTTTGTCGAGTGAGGGGGGAGCGGGATTTCTCGCTTCCACAACTGTCCTACGGATCGAAAAGATGCCCACGATTACCATTGATGATCGCCCGATCGAAGTGCCGCTCGGCGCCACCGTGCTGGATGCGGCGCGGATTTTGGGGATCGACATCCCCACGCTGTGCTACCTGGAGGGCTACGAACCGTCGACCTCCTGCCAGGTGTGCGTGGTCAAGTTATTGGACAGCGGACGCGTTGTGCCGTCGTGCGGGACACCGGTGGCCGAGGGCATGCGCGTGGCCAGCGAGACGCCGGAGGTGCATCGGCTGCGGCGGACCGCGCTGGAATTGCTGCTCAGTGACCACGTGGGCGATTGTGTGGCCCCCTGCGTCTTTGCGTGTCCAGCCCACATGGACGTGCCGCAGATGCTGCGCCAGATCGGCGACGAGGATCTACGTCAGGCGATTGCCACAATCAAGGAGGATATCGCGTTGCCGGCGATCCTGGGCCGCGTGTGTCCCAAGCCGTGCGAGAAGGGCTGCCGCCGCCAAGCGGCGGACGGGCCGGTCGAAGTCTGCGACTTGAAACGCTTTGTGGCCGACCGGGACTTGGCGTCCCGCGAGCCCTATGTGCCGCCTTGCCCGCCCGACTCGGGACGTCGCGTGGCCGTGATCGGCGCCGGACCGGCCGGCTTGGCGGCTACGTTCCATTTGCGCCGTGCCGGCCATGCGGTGACGGTCTTTGAGGCCCGGGAGCAACCGGGCGGGCGGCTGCGGGACGAGTTCTCCGAAGACGCCTTGCCGCGCAAGACGCTGGAGGCGGAGGTCGGCGTGATTTTCCGCTTGGGCGTCGAGTTGCACAGCGGCACGCGAGTCGGCCGGCAGGTGCAATTCGACACCTTGACGGCACAGTTCGATGCGGTGCTGGTCGCTTGTGGTGCGGTGGACAAAGCCGAAGTTCGAACCTGGGGCTTGACCGTGGGCGGGCGCGGCATCGACGCGCGTGCGGGGACCTACGAGACCAATGTACGAGGCGTTTTCGTCGCGGGAAACGCGTTTCGCGGCAAAGCCTTGGTGGTCCGCAGCGTGGCGGACGGCAAGGAGGCAGCGGCGGCGATCTCGCAATACCTGGCCGGCAAGCCAATCGTGCCGGTCCAACGTCCGTTTTCCTCGCGAATGGGGAAGATTCAAGCCGACGAGATGCCCGAATTGCTGGCTGGGGCCGCCGATCTGCCGCGGCGGGAGGGTACCCGTTACGCCGCGGACGCAATCTCCTCGCGCGAGGCTGGTGACCAAGCGCATCGTTGCCTGGCTTGCGGCTGTGCGGCTCACGGAAACTGCCGATTGGAGCGTTACGCCGCCCAGTACGGCGCGGACCCCAGCCGATATCAAGACGGCCGAAGGGCCTTTGTCTTGGTCAATCGAGGCGGCTCGGTGCAGTACGAACCGGGCAAATGCATCAACTGTGAACTGTGCATCCGCATTGCCGCCCAGTCGCAGCAGGCGTTGGGACTGACATTCGTCGGCCGCGGCTTCGATGTCCGCGTCGGCACGCCGTTTCATGGCACCATGGACCAGGCGCTGGGCCCGCTGGCGGCCAAGTGCATCGCGGCTTGCCCGACCGGCGCCCTGTACTTCGCGCCGGTGCGGGAACTGGTGCCGCTGCAAGGTCTGACGGTTCGAAAGCGTCAGGGATGACGAGATCCGGGATGACGAGATCATGTTGGGGACGATCATGAATGACGAGGGAGCGAGGGTCACCATCTTGAGTAGCGGTTTCTTGGGTATTCGAATCCCCTGGGGCGCGATTTCGTTGCGGCCTAGTTTGCGCGTGGTGAAGGGCTACGTGCTGAGTCTGTTTCTCGTCGCGCTGATTTCGCCGCCGTGTTGGGCCTGCCCGTTCTGTACGGTGACCTCGCAAACGCTGAGCGAGGAGATGGAGGCGATGGACGCGGTCGTGATCGCCCGCTTGACTCGATTGCCCGAAACGGCGACAGCCCATACGCTCAGCGAAGAGGTTCCCCAAGGCGTGTTCGAGATCGGCGACGTGCTCAAGAGCACCGCCGGACCGAACGTCGGGGAGGAAATCCGGACCGTGATCTTTGGCCAAGAGCAGGTGGGCGACCAATTCCTGATCATGGGGGTCGGGTCTCCCGATTTCGACTGGTCGACGCCCATGAAGGTCTCCCCACGAGCAGCCGACTACCTGCGACTGCTCGGCGGCCTGCCCGAAAAAGGGCCGGAGCGGTTGGCGTTCTTCCAGGATTATCTGGAGGACGCAGAGTCTTTGCTGGCCCGCGACGCCTATGATGAATTCGCCAGATCGCCGTACAGCGACGTCAAAGGCTTGGGCGACAAAATGGACCACGGTCGCCTGGTGACTTGGATCCAGGATCCCGAGACGGCGCTGAACCGGAAACGATTGTACTTGGTCATGCTCAGCGCTTGCGGTGGCGCGGAGGATCTGCCGATGCTCGAGCAACTTCTGCGCACGGAGGATCGCAAGGTCCGAGCCGGTCTGGATGCCACGCTCGGATGCTACCTGCTGCTGGCCGGTGTCGACGGCATGACGCTGGTCGAAGACCTGTTTCTCAACAACGCTCAAGCCGAGTACGCCGACACGTATGCGGCGATCATGGCGCTGCGGTTCCTGGGCACGGAAACCGATGCGGTTCCTCGCGAGCGGCTGTTGCAGGGTTTGCACTGCCTGTTGGACCGGCCGGAACTGGCCGACTTGATCATTCCGGACCTGGTTCGCTGGGAGGATTGGTCGCAGGTCGAACGCCTGGTCAAGCTATTCAAAGAGGCGGATAAGAAATCGAACTGGGTCCGAGTGCCGATCATCCATTTTCTCCGCGTCTGTCCCCAACCGGAGGCGGAGCAGCATTTGAAGGAATTGGCAAAGCTCGATCCGGATGCGATCAAGCGGGCCGAGACCTTTTTCCCCTTTGGCGGCGGGGATGGATCGCCAGAAGCGGACCTTGCCGCCGCCGAGATCCCGGCCCAGTCAACCACGGAATCGGTGGCCTCCGCACCTCCGTCGACGCCAGGAATTCAGGCGGAACCAGCGGCTGTCGCCGCGGCGCGGGCAGACAACGCGTCCGCGTCGGCGGGCAAACTGCCAATCCTCCATAGAACCGCCTCGAAGCATCTGAACTCTCTGGCCTATCTCGCCGTACTTTGGATAGTGGGCGGCGTGTTGTTTGTCGTCCAGTGGGCGATCCTGGCCGGTGTGGGACGGAAGGTTTAGGGGGGGTGTGAAAACCACCACCTAGGGATCGACGCCCGCGTGGGGCGAGGGAGTTCAGGGGGTTATGAGTACTGCCGAAATCAGCGAAGATATTGCGGAATACGAGGACGACGGTCAACTCTATCGGGCGCTCAGCAAGTCCGCCGTGCTGTGCCTGATCCTGAGTTTGATGTCTTTTTTCGCCCTGATGTCACCCGTGCTGCTGGTGCTGCCCGGGGTCGGCATCTGTGTCGGGCTGCTGTCGCTGGCGCAACTGCGGCGTTATCCGGCGGAATTGTCGGGGCGGCCGGCGGCCGTCATCGGTTTAGCGCTGAGCCTCCTGCTGTTGGTCGGCGGCGGCGGCATGCATGCCGTGGTGTATGCGACCGAAGTGCCCGAAGGTTTCCAGCGGATCTCGTTTGCTGATCTGCAGCCGGTTTCCGCGGCGCCCCATCTGCCGGTCTCTCCCAAGGCGCTGGAGCTGAACGACGAAAAAGTGTTCATCAAGGGCTACCTCTATCCCGACGGCCAGCGGGACAACATCAAGCGGTTTATCCTCATCCCGGATCTGGGCACGTGCTGTTTCGGAGGCCAGCCGAAACTGACGGACATGGTCGAAGTCACGCTGCGCGACCCGTTGAGGACCGTGTTTGAACTTCGCAAACGCCGCTTGGCAGGAACGCTAACCGTCGATACCCGCCTGAAACCCGTCAGCGGCTTGGGCGGCGTCTACTACCGCTTGGACGCCGAGTACGTGCGGTAGGCGAGTACAAAAAAGGGGCATGCCTCAATACGGTTCGGCCTTGTATTCTCCGGATCCTGCTGTTCCAAAACGGCATCGTTGAACCCTCGTTCCAGGTTCCGCCCTCCGTGGCCGTGCGGCTGATGGATGGCCTTGACCAATCCTCGACGCCGACGTGATTATTTGCGGCGAGAAAGGCCGGTTTGACGTCAGGGGCTGTGTGGCCAGTCAGCCGGACCAGGAATTTCAGGTAGCGGCCATCACCGTGGCTTAACTGTGGCATGGCGTTGAACGCGCCAAGGGAAAGCAGCGACGGACGCTCCTGTCTTTCGTTTTCAGACGACGTGTTGCACCGCAAGGGTTGTCTTGGGGTCGACGTTTCGCAGTTTCTCGACAAAATCGCCGAAGCCGGACAGACGCTGCTGGTCGATCAGGCTGAGGGGGGACATTAAATCCCCGATAACCTATTGGGACTTGATTTCCTCGACAACTCCTTCAATGCGTCTATCGTATGCGACTGCCCCTTGATTCTGCCCGATCAGGGCAAGGCTCCGGCGGGCCGACCTGGAGATTGCAGCGCCCGTACGGGGCTGGCCGGGGCCAAACGATAGTCGCGGCGGGCCGGATCGACGAACTGCGGATCGGCCAGCAGCGAGTGGGCGTCGAAGCCGCGAGTCTGTTGAAAAGCGGCAAGCTCGTTCGGTCCTACCTGCTGGTCTTGCCACAGCAGGATCGGGCCCTGCGGCTGGTACCAGATGTTGTGGTCCATCGTCAGTGCGTCCGTCCAGTCCCGGCCATGCAGCCGCAGGCAGCTGTCGGTGGCGTTGCAGAAGATGTTGTGGACCACGAGAAACTGTTCGGTGGCCGCGCTGTTGTTGTAGAACATCACGTGCCGCCCGTTGCGGTCGGGCCGCTGGCCGTGGCCCCAGCCGTAACCGGCGTCGACGCACGTGTTGTACTCGAAACGGATATTGCGGGTGAGGCTGGCCTCGGTCCGGTTCCAGTATTCGAACGAGTATTCGCAGTTCCAGATGACGTTCCGCCGATAGGTGATGTTCTCCTGAATGTTCTCGCCGTCGCCTTGGTTGGTCAGCGCCGCGTCGTAGATCTCCCACAGCCGGCAGCCTTCGACCAGGCAATCGCGGGCCCCGGACCAGAATTCGATGCCGTTGCCGAATCGCACGGGTTTGCCGTCCGGACGCGTAAACTGGTGGCCACCTCCCAGGTACGACAAGTCGCAGTCGCGGACGATGATCTGCCGCGTGCCGCCGCCCCCGATGCCGTGGGCGGCGCCGTATCGCAGGTCGAGGTTTTTGTACGTGACGTAGCTCCGCCCGCCTTGGTTGATCACGTGCCGCCGCAAGGCCAGTTCGATGCTGCGATAACGGGTGGCCGGATTGGCGGCGCTGCGCAGCCGCACCTGCCACAACCGGGCGTCGTAGTAGTAATCGCCTTCCTGCTGCAAGTCCTCGTCGCGCCACTTCTTGACGCCCACCGTCGGGCCGCCGTCAAAGATGATGTTGCCCACATCGACGGACAGCGGGATGGCTTGATTGCAGACGACTCGCTCCAGCTTGCCCGGCTGCCAGTCCAGGGTCGCGCCGGCGGGCAGCGCACCCCCGAGGAACAGTGTCAGCCGGGCGTCCTCCGCCGTCTGTTCGGCCGGGAAACACACCGCGTGTTCCGCCCACTGGGGGCCGATCTCCAGCAGATCCGCGGCAGGGGACGCGTATCGTGTCCACGGCGAGCCGCTTTTCATGACCACCATCGATGCGGGAGTGAACGGTTCGCTACACCGCGCGCGGTACGTGAACAAGTAATACTCGCCTTCGCGGACCGTGAAGCCCGTCACGCTCAGCTGCAGATGATTCGATCGCGTCCCGGGACTGCGGCACTGCAAACGGTATCCAGCCCCGTTTTCGGGACCGCCCTCGGCTGGCAGCGGGGTCAGCGAACACTCCGCACCCCCTTCGCGATGCAGCGACCAGCCGGCGGCCAGGTCGGCGTGAACTTCCTGCGGTTCGTAGCGGATGGGTGCCGTTGCCCAGATCCCCTCGCCCGCCGGCTGCCAATCCTCGGCTCGGTTCAAGGCCGCCGAACCCAGCAGCAACGGCTTGCCGCCCTCGCCGAATGCTCCGTAGGTGATCGGGCCGTCGGCCGATCCGTTCTGCGGCACCAGTTGCCCGCGCCACACTTCGCCGCGGCGAAACAGCACCCGGTCGCCCGCCCGCAACGGGGCGCTGCTCACCTTGCCCAGCGACTGCCAAGCCGTTTCGGGCGTCAGGCCGTCATACGCATCATCGCCTCGCGTCGCGTCGACGTGATAGGCGAGCGTTTGGCCCTCGTGCTGTGAACTGGACTCGCCGCCTGTCGCCCAAGCGACGAACCCCGTGCAGATCGCCAGTGCCAGTGGAAGTAAGGTTGGGTTCATGGGCGTTTTCCCTGCGGGTCATTGCGAACCGCGTCTGTTCTGAGCCGCCGACAGATCCTGCCCGCTTTACCGGCTCACAGCGTCCAGCCGGCGCGGTACGGTGGGTTCATCAACTGGTTGGCCAGGTCCGAGTTCTTGAACTGCAGTCGCTCGGCATCCCAGTACAGTTTTTCCTGCGTGCGGATGGCGACGTTGCCCATCATCACCACGGCGGTCAGGTGAGCCGCGTGATCGACGAAGTTGCTACCGGCGGGCGCGCCGCCTTTGCACGCGTCGAGCCATTCCTGGTAGTGGCCGGGCGAGCGGGGCAGCACTTGCGGCGGCTTGCCAACTTCCTGCATGCGGGATTCGGGCAACAGCCGGTGGCCCAACAGCATCCCCTGGTCGCCGACGATCAGCGTGCCGTCGTTCACAAAGATGTTCTTGCCGCCTTCGATTTCTTTGGGCAACGGCGGCATCATGCCGCCGTCGTACCAGCGGATCAGCAACTCGGGCCGGTCCCCTTCGGCCGCGAAGCGGAACGTGACGATCGAAGCCAGCGGCGCGGTCTCGTTCTTGATCTGGTCCGGCGCGTTCCAATGCGTCGAACACGCCTCGACACTCTCCGGCCAGCCCAGTTTCAATGCTTTGAAGACGGCCGACAGATTATGACAGCCGATATCCCCCAACACGCCGGAACCGAAATCCCACCAGCCGCGCCAGCTGAACGGCAGGTAACACGGATGATAGGGTCGCTCGGGCGCCGGGCCCAGCCACAGGTCCCAGTCCAAGTTCTCCGGAACCGGCGGCGTGTCCTGGGGTCGCGGAATGCCGCGGGGCGAGATGTCCGGCTGGCGGTTTGACCAGCCGTGGATTTCGTGAACTTTGCCGATCGCGCCGGACCAGATGAATTCGCTCACCAGCCGCGCTCCCTCGCTGGCCTGGCCCTGGTTGCCCATCTGTGTGGCCACGCCCGCCGCCTTGGCCGCCTTGCCGATCTCGATCGCCTCGTGCACCGTCCGCGTCAGCGGCTTCTGGCAGAACACGTGTTTGCCCATCTTCAAGGCCGCCATGCTGATCGCCGCGTGGCTGTGATCCGGCGTGGCGATCATCACCGCGTCGATACTCTTTTCCGCATCCAGCATCTTGCGGTAATCGCTGTACGCCTTGGCTGCGGGGAATTGTTTCATCGCGTTGGCCACGCGATGGGCGTCCACATCGCACAAGGCCACGACGTTCTCGGTCGGCACGCTGCGGATGTCGCCAAACCCCATGCCGCCCACGCCCACGCTGGCAATGTTCAGCTTGTTGTTGGCCGACGGCGTGTCGGCGGTGCCCAACACGTGCCGCGGGATGATGGTGAACGAGGCCACCGCGGCCGTGCTGGCGAGAAACTGGCGACGATTGAATCCAGGCTTGTTCGTCATCGGTCATGCTCCTTGGAGGGCGGAAGGGAGGCAGGGAAACGAAGTCATGTCGGACGACATTGTAAACCAGATCTGCGGCGTTGGGCATAGCAGGCAAAGGGCAATGTGGCAAAGGGCAATGTGGCAAAGGGCAATGTCGCCAGTTCGACGAATGTCAAGTTCCGGAGAAGGAGCCTGGCTCACAGGTTCCCACGAGCCGCGATTCGAGCGTGCCGCCGTTGCCACTTGTTTGTTGCTCGGCCTGGGTTTCTGCAGCAGTTCGCGACCCGGCAGGCTCGCACACCAGGGCGTGTGTCCCGCACCAAGGAGCTATCGGCGATGAATCCCCTTTTGCGCATTTTCGGAATGCCCGTTCTCCAACGTCCGCCACCGGCACCGCAGCGGCTCAAGCGTTGCTCGACAAGCTCGTTCGCCACGGGTATGATACGGTCGATCGGGCAAACCGGGCGGGAACTGGCAAGATGCAAACGAAAACTGTCGATCCGTACTACGAATGGCTTGGCATTCCACCCAAGGACCAGCCGCCGAACCATTATCGCCTACTCGGACTGGAGCTGTTCGAGGAGAACCGCAACGTGATCGATGCGGCCGCCAACCGGCAGATGAGCTTCATCAAAGAATACCAGGCCGGAGCGGATTCCGCCTTGAGTCAGAAGTTGCTGAACCAGCTTTCGGCCGCCCGGATCTGCTTGCTGTCGCCGGCGACCAAGGTGGCTTACGACGAACAACTGCGAGCCAAGCTGCAGGCGCAAATGGCTCCCGTTTCCGCGGAACCGGCGTCGGCCGATAGCCGTTGGCGCAACGAGTCCGCCGCCCCCGCAGCGCCGCCGGTGGGGTTGCCCCTCGCGCGTCCATCGGCAAGTCCTACTGCGTCCACGGCGGTTCCGGGTGCGGAGGCGACGCCTGTGCCCCCGGGCATGGAACCGCCGCCGCTTGTCGTGAGCGGACGATTGTCAGGCATTCTGCGTCAATCCACGACAGGGCTTGGCGCGTTGGCCGTGGCTGCGGGGGTGTTGACCGCGGCCCTCGCCATTGTCTTGGCCTTCGTCGTGGCGCGCTCGTTGGGACCCGCACCGCCGTTTCCCGACGACGCCGTCGCGCAAGGACCGGGACCGCAGCCTGCGGAGACTGACGAGCCCGAAGTGTCCATCGCCGAACCCGTGCCGGCATCCGACCCGGACGCGTCCTCGCCGCCGCCATTGCGTCCTTCGCCAACGCCGTCGGCCGATTCCGTCGGTTCGCAACCGCCGCCGTCCGGCACGGCCGTTCCCGTCGTCCCCGAGGCGACGCAACCCCTCCCGCTGCCGCCGCCAGCCTTGGTGCTCGAACCGGCTAAGCCAGTGCCGGGGCCGACGGCACAAGCAGTGCCGCCGCCCGTGATGGAACTGCCTGCGGAACAGCCGGCGTTGGTCGCCGAACCGCCGCCGCTGCCAGTGGAAACCTTGGAACAAGCCGACGAGCGATTGAAGCTCGCCGCCGAACAAGCTTCGACACCGGCCGAGCACGAGGCGATAGCACAAGAACTGCTCGGGATCGCCGACCAGGCCATTGTCGATGCGCAGATCGAACTGGCCAAACGCGTGGCGGAGCGGGCCTTGGCGGCAGCGCGGAAATCGGAGGCGGAGGAGTTGGTGAAGCAGGCCACGTTGCTGTGCGGCGAACTGCAGCAGCCGCTGACGGAGGAAGTGAAAGAACGAGCCCGCCAACGGATCCGCGGACGGAAGCCATGACAAGGAGACCCGCCATGCAATTCATGTCGCACATCTTGTACATCAGGCTTTCCAGCCTGACCCGTCAGGCTGGAAAGCCTGACGTACGTGTTCGGTTCCACCCGCTGACCACCTTGATCCCGCACCATGGACTCGTGTTGGTCATGGCGATCTTTCTGATGGCGTCATGCCTCGCCGTGGCCGCCGAATCCGCGTCGCAGCCCAAGGCGCCCGTCCCCGACGCGACGGCTCAGCAAACCGCCAGGAAGGCGGCGAGCGAGTTGTTCGCGGATCGTTTCAAACTGGCCAAGACGACCGCCGATAAGACGGCCTTGGCGACGGACATGATGGACGCAGCGGGCAAGGTCCAGGCCGGTTCGGCGGATCAGTACGTCTTGCTGAAGATTGCCCGCGACGTGGCAGCCGGGGCTGGCGATGCGGCAACGGCCCTACAAGCGGTCGAGCGGCTGCTCGAACAATTCGAGGAACCGGCTGCCGAACTGATTGGCGAAACATTGCTAACCGCGGCTCGCGAGGCCACCACATCCGCCCAGCACAAAGCGGTTGCCGAAGCGGCCCTGAGCTTGGCAGGAAAGCTGGCGGACTCCGACCAATACGACACGGCGCTCCGCTTGTGCGAAGCCGCAAGGTCGTCGGCTCAGCGGGCCAGGTTGTACCCGCTGGCCAAGGAGTTGACCGCCCAGATCGAAGAAACCAAACGTCAACAACTCCAGTCGGAGGATTAGCGCACAGCGTTGAGCGTCCTGGAAGACAAGCCCACGGATCCAGCGGCAAACCTAGCCGCGGGCCGGCATCTGTGCTTCGTCAAGGGCAATTGGGATCGCGGCGTGCCGATGTTGGCTCTCGGGAGCGATGCACCGCTGAAAGCGGCCGCGATCAAGGACCTGCGCGGAGCCAATTCCGCCGACGAGCAAGCCGCGATTGGCGATGCTTGGTGGGACTTGGCCGAAGCCAAGCAGGGCGAGGAGCGAGACACGCTACGGCTGCGCGCCGGATTCTGGTATCGACAGGCCGAGCCGAAGTTGGCCGGAGGGCTGATTGGGCTGAAAGTCAAGCAGCGATTGGGGGAACTGGCAACCGCGGGCCTCAGCATCCGACTGGACAAGATCGCAGAAGCGACGAACGCCGCCCCGTCGCCCACGGCGAACCGTGGACTGGGGATGCTGGAAGAGACGAGCCCGGCTTCGGCCTCGGACGCTCCCGTCTTTCGCTTTCAGACGTTCGCGTGGAAGGACGGCGATCAACCCGCACGCATGATCCCCGTCAAGAATGGACTCTGTTTTCTGTCGATGGTCAGCGGAAATCTCATGGGACGCGGCGAAGCGGTCGAAGTGACGGCTGGCGTCGATGGCTGGTGGTACTTGAACGGGAAATCGCAGCAGGTGTTTTCGGCGCGGGCGATCGCCGCCGAGTCTGATCGGATCAAGCTGTCTCCTGCCCGCGTTGTTCCCTGGAAGCAGGGCAGTCCCGCTGTTCGCCTGATCCACGCGCGGGAGGGATTCTGCTATTTGTCGGCGATTTCGGGCGGCCTGCGGGGTGTGGGTGAGGCGGTCCACGTCGCCGTCGAGCAAGACGGCTGGTGGCATCTGTCGGGCAAGGCCGCGGTTCCCCTGGAGGCGATGGCCGCCGTGGTGCCGTGGCCACCGCGTCAAGAGAGGCCGGTGGTGACTTCGTATGCTTGGCGACGAGGCGACGCACCGGTCAAGATGATCCACAAGCGCGAAGGCTTCTGCTTGCTGACCGGAATCGGCGGCGGATTTCACGGGGGCGGCGAGCAAGTGGAGATTGCCATCGGCGTGGATGACTTCTGGTATCTGCGCGGCACGTCGCAACAATCCGGGACCTTTGGCGAGGCCATTGCCCTGCGGTTTACGGGCAAGCCGCGGTGAATCCACTGCTCGTGCTGGCGGGCAATCGAGCGCAATTCGTTGGAGTCTGCGAGCGTACCGACTCAACGCTTGGTTTTCGCCATGGAAGCGGTTCCGCAGACGGTACGGGAACTCGACTCGAATCATGAATCCGCTCATGGTATAATTTGGGCGAAGACACCGAACGAAGGAGGCAATTCCATGCCCACGCTGACGGTTGGTAACATTTCTCCGCAACTTTACGAGCGCCTCGCCCGCCGGGCGTCCGAGGCACGGCGGAGCGTGTCGGAAGAGGCGAAACAGATTCTCGCGGACAGCCTGGGCGTTTCGGCCCAAGCTGCGGACAGCTACCGTTTGCCGGAACTAATCCCCAGCGAGGAGATTTCGCCGCCGTGCGACCTGCCGCTTTCCGGTCCGGCACGACCCGTGACATTTCGGCGCGTCGCACCGCCCCTGCCCGCTGCACTTCTCATCGACGAGCAATCGCGATGATTTACGATTCGCCCACCTGCAATGTGCCTCTGTCCCAAGGCGACATTATTGACGAATGCCCACTCTTTCGTCAGCTTGCCACGGCCGAAGTGGTCGATCTGAACAAGATGCCGGCTGGGTGGTTGTCCCGTGTGATTGTCCTCACGCAGGCGTGTGACCTCGCCCATGCGAAGACGAGCAAGGTGCTCGTCGCGGCGGTTCATGATGCTGCGGAACTGGTGCAAAAGGGAATTCTGAAGGCTTCGCTGGTGCGCGATCAAGTGCGGAGGGGCTTAGTGTACGGCTGGTACTTTCTCCCAGCAGCGCCCAGCCCGATCCACGTGCCCGAGTCGATCGTCGATCTGCGCGACGTGTACACCGTATCGCGACGAGTTCTCGAACACCTGATCGCTCAAGGCCATCGAATCACACGGTTCGTGACGCCGTACCGCGAACATCTCGCCCAGCATTTCACCGTCACTTATGCGCGCATCGGCCTGCCGGAACCGTTTGAAGCCGTGCCGTGAGTCGTTATCCTATGTCGCTCCGCGTGACCTGGACGCCAACAATCGGAGGCGCGTGGTAGTAAGCTGCCGAAACGCAGCAAGGCGAAGAGCGGGACACGTTGCGGCTGCGAGCCGGATTCTGGTATCGACAAGCCGAGCCGAAGCTGGACGGAGGTGACTTCGTACGCTTGGCGACGAGGCGACGCACCGGTCAAGATGATCCACAAGAGCGAAGGCTTCTGCTTGCTGACCGGCATCGGCGGCGGATTTCACGGGGGCGGCGAGCAGGTGGAGATTGCCATCGGCGTGGATGAAATGTTCGTCGTTGAAGGTCACTAGATCCGTGATACCACGCTGCATCATCGCGGCGACGAGTCTTGCGTTTCCCCGCATTCGGCGTCGGACATTCCGCGCGACCGTCTTGAGCATGATCGAAAGCAAATGATCGCATCGGGCAGGACGGCAGAAATGTGGGTCACACGAGCCAGCAAGACCGATGAGGTTCGCCATGCCCAGCGGTTCGCCACGGCATCAGGGTGTGAAATTCTTGCCCTGTTGTGGTAGAATACGCATTGGCTTTCCCGTGTTGTCCTCCGAGACTCGAAGGGTTGCGCAGATGCAGAAGGTGCTGGCCACATTCCGAAAGGGACGTGTCGAACTGATGTTGCCTGTCGATTGGCCCGAAGGCACGGCAGTGGAAGTGGTTCCGCTTCCGCAGCGAATCGGCATGAGTGAAGAGGCCTGGCCCACAACGGCTGCCGGGATCCAAAGCCTGCTGAATCGGATGGAGGAAGCTGCGTTGGGCGACGATGAACCGATCGAATTCGCGTGGGACTGGCCCGCCGGGGATGCGTACCAAAGGGAAGCGAGCCGCGCATCTTGGAATGATTTGAAGGAGATGCCTGTCGAAGAAGTCCAGGCCAAGTACCGTCAGCGTACGGTGGAAGTGGACTTTCGGCCTCGCGCCTTCGGGGCTGCGGACATCAAGCAGTTGCGAGCTTCGATGGACTGCAGTCAGAGGGTCTTCGCGGATTTCATTGGTGTGTCGCTCGGCACCCTGCGGAACTGGGAGCAGGGCATCCGGCCGGTCAGCGGCGTGGCGGCCCGCCTCCTCGACGAAATGCGGATTCGTCCGGGGTACTGGAAGATCCGCCTCCGCCAGGCATTGAAGGAGCGAAAGGCGGGTTGACAGGTTCCCGGCGTCCGGGACGGGCAATCCGGCAACGTCGCGGATGATTTCCGGTACCTGCGCGGCACGTCGCAACAATCCGGGACCTCCGGCCAGGCCATTGCCCTGCGGTTCACGGGCAAGAAGCGGTGAATCCAACGCTCGAGTTCGTTGCACGGAACGGGCTGGGCCGTTCCACACCTTACACGAATAAGCGTTCCAGCAACTCGTCGCGCGGCAGGTCGAGGTGCTCGGCAACGTCATTCAGAATTGCTGACAGCGTGCCAATACGCAAGGGATCGTGGTCGGGAATCGTGATGTGGTGTTCGCCGTTTTCGCGCGTGGTTAATCGAAGGTGCGACCCTTTCTGCCTGGTCACGGTGTAACCTGCCCGCGAGAGGGCCTGAACGAGAGTTCGGCCGGAAAGGTCGCGAGGCAACCTCATGTTCATGTCGCCAGCACCTCGTCGCGCACAATGTGCAGGCGGATCATTTGCGGTCTCGCATGGTCCTCGAAGTGGCACGCGACGGCCTCCCGCACGTTGGCTCGCAACGCCGCCAGCGTCTCGGCTTCCGTAAAGATCGAAGGACCCACGGCACGGGCCGTGTAACCGCCCTCCGGCGATTCCTCTACAAGAAAAAGGAGTTCTGTCATTGGGGGTCTCCAAAACTGCTCAAACCTAACATTGTAGGTTAGCGATGGAAAACGGTCTACCCACCGGGAGCGGTTCTGGACCGGGACGGTGATATCGTCGATAATGGGGCCAACCGTGACGGATGGATCGCGGGGCGGACGCCGTTTTCGGGCAGATCTCCGAACCGGACGAAAGAGGCTTGACCGAATACGCCGTCCGAAACCTGCCGCCGGCCGGATCAACGAGTTTGTGACGGGGTACCTACGACAAGGAGCGAAACCATGCCATTGGCCGACATCGAAATCGCATCTTCATCCAAGCCATCCTGGTCCTGACGTGCATCGCCACGGCCGGCGGATTGGCGGCGGCGGAAAAAGCGGCCGTTCCGGACGAGGCGGCGGAGCAGGCGGCCAAGAAGATGGCGGGCGAGATTTACGGGGGGCGGTTTGCGCTGGCCAAGACGGCGGTCGACAAGACGGCGTTGGCGGCGGAGATGATTGAGGCCGCGCTTAAGGTCCAGGACGGCTCGCCGGGGCAGTTTGTGCTGCTGAGGATCGCCCGGGACGTTGCACTGGGCGCCGGCGACGCGCCGACGGCGTTGCAGGCCGTTCAGGAACTTGTCCAGCGGTTCGACGTGCCGGCGGGAACGCTGGCGGCGGAAACACTGTTGGGCGCGGCCCGAAACGCCAGTGTGACTGCCCAGCGTCGAGCTGTGGCAGAGGCAGCGGCCGGCGTGATCGCCCGATTGGCCGAGGCGGACGAATACGAATTGGCGATCCGCGTGTGCGAAGCCGCGCGGGACGCGGCTCGCACGGCCCGGGAATTCAAACTCGCGACGGAAGTGGCGGGCCAACTGCCGGAATTGAGGCAGATGCATCAGGAATCCCAAGCGTACCGCGCGGCGCTGGCGGTCATGGACGACAACCCGACGGAACCGGCCGCCAACCTGGCAGCGGGGCGGTACCTGTGCTTTGTCAAAGGCAATTGGAATCGGGGCGTGGCGATGCTGGCCTTGGGCAGCGACGAGCCGTTGAAGACTGTGGCGCTGATGGAGCTGCGCGGGGCCGCGTCGGCCGACGAGCAGGCGGCGATCGGCGACGCCTGGTGGGACGTGGCCGAAGCCAGGCACGGCGACGAGCGGGACACGCTGCGGCTGCGGGCCGGGTTCTGGTACCGCCAGGCCGAACCGACGGTCGCCGGAGGACTGGTCGGGCTGAAGATCAAACAGCGTTTGGAGGCGATCGCCAAGCTGGGCCGCGAGATCCCCGCCGCGCCGCCTCCGCCCGCCACGCCGCGGACCCCGCCGCTGGCAATCGCTCCGTTCGACGAAAAAACTGCCAAACAACATCAGGCCGCGTGGGCCAAGCATCTGAAGGTACCCGTGCTGTGGGCCAATTCCATCGGCATGCGTTTCGCGTTGATCCCGCCGGGCGAATTTGACATGGGATCGACGGATGAGGAGGTTGCTCGGCTGTTGGAAGAGGCCAAAAGCCAGAAGGCGCCGGGATGGTACATCGAGCGATTGCCTTCCGAAGCCCCCAAGCAACGCGTCAGAATCACGCGACCGTATTACGCGGGCATCTTCGAGGTGACCCAGGCGGAGTACGAGCGGGTGATGGGAACCAACCCCAGTCACTTCCAGGGCAATCCCATCCGACCGGTGGAACGAGTGAGTTGGGACGATGCTGTCGGGTTTTGCCGTCGGCTGAGCGAAGCTCCCGAGGAGAAGGCAGCCCGGGCGGTGTATCGCTTGCTTACGGAAGCCGAGTGGGAGTATGCATGCCGTGCGGGCACGACGACGCGTTTCAGCTTCGGCGACGACGCGGAACTTCTTGGCCAACACGCTTGGTGGGCGATGAATTCGCGAGGTAGCACGCAACCAGTAGGTCAGTTGCGACCGAATGCGTTCGGATTGTTCGACATGCGTGGCAACGTGTGGGAATGGTGTTCGGACTGGCGTGGAGCGTATACGCGGGGGAAAGTCGTAGACGATCCGCCCGGGCCAACGGCGGGCTCGGACCGGGTGTACCGGGGCGGGTGCTGGGACGCCCCCGCCGGGAGCTGCCGGTCGGCGTTCCGTGAAGGGCGCCAGCCGTCGGGGCGGGGCAGCTACCTGGGCTTCCGCTTGGCCTTCAGTTCGGTGGATGCGGCCAGCAGGTAGAGGCAGTTCAAGCAAGCCAGAGCGGAGCCGTCCGCGCAGGCCGAAACGGTTCTCGTGGGGAGCCGAGAACCGTTTCGTGCCGTAGCGGAAGGCGGAGCGTGGGGGGCGGAAAGCGATTTAGAAAATAAAGGCATTTACCTGGTCGGGTTCGAGATGCCCAACGGTTCGTCATGGCATTTGGGTGTGTAATTCTTGCCCTGCCGCGGTAGAATGCGCCGTTGGTTTCCCGTGTTGTCCTCCGAGGCTCGAAGGGTTGCATAGATGCAGAAGGTGCTGGCCACATTCCGTCAAGGACGAATCGAACTGACGACACCTGTCGATTGGCCCGAAGGCACGGCAGTGGAAGTGGTTCCGCTTTCGCAGCGAATCGGCATGCGTGAAGATGACTGGCCCACAACGGCCGCCGGGATCCAAAGCCTGCTGAATCGGATGGAGGAAGCTGCGCGGGGCGACGATGGACCGGTCGAATTCGCGTGGGACTGGCCCGCCTGGAACGCCTACCAAAGCGAAGCGAGCCGCGCATCCTGGAGTGATTTGGAGAAGATGCTTTGAGGCGATTTCTCTTGGGAATCGACGTCCAGATCGCGGCCATTGCCCTCACGCTTGGTAGCTGTACGGTTATCACCAAGGACAGCGACTTCCGGGCAATTCCGGGACTCGCAGTCGAGGATTGGTCAGCCCCGTGAGATCGATGCGGCGTGGGAACGTAGTGGAAATGGTGAGCCGACTGGCGTGCTGACGACTACTGCGCGAAAGCGCCCGTCGAAGATTCAATCGGTCCCGACTCATGATCGGCGCGTGTGTTGCGTGGCGGTTCGTCGGACGGCGGCAATCTGGGGACGTCTTGCGGGGTGCGTACCGCAGCTACATCCGCCCCGTGCAGAAAAACCCCGGGGGAGATCTTCCGGCTGATCGACTGGATGATGCACTTGACCGAGCCGTTGAGTCAGCGGTTCGAGCAGGAACTTCGGGAATTGGAGGAGACCTTGAATATGCCATACGTGACATCCGTGGAACGAATTGCCGAAGCGAGGGGAGAAGCGCGGGGAGAAGCGCGAGGCGGCGTCAGCCTCTTGCTGAGGCAACTTGGCAAGGTTTGCGGACGGCTGCCGGAGGAGGTTGCGGAACGCATCCGCAGCTTGCCGTTTCCACAGATCGAGGCCTTGGGCGAAGCCTTGCTCGATTTCCAATCGCTGTCCGATCTGCAGAACTGGCTCGATCTGAACGAAGGCTCTGCGGACTGACGTTCCGGCCACGTCCGCTTCCTACTGTCTCACGCAAAGACGCAAAGCAGACGCCGTACTTGCCAAATCTTCGCGCCTTTGCGCCTTCGCGTGAAACGAACGGCCGACCGGCTCAATGGCGCGATTGGAAACGCAAGAATCGCTTGGGATTGCCGACCAAGCCATTGTCGATGCGCAACCCGACTTGGCCAAGCGTGTGGCGGCGCGGGCCTGGGCGGCAGCCCGGAAATCGGAGTAGCAGACCAGATATTATGGAGCGAACTGCTGCAACCGGTGCGAGAGCAGCACGTTGCCCCACCCGGCCGTGCCCGGTTGATCAACCGCTCGAGCAATAATCCGGAGGCATTGCGGGAGATCTTCTGCCTGATCGACTGCACCCGGATCGAAACGGGATGACGCATCGGCATGGCTCGCGTAGAATACATCAGGCTTACGCCAATGCGATCCTGCCCCGTGTCGGTTTGGCTGCAAGGAGTCCGCTGGTGAGCGAGTACGACAGCCCGTGGAAAGAGGCCATCGAGTGGTTTCTGCAACGGTTCCTGGAATTCACCGTTTTGAGGAGGAACGACAGATGCCATACGTGACCGCGATTGAACGCATGGCCGAGGAACAAGGGCTCCAACGCGGTGAGCTTCGTGGCTTGCAGCGGGGAATTGAGTTGGCGTTGGAGTTGAAGTACGGCCCCGATGGTTTGCAGTTGTTGCCGCTGGTGCGGGCGGTTTCCCGGATCGAAGTGCTGCGCACCGCCGAACAGGCCATCCGTGCCGGCCGGACGCTGGACGACGTCCGCAGCCTGTTGACCTAACACTGGTGGGACGGTGTCGTCGAGGTCCGGCACCGCACAGGCGGTTGTCAACACCTTTCGGAATACCCGTTCCCCGACGTCTGCCGCCGGCGCCGCAGCCGCTCAAGCGTTGCTCGACACGCTCGTTCGCCGCGGGTATGATACGGTGGATCGGGCAAACCGGACGGGAGCTGGCCAGATGCAGACGAAAACCGTCGATCCCTACGACGAATGGCTTGGCATTCCGCCCAAGGACCAGCCGCCGAACCATTATCGCCTGCTCGGACTGGAGCTGTTCGAGGTGAAGCAAGCCACGTTGCTGTTGAGCGAACTGATGCAACCGGTGACGGAGGAAGTGAAAGAACGAGCCCGCCAACGGCTCCGCGGACGGAAGCCATGACAAGGAGACCCGCCATGCAATTCGTGTCGCGACTCTTGTACGTCAGGCTTTCCAGCCTGACCGGTCAGGCTGGAAAGCCTGACGTACGTGTTCGGTTGCACCCGCTGACCGCCTTTGTCTCCCACCATGGACTCGTGTGGGTCATCGAGATCTTGTTGATGGCGTCATGCCTCGGCGTGGCCGCCGAACCGGCGGCCCAGTCCAGAACGCCCATTCCCGACGCGACCGCTCAGCAAACGGCCAAGAAGGCGGCGGGTGAGTTGTTCGCGGATCGTTTCAAGCAAGCCAAGACGAGCGTCGAGAAGACGACCCTGGCGACCGACATGATGGACGCAGCGGGCAAGGTCCAGGCCGGTTCGGCGGATCAGTACGTCTTGCTGAAGATCGCCCGCGACGTGGCCGCCGGGACGGGTGACGCGGCAACGGCGCTGCAAGCGGTCGAACGACTGCTCGAACAGTTCGACGAACCGGCTGCCGAATTGATTGGCGATACACTGCTGACGGCGGCTCGCGAGGCCACCACCTCCGCGCAGCACAAGGCGGTTGCCGAAGCGGCCCTGAGCATCGCAGGGAAGTTGTCGGACGCCGACCAATACGAGACGGCGCTCCGCCTGGGCGAAGCCGCAAGGTCATCGGCTCAGAGGGCCAAGTTGTATCCGCTGGCCAAGGAGTTGACGGCCCGGATCGAAGAAATCAGACGTCAGCAACTGCTGTCGGAGGATTACCGCAAGGTGTTGAACGTCCTGGAAGACAAGCCCACGGACCCGGCGGCCAACTTGGCCGCGGGTCGGCATCTGTGCTTCGTCAAGGGCAATTGGGATCGCGGCGTGCCGATGTTGGCTCTGGGAAGCGACCAGGCGTTGCGGGCCGCCGCGATCAAGGATTTGCGCGGGGCGACTTCGGCCGAGGAGCAAGCCGCGATCGGCGACGCGTGGTGGGACTTGGCCGAAACCAAGCAAGGCGAGGTGCGGGACACGCTGCGGCTGCGCGCCGGACTCTGGTATCGGCAGGCCGAGCCCAAGCTGGCCGAAGGACTGGCAGCGTTGAAAGTGAAACAGCGGTTGGCGGAGTTGGACACAATTGAACACGAGATCCCCGCGGCTCCAATCGCGGCGACGGAACATCGCGTCGCAGATCCGCGTCAGCAACTGCTCGCGGGGGCCGTCTTGCTGATGACGTTTGAAGCGGAGACGTTTGCACCCAAGGAGGGCCAGATGTTCGTTGCTGACTTGAGCGGATGCGGGAATTACGGCATTGTAGAAGGAGCAAAACGGATTCCTGCTGGCCGAGCGGGCTCGGCACTGCAATTCGAGGGGAAGGCTTCGATCGTCTTGCCGACGCTGGCGACCCAATTGACGCAGGGGCTGCGACAATTATCGATCAGCGCGTGGGTGATGCCAGCCGATCTCAAAGGGGACTCGATGGTGCTGGATATCGGATTCGTAGCAAACGCCAGCATCACCCTTTTTCGCGTCGACGACAAATTTCGCTTCTCACTTTGCGAAACCGCCTGCGCGTTCGAGGGAGTGCAGCCGAGGAACTGGTATCACGTTGTTGCAGTTTGGGACGGAATCGAACAGAGGATCCATGTCGACGGCGTGCTGGCTGACAAGATCACCAACGACCGACTGGTCCTCAATGCAACATCCATCGGTGTCGGCCACGGCGCACGACTTGGCACTCAAGCGAAATCGGCTTCTCGAGCCGGGCGATACTTCCAGGGGTTGATTGACGAAGTTGCCATTTTCAAACGTGCCTTGTCGGAGGACGAGATACAAGTCTTGTTCCAGCTTGGAAGGCGGGGTGAACCGCTCTTAAAGGCCCCGCGAACTCGCTCGGGTCGGTAGCCGTTTCCACGTCGTCTTGGTTGTTCATTCTGATGTTCGGAGGACATAACGATGTTTGCCAGTCTGACAGCCGTATGCTTAACCGCCCTGCTTCAGCCCGTTGGAGCCCCGATGCCGACGAGGGAAAGTGGCACATCTCCAGTGCGGACGGCTGCCGGAGGAGGTTGCGGATCGCATTCGCAGCTTGCCGTTTCCACAGATCGAGGCCTTGGGCGAAGCCTTGCTCGGTTTTCAGTCCCTGGCTGATCTGCACAACTGGTTGGGTCCAAGCGACGATCCCGCCGAGTGAAGCCGTTCGAAGGATTACCGCAAGACGTTGAGCGTGCTGGAAGGCAAGCCGACGGACCTATCCTCACAGCCGAGCAGCACGGATTGCCGCCGCCCGCTGACGGACCTCCGGATCGGGATCGGACAAGAGGCGCGCCAGTTGTTTTCGGTGAGCGCCCCGGAATCGTCACGGTGCGGACACACAACCGCATAGCCTCGAGGGATATCACAGCCAAGTCTCCTCGGAAAGGGCGCTCACCTGCCGCGGGATGCCGAGTTGCCTCTCTGGAAGCGTCGCGCCTGCGACTTCGGCTTGGATCTCCGGCGTGACCAGTTCCCGCAACCATTGTCGGAACTCCATCGGGTCTGTGTAGCTCTTGAGCGTCGCCAGAGCCAGGCGGACTTGGGCCAGGTTAAAAAGCCCGGTCAATCGCCCGCAGGACCTGGCCGTCGGTCGGCAGGTCGCTGGCCAAGAACCGCTTCAGCGGAATCGGGGTTTCATCCATCCTGTACGCCGTGCCCGGCGCGTGGACGCCGTAAATGGCCGTGGTAAACGCGACGTGCGGCAAGAAAGGGCATTCCGCATGAGGATAATCCAGTACGATGCTGGGCAACTCGCGCAACGAATCCCAGGCCGCCGGCGATAACCTCGCCAGCGACTCGCTGCCCACGATCACACAAGCGTCCACTTCGCGCCGCTCGAGCAATTCATTCGCCGAGTACTCGCCGGGACCGTAACGCGGGTAACCGCGGGCCAGGTTGACGCTGAACGGAAACCCGGTCTGCCAACACAAAACGCTGTCCGCGCCCGCCACATCGCCCGGAATGCGCATCCGGCGAGCATAGAAACGCGTGTGGCGATTGAGATCGGTCACCAGTCGCAACAAGGCTTCGACCGCGTGATGCCCGCCACGAGCATGGCGAGTCAGCCCTAAGCCAAAGAAAACAATGCCCGACCGGCAGGACTTCATCCGCTGGGCAAGCGACGCCAGTTGCTCCCGCGCCGCACCGCAGGCCCGGCTCTCGCCGGGGATCGCCAAGCCGCGGACCAACATCCGAAGCGTCCAAAGAGCTTCGAAGTCGGCCCCCGGTTCGATTTGCAGGAACAAGTCGGCCTGGCGCGCCGTGGCCGTCGGCTCGGTGTCGACCACGACCAGAAACCGATCACGACGGCCTCGCGGGACGAACAGCCCCGCGACGTCGCCCGAGTAGCGTTCCAGGTGCCGCGGGTGACTCTGCACCGGATTCGATCCCCAGAACACGACCAGATCACACCGATTGCGGACCTCGCCCAAACTGCAAGTGCTCTCGCCCACCTGCTGCAACGCCACGATCGACGGCCCGTGGCAGCGCGAAGCGGTCGTGTCGATGGTCCCGCCCAGGCGATCGGCCAGCCGGACAGCGGCCCGCTGGCCTTCGGTGCTGCTGCGGGACAAGCCGTAGATCAGCGGAGCCCGAGAGTACCGCAACAGATCCGCCGCGGCAGCGACGGCCGCATCCAGCGGCGCCGAGCGGCCCGCGATCCGAGCCGCCGCGGCGGGCGCGTTTCCCAACGCGAGAAACCACGGTTCCGCCAGCGGACAACTGGGCTGCACTCCGACGATCCGGTTGTCTCGAATCGAAACGGTCAGATCGTCGCAGACGCAGCCGCAGATCGTGCAGGCGACATCGCGAACGGTGACTTCAGAACCTGGAGACATCTTGTATCGCTCCGCCAAATCATAAGGCCGGCGACGGGCTCGCCTGCCTGACTTCGTACAATCGGTCTACCTCGGGACAGGCCACTTCTTGCTGCGAGCCGTCGGGCCAGTGGATCAGAACCTGGTCGACTCGCGTCGCAGTTCCCAGGCCGAACGTGGCGATCAACTCGCATTGCGACAAATAGCTGCGGGTCGCGGAGACATCCCGACTCATCACCCGTTGGTCCGCCCGAACTTCGATCCAGGCACCGACGGCGTCCCGGTTGACGCGCGTTCCGGTCAAGCGGAACCGCAGCCAGTGGTGGCCCAGTTGTTGGTCGTTCCGCAACAGCCGCGGACGGCCGCCGACACAGGCGATCAGCACGTCCAGATCGCCATCGCCATCGAAATCGCCATACGCACAGCCGCGGCCGACCAGCGGGCCGTGAAAATCCGCGCCGGTGTTCTCCGGCGGAACGGCACAGAACTCGGTCAGCTCCTCCGGCCCCGCGTTCCAGAACAGCTGGGGCGGCTGCTCGTACCGCTGGCTCTCCTGGATCTTGGCGATGTCATCCTCCAGGTGCCCATTGGCCATCAGCAGGTCCAAACGCCCGTCCAGGTCGTAGTCGAAAAAGAACGTGCCGAACGTCAGCACCAGCCGCGTGGCCGGTCCCAGGCCCGTCGCAATCCCTTCGTCGGTGAAACTCAACCCGCCGCCCGACGATACGAACAGGGCGTTCATTTCGTTGGCAAAGTTGCCGATTGCCAGCCCCAGGTCGCCGTCGTTGCGGAATCGAGCGGCGTCGATGCCCATCGCTCCGCGGGCTTGCCCGCTGGTATCAAACGCCACGCCGGCCACCGCGCCAATCTCCTCGAACGTGCCGTCCCGCCGGTTGTGAAACACCAAATTCTGCACGGTATCGTTGGCCAACACCACATCCATCCAGCCGTCGCGGTCCAAGTCGATCAGCACCAGCCCCAGCGATTTGGCCAGCGGGACCCCCGTGGCAGGATTGCGGATGCACAGCCCCGCTTGCTGCGTGACGTCCGTAAACTTGCCCCCGCCCTCGTTGCGGTACAAATACGGAAAAGTCCCCGCATACGATGTGGGCGGCAGGTACGCGCGATGCACGCCGTCCAGCGTCCGTTCGAGGCTGAGGTCGATCTCCGGCGACCACTCGACGTAGTTGGCGACGAACAAATCCAGGAGACCGTCGCGATCGTAGTCGAACCAGCCGCAGGCGGTGCTCCAAGCCTGTGGATCGCCGCCCACCCCCGCCTCGCCGGTCACCTCGACAAACCGCCCGCTCGCGTTGCGGAACAAGCGATTCTCGCCCACCGTCGACACGAACAAGTCCCGCCAGCCGTCATTATCATAATCGCCGACCGCCACCCCCATGCCATAGAGCGTATGAGCCAACCCCGCCTCGGACGTCGCGTCTCGAAATCGGCCCGTGCCGTCGTTCTCGTACAATGCCATCGTAGGCGGCGGCTGATCCTGCGGCTGTCGGCCCGGCCAGTAGCAGGAATTGACCAGCAACAGATCCTGGTGCCCATCGTTGTTGTAATCGAATACGGCACAGCCGCCGCCCATCGTCTCCGGCAGCAACTTGTCGCCATACGCCCCGTTGCAGTGAACGAAGCGAATCCCCGCCGCCGCGGTGACGTCGGTGAACAGAACGCGGGGAATCTGCTGGTCGGGACTGCGGCGAACTTCCGGCGCCGCCAGCGGCGCGACCGTCCCCGCGGCGGATTCCGCGGGCCGGTTCAGCCGGTACACGGCCAATCCGATTGCCGGAACCAGCACGGCGAGCGCGACCAGCGAACGCCGCAGCGCACGGCGAAACGCCTCGTCGTCAGCGATGTTGCGTTCTTCAGAGTTTTCGCTCATCAGCGCAAGAATTCAAAGCGGCCCCATGAACATGAGAATGATGACCGTGATGCCGAGCACAAGCAGGCCGAACGTCCAGAGGATGAGGTTCTTTTTGAATCGCCACTTCTCTCGTTCCGCCGCCGTTCGCGTCCGTAATTCCAACGCGTCGTCGCCGGTGCCGACGAGCTTTGTGGGATCGCGCAACTTGACATAGCCGCCCTCCGGCGTTGGCAGCACGATCGGCCGGGCGGGACCGCCGCCAGGCTGGGGAAGCATGGCGCCCGAGTCCCTGGCGGAAAACGGGGCCTGCGATCCTGGGCTGCCCGCCGTCCCGGGCGGCAACAGAGCCTCTGCCCCGCCCATCGTCGCCCTTCCCGGCTGAGGCCCGCTCATCGGCAACCGGCCTCCGCCTGCCGGCAGAACGCCGGGCGCAGTCCCGCCGCCGGCGCCTGGCGGCGACGGCAGCGGTGACTCCGGCCGCCCCGGAACACTCGCCACCCGCTGCTCGGCGCCGCTGGTTTGCGGTCTCGCCGCGGCCGGCACCACGGGAGTGGACGGCGCTGCGCCAGACGCCTGACCCGTTGGTGTTGACAGGGGTGTGGACGGGGGAGTGGACCGCGGCGCGGGACGCTGAGCCGCCGGCGGCCGTTGCGTTGGAGGCACCCGCGGCGCCGACGCCGTACCGGGCCCTCCCAGGGGACGCTCTTGCCCTGCCCCCGGACCGCCCGGCTGCGGACCGCCCGGCTGTGGACCGCCTGGCTGCGGACCGCCCGGCTGCGGACTGACGGGCTGCGGGCGAAGGGGTCGCTGAGTCTGCGGGCCGGCCAAGGGCCGCTCTTGGCCCGTGGGTATCTGCGACGGCGGCGGGGGAAAACCAGGCGCCGGTGCCAACGGCCGCTCCTGTCCGGCCGGCAGCATCGGCTGGCCGGGTCCACCTGGGGCGAATCCCGGCATCGGCGCGGGCGGACGCACGGGAATTTCCTGGCCGGCGTGCCCAGGGATACCGCCGCCGGGAAGCTGCGCCGGTCCAGCGCCCGGCGGCGGGTATCCGGTCATCGCCGGCAACACGACGACGCCCCGGCAATGCGGGCACGCGACTTGCTGGCCGCCCAGCGAGCTATCGACCTGAAACAGCCCCGCACAATGGGGACAGGAAAACTGCATTGCAGCCATGGAAGCATCTCACCCGTGCAAGCGTGGATTTCTCGTCATGGTAGACCAGCGGCGACGGAGAAGCCAGAGGACCTGTATGGCAAGCTTGTCGGACAAGCTCGTGGCCACGACACTCCGCCGCATCGCGTCTAGCCGCCCACGTTCCGCAAGGCGCCGGCCACGTCTTGCAGCGCGTCGCGAGCCCGAGCCAGCACGTTGGTCCGGCGGGCGAAACCGTGGATCAAACCGTCGTAGCGTCGGAGCATCACCGGCACGCCGGCGGCGCCCAGTCGTTGGGCGTAAGCCTCGCCTTCGTCCCGCAATGGATCGTATTCAGCAGTCATGATCAGCGCGGCCGGCAGACCGCTCAAATCGTCCGCTCGCAATGGAGAAGCGTAGGGTAAATGGCCGTCTTGCTGGCGATTCAAATAGTGCCGCCAAGACCAGATCATGGCGGCGCGGGTCAGGTGGTACCCGGTGGCGTTCTCGCGGTACGAAGGCGTGTCGAAATAATAATCCAAGACCGGATACAGCAGCACCTGGAACGCCAATCGCAGTCCGCCCCGATCGCGAGCCAACAGCGCAACGGCAGCGGCCAGATTCCCGCCCGCGCTATCGCCCGCGACCGCGATCCGCCGCTGGTCCACGCCGATCTCGTCGGCCTGCTCGGCGACCCAGCGCGTGGCCGCCAAGGCATCCTCCAGCCCCGCCGGAAACTTGTGTTCGGGGGCCAAACGGTAATCGACCGAAACCACGGCCCAGCCGGAGGCATGAGCCAGTTGACGGCAGTAAACGTCGTGCGTTTCGATGCTGCCCATGACCCAACCGCCGCCGTGCAGGAAGACCACCACGGGCAGCACGGCGGCCGACGAAGGCCGATATATCCGGATGCGGATCGAATCCTGCGGACCGGGAATCTGGCGATCCTCCCAGGCAAAGATCTCTGGAGCCCGCTCCAGGAAACAGCTGCCCAAGGCCATCTGACGGCGGGCTTCCTGCGGCGTCATCGCTTCGTACGGCGTCAAATTCGCCTTGGCCATCTGCGCCAAGAGGACGCGGGTCTGCGGATCCAACGGCATCACGACTCCTTTATGTCCCGGGTTGGTAAGCAAATAAGTGAGCGGCAAGACGCTAGCCGCCGGTTGGGGACCGTCCAAAACACCGGCGTCTCGCCGCTCACTCCCTACCGGACCGTTCTTTCTCGAACAGTGCCAAGCGGATAGCGTAGGGCTTGCACGCGGTAGGGTCAAGCTGTGGGACCGGCGGCTGTCTGGGCATCCGGCCTTGTCCGGCTCGGCTTGCGGACGCTACAATCAGCCGACGACCATGGGCGGTTCATCTCTTGCGAGTGCAGCGTCGGAGCGGATGCGGGAGCTGGCCCGGCGCCTGAACGAACACGAAGGCTTTGCCGACGTGGTGTCCGCGCTGTCCCGGGGACAGCCGGCCACGCTGGACGGAGTCTGGGGATCGTCGTGCGCGCTGGTCGCGGCAGCGCTGGTGCCCGCGGCCGCTGAATTGCTGCCTGCGGCGGTGGGGCCGCTGGTTGTCGTCTGTCCGCACCAGGATGACATCGACACCTTTTGCGACGATTTTTCCCTCTTCTCCTCCATTCCCGCCAGCCGTTTTCCGGCTTGGGAATCCGAACCCAGCGAGCGGGTTCTGCACGACGACATCCACGCGGACCGGCTGCGGATGTTGAAGCAACTGGTTCGCGGGATGGACGCGGGAATGTCGCCGCCGGCCGTTGCGGACGCTGCCGGCCGGCCCGTCGCGGCGCTGTCGCCAGTGATCGCGACCAGTATCCAGAGCCTGTTACAGCCCACGCCCAGCCGCCAACGGTTGGCGGCCAGCAGCCGGCGTCTGGGCATCGGCCAGCATGTCGCGATCGAACCGCTGCTGGCCTGGCTGGTCGAACGCGGCTTTCACGCGACCAGCGCCGTCGAGTTGCCTGGCGAGTTCTCCAGCCGCGGCGGACTGCTCGACGTGTTCGCCACCGACTGGTACCAGCCCGTGCGGCTCGAGTTTTTCGACGACGTCATCGAATCGCTGCGGCGGTTTGACGTCCAGACGCAACGCAGCTTGGAATCACTGGACGAAATCGAGATCACCGTGGCTCCGCCTGCGGCGGACGACCGCGGCCATTTCGGCGACTATCTGCCGCCGTCGAGCATCTTTTTGTTCCACGAGCTGGAACGGTCGGAAGAGGAAGCCAAGGCTTACCTGACGCGGCTCGAACGGCCGCAAGATCTGCACCGCTTTGCCGACGTCATGGCACAAACGGCGCGGTTTGCCGTCGCCACCGCCGCCGGTCTGGCACGCGGCAGCTTGGGTGCCTGCTGCCATCTGCAGATCGAGTCGGTCGAACGGTTCAGCGGGGAAATCGACCGCGTGCGAGCGGAGTTGGACCAGGTCGGCCAAGGGCACGAAGTCTTCTTGGTGTCGCAGACCGAGGCGGAGGTCGAGCGGCTGACGGAACTGCTGCGGACCACGCAACTGGCCGCCACCGGACGGCTGCATTTGCCTCTGGGAACTCTGCGGCAAGGCTTTCGGCTGGCCCGCGACCAGGTGATCGTGATTACCAGCGGCGAATTGTTTCAGCGCGGCGAACTGCGGCGAGTGCCTCGGCGGCGGCTGGGCAAAGCGATCGACAGCTTTTTGGATCTGCGCCAAGGCGACCTGGTCGTCCATCTGGCGCACGGCATCGGCCGCTATCGCGGCATGCAGTTGCTGGACAAGGACGGCCGCGTCGAGGAGCACTTGCAGATCGAATTCGCCGGCGGCACCAGGATCTACGTGCCCGCGACCCGCATCGGCCTGGTCCAGAAGTACGTCGGCGGAACCAAGACGCGGCCGGTACTGGCCAAGATCGGCAACAAGACCTGGGTGCGGCAGAAGCAGGCGGCCGAGTCCGCGGTGATCGATCTGGCCGCCGAGTTGCTGGAACTGCAAGCCGAACGACGTGCCCGCCCCGGCATTGCGTTCGCGGTGGAAAGCGATTGGCAACGCGAATTCGACGCCTCGTTTCCCTATCAGGAGACGCCCGACCAGTTGCTGGCGATCGCGGCGATTCAGAAGGACATGTCCTTGGCGCGGCCCATGGACCGGCTGCTGTGCGGGGACGTGGGGTTTGGCAAGACCGAACTGGCGATGCGAGCCGCGTTCAAGGCCGTCGACAACGGCTACCAAGTCGCCTTGCTGGCGCCCACCACGGTGCTGGTCGAACAGCACTATCACACGTTCCGCCAGCGGATGGCCGAGTTTCCCTTCGACATCGCCCGGCTGAGCCGCTTTTGTTCGGCCCGCGAACAGCGGGAAATCACCCGCCGCTTGGCCGCCGGCCAGATCGACATCGTAATCGGCACGCATCGCCTGGCGTCCCAAGACGTACGGTTCTGCAACCTGGGCCTGGTGATGATCGACGAAGAGCAGCGATTCGGAGTCGAGGTCAAGGAGCGTTTGAAGGCGCTGCGCGCGACCGTCGATGTACTGACCCTGACGGCCACCCCGATCCCGCGGACGCTGCACATGTCGCTGGTCGGCGTGCGGGACATCTCGAACCTCGAGACGCCGCCCGAGGACCGCATGGCGACGGAAACCCGGCTGACGCGGTTCGACGCCGACCTGATTCGCCACGCCGTGCTCCGCGAACTGAACCGCAACGGTCAGATTTTCTTCGTTCACAATCGGGTCGAGGACATCCACGTCGTCGAACAGCGGCTGCGGTACATCGTGCCGGAAGCCCGCATCCGGATCGGGCACGGCCAGATGCCCGAGACCCAGTTGGAAGAAGTCATGGTCGATTTTGTCGAGGGCAAGTTCGATCTGCTGCTAGCGACGACGATTGTCGAGAGCGGGTTGGACATCCCCAATGCGAACACGATTTTCATCGACGAAGCGGACCGCTACGGCCTGGCCGACCTGCACCAGCTGCGCGGCCGGGTCGGCCGCTACAAGCATCGCGCCTACTGCTATCTGTTGATCGATCCCGGCAAGAACGTCACGCCCAATGCGGCTCGGCGGTTGCGGGCGATCGAGGAATTCAGCGAGTTGGGGGCCGGATTCGCCTTGGCCATGCGGGATTTGGAGATCCGCGGGGCAGGCAACCTGTTGGGCACCCAGCAGAGCGGGCACATCGCGGCGGTGGGCTACGAATTGTATTGTCAGTTGCTGGAAAACGCCGTCCGGCGACTGAAGCAGATGCCGCCCAAGCTGTCCATCGATGTGGACCTGGCCCTGCCGGGGCAGGCTTATCTGCCCTCGGATTATGTGCCCGACATGCGGCTCAAGATCGATCTGTACCGCAAGCTATCGCGGATCATCCATCCCGATGAATTGCAAGAGTACCGCGCCGAATTGACCGACCGTTTCGGACCGCTGCCGGAGCCCGTCGAGCGGATGCTGGCACGCGAAGCCTTGAAGATCGAAGCCGCAATCTGGCAAATCGCAGAGGTTTATTTGGAAGATCGGTTCCTCGTTTTCCGATACACCAGTCGGCCGCGGATCGAACAATTGGCCAAAACCAGCGGCGGAAAACTTCGGGTCGTCGACCAGCACAGTGCGTATCTGCGTGTGCCGCCGGGAGTTGCGGAACCGGACGCAATTCTAAACCTTGTCAAATCAGTGTTGCGGTCTCCGTGAGCTGCCGTCTATAATCCCGCGCGCCGCCAAGCCGCCGACACGACGAAGGCGGCGAGCCTATTCGTATCTTTCTCTTCTCTCGGCAACAAGGGCGAACAGCTTGTTCCCACGGACGGGATTATCGGTCGTGTGCGTGATCGCTGTGTGTGCAGCCGGTTTCTGGCTGCGCGCCGTGCTAGCGGAGCAACCGCCGCCGCCGCCTCGATTCGACACCGAACTGAATCAGCCGCCGCCCGTACCGCCGGCTGCGGTCCAGGGCTCGGGATTCGGGGCCCAGGGATTCGGGGGCCAGGGTTCCGGCGGGGGGATGCCTCCCGCGGTTGCATACAACGTGCCGGCTTCCGGCGTCTTTGGCCCGCCGGGGATGAACGTTCCTCAGGAGCAAGCACGACGGCTGCCCCTGGCCCAATCGCAGATATACGGCGACGGCATGCGAACGAGTTCGCTCGCTCCCTCGCCGACGCCGACAGCGGCGCAGCCCTGGACGCCCGGTGCAAGCCAGGTGTGGGGAAGAGATGCTCCCACACAGCCCTGGATGCCGCCGGCGCCGCCCGTGGCCGAGGAACCGCCCATCACGATCTTCAAACCCGGCCAGATCATCGCTTGGGTCGGGGACCAGCCGATTCAAGCCGGCGACATCATGCCGATGGTCGAACAGATCATGGCGCCGCACCTGGCCGAAATGGATCCCAAGGTGGTCGAACAGCAGAAAGCGGCCATCGATCATCAGAAAGACAAGTTGATGAGGCAGGCCCTGGATAGTTCGATCCAGACAAAACTGCTGTACTTGGATTTCCTGCGCACGATACCGGCCGACAAGAAAAAGGAAATTCTGCCCAAGATCACCAGCCGCGCCGAAGAGCAGTTCATGGAAAAGCAACTGCCCGAGGCGATGGAAAAAGCCAAGGTCGAGACCCAGGCGGAACTGGATGCCAAGCTGCGGGAATTCGGATCCTCAATCCAAAGCCAGAAACAGAGCTTCATCGAACGGGCGCTGGGGCAATCCGTGCTGTCACAAAAGGTGAACTACGAGCCGGAGATCACGCACCAGGCGATGCTGGACTACTACTACGCCAACATCGCGGATTATGAGATTTCCGCCCGTGCGCGGTGGGAAAAACTGACCGTCCGCTTCGATCGCTTCGCTACGAAACAGGAAGCCTGGGCCGCGCTGGGCGCCATGGGCAACGAAGTCCTCCGCGGCGCGCCGCTGCACGCCGTGGCCCAACGCCAGTCGCAGGGCATCGACGCTCGCGAGGGCGGCTATCACGATTGGACCAACCGCGGCAGCCTGGCGTCCGAAACGCTCGACCAAGCCATCTTCAACCTGCCGGTCGGCCGTTTGAGCGACCGCCTGGAAGACGCCCAGGGCTTCCACATCGTGCGGGTCATCGAACGAGTCGAAGCCGGCCGCGTTCCGTTCGAGCAAGCCCAGATCGACATCAAAGAAACGCTCCGCAAAGAGCACGTCAAGGAACAAGTCAACGCCTACGTCGCCAAGCTGAAGCAAGAAATCCCCGTCTGGAACACGCTGGAAGATAACCCGCCCCTGGTAGGCGAAGCCGGCAGCAACCGCCGATCATAGGATTTCCCCCCGGCTCAGACGTACAGAATTCAATTTTGCCGGGCATCGACTGTGCTGCGTGGAGAACGCCTCGCCCGGCAAAATTGAATTCTGTACGTCTGAGCCCTTCTCGTTGCGGCGGCGATACTGCGTTAGGCTAATGGAAGTGTTCAAGACCTGCCCAAGTGCAGGCGGAAGCCTGGACTCCAGCGAACTCAAACCGGCCCAGGAGGGAAACCATGCGTCTCGTGTTCCACAAGCGGCTTTTCCCCGCAACATCCGATTTTGTATCCCGTCCCCGGCCTGGCTGGCCCGGCGTCGCGTTGGCTTTGACGCTGGGCGCGACCCTGGCCGGATGGTCCCCGGCCGCCGAGCGGCGGCCGAATGTAATCGTGATCTTGACGGACGACCAGGGTTCGGTCGATGCGAATTGTTTCGGCGCCACCGACCTGCATACACCGGGGATCGACTTGCTGGCCCAGCGAGGCGTGCGGTTCACCCAGTTCTATTCGGGCGCCCCGGTTTGCTCGCCCAGCCGAGCCGCCCTGCTGACGGGCCGCTATCCGATCCGGGCCGGCGTGCCGGGCAATGTCAGCTCGCAACAAGGCCAGGCGGGCATGCCGCCGGAACAAGTCACGATGGCCGAGATCTTCCAGGCGGCCGGATACGCCACCGGGCACATCGGCAAGTGGCACCTCGGGTACACGCCCGAGACGATGCCCAACGCCCAAGGCTTCGATCATTCCTTTGGCCACATGGGCGGCTGTATCGATAACTTTTCGCACTTCTTCTACTGGCAAGGCCCCAACCGGCACGACCTGTGGCGCAACGGTGTCGAGATCCAATGCCCCGGCCAGTTCTTTCCCGATCTGATGCTGGCCGAAGCGATCGAGTTCATCGAGCGGAACCAGGAGCGGCCGTTCTTCCTGTATTTTGCCAAGAACACGCCTCACTATCCGTACCAAGGCGATCCGCAGTGGCTGGAACATTACCGCGACGTGCCGTACCCGCGGAATCTGTACGCCGCCTTCGTGACGACGCTGGACGCCCGCGTCGAACGGTTGGTCAAACGAGTCGATGCCCTGGGACTGGCCGAGCAGACGATCGTGGTCTACCAGTCGGACAACGGGCATTCGACCGAGGAGCGGGCCCACTTCGGCGGCGGCAGCGCCGGGCCGTATCGCGGCGCCAAGTTCAGTTTGTTCGAGGGCGGGATTCGCGTGCCGGCGGTCATCAGCTGGCCGAACCGGCTGCCGTCCGGTGCTGTCCGGGGGCAACGAGCACATGCCTGTGATTGGCTGCCGACGCTGGCGGAATTGTGCGGCGTCGAGCCGCCGGCCGAATTGGACGGCCGCAGCTTGACCGCCGTCATCCGCTCGGAATCCGCGCCCTCGCCGCACGACGTGCTGCACTGGACCACCGGCAACAGCTGGGCGGTGCGCGAAGGCGATTGGAAACTGTTGGGCAACCCGCGAGACACCAGCACAAAAGATTCGCCGCCCCCAGGTGAGCCGCTGTTCCTGGTGAATCTGGCCGATGATCCGGGCGAAACGAAGAACCTGGCCGCCGACCACCCGGACATCGTGCGGCGGCTGAAAGATCGGCACGAGGCGATGTCTCGGCGGTGACCGAAGAGGAAATCGCCGAGAGGAAACGAAAATACGCAGGAATCCGTGACTCCGGCGTCAGAGCAGGGACCACGGCGGCCGCATCGCGCGCAACAGCATGGCGTTGGCCTGGGCGTCGTCCAAGAAGCATTCGGCTTGCGGATCCCACTTCAGCGAGCGGCCCAGGCGGAGGCCGATGTTCGCCGCGTGGCAGATGGTGGTGGCCCGTTGGGCGCTTTCGGGATGGCAGATGGGCTGCCGCCGGGACTTGATACAGTCCAGCCAGTCGCGCACGTGGTCGCCGGTCTGCGCCCACCCCGGAGCGGTCACGTTTCGGGCCCGCAAGATCGACTTGGGCTCCGCCGTCACGTTGTTGGTCTCGTCGTCCACCTGAATCCAGCCCTCGGTCCCGACGAAGCGGATGTAGCGGTCCTGGAAAGCACCGCTGGAACGGATGATGATCTTCACCCCGTCGGCATACGTACAGCAACAATCGGCGGTCACGGGCGTCTCGCTGAAGGCGTCGGGCTTCCACGTAGCCGTGCCTTCATAGGTGACGGGACCGGTATCGTCGCGTTGCAAGCCCCACTGGGCGATATCGGTGTAGTGGCAACCCATGCCGATCACCGGCCCTGCGCCGGTGTCCCAGAAATAGTTCCAGCCGTTTACGTAGGCCGCGGTATACGGATGCCAGGCTGTCGGCCCGAGCCACATGTCGTAGTCGAACCCTTCGGGCACCGGACGCGGCGTATCCAGGCCGACCGTCGGCCCTTCCCAAACCTGACACACGACGGTGTGAACTCGACCGATCATCCCGCTGCGAGCGACCTCGACCTGGAAGCCGTAAGAACCCACGGAGCGGCGCTGGTGGCCGGCCTGGTAAATGGTGCCGTAGCGGGTCATTGTATCGACCATCGCCCGGCCCTCGCCGATGGTCAACGAGACAGGTTTCTCGCAGTAGATGTCCTTGCCCGACTTGGCAGCCAGGATCGAATGCGGGGTGTGCCAGCGGTCGCCCGTGGCGATCAGCACGGCGTCGATATCACGGCGAGCCAGCAGATCGCGAAAGTCGGCGTACGCGGCACAGTCCTGGTTTCCATAGCGAGCGTCCACGACCTGTTTAGCCCGCGTCAGCCGCTCGTCCCGACAATCCGACACGGCAAGGCACTGGACGTCGTCGAACATCATAAAGTGGGGCAGGATCGCCGCACACCGCCCACCATACCCGATCACTCCCAGCGTGATCCGCTCGCTCGGCGCGGGAGCGGTCCTGCCGAACACGCGCCCCGACAGCACCAGCGGCGCCGTCAGCGCCATTCCTGTTGCGGCGGTGCGTTGGAGAAAGCTCCGGCGGCTGAGACTCGGCTTCGTTTCCATCGTGCGGCTCCTGGATTCTTGGGACGTAAAGCTACGGAAACACTGGTTGCCGCCAATCTAGACCGCGGCCAAGCCGGTGTCAATCAATGGTGTGCCATCCATGGCGTCAATACATGGTTGTTTCAGGGCGCACTTGACTGCGGCAAATCCGCCAACAAGACGCGAATCCCGCATTCGCCGGTTGCACCTCATCCGCCCGGCGGCGGCGGTGGGGTGGGCGCCTTCTGTGTCGAGGCACTGACGAATTTGGGAATGTCGGGTTCGGGGACTTCTTTGATCAGGCGGCGGATCAGGTCGTCCGTGCCCAACCCTTCGGCTTGAGCCTGAAAATTGGTGCTGATGCGATGCCGCAGCACGGGGATGGCGATCTTGCGGACGTCGTCGATACTGACCGAAAAGCGGCCGTCCATCGCAGCCAAGGCTTTGCCGCCGTTGATCAAGAACTGACCGGCTCGCGGCCCGGCGCCCCAATCCACCAGGTCGCGGACGAACGAGGGGGCTGTCGGATCCTTGGGCCGCGTGGCGCGCACCAGGCGAGCGACGTACTTGATGATGTACTCGCTGACCGCCACCGAGTTGACCAGCCGCTGGACGTTCACGATCACTTTGGCCGACATGACCTTTCGCGTTTCGACTTTTTCCTGCCGCGTGGTCACGGCCAGGATCCGCTCTTCCTCCTCGGCCGTCGGGTAATCGACCTTGATGTTGAACATGAACCGGTCCAATTGAGCTTCGGGCAGCGGATACGTGCCTTCCTGTTCGATCGGGTTCTGGGTGGCGATCGTAAAGAACGGATCCGGCAGCGGGTACGTCGTGCGGCCCACGCTGATTTCCCGCTCTTGCATCGCCTGCAGCAGGGCGGCTTGCGTCTTGGGGGGCGTGCGGTTGATTTCGTCGGCCAGCAGGATGTTCGTGAACACCGGACCTTCGACAAAACGGAAATTACGGCGGCCGGTGCTTTCCTCTTCCAGCACGTTCGTGCCCGTAATGTCGGACGGCATCAAGTCGGGCGTGAATTGGACGCGTTTGAACGACACGTCCAGGATCTGCGACAGGGTGCTGACCATCAGCGTTTTGGCCAGTCCCGGCACGCCCTCCAGCAGGCAATGTCCGCGGGTAAAGATGGCGGCGAACAACTGCTCGATGACCTCATGCTGGCCGACGATCACCTTTTGCAGCTCCTGCTGCATCAACAGCCGATGCTGGGCGAATTCCTGCAAGATGTCGCCGATGCTACGGGGTTTGCTGGACAACGCGTTGATCCTCCCTGGGGATTAGAGATCTCAAATCCCAAATCTCAAATCCCAAATCTCAAATCCCAAATCCCAAATCCCAAATCTCAGATCTCAAATCTCAAATCTCAGATCTCAAATCTCAGATCTCAAATCTCAAATCTCAAATCTCAGATCTCAAATCTCAAATCTCAGATCTCAAATCTCAAATCTCAAATCTCAAATCCCACACGGGCCGCTGCATCTAGCGTTGTCTCCAGGCGACGGCCGGTGGCAAACGACAGCCAGGCAGACTTCCGCAACGCTCGCAGGTCAGTCGCTGCGCACAACGGACGCTGCGCTCGCCGCTGGAACGTCCAATCAACAAGGCACAGACGGCTGCGATCAGCGACAGGAGGCTCCCCCGCAGCAGCCCCGTCAGCCATTGCCGCCGTGATGGATCGTGACTTTTCATGAATTCGTCTCTCCTTTGGATACAAACACCCGCACCTGGCGCCGGATCGGGTCCAACACCAGCACGCGACCGCTGCGGTCGACGGCGACATCAAACGTAGGCGTGTGGCCGCTGTCCTGGTCCAACTGGGCGGCGTTGATCGTCTGGCCCAGTATCTGGGGGTCGGCGACCACACACTTGAATTCCCCTTGAGCACTGTAGATCTTGACTCGCGGGATTCCCTTTTCCGCCGTCACAAAGCGCCCATCGGGCAACACGGCAAAATCCGCCGGGTTACAGCAACCGAAGAATCCGTCGATGTCGGCCGAAGCCCTGCCCCAGTGGCCCAGAAAGTCGCCGTCGGGCGTAAACGTCTCGATCCGCCGAGCTCCGGGGTTGGCGATGCGCACCAAGCCGTCGGCCGTCACCGCGACATCAAAATGCGCACTGGGAATGACAAATCCCCGTACACCCCGCGCCGCGTTCGCTTCGCCGATGCGCCCCTGAAAACGGCCGTCGAGATCAAAACGCAAAACGACACGGTTTCCGGCGTCGGCCGCAAAGACGGCATCCTCCGCCACCGCCAGCGAAGTGAGCAGCGACTTGTCGTTCAACCCGTCTGTCCAGGTTCCGATCGCCACTCCCTCCAAATCGAACAGCAAGATCCGCTTGCCGACACCGACGTACAAACGGCTCGGATGCTCGTGGTCCTCGCCGCCCAGGCCCAGGCACGACGGCTCGCCCTTGACAGGGATCTCGGTAACCCGCTGGCCATCGGCCGCGAACACCCGAACCACGCCTTCGCCAGCGACGTAGATGCGATCATCCGGCCCGACGGCCAGACCCCGCACGGCATTCAATTCGGTCGGGAACGTCCCGCGTTCCTGGAAGGCGATCAGCGCTGGATCGGCCCGCTGGTAATCGTCGGCGTCGAACACGAATCGTTCCGACAGAACCGGTGCGGCGTCGCCCCAGGGATCGACGCGCAGCACGGCCCATGCGGCAACCGCCAGCGACAGCGCAACCGACGCGATGATCGCCCCGCCGACAATCAGCGTCCAGGTGCTCGTTCCGTGCGGCTGGTTCTCACCGCAACAAGTTTTTGGCGTTGGATTGTTAGTGCTGTTGGTCATTGGTCCGTCGGCGGTGGGGTCATTATGTTCCGGCTCGCAGGTCTACACAGGCCATGCGGTGCATCTCGCGGACAATCAGCCGTCCGGCGACGATCGCCATCGGGCCCCAGGCGTCGTGGCCGTTCTCAAAGACCTGAAATTGCGCCAGCGGACGATAGCCCTCGTGGGTTGCCTCCATGATGGCTAACAAGCCGTTGTCGGCCAGAGCCACGATCATCCCGTCGGCAATCATGTACGGTCCGTGGCCGAATTTCAAGCTACCGCTGTTCCACAACTCTTTGCCGTCCAAATCCATGCACAGCATCTGCTCTCGCAACTTCCGCACGCCGTACAGGTGTCCGCGATAGTAGAGCGGCGTTTGATGTTCGGAGTTGAATTCTTTCCGCTTCAGCGTATACGCCTCTTCGACGTCCAACTTGTCGCCCACCGCCTTGATCTGCAGCATCATGGCGCCCGTGATGTCGTAGCCGCTGGACAGAAAGATCCGGCCGTCGGGCAACGGCAGCGGCGAAGGACTGGTCGCGAAATTCTCGACCCAACGGGTCTCGTCCCACAACAACCGGCCGTCGTCGGCTGCGATCCCAGCGGTCCCGCCCGTGCCACAGTACACATACATCTTCTGGCCCGCGAACTCGGTGGGCATGATCGACGAATGGGTCATCTTCCAGCCACGCGGATTGGGCGTCTTCCACAGAACCTGGCCCGTTCGATACTCGACGGCAACCAACAGCGCATCCGGTCCCCCCGGCGCCAGGATCACGCGGTCGCCGTCCACCAACGGGCACTGGCCGGTGTACCATTGCCGCTCTTCGGCGCCGAACCGCTGGACCATATCGATCAGCCAGCGATTCTGACCCGTTTCGGCGTCCCAGCAGGCCACATGACATCGCGGTCCGATCGAGACAACGCACTCCTGGACCAGGGCCGGTACGGTGCGGGAACAGCCGTGATTCGGCGTGACTTCGACTGGATAGCTGTTGCGCCAAATCTCGCGGCCGTCGGCCAGCGACAGGCACAGCATCGTGTCAGCTCGGGCCTGTTCGTCATAGTCCAGTACGTACACGCGGCCGTCGCGGATCACGGGGCTCGCATAGCCCTGGCCCAACTCGATCCGCCACAGCACGGGCGGCCCTGAGGGCGGCCAAACGCGGGCCAACGGCGTGCCGTCGTCGCAAATCGCATCTCGGTTCGGACCGCGAAACGCCGGCCAAACGCCGGGAATGTCGGCCGGCTGGCCCGGACCGCGAATCGGCAGTCCCGCCGCCGTTGCCCGTGTGCCAGCGTCTAGAGTTGGTTCCGGCGTGCCGTCCACTCCCGGTTCGCGCAGCGTCAGCGGCGGACGGCCTTGATTGCCCAACGACAGCAGCCAAGGCGTCTGCCGGCCGTCGGCCTCCGCCGTCGGCTCGACGGTCCACAAACCGCTGCTCAGCCACAACAGGAGCGTCGAAGCACCCAACGTGGCGAGCAATGCGGGAACAGCGGTAGGTATCCAGGAGGTTTTCATCGCACGATATTCTACCCGATGGCAGCCCGTGCGGAAACCAACCCCCGTGGCTCAGACGTACAGAATTCAAAATTGGCGGAGTGACGACTTGCGGGTATCGAGCGTTTCCGCCCGCCAATTTTGAATTCTGTACGTCTGAGCCCTTCCCTCACCCCCGCAGCCTACCGCGGATTTCGGCCAACAACGCGGCAAAGGCCGGTTCGCGCTCGGCGCGTTGCTGAGCCCGCTTGGCCGTCTCCGTGATGGCGCTCCGCGTAACGCCGCCGAACTGCAGGGCCAGCGTGTCCAACGGCTCCGCCACCAGTTCTCGCGACAGTAGAATCGTTGCGTCGCGGCCACGGTTACCATGTCGCCCACGTTGCAGGATGTTCTCGGGCGTCGTCTTCAGTGCCAGCGCCACCGCCTCCAACACCTGAGGCAAGCCGACATGCGCGGCCTGCGTTTCCGTCTTTTCCCGCCATGCTCGGCATTGAGACACAAACTGGTCGCTACCCAGAATCCAGCCGTCTACGGCGCTGTCCAGAGGACTTGGCGGCGGGGCACTCAGGGCGGACTCGACGAAACGCTTGTAACCCACACGCGCCCGCGATTCCGTGCCGCCGAATTCGGCCAGGACCGTACGCCAGTCCAACCACGCTGGGGCGTAATCCGGATTCAGGTAATGCCGATAACTGTTCCAGCGATCGTGAAACGGGTCCCTGACCAACCCGGCGCGAGCGGAGTTGAGGTGGACATAGCGGGTTAATTCCCAAGAGTGCCGATCGTTTTCTACGATGACGGCATGGAATCGACTCTGGAACAAGTGGCCTTCACGGGCATGCCGCTGGTTGAACAGCGTCACATACGCACTTTCGAAGTCGCGCATCCCTGTCGACAAATTGGCTTGAGGCGTGCGGAGGTAAAGATGAAAATGATTGTCGAGCAGACCAAAGGCAAACACCTTCCATCCGCAACGGGTCGCGTTGCGGCCAAGCAGTTTCAGCCACGAGATCCGATCGTCGTCGTCCAGGACGATGGTCCTGCCGTCGACACCGCGATTGGTCACGTGGAAAAGCCCGTTCTCGATGGGAAAACGTTCGCTGGTAGACATGAAGCCAATATATCCGATGCAGGCTCAGACGTACAGAATTCAAAATTGGCGGAGTGACGACTTGCGGGTATCGAACGTTTCCGCCCGCCAATTTTGAATTCTGTACGTCTGAGCCCTTCCCTCAGAAAACCTGCGGGTCATAATCAGGCATCCTGGATCGACGATCCTTGCGGCATCCCCAGTTGGCCCTGAGTGAGACAACGATGAAGCCTCGAATCCGAATGCTCGTCCTTGGTTGCGCTGTATTACTCTTGTCGGCCTTGGCCCCCGTCACGGCGCAAGCCGCCGAAGGCGACGGGATTCTGGACGAGATCCGCTCTGCGATGGCGGAACGCGACTTGGCGTCGGCCAAAACGAAGCTGGCCGAAGCGGCCAAGATGCGCGACGGCGAAGCCTTTACCAAGCAGCGCGAACGGCTGCAACTGCTGTACGAGTACTTGGAGGAATTCTGGAAGTCCGTCGACGAGGGCGGTCGATCGCTGCAGGCGGTCGACGAGTTGGTGATCGGCGATGTGCGCACGGCCGTCGTCGAGTACCAACCGGGCCTGCTGGTGCTGCGCGTCAAGGGAGAGAACCGGCGATACACCGTAAAGACACTGCCCGCCAAAGTGGCCCTGACGCTGGCCGAACGGGTCCTGAAGCCGGACGCTCCGCAGAACAAAGTCTTCTTGGGTACGTTTCTGCTGATGGACGGAAAGGGCGACCGCGAACTGGCTCGCAAGCTTTGGACCGAGGCTCAGAGGGCCAATGTGGACGTATCCGCACTGCTTCCGGAGTTGGAACGTGCCCCCATGGCCAGCTTGTCGGTGGAAATCCCGCCGGTCACATCCATCATGCGCAAGCAGTTGGCGCCCGCCAGCTGGATCTTGCGGCGTCAGGTGGGAGACCGCCTCGTGCGGAACGTACTCAAAGACGGTGCCGAACAGAATGCCGCAGGGCACTTGCAGATCACCATGCCCAGCGATGCGGACGACGCCCAGTTGGTCTTCAGTCGCAAAATCGCTGCCAATTTCGCTTGCCGCGTGATTTTGCAGAACGTCGGCGACGGCCAGGTCTTTGGCCTGTTCGCCGCCGATTCGCTGGACGCCGGTTATCAGGTCCCGTTGCCCAAGGGCTCCGTGATGGTCGAATTTGCCCGGCAAGGCGGCGCGTTTCAGTGCCGCCTGAATCAGAAGGAAGTCCCCGTGGATCCGCATGGCGACGTGACTCCGAACATGGTCGGCATGATCGGTGTGACGATGGCGGCGGGAGCCAAGTGCGCGATCGCTTGGTTTGAATTGCAGGGTCGTTAGAAACCGCTGTTGCGGCAGAGAACCCTCTGGGCGACGGGAGACCAGACTCCCCACGCTACTTGGTCTTGGATTTTCGGCCCGGATTTCGCCCCGTTTTTTTCTCGTCCTCGGCTTTCGGGACGTCGTCGCCTCCGATATCGATCACCGTCTCGTACGACTCGCCTGGCAAGATGAAAATCTTGCCATCGCCCATGCGGCCGGTGCGAGCCACCTCGACCACGCGGCGGACAATCTCTTCGACGCGCGAATCGTCAACCCACATGGTGATTTCAACTTTGGGCAGAAAAGCCTGCGAGTACTCGGTCCGCCCGTATTCCTCCAGATAGCTTTTTTGCCGTCCGTAGCCTTTGACTTCGCGAACGCTGAGCGCCTCGAGGGGGGCACGCTTCAGGCCCTCCAGGACCTTCTCGGCGAGAAACGGCTTGATCACGGCGATAACTTGTTTCACGCGGCCACACTCGAAGGAAGAAACGGGGGCTTGTTCTGAGCATATCTTAGCTCGTTGCGGCCACGGAATCCAGACGGCCGAGCCGGAGTCCATGCTTCAGCTGGTTTCGTCGGAATCCGCGTGAGGTAACTCCTCTCGTCGGGGGCCGGCGAGCCACTGTGCGAACGCAATGCGAAAACGCGGATTATCACGGCACCGGAAGCCTCTTGGGAGCGGCTCGGACTGCCCAGCGTCACGGGACCACCGGCGGTGTGCTGTCCTGCGAGTAGAATTTCGTGATGTCGAGTCCCTCCCGGGCTTCTTCTTCCAGCAGCTTGATCCGCAGTTCGAGCCGTTCTAGTTTCCGCAGGATGAGCGGGATCTGTTCCCGCGTTTCATCGATGCGTTTGATCCGCGGCGCCGTGGGATAGCCCAGGTGCCTTTGCAGCGCAGCGAACAAGTACATGGGGTCCTTCTGGCGGTTCGCCCAAGCGATCTTGCCTTCTTTTTCCCCAAACAGGATTGGTTTTTCTGCCACGGGGGGGGGCGATGAGGCTCGCGTCCGCCGACGGAGGTATTCGGGGCTGCGAACGTAGATCAGATCGGCGAACTCGACGATTCCGATCTGCCGCCGAACCGTCTGAATCCACTCTCGCCAATCCTCGTTGTACATCGGGTCCACGGAGATCGCGTCCAGACCGCGGTCGTAGCGGAGGCGGTTGCGGCACAGTGTTTCGAACTGGTACATGAACAGCCCTTCGCGCGTCGGCTGTTCGGCCCGGTAGGCAGCTTCGTATCGCAGCACCTCGATAGCCACCCGCATATCGAAACGGCCGCGATCGTCTTCGGCTGCTTCGACCAGGTACGTCTGGAAAGCCGTGAAATAATGCGGAAGCCGCCGCATGGCCGTCGAAATCACGCCGCAATGCCGCAACTCGGCCAGCAGATAGTCGACTGCCATCGGTAATTTCGTGGTGGCCAGCAGTTCGTGGCGGATTTGTTCGAGCAGGTCTTGCAGCGGAAAATTCTCAGGCAGCCGTTCGCTCAACATGCGAAACAAGTAGGCTTGTTCGACGTATTCTTCACGTTCGAGCATAACGCAATCCGCACATCAACAGGAACTTACGTCCAGAAACACGTCGGCAAATCCCGAAATATCGCGGCGGAGTTCCGCGAAATGGCGACAGGACATAGCGGGAATCGGCCAAAGCCTTATAATAGCCGTTATTCCCTTAATGGACAGTCTACAAACTATGAATGCCGACAAGCTACCTGTATCCGACCAGTTTTCCAGTGTTTCCGCCGCCGTCGATGCGATTGCACGCGGCTCGGTGGTGATTGTCGTTGACGCGGAGGATCGCGAGAACGAAGGCGATTTCATCTGTGCCGCGGAAAAAGCGACGCCGGAGGCGGTCAACTTTATTCTTCGCGGACGCGGCCAATTCTGTGTGGCGGTGTTGCCCGACGTATGCGATCGGCTCGAATTGTCGCCGGTCGTCGCCGCCAACACCTCGCCGCTGAAAACGGGCTTCATGACGCCTCTCGATCACCAGTCGGTCAAGACCGGCATCACGGCCCGCGAGCGAGCGCGGACCGTGCGTGCGATCGTCGAGCCCGACACGCGGGCCGCCGATTTTGTCCGCCCTGGACACGTTCATCCGTTGATGGCAAAAGAAGGCGGCGTGTTGCGCCGCGCCGGACACACCGAAGCGGCCGTGGACTTGGCCCGCATGGCCGGACTCACTCCGGCCGGCGTGGTGTGTGAGATCCTGGACGAGGTGGGCGAGCGGGCTTCACGCGATACCTTGGTGGAACTGGCCCGCGCGAACCATCTGGAGATCATCTCGATCGAACAGTTGATCGGGCACCGCCGAGTGACGGAAAAGCTGGTGAGCCGATGTGCGGAAGCCAATCTGCCGACTCGGTTCGGCCATTTCCGCGTCGTCGTTTATGACGTCAAGTATGAATCGCACCAGCCGGTGGTGCTGATGATGGGCCAGCCAGAGCGTTTGGCGGCGCCGCTGGTGCGGATCCACTCCAGCTGTTTTACCGGCGATCTGCTGTGCTCGTTGCGCTGCGATTGTGGCGAGCAGTTCCACATGGCGCTGGATATGATCAGCCGCGAAGGGGCTGGCGTACTGGTTTATCTACCGCAAGAAGGACGCGGCATCGGCTTGGCCGAGAAGATCAAAGCGTACGCCCTCCAGGAACAGGGACTGGACACCGTCGAGGCGAACGTGGCGCTGGGGTTTCAAGCCGACATACGGGAGTATGGTGTCGGCCTGCAGATCCTCAAGGACCTGGGCCTGCAAAAAGTTCGACTGCTGACCAATAACCCCAAGAAGACGGATGCCTTTGTGTACGGCGGTTTTGATATCGAGGTCATCGATCAAGTCCCCATCCTGCCGCCGGCCAACGAGTACAACGCCTACTATCTGGCCACCAAACGAGACAAAATGGGACATCATATGCCGGAAAACCTGTAAACGATTCCGCCGCGGCAGCGGGTTCACACAGGGACGGTCCGACGGCGTTCTTGTCTCTCGCGTTTCGGTCTCTCGGCATTGCCTGTGGACCGTGCAGGCATTATTTGTACAAGTGCCCAAAAATATCCGCCAACCACATCTACCTAAAATCCCAATCTGAATAACGTTGCCCTCCCTGTGGTCGGTCTACCGAAGCAGCTCCTGGAGCATCTGCACCGCCTGGTCCACGAGGCGTTCGCCGGTACCGGGTTCAGCGTAGCTGTGGAAACCGGTCCAGACCTGGTAGCCGCCCAATTCGTGGGCTTCGCGGTCCGGCAGGTAACCGATCCAGTCGTTGGACAATTCGGCGATCAGGGTGTGCCGCAGCGGCGAGCGCCGTTTGAGGTCCACTCCCAGGCTTGTGAAGAACTCGGCCGGGACGCCGACGAGGGCCACGTCGCCGATGCGGATCGCCTGGATCCACGTGGTGCGCTCCTGGCCTTGCAGCGGCGCAAGTTCGCGGCGCATGTCGCGAAAAACCTGGATGACGCCCGCCGCGCCGCCGCCGATGCGTTTGGTGCAGTACTCCGTCACGGCGCGTTCCTCGGCGGCTTCGTCGAACGTGCGCACGCGGAACGTAAAGGGCCGCTTGACCGAGGCGAGTTCCGCCGCCGCTCGGGGTTCGGCGCGACGCAGCGCGTCGCGCACCGCGGCCTCGATCCGCCGGGACGCTTCGGCAGGATCGGGCTCGAAGCGGTGCGTCGAGCCGGAGGCGCCTTGCAGGAACGCAAACACGCCGCCCAAATCCGCCTCCATCCGCTGGGCCGCCATGCCGTAGAAGGCTGGCGAACGCACGCCGCCGGTCAAACCGCCGATCGTGTGCGTGGAATGGCCGAACAGCACGGCTAGTAATTGGCCCGCGGGGCTGCGAAAAGCGAGCACGGGCAAGTCGGAATCGAAGGGGCCGGTCGGCCGGACCACGTCGTTGTGCGGTCCTACCCAATAGATCGTCCCGTCCTCCAAGAGCATCCGACTGTTCTGCCCGACGGTCTCTTCTTTGCCGCGATGAAACTGAAACACACCGTCCGCAAGGTTCGCAGCGGCCTGCTGGACGGCTTGAACAATGGCCTGCTGGACGCGCCGACAAAACGTTTCGTCGCGATCGTAGGCGTGGACGCGAACCGTGCTGGGCGCATGATGCGTGTGCGTGGTATGCACCAGCACATGTCCCGCCGGAATTCCGCAGTCGCGCTCGATCTCGGCTGCAACCGGGTCCAGAAGATCTCGCGTCAGCATCAACACGTCGACGCTGACGACGGCGACCTTGGCCGCCGATGGTTTCTCGATCACCACGGCGGTCGCCCGTAGCGTTCCCTCTTGGCCCTTGGCGTACCAGGGCTGGATGCTGCCCGCGATCACCATGGAATCCTCGGCCTGCAAGGCAACCGCCGCAGCGCCCACACGCAACTCGGCAGCAGCGGCGGGTTGGATTGTTGCTCCGAGAGGCCACAGCAACACGGCTGCCGCAACGAACAGGCCGCGAATCGCTCGGTTCATGATATCACCTCATTGCTACAGAATTCGCCCTAGTCTTTGGCCACCTTGTAGCACAGGATCGAGTCGCCTTCGCGCAGGTACAGCTTGCCGCCGACGATGACGGGATGCGACCAGCTGGGCCGATCGCCGCTGCCGGGAATCTGGAACGAACCGGCCTGCTGGTAGCCTTCCGGCGTCGCTTTGACCAGGGCCAATGCGCCGCTCTGCCAGCGGATGTACAGATGGCCGTCCGCCGCGGTCATGCTGGCCGAACGCCGGCCGGGACCGCGTTCCTTCCAGACGACGTTGCCCGTCATCAGTTCCGCACAGAACGGGATCCCTTGGTCGTCCGAGTCACCGTACAGATAATCGCCGACCAGGACGACGTTGCCATGTTTGTTGGCCAATTCGGTGTTCAGCGGATACACGGTTTCGGCGGAAACGTCTCCGTCGTTGCCGGGAATCTGCCGCAGCAAGGCGCCGCCCCGTCGGTAACCTGCCGTGAAGAAAACCAAGTCGCCGCGGATGATCGGCGTAGGAATGACGGCGGTCGTGCGGTCGATCTCATAGGTCCAAAGGAGCCGTCCGTCCTCGGCCCGCACTCCCAAGGCTCCGCTGGCCGTCGTGTTGACGTACACCCGGGTGCCACCCACCTCGCTGATGACCACCGAGGCGTGGCCGGCGCCGCGGTCGTTCGGCCGGGATGCTTTCCAGATCAGCTCGCCGGTTTTTTTGTCCAAGGCCACCATCGTGGCGGATTCACCGCCCGGCGTACAGATCAGCCGATCGCCATCGACCAGCACCGACTCGCTATAGCCCCAGCCGTCCCCTTTCTTGCCGCCAAAGTCCTTTTCCAGGTGCTTGCGCCAACGCTCGTTGCCGGTGGCCGTTTCCAGGCAGACCAGTTCGCCGTGCGGCGTGAGGATGGTCAATAACTCGCCGTCCACCGTGGGCGTCGAGCGTGAACTCTGCCAATCCGCCTGGCCGCTGGTCCAAGGCCGTCCAAGCTTGGCCTTCCACACAAACGCGCCGTCGGCCACGTGAAAGCACACCACGTACTCGTCCGCGTCGTCGGCGATCGACAGCCCGTCGCCCATCGTGTACAGCTTGTCACCGACAATCGCCACGCTGGCATAGCCGCGACCAGCTCCGCGAGCTTCCCAAATCAGTGGCGGGCCGTTTTCGGGCCACTCGGTCAACAGCCCCGTGTCCGAAGACACCCCGCTTCGCTCGGGGCCGCGGAATTGCGGCCAGGCGCCGGACAAGGTGGCAAATTGGCCGAACGCGGCCGGCGACAGGCTGACGAGAAAGAGCCACAGGCTGCTGATCACGGCTCGACGGAACATGCTTTTACTCCTCGATGGACGAAACGAGTCTTCAAATACGCAAAAACGCGGCTTGATGCGTCTGGGGGGAGATTATGGCGACTACATTACGGCTCGCCAAGCATAGGACAGACGCCGGGGAACGGAATTCAGCAGATGTGGCGCTACCCCCCAGCGGAAACGCGAAAGCGTGAACTCCAGCGCGCCCCAACGCACGGACGTATGCCAGGCCGCCGCTCAGCGGCGCAGCACGCGTAAGGCTTTCTGCAGCGAGTCGCCAAGTTTATCGATTTCTTCCGGCGTGTTGTACAGGTAGAAGCTGGCCCGCGTGCTGGCAGAGAGCCCCAGGCGGGCGTGCAGGGGCATGGCACAGTGATGCCCGGCTCGCACGGCCACGCCCTGTTCGTCCATCGCCATCGCCAGATCATTGGATTGCACGCCGCCGACTGCAAAGCTGACGATGCCGGCTCGGAGATTCCAAGCCGGCCCCAGGATCCGCACCCCGTCCAAGCGGCCTAGCAGTTCGCAAGCCCGCTGGGTCAGCATCCGCTCGTGTTGATGAATCTGCGCGAGCCCGATTCGCTCCAAGTACTCGATGGCGGCGGCCAGTCCCAGCGCCGGGACGATGGGCGGCGTGCCGGCCTCGAACCGCGACGGCAAATCGGCCGGTTCGAACCCCTCCAGCGTCACGCGGTGGATCATGCTGCCGCCACCCAGAAACGGCGGCATGGCTTCCAGGATTTTTTCTCGGCCGTACAGCACGCCGACGCCCGACGGTCCGAGCATCTTGTGGGCGCTGAAGGCCACGAAATCCGCGTCCCAAGCTTGCACGTCGGTCGCCTCGTGCGGAGCGCTCTGCGCGGCGTCCACCAACACCACGGCCCCGGCCTCGTGGGCTCGCCGGATGATCGCCGACACCGGATTGATCGTCCCCAGCACGTTGGAGACGGCCACTACGGAAACCAGTTTCGTACGTTCGGTCAGGTAATCATCGAGCGCATCGAGGATCAATTGGCCGTCGTCGGTGATCGGCAGAAACCGAAGGCGGCAGCCCGTGCGCTGGGCTAACTGCTGCCAGGGCACGATGTTCGAGTGATGTTCCATCTCGGTCAACAGCACCTCGTCGCCGGACCGCAGATAGGCGTCGCCCCAGCTGCGAGCGACCAGATTGATCGAGGCCGTTGTGCCCGCCGTAAAGATCACTTCGTGCGAGCGGCGGGCGTTGATGAAACGCTGTACGCTCTCGCGCGCCCGTTCGTACAAATCCGTGCTCAATTCGCTCAAGAAATGAATGCCGCGATGGACGTTGGCATATTGCCGCTCGTAGACCGTCGAGATGCCCTCGATAACTTGCCGCGGCCGCTGAGTGGTGGCCGCGTTGTCCAGGTAGATCAGCGGGATGCCGTTGTGAATCTCGGAGGCCAGAATGGGGAAATCGCCGCGAATGGTTTCCACGTCGAACGGCAATTTCTCAAGCTGCATCGTCGCCATGCGTTTGTCTCGTTTGTTTTCGAACCGGTCCGGGAGCTTCGTTGCCCAAGACAGTGTAGATGGCCGCTTCGCTGGCGGCAAGGACGGGCTTGATTCCCTCCGGGCTTCATTCCCTCTGTCGGGCGGCATTCTCTCTGAGGTCGGACGGAGAAGTCCTCGCTACGCCGGTTGCGGCTCAAGGCGGTGTCGTTTAACCTGGGGCCAACGGCGACAGCGTATCGGCTGGGGCGCCGTCGCCGTTGGCTTCAGGCTGAACGAGGACGTCCAACACCACCCCCCGGACGCGGCGTCCTGTGTGCCGCCAAGCGGCGCCGATTTCCGACAGCAACCTTGGGAAGGGGCAATATGCAGCAACTGCGGGGCAACAATCCGCCCTTCACGGGCTTGATCGAATTCACTCCCGGTTTCCGTCCTCGACCGGAGATCAGTCATGTGCTGTTCGACTTTGACGGCACCCTATCGCTGATCCGGCAAGGCTGGCCGGAAGTCATGGTGCCGATGTTCGTCGAATTGTTGCCGCCGTTGGCCGGGGAGAGCACGGCGGACGTGGCCCGCCTGGCGCTGGACGATATCATGCGGCTCAACGGCAAGCAGACGATCTATCAGATGCTGCAGTTGGCCGAGCGGATCAGGCAGCGCGGAGGCGAGCCGCGGGAGCCGTTGTGGTACAAGCACGAGTACCTACGGCGGCTCGACGTGCTGATCCGCGATCGGGTGGAGGGCTTGCGAACGGGTCGTTTGCAGCCCGACGACCTGCTGGTCCACGGGGCACGGCCGTTGCTCGAGCGGCTCGCCGCGCGGGGCTTGACGCTGTACTTGGCCAGCGGCACGGACGAGCCGTTCGTCAAGCAGGAGGCCGAATTGCTGGACGTCGCTTGCTATTTCTCCGGCCGCATCTATGGGGCGTTGGACGACTATCAGAACTTTTCGAAAAAGATCGTGATCGACCGCATCCTGCGCGAAAACGCCATTCCCGGCCAACGGCTGCTGGCGTTCGGCGACGGCTACGTCGAAATCGAGAACACCAAAGCGGCGGGCGGACTGGCCATCGCGGTGGCCAGCGACGAAGCCCATAACGGTTCGGGGTGCATGGATCCCTGGAAACAACAGCGGTTGCTGGGCGTCGGTGCGGACGTCGTGATTCCCGATTATCGGGACGCGGAGCCGCTGTTGGAGCGGATTTTTGGCCCGCCGGCCGGGGGTGCGACATGACCTGGTCTCGGCCCCCGTTGGACCTGAGCCGGCTGCGCGTCGATCCGCTGGCCCAACGGCGCAGCCTGAGCGTTGCCGACGAGATTCTGGCCGATCCGGCCGCGCCGCCGGCACCGCTGGCGGACGCTGCCGGTGCGGCCCTCGACGAAGCCGCCGAGCGGATTCGGGCGGCGCGCCACCGGGGCGCCGCTGTGATGCTGATCTATGGCGCTCACCTGTTGCGCAACGGCGCGGCGTTGATCGTGGATGCGCTGCTGGCCGAGGGCTGGCTGACGCATCTGGCGACCAATGGCGCGGGAACCATCCACGATTGGGAATACGCTTGGCTGGGGCGGAGCACGGAGAGCGTTCGGGACGGCGTGGCGACAGGGCGGTTTGGCGCTTGGGACGAAACGGGCCGCAATTTGCACATCGCCCTGCTGGTGGCCGGCGTCAGCGGCGAGGGATACGGTCGAGGCGTGGGACGGCTGATCGCCGAAGACGGTTTGCTGCTGCCCGACCCGCAGAGCCTGGTCGAAGCGATCCGCCGCGATCCGCATCATCCGCTGACCGCGGCCCGCGCCGAACTGCTGGCGGCGATCTCGCAACATGGGCTCGCGGCGGGCCGCTATGCGCTGCCGCACGCGTGGAAGCGAGCGTCGATCCTGGCGTCGGCGTTTCAGCGGGACGTGCCCCTGACCGTCCATCCGGGGATCGGCTACGACATTATCACCAATCATCCCATGTTCAACGGTGCGGCGATTGGCCGGGCCGCCCAACGCGATTTTTCCCAATTCTGTGCGGCGGTGGATGAACTGGACGGCGGTGTCGTGCTCTCGGTCGGCTCGGCGATCATGGGACCGCAGGTGTTTGAAAAGAGTCTCAGCTGCGTCAATAATCTTCGGCTGCAAGCCGGCCGGACGATCGTCCAAGGACACTCGATTTACGTCGTTGACATCCAGGACGGAGGCGGTTGGGATTGGACGGTCGGCGAGCCTCCCAAGACCAATCCCGCCTACTACTTGCGGTTTTGCAAGAGCTATTCGCGGATGGGCGGCGCGATGCGTTACGTCCAAGCGGACAATCTGGCGTTTATTCACCATCTGTTTCGGCGTTTGACACGGCGTTCTTGACCGGCTGAAGCCGGTACGACGAGCGGGTATTGGTTCATCCTTTGATTCGATGTTTCACACGGCGGGCACGGTCATGAATCTGCAACGGCTGCGCGAGATCACGAATTGCTACAGCGGGCTTTCCATCGCTCTGCTGGGCGATTTCTGCTTGGACCGTTACCTGGAGATCGATCCGGCACGGCAGGAGACGTCGCTGGAGACCGGGCTGAGCGTTTACAACGTGGTTCGCGTGCGAGCCCAAACCGGGGCGGCAGGCACGGTGCTGAACAATTTGGTCGCCTTGGGCGTCGGCAAGATCATTCCGCTGGGATTTGCCGGCGACGACGGCGAGGGCTTCGAGTTATGCCGCGCCCTGCGCGCGTTGCCCGGCGTGTGTTGCGACACATTCGTGCAGACGCCACTGCGATGCACGTTTACCTACTGCAAGCCGCTGCTGGTCGAGCCGGAGCGGCCGCCGCGCGAATTGAACCGCCTGGACAGCAAGAACTGGACGGCCACACCGGCCGAAGTCGAAGACCAATTGATCGCGGCGGTCGAGCGTCATGCAGGGCAGATCGACGCGCTGGCGATCATGGACCAGGTCGACGTGGCCGGCACGGGTGTGCTGACCCGCCGTGTATTGCAAGCGGTAGGCGAGATCGCCCGGCGGCGTCCCGCGTTGCGGATCTTGGCCGACAGCCGCCGCAGCCTGCGGGGCTATCCGCCGGTGTCGCTGAAGATGAACCGGGTGGAATTGGGAATGCTGCTCGACGGCCCGCCGCCCGCGGGGCGAGCCGAGGCGCAACAAGCCGCGGCACAGTTGGCGCGTCGCGGCGGTCGCGACGTCTTCGTCACGCTGGCCGAAGACGGCTTGCTGGCCGCCAGCCCCGACGGGCTGGTGACGCATCGAGCCGCCTTGCCGATTCGCGGACCGATCGACATCGTGGGCGCAGGAGATGCGGTGACTGCCAACCTGGCGGCCGCCCTGGCGGCCGGCGCGACGCCGCACGAGGCATTGGAGTTGGCCAATGCCGCCGCCTCGATCGCAATCCACCAACTGGGCACCACGGGCACAGCCTCCGTCGAGCAGATCGCTCAAAGACTCGACGACGCGATGCCGCCGGGGGCCTGAGCCTTGTCCACAGCCCCCCTCATCACCAGCGGAAGGCATTGCAACCACCGTCGTTTACCAACCGGTGACAGACAGGCGAGGCGTGCAGATCCTTCGGCCTCCCGAATGGTTCGGTTCCCAGCGGCGCGGGAACGCCCCTCGGCGATTTCCCGCCGGCTTATGATGCCCCGTTGTCCGATTTCGACCGGGTGCTCGGGGACGGCTTGGAGGACGTCCTCGAAGACATCGCCGAGCAGGCATCGCCGAGCAGGCATCGCGAGGGTGGCAGCTTTCGAGTCCCAGTCCATCGGATTCGCGCGTCGCGCGGCGCATCTTATCGGTCCGGCGAGCCGAGCCGGACTTTGGTACCGCTCGGCTCGCGGCACCTACTTGGTTGCGGCCGCCGTGCCACGTCAAGCGTCGAAGTAACAAGAGGACGTTGCCCAACCCAGGCAAGGGAATGATGGGCAAGGGAATCAGTTGCTCGATGAATCGGTCGTGCTGGCGTGCGGCGTGTACGTCGATTTGAAGCCGATCCGAACCGGGGATCTTCGCCTCGCCCTCGTGGGGTCGAAGACGAGGGCGAAGACGAAGGTCAGTGGCGCCGTCCAGTTATCGACCGCTGAGTCCACGGGAGGATCCTGATGGCTCCGTCCCCCTTTGCCTGACATAGGATATAGGCGATAATTCAGCGATGTGGGAGATCGAGTTTACGAACGAGTTTGGTGCCTGGTGGGACTTGTTGAGCGAGGACGAGCGGCCTGATCTGATGGCGAAAAACTCCAAGGAACTCGAAGCGGGGATGCGGCCGGAGTCGCTCGCTCGGGCCAAGACTCGGGCCAAGGAGATGATGGCCGAGATGCTGCTTTCAGAGATCCGCCGGACGGTAGGGTTGACGCAGGAGCAATTGGCTGTGTCTTTGGGTATTAAGCAGCCGAGCCTGTCGCGGCTGGAAGCTCAGGATGACATGCAAATCAGCACACTACGACGACTCGTGGCCGCTCTGGGCGGCGAGTTGGAGATCATCGCTCGTCTGCCCGGCGGTGCGATCCGCATCACGCAGTTCCAGGATGCAGCGTGAAACGGATCCTCGGCGAACGGCGGCTTGCGCCGATGCGGCTCGGCGGCCCGCCGCCCGCGGGGCGGGCCGAGGCGCAACAAGCCGCGGCACAGTTGGCGCGTCGCGGCGGTCGCGACGTCTTCGTCACGCAGCCCGAAGACGGCTTGCTGGCCGCCAGCCCCGACGGGCTGGTGACATCAACCCGCGGTGAGTCCCCGTTAATGTGAATACCCGTTCTTCGCCAGCGTCCGAGTTAACGCTTGACCGGAGCGGTCGAGGAGCCGACCGGGCGATCGAAACTGGCTGGCGTCGCTGTCTTGGAATTCAGCAGTTGCCCCGCCTGAGATGTGCCGGCCAGAAAGTTGTCGATCTGCGATGAATCCTTCAGGCGATCGAACTCCTTGGCCATGGCCAGCCGCAGTTTCTTCTCTTGAATGTCTCGGTAAAGCTCGTCCTTGACGGCATCAAACTCCTTGACGATGGGCTGGGTGCGACCCAGGCAGCGAAGGATGATGTACTTGTCGCCCATCGCGATGATCCCGGACAACTCGCCCTGCTTCAGGCGGAAGGCTTCTTTTTCCATCACCGGCTGGCCGCTGTGCCGCCGCAGCGGCGGAACCTGTCCGAAGTTGGACCGCGAACTGGGCTCGATCGAGTACTGGTTCGCCAATTCCCCGAAGAACTGGTCCGTCGGGTTGTTGCGGGCCATGTCCCAGACCGTTTGCGCCTGACGCTGGTTGCTCAGCACGATGGCCAGGACTTCGACCCGTTCACCGAAATTGGACTCGAAGCCTTTCTGCAAATCGTCGGCCGTCACTTCCAGGTCTTCCCCCACCAGTTTCTTCAGGGCCACCGACGGCCATACGGCATCTCGCACGTACAGTTCCACGGTCGTGGCATCGTTTTCGGTGACGCTCTTCAGCCACGCTTCGACGTCGGGCGAGCCGTCTTTCTTCAGGAAATTATAGGCTTCGGCCGCTCGCGTCACTTCGCGGTCGATGTCCTGCTCGTTGACGATCTTGGCGGTGCGGCGCAATTCCTGGATTAGCAGCAAACGATTGATTTCGCCCTCCAGCACATCCTTGCCATGACGCGCCAGGCACTCTTCGCCCAGCTGTTGCATCGTAATCGGCCGGCCGTCAATCAAGGCCGCCGTATTCGGGTGTTGCCGTTGCAGGTTGGGGTCCTTCAGGACGTTGACAATCTGCGTTTTCGACTGCAATTGCTGGAACAACTCGGCCGCCTCGACGCGCGTCTTCTGCTCCGCCAACCGTTCCTTGAGCTGCGCCTCGATCTGCGGCAGGTGCTCGCTGGAAATATAGGTCTGCGGAATTTGCTTTTCGCAGCGCAGGATCAGGTACTGGTTGCCGATGGTAATCACGGGCGAAACCTGGCCTTCCTTCAGCGCAAAGGCAACTTGTTCCAGGTTCGGATCGCCGACGTGCTTGCGGATCGGCGGGATGACGCCATAGGCGCTGGCGGTGGCTCGATCTTCCGAGTGGTCTTTGGCCAGCTGGGCAAACGTCTCCGGATTGGATTGAGCCGCCTGCAGCACCCAATCGGCCTTCTGCCGGCTGCTGACCACGATCAGCCGGGCTTTGACCTTTGGCCCGTACTCCGCTTCGAACGTGCGGCGAAAATCGTCTTGCGAGATGGCCGTCCGTTGGGATGCCAGGCGACGCAGGGCCAGCGTGGGCCAGATGATATCGTGGCGGTATTGCTGGGCGTTGACATTGCGTTCGCTTGCCAACAGCGACAGCCAGCGATCGACCGATAGCCCGAACTTGGTGGCCACCTGCTGGATCTCTTCGTCGATGTCCTTCTGAGTGATCGTCACGCCGCTGGATTGGCAAGCCTGCAGCAGGATCTGCTTGCTCACCATGCTGTCCAAGACGTCGTGTGAATAGCGGCGGATGCATTCTTCCGCCAGTGTTTGCCGGGTGATCGGTTCCCCGTTGACGACCGCCATCGGGGGCGACTTGGCCGGTTCGGTCGGAGCGGTTTGCGATCCGGCCGTGGCGGCAGGTGCCGATTTGGCCTGCTGGGCCTGGACGGATCGTGTGCCGATCGGATCTGCGCCGAGCAAGACCAGCGCGAGGAACGAGACCAAAACCGAGACCGAAATGTCGAGGGACGCGAAACGTGCGAACCCCGTGCGCGGCGTGCGGCCGCTAGCATCCTTGCCAGCCATGATCGCCTTCTCCATCTGGACGGGAGGTAATTGTGGTCCACTTGCGCGGGAAGTCTCCCAACGCTGCTGGATGCAAGAGTATACGCGCGGTGATGGAAACGGGTCAAGAGAAGTTCTACGACCGAAATGGGTTTGGGGGCATTCGCACAATTGCGGCCCGATAAAACCAATTGCGAGAATGCTCCCAGTGTCGGGCGACTCTTGGCCTTGAAGACTCTTGTTGGGGACCGGCACGAACACAGCTTGTGGGCCGACGACAACGCTCTCCACCCCCGTCCGCGATCAACTGGCAACTGGCAACTGGCAACTGGCAACTGGTAACTGGTAACTGGCAACTGGTAACTGGCCACGTCAGCCGTTGCGGCGGCGTTTGGTGGTTCGCTTCGTGGCCTGCCGCTTCAAGGCGGTTTTCTTTTTCTCCCGAACGCTCTTCGTCCGCGAACGAGGGGCGGTCAGGCTCTTGCGGCCGGACGGGTGGTTCAGTCGCCGGACCAGGCGGAAATCGAGTTCGCGGCGGCTGATGTCGACGTGGGCAATCTCGACTTGGACCAGGTCGCCGAGCCGATAGCTGTGGCCATGACGATATCCGGTCAGCGAATGCGTCTGCCGGTCGTAGCGATAGAAATCGTCGGACATCGCGTCGATGCGGATCATCCCTTCGGCGGGCAACTCGATGCCCTGGGCAAACAGGCCGAACTCTTCGACACCGGTGATCACCGCTTCCATCGGCTCGCCGATCCGCGTGCTCAAGAATGTCAGCAACTTGACCTTGATCAGTTCCCGCTCGGCCGCTTCGGCCCGCTGCTCGCGTTCGGAGCAGTGCTGGCCCAGCGCGGCCAGATAGTCAAAATCGTCCGGCGGCCGCGTGCCCCGCGCCAAGGCGTCCAGCATGCGATGCACGACCAGGTCCGGATAGCGGCGGATGGGGGACGTAAAGTGACAGTAGTGTTTGCTGTGCAATGCATAATGGCCTTCTTCCTGCGGACCGTACACGGCCTTTTGCATGCTCCGCAACACGGCGTAGTGGACCGCTTGTTCGCGCGGTTCGCCCTTGACCAACTCGACCACCCGCTTGATTTCGAAGCGGCTTTGCAGACTCTCGCAGTCGATCCCCAACTCGCGGACGAATTCGGTCAGCGCATGCAGCTTGCGCGGGTCCGGCGGCTGGTGGACGCGGCGGAGGAAGTTCAGATCCTTGGCATTCAAATGCTCGGCCACCGCCTCGTTGGCCGCCAGCATGAATTCTTCGATGACCTGGTGGCTGACCGTATGCGGGGCGACGTGCGCGCCGGATACGCGGCCGTTCTTGTCCAGGTCGATCTTGATTTCCGGCAGCGTCAATTCGATCGAGCCGCCTTCCAGCCGCCGACGGCGGAGGATCATGGCCAGCTCGTGCATCCGGCCCAGCAAGGCGAACACGCCGCTGGTGAGTTTCGATTTCCAGCGATGCGGATCGGCCAGGAATTCGTCGACCTCCTCGTAGGAAAACCGCCGCTTGCTGCGGATCGCCGAGTTGTGGAAATCGGCCGCCACGCGAGCGCCGTCGGCCGTGAATTCGATAAACGCCGTCTTGGCGTACCGCACTTTGTCGGGCTGCAAGCTGGCCAGGCCGTTGCAGATCAGCTCGGGCAGCATGGGCAGCACGCGGTCGGGCAGATAGACGCTGGTGCCGCGGTCGCGGGCATCCAGGTCCAAGGGCGATCCGGTGGGCACGAAATGGGCCACGTCGGCGATATGGACGCCCAGACGCCAATGGCCGTTTTCCAACCGTTCCAGCGAGATCGCGTCGTCGAAATCGCGGGCGTCCTTGGGGTCGATCGTAATGATCGTTTCGCCGGTCAAGTCCAGGCGATCGCCGATCGACTCGTCAAACTGCTCGGCCTGGACGCGAGCCGTGTCCATCACGTGCAGCGGGAAACGGTCCGGCAAGTTGAATTCGCGAATGATGGACAGCGTATCGACGCCCGGCGCGCCCCGCGCGCCCAGCACCTCGACGATCACGCCTTCGCCCGGATGCAGGTGCGTCGGAAAGCGGATCATCTCGATCACAACCTTGTCGCCTTCCATGGCGTTCTTGGCGCCCGGGTCGCCGACCGGTACCGGCTCGGTGACGATGTTGCCGTCGATCTGGACGAAGGCCTGGCCGTTACGTTCCAGGTACGTGCCGACGAACTGGTTCGTCTCCCGCTCGACGATCTCCACGATCGCGCCGTTCTGTTTCGTCTCGTCGCGACGTGGCGGCTTGAGACGAACCTTGACGATGTCGCCGGTGGACGCATCGGCGGTTCTGCGGAGCGGGATGAAGATATCGAGTTCACGTCCGGCGGACGGCGGCGTGCCGATGGGCCGCACGAAACCGTAGCCTTTGGCCGCTCGGCGGAATTCGCCGGTGATCAGCGGCTTGTCGGTTCTCGTTGTCCTCTCACCGGCCTCGGGACGCTTGACCAAATGGTTTTCGCCGTACCAGATCTTCCCTTCGCGGGCCAGCCGTTTGACCGCCTTGCGCAATTCCCGAGCCCGCTCCTTGGGCAGGCCCAGTTGTTTGGCGATCACCTTCGGCTTGACCGGTTGGTAATCCGGCGAGTGGACGAGGCGGAGAATCAGTTCCTGCAAATCGGTGGTTTCAGTTTCGCTCATGCCCGTGATTATAGCTGAAACGGGGGAAAAGTCGATGCACCGTGCGGAATCCCCATGCGGCCCCCAGGCACGGACGACATGGCGAATGCCCCGTTTTCACGGAGCGGCCGGCCTTGCGGGGACGGGCTCTGCCGTGGCGGACGATGCGGCAGCGCCGGAATCCGGCGAGTCCATCAGCGTGACCTGGGTGGCGAGCACCAGGTCATGCACGGCAGACGCCGGCAGAGAGACGTTGACGACCGCCAGATTGCCTTCGACGCCGATGCGGCTGTGCGTGTCCACGAACCGCAGCATCTGGGGATAACGCGACGCGACCTCGCGCCCCTGCGGAGGCAGATGTAAACCGGCGACATGCCGCTGGACCAAATCCGGCAGCTGTTGCAGCCGCTGACGGACCTCCGCCACAGGACTGCTTCCCGGCGTGGCTCCCAACCGCGGGACGAACATCAGTTCGACGTAATTGGCCTCGGCGACGTGCAGACTGAACGAGGCGGCCTGCATGCCGTCGCCCAGGAACCAGTCCAGCGGCTCGCGGACTTGCCGCGGCTCGCAGAACGACCACGGCCGGCCGTCGCGGAAGAAATTCGAAACCAATTCGTTCGGGGCGAACAGGACCGTCAGGTGCCGTTGGTCGTCGGACGCCTTGAGCAGTCTTTCCATCGCTACGCTGATGGCCGGCGGAGCGCCTTGCACGGCGAGGATCTCGCGGATTTGCTCCGGTTTGCCGACCACGAACACGCCGTCCGGGGCATCGACCGGCACAAGGTACGACCAGCCGCCGGGGGCGCGATACTCCTGCGAATCGGGCGAAGTCGGAACGGGATTTCCCCATTTCTGCAACAGCGTTTCCTTGGCCACCGGCACTCGGGGACGCACGACCAGCGTCGGGCGCGGCAGAGGGTCGCCATCGTCGTGAAAGCTGACGATCAGCTGTTCGATCTCGCCCAGCGGCAATCCAGAGGCCGCTTCCCAAGCCGCTTGCGTTGTCGCGAACGCGGGGCCGAGCGTTTGCAGAATCCGCAGCCCTTCAGAACCGGCCAAGAATGACGCCGGCCGGACGATCAGGAAGACCTGAGCGCCGGGCGGCAAGTAGTGGAGCGACACCGGCGGGCCGTCGGTGGGAGACGGCCAAGGCCGTGGGCCGTTGTCGGCGACGTTGTCGGCGACGCTTTCCAACCGTTCGTCCGCGGCGGTAGCGGCGGGCGAAGTGGTTTGGTCCGGCTCGTCCAAGCCATCGGTCGCTCGGTCATCCATCCCGGCCGCGACGCGTGCGGACGGTTCGCCGCCACGTGGCCTGACCGGACCCTGGCGGGGACTGCTGTTCAACCAGATCAGCACCACCAGCAGCAACAGCACCACGCCGCTTGCGACGCCGATTCGGAAGAACAGCTGCCGCTGGGCCGGCTTGTGACGGTGGCGGCTTTTTAAGATCGAACTGTCACCCCCCGTCGCCGTGGGCGTTCCCGGACCGGCGGCAGCCGCCGAGCCGATGACTGCGGCAGCCGCCGCGACGACCGGCCGCACGCTCGCCGAACCCGCGGCACTGCCAGGCGACCGGACGGGCAGCGCCATACCAGGGCCTGCACCGGGGCCAGCGTTCGAGGCAGCGTTCGAGGCAGCGCCGCTTGACGGCTGCTGGAGCGCCCGCTCGTAGGCTGCGAGCGTCACGGGCGGCTTGGGCGAGGCGATGTTCAAGCGGTTGGCGTCGACAAACGGGCTGACTTGCACGATCACCTGATTCAGGTGCTGGTAGCGGACCGCGGGGTTTTTGGCCATCAGATAGGCGACGACCTGGGTCAGCGACGGTGGCACGCCCAATGCGTCCAGCGGTTGAATCGGCTGGGTCGCGTGCTGATGCATCTTCGTGCGGAGATCCGCGCCCGGAAACGGCGGCTGGCCCGACAGCAATTCGTACAGCGTACAGCCCAGCGCGTAGATGTCCGTCAAGGCATCCGGCGACGTGCCGTCCTGCAGGAATTCCGGCGCCAAGTAATCGGCTCGCGGCGCCAACAGTTCAGCGGCGTCCGGCGGCGACAGGAACACGGGGATGAATCCGCTGACCGGTTCCCGAAGCAGCTTGACATTCCCGCCTTGTTCCAGCCACAGTCGTGCGGGGCGAATGTCGCCGTGGATGACGCCGCGCTGATGGAGCGGCATCAGGGCCAACGCGGCACAGCGAATGATGCGACAGGCCTCGGCTGGTGCCAGACGCTGGCCGCCCAGCAGCAGCTGGTCGACGCCCTGCCCCCGCAAATCCTCGACGACCAAGAACCGGTACGAGGTCAAATCGACGGCCTCGAAACATCGCTGCAAATGCGGGTGCTGGACGCTGCGGTGAACTTGTAACTGCGGCGCCAGCGCCGCCCATTGCCGGGGATCTTGCGTCGCCGGTCCGGTCAGAAACTGAAGTACGACCGGATGTTGCGTCGGCACGTGGACGGCCCGGAACATGCCGGCCAGAGAACCGCTTTCCAGGCGGTCGTACAGCTTGTAGTCCCCGTACACAAAAGGTCCCGAGCGGCCGGCCATCAAGACCATCGTCTGATACCGCGTCAGCACGCCGCGCGAGATCAGCCACTCGGCGAGCGTGCGGGCGTGGCCCGGCGTTGCCGCGCCTTTGACTTGCCCAAAACTGGCTCTCAACTGCTGGTACTGCTCGGCGGTTACCAGTCGGCTGTCCGCTAGCAATTGCCAGAACTCTGGAATCGTTGCAGGCATATTGCGTCAAAACCTCTGCGGGACGACGATCCCGCGGCACGCATGGAATTACGTCACTCGCCAGACCGCGGCCGCAGCCCTCCGTTTTTTAAAAATTTTTTGAATCGCTTCTGTGACAGTGTACCGCGTCCTGACGCGGTTCGGCAGAGCGTTCATATCGCGATTCGGAAAAAAGTCAACCCACTTGACTTGGCGGCGCAGAACTTCATATTCGTAACTTGGCGGTTCGCCGATTCCGCACGTGCTTGCGGGCAACCGTGGGGAACTGCTTCATTTCTTTTTCTTCTGGTCAAGAAAGGAAATCCGATCATGAGGCGTCGTGCAAAAATCACAATCGTCGGCGCTGGGTTCGTCGGCGCCACCACCGCGCATTGGTGTGCCGTGTACGAGCTCGGCGATATCGTGTTGGTGGATATTCCGGCGACGGAGACGATGCCGAAAGGCAAGGCGTTGGACTTGCTGCAGTCCGGGCCGATTGTCGGTTTCGATGCGAACGTGATCGGCACAACCGACTACGAAGCGACTCGCGGCAGCGACGTGGTGGTGATTACCGCCGGAATTCCCCGCAAGCCCGGGATGAGCCGCGACGACCTGCTGGTGACCAATGCCCGAGTGGTCGGTGCGGTGGCCGAGCAGGTTCGGACGACCAGTCCGGACGCGATCATCGTGGTGGTGACCAATCCGCTGGACGTGATGACGCAACGGGTATGGGAAGTCAGCGGCTTTCCGGCCCACCGCGTGGTCGGCCAAGCGGGCGTGCTGGACACGGCCCGCTATCGGACTTTTTTAGCCCTCGAGTTGGGCGTGAGCGTCGAAGACGTGACCGCGTTGTTGTTGGGCGGGCATGGCGATACGATGGTCCCGTTGCCCAGTTACACGTCCGTGGGCGGAATTCCGGTCACCAAGTTGATCGCTCCGGAGCGGTTGGCGGAGATCGTCCAGCGAACGCGAGACGGCGGCGCCGAGATCGTGAATTTGCTTAAGACCGGCAGCGCCTACTACGCTCCGTCCGCTGCCGTGGCACAGATGGTCGAAGCGATTGTCAAGGACAAGAAGCGGTTGCTGCCCTGTTCGGCGTTCTGCGACCGCGAGTACGGCGTCGGCGGCTACTACGTCGGCGTCCCCGTGGTGCTCGGCGCCGGTGGCGTAGAACGCGTCATCGAACTGGACCTGGCCGGACAAGAACTGGCCGATTTCCAGAACAGCGTCGACGCTGTCAAGGGCTTGGTCGGCACGATGCACCAGTTGACCGGCAGCACGGCGTCCAGCTAGCAGGCGGTGCGCATTTTCTTGTTTGTACCGGATCCCCCGGCCGTTCTTTCGGACGACCGCCGCGGTCCCTTTGATCGCGTCGTGAACTAGTTGACATTGACAGCGTCGAGCGGCTGGTTTACAACGCGAACACCATCCCTTCATCCACGATATTCAACGACACTCAGCCTTCATTCGCTATCATGAATCGCATGCAGAGTTGGCCCTCTGGGGCCGTGTCGGCGTTTCCTTTCGTTTCCCGTATGGATCGCGCGAGGGCGGATTTGCCGCCGTCCCGCAGTCCCCAATGCACTTGGTTCGCGCCTTGTCACTACGAGCCGAATTACAGTTACCCGCTGGTGGTTTGGCTGCACGGACCCGGCGACGACGAACGGCAGTTGAGGCGGATCATGCCTCACCTCAGTTTGCGCAACTTCGTGGCCGTGTGTCCTCGCGGCTGTAGCCCGCCGTTGCCGGGCGAATCGGGGTTTCGCTGGAACCAGACGCTGACCGCGATCGAACTGGCCGAGCAGCAGATCTTTGACAGCATCGACGCCGCTTGTGCCCGCTATCGGATCGCGGAGGAACATATTTTTTTGGCCGGTTTTCAATGTGGCGGTACGATGGCGCTGCGCATCGCTCTGCAGCACCCCGAGCGGTTTGCCGGCGTCGCCTCGATCGGCGGTCCGTTTCCCGAAGGCGCCGCCCCGCTGACGCGGCTGCGCCAATTGCGCGGGTTACCGATGCTGATCGCCCAGGGCCGTGATTCGTTGGAGTACCCGTTGCAGCAGAGTTGCGAGGAGTTGCGGCTGTTCCATGCCGCCAGCCTGCGCGTCTCGATCCGCCAGTATCCGGTCGCCGACGACCTGACGACAGCGATGCTGTCAGACCTGAACGCCTGGCTGATGGAACAGGTCACGGGAATCTGCCTGGAACCGAGCGACGAGACCTATTGCTGTTCGGACGGCAAGAACTGAGAAACGGGATTGACACGGCGCGCCGCTTTCGGGTAAAAGCCCCCGGCTTTTCGCCACCGCGTCTCCGGGCGCGGCTTCGTGCATAGAGGTCCGGAAGATTTGGGCTGGGCCCCAGCGAGCACTGCGATCATCGTGTTGCCTGTGCTGGAAAGAAACTGCCCGCCCACGGCTTGCGGAGCCTCGTAGCGGGAGAAAACCATGAGCAGTTTAGTGCCGTTTCCGCCTCTGGCGGATCTGCCGGAGTTCGACATCAGCGACCTGTTGCAGGAAGTCGCCGACGTCTTGGAGCTGGTAAGTCTGCGGCGACGCGTGCCGATCGAGATCGACGCTCCGCCCTACATGATGGTCCACGGCGAACGCCGTCAGCTGCGGGGGTTGCTGATCCGGCTGATCGGCAACGCCCTGACCGCCAATCCTGCGGGCAGCCAGATCGTGGTCACCGCATTCAGCGATGAAGACGGTGTCGAGGTCGAGGTGGCGGACGACCGTTCGGAGAGCGCCGAGTTGCTGCTGAGCGAGGGGCTGGCTGCGATTGCCGAAAGCGGCGAGGCGCGGCCCATGCCTTGGGTCGAGGTGCAGCAAATCGTCGCCGCTTGCGGAGCCCGAATCTCGGTGTCCGGCTGCCCCGAGGGCGGCGTTGCGACGACCGTCCAATTCCCGCGGGTAAGGGGCAAAGACGCCGAGTCCAGGAAAGCCGCCTGAACGGCGCGTCGGAGTTCCCCGCATGGAATGGCTCAGCCATCTGGCTCAACACAGCGTCGAACGCTATCGAACACTGACGCTGCCGGCGCGGAGCGTCTGCTTGGCGCTGGCCGCGGTGGTGCTGGTCGGTTTGCTGCTGCTGGGAGTCGCGAGGATGAACGGGCCCTACCAGCCGCTGTTCGACGGCCGTTCCTTTTCGCTCCGCGAATTAGCCAAAATGACGGCCGCTTTTCAGGCGGCCGACTTGCGCGAGGCCCGGATGGCAGAGGGTCGGATCCTGGTCCCGCGAGCCAATCTGGATGCCTATCTGGTGGCCTTGGATGCGGCGGACGCTTTGCCGGCTGATTTCGACGATTCCCTGGATCAGATTGCGGCCGACAGCAACCCTTTCGCCTCGCGTCAACAGACGGAACTCGGATATCGAGTCGCCGAGCAGAAGAAGTTGGCGAGGATCGTGTCGGGGATGAACGGCATCGAAACGGCCTCGGTACAATACGCGGAAGTCAAGAAGCCGGGCTTCCCGCCGACATGGGACGTCCGGGCGGTGGTCGCCGTGCGAGCCAACGGCAATCGGGAACTGGCCTACGAGGAAATCGAAGCCATTCGCGACACCGTCACGGGTTTCGTCGCGGGCCTGGACCGGTCGCAGGTCACGGTCTCGGACCTCAATGCCTGCCGTGCCTATCCCGGCGGTGATGGTCCGGGGTCGGCGGCGGCGAATTACGCCGCTCGAACCGAGCAAGCCCGACTCGAGGAATCATTCCGCGCGAAGATCCAAGACCGCTTGACGGTCTATCCCGGCTCGATCGTCGGAGTACAGGTCCAATTGACCGATGCCCACGAGACGGATGCGGCCGATGCCGCAAACGCAACTCGCCGCCGATTCTCCCCGGCCCTGGTGTCGGCTTCGGTCGATTTGCCGCGAAGCTATTTCGACCAGCTTTGCCGCGAGCGCCATGCGGCCGGGGAACATGCTCCGGACCGATCGGCTTTGCAGGCGATCGAGCAGGAGGTGAAAGACACGGTCGAACAAGCCGTGCTGGCATTGCTGCCGCCGCCGGCCGCGGAGCTGCGCGGCCATCCGCAAGTTGTCGTGACGTCCTACGATGATCCGTCACCGCCAGCCGAAACGAGCATCGCCGGATTGAGTTCGTCCGTGGCCGCTTGGGCGGCGGCGCATTGGTCGTTGCTGATTGGTGGTTGTCTGTCGTTGGCCAGCGTGGTGCTGGTGATCCGCAACCGGCGGCCCGCGACGGCGGGGGAAACGGATTCCGGCGAAGCCATTTCGGCGGAACTCCCCGATCGGCCCACGACGATTTCCTTTCCGGCCTCCGTCACCCCGTCGCCGGGCGGCGAAAAGGAACTTCACCTCCAACTGCAACGAGCGATTCAGGAGAATCCACAGGCGGCGGCAGAGGCCCTGCAGCGTTGGTTGCGCAACGCGGCGTAACGCCACGGCACCCCTGGACAAAGGCTCAATCACACCGATGGTTATACAAGACGGAATTCGCAAGACGGCGATCCTGATCGACAGCGTGGACCAGCCGACGGCGGAGATCCTGTTCCGACAGATCTCGTTTGAATTGGCTGGGCAAGTGCGCACGGCGTTGCTCGAATTGGGCGATGTGGACCCGGCCGAGCGAGAGCAGATTCTGGCCGAATTCTTGGACGCCGGTTTTGGGCCCACGCCCGAAATCCTCGAGGCGGAATTTGGCCAAGCGGCAAACTTGCCGGCGACGCAAGAAACTGCCGAGGGCCCTGCGGTGAGCGGTTTTCCTGTGGACAATGATCCGCATGACGTCGAGCCCGAATTGCCGCAGATCGAGGCGCCGACGGCCGCCTTGGCTCGCGGCCTGGCTCAAGAACACGCTCAAACCATCTGCCTGGTCCTGGCCAACTTGCCATCACCGCAGGCGGCCGACCTGATGCAGCGTCTACCGCCGGCCCGTCAAGCCGAAGTGTTAAAGCGTCTGGCGCAGCTCGAGGCGACGGCGCCCGAGGTGCTGCATGACTTGAGCGAGGAGTTGCAGCCCTGGGGACTTTCCGCCGCGGAATTGATGCCGAATGCCTGGGGGCGATCGCCGCGATCCGAGTCCGGTTTGCTTGCACCTTGTCTGAACGACGCGCCGCCCCGGCAGGCGATGCCGCGGGTTGCCGCGGCCGAAACCAGCCCGCGCTCGACAGCCTGCCGGGCGGAAGCTGGCGAAACACCGCCGCTGGCTGAATTCGACGACCTCGTGCGACTCGACGATGCGGCCCTGGCCCGCGTGTTTGGAGCGGCAGCGCCGGAGATCGTCCTGCTGGCTTTGTCGGGTGCCAATCGCGACTTGATCGATCGCATCGTTTGCCGCCTGCCCGCCTCCGCGGGTCGGACGCTCCGCCGCCAGCTTGAAACCCTCGGACCGACCCGACTGCGCGACATCGAAGCGGCTCAGCAGCAACTGGCCGAATTGGCTGGCCAAATGTGCCGTGACGGACTCATTCACCTGCCTAGCCGGCGGCGTTTCACCATGGCCGCATGAGCGTTCCCGTCCGCCGCGTATTCGGTATTGACAGCGGAATCGGAATCCGGCCCGATGGAGGATCGAAGAATGGGGCGAACGATTCCACCGTCAAGGCTCGAGGCCCAGCAGCAGTCTTCAAGCTTGCGGAAGCACGACACGGCGACGTTCGCCTTGCCGGTCGGAGCTGGTATCCAACTTGTGTCCGCTTGTGCTTAATGCCTCGTCAACGACTGCGTCTAACTTAGGCAAATCAGTCTCTACGCAGCTTTCTAGCCGTCGAAGCAAAATTTCTCGGCTCGCTCCTAAAGCGTTTGACAACAGCAGCCTAGGACTTCACACAGCTCGGCCCAGCAGATCGCCGAGATCCGGTTGGCACGCTGGTTGCTACATCTGTTCTTCCCTCAGGCAGGCGGAAAGAATTCGCTGAAACAGGCGGCATCTCCGCGGAGGACATCACTTCGGCTCTTGCCTGGGCCAGAAGGATACCCCAATGGCTCGAGTGGCCGACCGCCTCGGCCGCTCGGGTCGGGGTTTTCATCGTTTTGATGTCCGCCTGTCTTTCTCGTCCGTTTCGCTCTCAACGGGACTTGTACCAGTCCGGTAGTCGCGTTAGATTCTGTCTAGGGTTGGCGAACGATGGCCGCACGAGCAACAACAGACACCGCATCTCGTCGCCGACGACCTAACGTGAATCCACGCAACCCGAGCGTTGCCCCCGCGGCACGCAGCAGAGCCCCCGGCGGAGATCCAAGACCGATGAAGCTGATCATTGCCATCATCCAACCCGGTAAGCTGGAAGCCGTGAAGGAAGCCTTGAACGAAGTCGAAGTGGTCCGCCTGACGGTGATGGACTGCCAGGGCTTCGGGCGTCAGAAAGGGCAGACGGAAACGTATCGCGGGCGGGAACTGGGGACGAGCTTGCTGCGCAAGGTCCAGTTGCAGATCGCCGTCAACGAAGCGTTCGTCGAACCGACGATCGACGCCATCATCAAAGGTGGCCGCAGCGGCGAAAAAGGCGAAATCGGCGACGGCAAGATCTTTGTGCTGCCGCTGGAAGACTGCATCCGCATCCGCACCGGCGAACGCGGCTCGGAGGCAATCTGAGCAAGGGATGAACGACGCGGGGTGGACGAATCCGGCCTCAAGCCCTTGGGCTCTGCCAGGAAATGGTCCAAGAATTGCATCTAGCCCAGCCACTCAGCGGCCGCGAGGATCGTGCCCGTGGTCGCGCCGTCCCAGAACGCCATCACGAATTGCGCGGGCGGCGCCCGTGATATGCGGCTGGGCGAATCCGACGCCATCGGTCGGGACGGTATCCGTCGCTTGCGCGGCGGCGAAACTCGCCTCCGCCGCGGGCGGACCGCAGGCGGCCTGGCGTGATTTCCGGGGGTCGCAGAATTTGCCTAAAGGCCCGGCCAACAAGGCCGGCAACATGATCAACTCGGCCACCATCCCCGCGAACAAAATGGTCAGCATCAAATAGCCAAAGCGTTGCGTGGGCGTGAACGTGCTGAGCGCGAACACGGACAGCCCCAAGCCGCTGATCGCTGCCGCTTGCATGGTCGGCAACGCGCAGCGGCGGTAGGCCGCCAGGATCGCGCCGTGGCGATTACCAAGCCGGCGATAATCGTCGCGGAACCACGTCAGAAAGTGGATAGTATCGTCGACCGAAACGCCCAACGCAATGCTCGCTGTCATCATCGAGCCGACATCCACGGTGATGCCCAGCAACCCCATGGTGCCGAAGATCGTCACGACGGGCAGAACGTTCGGCAGCATCACCACAATCCCGGCTGCCACATTCCGGGCTAGGAACATCATCAACGGCGTAATCGTGATGAACGCCCAGAACGTGCTCTCGATCAGACTGTCCAGCAGCGACCGTTGCGCTTTGTAAACCAACGGCACGATGCCTGTGTACACCACGTGGATTGGATCGCCGCGCTGGGCGGCCGTTTCCGCCTCCGGCACGGTTGGGTCGAATTCGTGCTGTCGGGCGTCGATGAAGATCCTCGCGTGCTGCTGGATGAACTCGACGTCGTAGGCAGGATGGTCACAGACCAGCACCACACAATCAAACTTCTTGCCCAACAGGTTGGCCCAGGCATCCGACGAGTAGAAACCGGGCTCTGCGGAAATCTTGTCCGGATTGTGCCAGCAGCCCGCCTTGGCGTAGACGCCGGCGCAGGTCATCAGATCCTTGAGCGTCTGAGAGAACAATTGGGTTTGGTCGACCTTGCCCGCCCCCTCGTACGTCTGGTCCAATTGGGCAGCCAGTTCCTCTGCGGTCAATTCGTCTGCCACGGGTGCCGAACCGCCATCCGAGCGGTCCGCCTTCGGCGGCCCCTCCCCAGGATCGCTCAGCCCTAGAAAGGCTACCCGCTTGTTGACGAGCCCTTTGCCGTCGCTGTGAGCGTCCACCTGGCTCAACACGCGGTCGCGAAACCGATACGCCGACAACACCGGCTCGACGACCCGCTTCAACTCGCCGACAAACGCCCCGTAGTCGATGTCCCGCAACGCCCCGACGCGGAGGCTGATCCGCCATAATTCGCTACCGATGTTCGGGTCGTTTCGGACCTCTTCCTGCCGTCCCTCGGCGGTGGCGGAGTTGGCGGAACCGCGATCGATCCGCAGATAGTCGGTCGTCAAGTACTCGCCGCGGTGCTCTTCCAGTTTGCGGTTCAGGACCGAACGGACCGGATCTCGAAATGTCGGAAATCCGGCCGGCGGCAACTCGGGCACAAACGTCGGTACCGACATCGCTTGGCCCACAATCTGTTGCCCCCGCTCGCCCAACTGCCGATCCACGGCGTCCTGGATCCTCGCGGCGATTTCCAAACGCTCCAGAAAGTTGAATTGCAGTCGCTGGCGTCGGAGGCTTTCCGCGTCCGCCTCCGCTGCGTCATCGTCCTCCGAGACCTCGCCGATGTGCGCGGCCGACCGGATCAACTCGGGACGGACGCGGACCACCAGTTCCATCGGGACAAGCTTGGCCAAGTGCGTTTCGAGCCACGTATAGTCACGGATGATTTTCGCGTTGCGATCGAAAAACTTGATCAAGTGAACGCTGGTCTGCATCCGGAACAGCCCCACCGAGCAGCCGGCGATCACCAGCACACAACCGAGTGTGACAAGGCCCCAGCGGCGGATGATAAAGCCGCCCAACCGCTCGAACAGCTGTTCGACGCGCTGTTCGAATCTCGTCGGCTCGAGGCGTTCTTTCGTCTTGCTGCGGTCCGCGGTACGCGGCGGCCACAGTTGCAGCGCGGCGGGCAGAAACGTAAAAAACAACACGCAAGTCGCCATGACCCCGATCGCCGAATAAATGCCAAAGTTGCGGATCGGGACCAGGGTGCTGGTGGATAAAGAAACCAGGCCCAGGGCGGTGGAAACCGAACACAGCAGGGCCGCCTTGGCTCCCAATTGAATCATGCGATCGGGGCCTCCGGCCAAGCCCGCTTCGTGCACCGTTTCTCGGTAATAGTTCACCAAGTGCAGCGCGCCGGAGATCGCCAGCACGTAGACGAGCGACGGCATGGACATCATGATCGCGTCCACCGTCCCGCCGGTCCACCAGACGATGGCCAAGCTGCTCAACGCGGCCAAGCCACCGATAAAGAACAGAATACAAGTGACGCGAACACTGCGGACCAGGAACAGCGACAACCCGATGCCCACCAGGGCCGACAACACGATCAAACGTGCCAGCGTGATCTGGCCCTCTTCGTCGATGGCGACGTTGTCCACCGGCGGTCCGCCCAACTTCAAGTCCTCGTCGGAAATGCCACACTCCACCGTGGCCAACTGCCGCAACCGTCCCAGCGGCCGTCCCATCAGCTGTCGGCCGATCACCCGCCGCAAATCCCGCTTGCCCACTTCGCTGAACGTCAAAACGAAGCAGGTCTGCTGACCGTCCGCTCCGAACAAGGCACCGGTCAAACGTTCCAATGCCAGCTTGTGGGCTTCCTCGGCGGCAAATCCGTCCTCCACGCCGCGCGGCCACAGCGGACCATCCTTGCGCGCCAATTGCTCCAAAGTGTCCGGGCCGGTGGTGATCGACTTGAACAACCGCGCGGCGAGCAGTTCGGGATTGTCGTGGAACTCGTTGGGCTGCTCCGCCGTCGGGGGATGCCCAAACGTGGCCACCATTTCGCCTTGGGCTTGGGTCTGACCCAGCACGCGCTGGCGGAACGTGCGATACAACCAATTCAGCATGTTACTGCGGCCCGTCCACCGGTACAGGTGGCCTTCGGGCGTGATGAAGTACCACAGATCGTGGTCGCCGAGCAGCCATTTTTCGCCCCGCTCGCCCCAGTTCTCGTGGGCGTCGCCGGTAGGGGTCAGACCGAGTTGATCGGCCAACTCGCCGGCCCGTTGACGGTCCAGCGATCGTCGCTCGTCCGCCGTCAGTTCCTCGAACGGCTTCGGCGCCAACGTCTCGGCCGGCGAACCGTCTTCGTGATACTCGGGCGGAGCAAGCTGATGCCGGATGCGGTCCACAAGTTTCTGATACCGCGGATCGTTTTCCGAACACCCGGGCCACGTCACGATGACGAACTGTTCGCCCATGAAATGCCGGCCAAACCACTCCAGTTCGGCCGTTTCCGCAAAATCGGACGGCAACCAATCCTTGACGCGATTCGTCATCCGCTGCATCGACATCCGCGCCCCGCGCAGCGCGAAGGGCCCAAAGAAGCACACCACGCAGACGATCAGCAGCGCGTAACGGGCGAAGAATGCACGTTTCATTAAAACCAGCCGATTCCGTATCAGGGAATTAGGAACACCTCAGAGGATCTCTCCGATCGGCCCTCGAATCGCAAGCAGCAATCTCCACGAAACGATGCTGGGGATCGATAGGCATCTCGAACCAACGGCCCGCCGACGTCAGATCTCGCCGGGAGGGAAGTCGAGTTTGACGGGGTGGGCGAGCGTGTCTCCCCAATACCAGCGCATCTTCTGCCAAAAGGAAAGCCCCGCCTTCCATTTGCGAATTGCGGTTCGGAGTCGCTGGATGCCGGGGGCCTGCTGGTCGGGGATCGCCCCCAACGCGCTTTCGCAACCGCTGACATTGTCGATCATGAGCAGTGCGGTCGCAAAGTTCGTGAGGAATACGGCGGGCACGTCGCTACGGAAACAGACTCCGGAAGTGACCACGAGTCCTTTGAGCATTTCGACCGCCCGGGGCGCATCGCCCAAACGCATCAGGCACACGGCCATGGCGTTGGTGACCCACGGTGACTTGACTTTCCAACGCTGAAGCATCTCGAGCGCTTTGCGGGGATGCTCGGCGTCGAGTGCGGCAGCGACCTTGGTCAACAGTTCGCTGACTTCCGGCGGCCGCGAACCCTGGCTTGCACGTTGTTCGGTTTGGGGCGCCAGCTCGCGGGTCGCACTGGGATTTGCTTGGCGTAACATATTTACTCTCTTTCTGTAGGGGTAGATTCGTTGAACACAATCTGACGAGTCGCGGCACCGTCGCGACCAGCCAGTACGTCCGGCGTTCCCACGTGACCGGTCAGGCGGGAATACCGAACGTACAAGACGCGGCGCTATTCTGCCGCCGCGGATCGCAGCGGCAAGAAATTCGTGAGGACACTTCGTGCTTCGATGGACGCGGTATCGCCACACGCCACACAAGGGCTCCGTGAGGGCACCGCGGGAAGACGGTTCAGTCGCTCAAATGACCCACGTGCAGTAGCGCTCTTGAAAAGAAAGAGGCGGCAAAGCCAGCCTCGGCGCACGGCAGGCAGACCGTCGGTTTGGCGGTCCACCGCACCGGGAAGCCTTGCCACCGCTGGCAAGAATCACCATTCCCCAACGCCTCGGCTCGACGCGCACCTGGGGCGGATGCTCTTCAGTCAAGCCTTCGGTCTGGGGCGTGGAGTGCCCGTTGCAGAGGCTCGGCAAGTCGGCCGTGCGAGTCATCCGCGGCGGGACCGAGGGTCGGCCGAGGCCGAGCGTTTGGTTCGCGGGCTCAGGAGGACGGTGGTCGATCAGCATCCCAGGAAAGGAAATCGGCCGACCGTCGGCAGCGGATCGGCATGGTCCGCATGAACCGAGCCGCAACATGGCCAGCGCGTCGTCGCAACCTTCAGCAGCCGTGCCGAAGCCGCAGCTGGCAAGAAAGAGGTGCGCGGCCACGCAGATTCGCAGCACGGTCCCCGCAAGTAAGGCTGGCCGGTTTCTCGCGGGCGGTTGGTACATTGGATGGTTTCCCGAATAATCCCAGGACCGAGAACCGATAAGTTTACGGTTCCGCGGGATAAGAATCAAGGGCCATTGCGCCCGACAGCCATTGCGCCCGACAGCCATTGTGTTTCCCAAACCGTCCAGTTGAATCCGTCCAGTCGAATCCCTTGACGGAGTTGCGGGCCAAGGTTAACATTTCCCCACGATGTACGTGCTCATGGGCCAGCTTCTGTTGTGCGGTCTGTTGTCCGGCGGGCTGCAGGACAATATAGGTTCCCAAGCTCGGATCAGGGGTGCTGCTATGCACCTCGGTCCGCATCTGACGGTCAGACTGCCGGATTGGCCCGCGGATACTCCGGACACTCCCCAGAACCTATCGAGCGGCACCGGAGAACGCAGGGCCGGAGCCGACGAATCTTCCGGCAAAAGGCTGCGCCGCGATCTGGAAACGTCGAGGTTCCTCGTGGTCCAGCCTGCCGTTGGATGTATCGCGTTGCCGCCCTCCGTCCTGCCGCCGATGGGAATCTTGGCGCGCGGGATTCGCCTTCAAATCTGACGCCTTGCAGGGCGTTTTCCACGGTCGCCAAGTGGCTTTCCGTCTGACAGGGCCGTCAAAATGAACTCTTGTATCGAGGGTCGACATCCTTACGCTTCGCCACTTGGCCTTGGGCAACGTGGTGGGGAGCAATATCTTCAATATCCTATTCATTCTCGGCGTGTCTGCGCTGACAGTCCCTCTGGTCGCTTCCAGTCAGCTCGTTCGGCTCGATGTCCCGGTCATGATTGTTGTGTCAGCGCTCGTCTGGCTCCTGGCGGCCGACGGTGACGTTGGCAGAGCAGAAGGTGTGGCGTTGATGGCGGGCCTCGTGGGATATACCGGCTTCCTCGCTTTCCTGGCCAAGAAGCAGAGACCGGCGCCGGGATCGGACGAAACTCCGGCCCCAGCACGAAGCTTGCGTCAGTTGGCGATCTCGGCAGCCTCCGTCGTGGCAGGTCTGGTGTTGTTGGTCATGGGAGCAGGCTGGCTGGTACAGGGCGCTGTGGATTTGTCGCGTTGGCTGGGCGTAAGCGAGTTGCTGATCGGACTGACCATCGTCGCCGCAGGCACCTCCCTGCCCGAGTTGGCGACGTCGCTCGTGGCTGGCATTCGTGGCGAGCGAGACATCGCGATCGGCAATGTGGTCGGCAGCAACATCTTCAACATGCTTGGCGTCTTGGGGGCTTCTGCGGCCGTGGCTTCCCACGGCGTGGCGGTCGATCCGGCTGCCCTGCGGTTTGACATTCCCGTCATGACAGCGGCGGCCGTGGCCTGCCTGCCGGTGTTTTTTACCGGAGGACGCATCTCCCGTCCGGAAGGCATGTTGTTCTTGGCCTACTACGTGGCCTATGTTGTGTTCCTCGTGCTTCAAGCCACGGCGAGCCCCCGTTTAACACCATTTGCGAACACCATGCTTTGTCTCGTCATCCCACTCACGCTCACGGGGTTGATCTGTTCGGTTCTGGACGCGGTCCGCCGGCGGCGCCGGCATGTTGCCCAGAGTCCGACCTAGTTGAGTTTGCCCCAAGGACCGGCCAACAAGACCGGCAACATGATCGAATCGGGAGTAGCGATCCCCACGAAACAGCGCTGGGGATCGCTGGGCATCTCGAACGAACAGCCAGCCGATGTCAGATCTCGCCGGGAGGGAAGTCGAGTTTCACGCTTTGGCCGAGCGTGTCTCCCCAATACCAGCGCAGCTTTTGCCAAAACGGGAGTCCCACCCACCATTGGTGAATCGCCTTTCGGAGCCGCTGGACGCCGGGATCTTGCTGGTCGGAAATCGCCACCAAGGCGCTTTCGCAACCGCTGACATTGTCCATCATGAGCAGTGCGGTCGCAAAGTTGGTGAGGAATACGGCGGGCACGTCGCTGCGAAAACAGACTCCGGAAGTGACCACGAGTCCTTTGAGCATTTCGACCGCCCGAGGCGCGTCGCCCAAACGCATCAGGCACACGGCCATAGCGTTGGTGACCCACGGTGACTTGACTTTCCAACGCTGAAGAAGATCGAGCGCCTTGCGGGGATGCTCGGCGTCGAGTGCGGCAGCGACCTTGGTCAGCAGTTCGCTGACTTCCGGCGGTCGCGGACCCTGGCTTGCACGTTGTTCGGGTTGGGGCGACAACTCGCGGGTCGCACGGGGATTTGCTTGGCGTAACATCGGTGTTCTCTTTCTGCGGGGGTTAGGTTTTTTGAGCACAAGGGGGCGAATCGCGGCACGACCGCGACCAGCAGGTACGTCAGGTTTTCCCGCCTAACTGGTTAGGCGGGAACGCCGGATGTACAAGATGCGAAGCCAGTTCCCCGCCGCGGGGCGCGGCGGCAAGAAAAGCGTGAGCACAGCTCCTGCTTCGATCGATACGGTGTCGTCCCGGGCACACAAATGCACCGTGGGGGCACCGCTTAGACACGAGTCAGCCGCTCAAATGACCCACGTGCAGTAGTGTTCTTGAAAAGAAAGAGGCGGCAAGGCCAGCCTTGGCGCACGGCAGGCAGACCGTCGGTTTGGCGGTCCGCCGCACCGCGAAGCCTTGCCACCGCTGGCAAGCATCACCATTCCCCAACGCCTCGGCTCGACGCGTACCTGGGGCGGATGCTCTTCATTCAAGCCTTCGGTCTGGGGCATGGAGTGGCCGTTGGAGAGGATCGGCAAGTCGGTGGCGCAATTCGTGAGCGGCGGGACCGAGGACCGGCGGAGGTCGAGCGTTTGGTTCGCGGGCGACGGACGGCTGTGGTTGATGAGCATCCCAGGAAAGGAAATCGGCCGACCGTCGGCAGCGGATCGACACAGTTCGCAGGAACCGAGCCGCGACACGGCCAGCGCGTCGTGGCAACTTTTCGCGGCCGCGCCGAAGCTGGGACTGGCAAGAAAAAGGCTCGCGGCAACGCAGATTCGCAGCACGGCCCCCGCAAGCAAGGCGTGCCGATTGTTCGCGGCCGGTTGTTGGTACATCAGATGATTTCCCAAATAACCCCAGGACCAGCAGTTGTGCGATTCCGCGGGACAAGAATCAAGGGCCATTGTGTTTCCCAAATGCCACACAGTCAGCGGCCTGCATTTCCTCTTTCATTCTTCCTCCCTTCTCCCTCACGGCTCGTAGCCCTCGGAAAACGGACTCTTGTTCCGAGGCATCCATTTGCATAACGCAATGCCCAAGAAGTAAAGCCCTGTCAGCGGGATCGCCATCAGGAGCATCGAGACCGGATCGGCCGGGGTGAGGAACATCGACGCGATGAAAATGATCATGATCGCGATTCGCCATTTGCTCAAGTAAGCCTCCAGCGACACGATGCCGATGCGGTGCAGGAACAGCATCACCAGCGGCAACTGGAACGCGGCGCCGAACCCCAGCGGCATCACCAGCACGAAGCCCAACCATTCGCTGATCCGAGGATCCGGATCGATCTGCATCGCGGCATTGAAACCGAACAAGAACTGCAGCACATACTCGAAGACGAAGAAAAACGCGGTCGCCGCCCCCGCCAGAAACAGCACCAGGCTGAACGGCAGGTAGATGTGGACGTACTTTTTCTCGTGATGGTACAGGCCGGCGGCCACAAAGTTCCAAATCTGCAGGAAGACGTACGGGCTGGAGATGATCATCCCCACGACAAAGCCCGCCTTCATCCAGATCATGAACGCTTCTTGCGCATTGAGGGCCTTGACGACCGTCTGAATCGGCCGCCAAACCCGCGTCGCGACCAGTGGTGCCCGCGGCACGGGGATATCTCGGCCCAGAATGATCGCCGGCTCGGATGGCACATCACCTGCCGCCTGTTCTTTGGCGGCCGGTCGTGTGTCGGCCTCGGCAGCAACGGCATCCGGGTTCTCGGCGATTTCCTTGGGCCGCGTTCTCTTTGCACCCGGCGAGACGGCCAATTCGCCGACGCGATGCCACTCGGCGGCTTCGACGTACACCCGCTCGAAAACCAGCTGATTCTCCTCGACGAAACGATGGATTTCCGGCGGCAGCTCCCGCCCGTACTCGCGTTGCATGTCGCCGATCGCCTTGGTCATATAATGCTGCTCCAAGGCGCTTTTCAGCGGCGTTTGGATGTACGCGACGACCCAGTTGGCAAACGCCAAGCCGATCAGAAACCCGAGCACCAAGCCAATCACCGCCTTGAACAGGCAGACGCGCAATTCCTCCAAGTGATCGCCAAACGACATCGTCGTGGCGGCAAACAGGTCGTCGTCGGGTCGCTTGGACATTGGCTTTGGTAAGCTCCTTATTTCTGGGTGAACAAGAGTCCGCTGCCGCAGTTGATGCCATCAGGCATTCTCGACGGGGGTCGTAAAGACTGGGGACAGCAAACGGGCGTAACTCGACGCGGGTGCGACCAGCAAGTGCGTCAGGCGGGAAAGCCTGAAGTACAGGATGCGCATCGATTCAGCGCCACGGAGCGTGACGGCATGAAAACGGGGCGTTCGGTCCGTGGTTTGTGCAGACGCAGCACGGACGCTGACACAGAAAGTCCGTGGTGTGCGTCGTTTTGAGACGAGTCAGCCGCTCAAATGACCCACAGGCAGAAAAGTTCCTGCAGCGAGCGAGACGGCAAGGCCAGCCGCGGCGTACGGCAAGCGGACCGCCGGTTCGGCGGTCGGCCGCACTGCGAAGCCTTGCTACCGCTGGCAAAAACCGCGATCCCCCAACGCCGCACCTCGACGCGGATCGGCGTCGGACGAACCTCGCTCAACCCCTCGGTCAGAGGCGTCGAGCGGCAATTTGACAGCAGCGGCGAGCTGGTCGCGCGGGCGGCGCCGGGCGGAACGGAGGCATTGCGTACGAACACGCACGTCTCGTCCGCAGGAACACGTAAGCTGGGAATGGTGAACGTCCCGGGGAACGGATTCTCCCGGCAGACGTCGGATCGCCACGGTTCGAATTGCCCAAGCGGAGATACGACCTGCTCGTCTCCGCGTGCCCCAACGGTTGCACCGAAGTGGGAACTGGCGAGGAAGATACAAGCGGTGACGCTGATTCGCAGCACGGTTCCCGCAAGGAAGGCTGGCCGGTTTTTCACGGCCGGTTGTCGGCACATCGGATGATTTCCTGGAAACAAACAACAATGCTAAGCCTACGGTCCAGCCAGGCGGACGTCAAGAGCCGATGCGCACTGCTCAAATCATTTGCAAGCAGGCCCTCGACAACACCGCCCGACATCACCGCCTGACATCACCGCCCAGTCGAGTCCCTTGACGGAGTTGCGGGCCAAGGTTAACATTTCGCCACGATGTGCGTGCTCATGGGCCAGATTCTCTTGTGCGGTCTGTTGTCCGGCGGGTTGCAGGATGACGTCGGTTCCCAAACGCGAACCAGCGGTTGTGTTACGCGCCAGGATACGCACTTTTCGATCAATTTGCCGGATCGGCCCGCAGAGACCCCGGACAGGCCCCAGAGTCTTTCGAGCGGCACGGGAGAACGCAGAGCCGGAACCGACGAGTCTTTTTGCACGAGGCTGCGCCGCGATCTGGGCACTTGCCGTCTCCTTGTCGTCCAGTCTGTAGTTGGCTCTCTCATGATGCCGGCCTCCGCCCGGCCTGCGATGGGAATCGTGGCGCGCGGGATACGCCTCCAAGTGGCACATAAGATATGACCGACTTTCAAGAAACCGTACAAACCGACAAACCGACACCCGCTGGACGGCCGTTTCGCCGCGCCGTCTTGCATGGCCTGGGAGTCGTGTTGCCGCCCCTGTTGACGATCGTCTTCTTTCTCTGGGCGTGGAACTTGATTTCGGCCTATGTTTTGATCCCCGTGGAAGAGATGGCGCGAAGTGTGATCGTAGCCGGCATCTGGGACGTCCGTACGGAAAAACCTGTTGCCGCCGAGGTCAACGCTTATCGGACGTTGAACTCCGGCGAATGGATCCCCGCCTACGTCTACGACAGCGTCAAGGCCAATCCCGGTCCCGTCCTGCCGCAAGCGGCCTTGGGCTATTATGAACGCTATGTCAGCCTCACCTGGCTGCGGCGCAGCACGGTCATTCCGCTCTTCTTGGCAGCGTTCGTGCTGGTCCTGTACGTGCTCGGCAAGTTCTTCCGCGCCGGTGTCGGACACTGGATCTGGAAATGGTTCGAGGGCGTGATCAATCGCTTGCCGGTGATTCGCAACGTGTACTCGTCGGTCAAACAGGTGACGGATTTCTTCTTCAGCGAGCAACAAATCGGATTCAATCGCGTGGTCGCCATCGAGTACCCGCGTCAGGGGCTTTGGGCGATCGCTTTCGTGACCGGCGAAGGCATGCTTGATGTCCGCTCGGCGACCAACGAGCCGATGCTGAGCGTCTTGGTCCCCACGTCGCCCATCCCGGGAACGGGATTTACCGTCATGGTCCGCCAGCGCGACGCGCTGGACTTGAACATGACCGTCGACCAGGCGGTTCAGTACCTTGTCAGCTGCGGTGTGGTGGTTCCCTTTGTCCAGCAGAGCCGCGTGGGAAATGGAAATTGGCAGGGTGCCGAAGTCGCGGCTGATCCGCGGCGACGACTGTCGCAGCCGCTGCCATCAGGCAGTCTCGACTAGGGTCGTGATGAAAGCACAGCAAACGGAATCTATTCAAGCGTCCCGGAGCGCGCTGACGATCTGCGTCCGGGCGGCTTGAAACGCCGGAACAAGACCCGCAAGTACACCGACGACGAGCGAAACCGCGATGCCCAGGGCACCAAGTTGCCAAGAAGAACGGAAGGCAATCGTCACCCCTTCGGCCCCGACCGCGACGCCGCTGGACGCGAGAACAGCCAAGGCCGCTGCCGTCCCGAACCCGCCGCCGATGGCGCACATCAGCAGGCTTTCGGCGATCACAAGCCGGAAGACCCGTGCAGGACGCAGGCCCAGCGTCTGCAAGACGGCGTGTTCGCGGACGCGATCCTGCACCGACATCACCGTGGTCGTGGCGACCAATGACAGGACCAGCGCGACACAGGCATAGCCGAGCCAGTGCGCAAAGCCAATCAGATCGACCAGATCGGAGAGCGTGCTTGTTTGGAACGCCCCCTTGCGGCGAGTCGTGGTCGCCACCGGCCCGGCCCGGAGGGCTTCGTCGATGGCGCGGGCTAGCGCGTCCGGCTCGGCATCGTCCGTCAAATGGACCTCGTGCTGCGTCACCAATCCCGCGGCATTCAACCCTCGCGTGTACTGGAGGAACTCCAAATTCGTGTAGATCAGGTTGTCTTCAGCGGCGATGGACGACCCGAAGACTCCGGCCACCTTGACGGAAATCTCGCCGATCGAGAACTGATCTCCCACGGTGAGCTTCCGCCGCTGGGCCACGTTGCGGCCCACCAACGCCGCGTCGTGACGCGAGGTGAACTCGCCCCAGTTTCCCGAACTCAACCGCAGATCGCGGGCGGATCGAAGTTTCTGGGCCGGAGCGCCGTTGAACACGACCGCATCCAGGATGGATCGGCAACTGTTCGTCCAGACCAGCACCGGCATCACGTCCTTGACGCCGGGCATCTTGCGGATGCGGTCGGCGTAGTCCTGCGGAAGTCGGCTGCTGGTCGGGCAGAAGCGGTTCTCCTGAAAGACAATCAGCGTCCGCTGGGCGTGCTCGTCCTCCGTCAGCCGTTCCAGCCCTTCCTGAACCGACCCCACGAAGCAAAGCACGAATAGCGCCACCGCCGCGCCGCTGACGGTCAGCAGCGTGCGCGCACGGTGCCGCCAGAGGCTCTTGATGACATAGGGGGTGAAGCGGAACATGACGAACCTTTCGCTAGCCTGCCGTGGAGAGAGGGTGCTTTCGATGACCGTTACTCATCAAGCTGACCTCGACGATCCGGCCACGATCCAGACGCAATTGACGGGTGCCGATGGACGCCACCTGTTGGTCGTGTGTGACCATCAACATGGTCATGCCGAGTTCCCGGTTGAGCCGCCCCAGCAGCACTTGAATCTGCTCGCTGGTCGTCGCGTCGAGACTGCCGGTCGGCTCGTCAGCCACGATGACGGTGGGACTGGCGACGATGGCGCGGGCGATGCCGACCCGCTGCTCCTGACCGCCGGAGAGTTGCCGGGGATAGTGGTCTCTCCGGTCCAGGAGCCCGACGGCCTCCAGCGCCAACTCGACCCGTTTGCGGCGCTCGGAACCGGACAGGGGCAACAGCAGTAGGGGCAGTTCGACGTTCTCGTAGGTGGTGAGCACCGGGATCAGGTTGTGCGTCTGGAAAATGTAGCCCAGATTTGCCGCCCGCCAGTCGGCCAGTTGACTGCGCGACAGACGCGTGATTTCGGTGTCGGCGACGTTGATCGTCCCCTCGTTGGCGCGGTCGATCCCGGCGAGCAGATTGAGCAGCGTACTCTTGCCAGTGCCGCTCGGCCCCATCAGGACGACAAACTCGCCCGGCTCGATGTCCAAGTCCACGTCGTCCAAGGGAGTGATCGTCTCGTCGCCTTTGCGAAAGCGTTTCGTCAGACTGCGGATTTCAACGAGTGCCATGCTTGCCTCTCGATCGGGTTGGCGGGTGTCTCGTCACCACGAAATAACAACTTGAACCATTTGAAGGCACACTCCGTGTGCCGTCCGCGGTCTACGGCACACGGAGTGTGCCTACTACTTTGAAATTGCATGCCTTATTCCTGCGCGGTCACTTACGTTCTGCGGGCGGATGCCGCCATGCCGATGCTGCCGTCCTCGCCGGCGATCGTCACGCGGTCGCCGTCGCCCAGTCGCTCGCGCCCCCCGGAGATCAGCCGGTCGGTCGGCGTCAGCCCTTCGACTACTTCCACTAGGACGTCGGTTCCCGCGTTTCCCAGCCGCACGTTCTGGCGGCGAGCCACGCCGCTCGGATCAGCGACCCAAATGGCATGGCCGTCGCCCGCCGACTCGACCAGTTGCCGGGGCGCCAGCAACCGCTCCTGCTGCTCGGAACGATCGGATTCGGAGCCCGGCTGTTGTTCGGGGGCCAGAAAAGTGGCCGTGACCAGCATGTCGGGCCGGATCGTCGCCGGCGGCGACGCAATCGCGACCTTGACTTCCAACGTGTTTTTCTGCACGTCCGCCTGCGAGGTGGCGTGCAAAACCTGCCCCTGAATCGGCCCCTTGGCCGACGCCGTTTCGATCCGGACCGGCTGACCCGGCTGGACCAGGGGCACGTCTTCGAGTCGCACATCCGCCCGCACCTGAAGCATCTGCGGATCGTAGAGCGTGACAATCGTGTTGGCGTTCTGTTCGCCACCCGGTTCGATCCCCATCACGCGCGAGCCGGGTCGAGCTACGAGGGACAAGACGCGCCCGGCGGTTGGCGATTTGACGACCATCCTTTCCACACGAAGCTGTGCGGCCTCGACCGCCAGTTCCGCCTGACGCTTGCGCGCCTCCGCAATCGCGACCTGCGCCTCGGTGCCAGCGACCTGTCGCGTCTCGTCGATCAGTAATTCAAGCTGTCGGGCCAAGGCATCTCGTCTTTGCCGCAGGGCGTCCGCTTCACGCTCTAGTCGGGGCGTGCGGCCTTCGAGTTCCTTCAGTTCGGCCAAGGCGCTGTCGTACTCGCTCTGTGCTTGCTGAATGACCCGTCCGGCGAGCGCCGCGCCCGCCTCCTGCTTCCCGGCCAGGTTCAGGCGAGCATACTCCGTCCGCGCGTTGGCGGATTGGATCAGGAACGGAATGCGAGCGGATTCGGTCTCCGTCTTGGCGAGCAGCGATTGTGCCTCCGCCAGCACCGCCTGAAGATGCACCGGATTCTCCAGCCGGAGACGCGCGGCACGAAATTCCGCCTTGGCGCGCGCCAACTCGGCTGCGCGCAAGGTGAGATCAGCCTGAGCCTGCTCTGCCGCCAACTTCGCATCCGCGTCGATCAGCCGCGCCACCGGCTGGCCGGCTTCGATCCCTTGCCCCTCAACCACCAGCAGTTCTTGCACGACTCCTTCCGCCAGCGCCGAGACCAGCACGGGCGTCGGGCGCGGCTCGATCCAGCCCGCTGCCTGAAACAACGGCGTTCCGGCCGATTGAATTTCAGCGCGCGTGACGATCACCGGGACTACCGTCACCGTCTTCGACGGCAGGAAGCGGTCGCGCGCCGCCCAAGCGAGCATCGCTAGAAACCCGAAAATCACGACGCCGGGCAGAACGTACCGCGAAACCACCGGTCGGCGGCGGGCACGCTGCGGACGATTCGCCGTGCTTCGGTCGACAGCCAATGGGCGGAGATCGAGTTCGGTCATGGTTCGAGACTCCAAGTAGCAACCCTCAGTCCTTCACCACATGCACCTTGTCGGCCAACACGGTCAGATTCCCTTGGTCGTCCCGCTCCGCCTTGCCGCGGACCACGATCTTCGAGAGTTCGTTCACGCCGAGCAATTCCCGAGCGTCCTTCGAGACGGGCTGACCATCCGGCCCGACGATCTTGACCAACGCCAACTGGCCGGTCTTGTCCGAGCAGCAGTAATCCCACGGCGTCGGACAGCCCTCGTCGTCGGCACACCACTGGAGCTTTGCGTCGATCAGCGTGAACGCCGCGAACCCCTCGACGAACGGCTTCTTCGAGCCGCCGATCCGGCCTTCGACGGCGACTTGCTCATCGTTTTGACGATCGTTGCGGGCCTGTGCCACGCCGCGGACATCCGCCGGCTTGTCAGCCAGCAGAAAGGCGGCATCCGGCGTAGGGGCCGCACCGGTCTGCGCGGCTGGATTCTTCGATTCGGAGCACCCGACCGCCAAGGAAGCGGCCACGACCAGCAGGCCTACAATCTTTGCACTTTTCAGCATCTGTTTTTCTCCCAATCCTGCGAGGAATGAAACGACTCGTCCAATTGCAACTCACACCGCCTTTAGACTTTCGGCGACCGGCAGGCGGAGCGCCTTGATCGCCGGTGGGATGGCTCCCACGATTCCCAAGAGCAGTCCGGTTCCGCAGCCTATCAGCAGGGCCACACTGTCGACGCGAATCGCAAAGGCGCCCATCGTCACCCGCACGGCCATGCCATTGAGCCACAGCAAGGCGACCAGTCCGGCCAGCAACGAGGCCGCTGCCGCGAGCAGTGCCCCTTCTTGAACGAGGCTGACCAGAATCGCACGCCGCCGATACCCGACCGCCTGCAACGTCGCGATCTCCCGAATCCGCCCGGCCACCGCCCCGTACATCATGTTCAGCCCCGCGAACACGCCTGCCGCGGCGACCAGAAAGACCACCAGCCAGGCCAGCATTCGCACCGGCTTGTAGTGCTTCTGCAACGAGGCGTAGTAGTCCGTCTCGCCGACCGCTTGCAGTTCCAGATCGACACGCTGTTTGCAGAACAACTCTACCTCGGCCGGGTTCGCACCGGGTTGGAACAGCAACGCGACAACGCTCAAATCCTGCCGCTTGAGCGCCTGCTGCAAATCGGGCAGTCGGCACCAGAGTTCCGACTCGAAGGCCGAACCGCCTGCCGTGAACTGCCCGCTGACGCGCCATGTCCGACCCTCGAACTGGACTTGCTGCCCGATTGCCAACTGCGGCGGATCGACGCCCAGCTTGGCCGCGGCCAACCGGCCCGCCAAAATCTCGTCCGGACCCGGCCACTTTCCCTCCACGATCCTCACCTGTCGGCGCACCAGCGCCGCCGTCGTCGTGACGCCGCGCACCAGTCCCAATGCGCCTTGCTGCTTGCCCGCGGCGACTCGCGTTCCCAAGTAGAGTTCGGGAGACACATGGGGCAGGCCGAAACGCTGCTGCACGCCTTTCACGCTGGCCGTCAGCAGCCCCGGCGTCCGGGCGGCGACTGCCGAATTCTCGATGTTCATATCCGCCCCGAGCGAATAAACCAGCACCACATCAGGATCGCCGCTGACCGCCAGCGACTTCTCCAAGCCTCGAATGAACCCGACCACCACGAAGACCAGCAGGATGACCACCGCGAGCGCGCCCAGCGTCAGCGCGCTGCGAGACGGCCGCCGCAACAGGTTGCGGACCCCGTATTCCCACGGCAAGAGTCGCAAACGGAACATGGCTATTCCTGTCGGGGGCTCTTGGGAACGCTCCCCTTCTTGTCACGGCACATTGGAAACCAAACGACACGCATACGGCTCGACAGAGACACGGGATCCCCACAGGGAACCAGAGGATTGCTCGAACCAGACGCGAGCGGCGCGCAGCATCAAGGGCGCGCCGAGTCGCCGAGCGATTAGATTTGCAGGGACTGGATGACGAGCCGGAGGGATCGTCCAGCGGCCGGCGCGAGAAGCGGTGGACCATCATCGGGTCGCGCCGCAGGGCCCCCGGAAACAACCGTGGCAGATTGCGGCAAGAGGTTCGCGAGCCACAGACCGGCGACAATCACGTCAGAGGCGGAATCGTCGTCCATCCGCACCGCCCCTTCGCACACACAACCGTTGCAGTGGCAGCCCTGGACAGGAGCCGATGGCGTCTGCTCCCTCTCCGCCGGCCCGGATTCGAGCGGCAGCTGGGACGGGGCGTCACAACGGCTAGGGCAGCACGAATAGGAGACCGGCTGCTCAATCCACGCGAGCACCGATCCTCCAATGCCCAAACACCGGAAAGGGCAGGCCAGAAGGGTGGCAATCAGGAGTAGTGTGCAAATCGTGCGCGCCATATGTAAAGAGTATACGGCCTTCCACCCATCGAGTCAAGCGGGTGCATTTCAGCCCTTACGCCCGTGGGAGTCGGCCTAAAAAACACAACGGGAGAATAGAGGTTTTTCTGTTAGACTGTCGTGCAAGGGGAACGGGCAATGAAGGT
>Ga0351943_1006_pt1 | contig 100437 bp, 78 predicted proteins | sample TotcelT113001N11_FD_206846 | JGI IMG/M metagenome (GOLD analysis project Ga0351943, IMG submission 206846) | Enriched cells from coal bed in the Powder River Basin, Montana, United States - Total cells T11 rep2 HSBNCT.T11.300.1.N11 ... | reverse complement strand
CCGCCAACTGCTCGAACTGGCCTTGGCCGCCGCAATCAAGATGCGGTTGCCGAAGGTTCGGCAGATTCAGCCCTGGTTGGGCATGCTCGCCCGGCGGTCGGGCAGCGGGAGCAAGAGCTGAGCCGCGATCGCGCCGGCGATGGGTAATCGAACGGATCCGTACGCGGATCCATTAGACCACACGGTTCCTCGGGGCAGAAACGGGACAATGCCGAGATCCAGTAGGGTACTATCGTTGAGCACCTGAACGCTCATTGGGTACTGGGCAGAGTAAACAGGGACACAGCATTTAACGCAACGTCTTCCGGAGGAATCAACCGTCCGCAAACCCGGTGGAGGTTCCTACGCGCGCGGGACTTGCCCGGTCGGCTTCGGTCAGGTCCAATCATGGGCTGTACTCGGACGCCGTTGGTTCCCTGCCGTTCCGTTTTGGCCCGATTGGAAGGTCTCCCACCATGAAACGAATTCTACTCCTTATCATGCTCGCCGGTTTGCTCGCAGTACACAGCACCGCGCGGGCCTTCAATCCGCCGACGGATACCGCCGGACCACTCACGATTCGTATCGCCGATCCGGGCGAGATCCGAGCGTTGGACAAGCCCGTCGCTGTCCCGGTGACGCTGACCAACGCCGGCGACTCGCCGCTGGCCGGCACGGTCCGCGTGTGGGGCGTCGACGGCTGGCGAGCCGAGGGCGAGGCCGCACGGGCCTTTTCGCTCGGGCCGAAAAGCTCGCAGGTGGTGCCGTTCAACGTGGTGCCCGCCGCGGACTCGTATGCCGCTCTGTATCCGGTCCACGCGCGGGCCGAGTTCGGGTCCGGCCCGACACAAACGGCCGCGCATGCGATCCTGATCCTGTCCGTGGCGCGCGAGGCCGTGGCGAAAGCCAAACCGGGCGACGACGCGGCACAGCCGTGGCAGGCGCCGCGGCGAGGCCCGCTGCGGCTGGACGTGGCCGCGCGCTTCCAAACCCACGTCGCCGTTCATGGCCAGCCGCTCGTAACCCAGCCCGCCGGCTGGCTGGGAAGCGACGCGGTCACCGGCTGCTCGGTGGGACTGACGGAAGTCGACCGTGGGCAGCGGCGGCGGGCGATCAGCGTCCATCCGCCGTACCGCACGGGTTGGGGCGACGCGCTGCTGGAGTGGCGAATCGCCTTGCCGCCGGTGACGCCGCTGGCGCTGGAATTCGCCACGGCGATCCGTGACCACGACCCGGAACGCGAGGGTGCCAGTGACGGCGTCGAGTTTCGGGTCGAGGCCGGTGCGGGCGATGCCTGGCAGAATTTGTTCTCGCGTTTTTCGGCGGCGAAGCAGTGGGAGCCCGCGCGCGTGGACCTGTCGGCCTGGGCGGGCCGGGAGATCACGCTGCGGCTGGTGACCGATCCGGGGCCCAAGCATAACACGTCGTGCGATTCCGCATTCTGGGCCACGCCGACGATCTGGGTCGGCCCGCGGCCGGAACCGGAGTCGGACGCCCGGCGTGCCGCGCGGCGCGAATCGGCGCTGTCCGGGGCGCGCCAGGCGCGTCAGGGCGAGAAGCGCGATTGGACCTGGCGGCTGGAGAGCGACGCGGGCGGGCATGGCGTGGCGCTGGTGCCGGGCCCGAACGGTCTGGCGGACGCCTGGCTGGCGTTTGCCGACGGCCAGCGCGAGCTGGTGTTCGAGGGCTTCGCGATCGAGGTGGACGGCACGCCGCTGGCCGCGGACGGCAGCGGGCTGGTGTGCGAAGGCCTGGAGGAACCGTTCGCCGAGGGCGTCGGCACGGTGGTGCATCGGCTGTTGAAAGGCGATCAGACGGTGCGGGCCCAGGCTCGCGTGTGGGCCGAGCACGGCGCGCTGCGCGTCGCTTGGTCGATGCCCGATGCCACCCGCGACCTGCGTGGCGAACCGCGGTTTACGACGCTGGCGATCGGGCCGGCGTCGGAGCGGGCGCGACGCGTGTATGCCGGCTTCGGCAACGTGATCGAGAACCCAGCCAAGTTCGACCTGCACGCCAACGGCTTTCAACTGTCGACGCGGCACATCGGCCTGGACTTTGCCAACGGCGTCTCCTTGCTGCAGGCCTGCGATGTGTTTCCCGATCTGTTGCGCGTGGACCCGGACGCCCGGGTGTATGCGTTGCACACGCACCACGACGCGACGCTGACCCTGCTGCCGTCGTCGCGCGGTGCCTTTGCCGCGGCGCGGGCCTATCGCCCGATCGCCAACTTTCAACCCTCCCCCGGCGTCGCCAATATCCTGGGCAAGATCTGCCTGGACCAATGGGGCGGCGACTACCAGGAGGCGGCCCGCGGGATCGAACTCGCGGCACGCTATGGGCTGACCGACGCGGTGTTCGTCAAGCACGTCTGGCAACGCTGGGGCTACGACTACCGGCTGCCCGACATCTATCCGCCTGCCGGCAACGTCGACCAGTTCCAGGCCATGGTCGCCGCCTGCCGGCGCCACGGCATCCTGTTCTGTCCGCATGACAACTACATCGACTTCTATCCCGACGCCGAGGGCTATTCCTACGACCACATGATCTTCAATGCCGACGGCACGCCGCAGTTGGCGTGGTTCAACAAGGGCCGCCAGGCGCAGAGCTATCGCTGGCTGCCGACCGCATTCCAGCCGTGGCTGGAGCGGAATCTGCAGTTGGTCAAGGCCCACATCGCCCCCACGTCGTATTTCGTGGACGTGTTCAGCGCGATGGCGCCGGTGGACTTTCGCGATCGAGCGGGCCGGTTCTATCCCAAGACGGTTTGCGCCGAACGCTGGGGCGCGGCGTTCGACCGCATCCGCACGGTGCTGGGCGACAATGCCCCGATGATCGGCGAAGCGGGCCACGACGCGCTGATCGGCCATCTGGACGCGGGCCAGGCGGACCACATGGGCTGGATCCCCGGCCAGTGGCGTTTCGCGTGGGGGATGGAGGCCGACGACGCGGAGCGGGTGCCGTGGCACGACATGGCCAGCCACGGCGCGTTCGTACTGCTGGCCGGCGGGCTGGGGCACCGGTACTCGGGCGAGCAGCACGATCCGACGTTGCACGGTTACGCCAGCGACGACTACCTGAGCATGACCGTGCTGGGCGGCCGCAACCCGATGTGCGACGGCCCGTTCTCTCGCCGCGCCGTGATGACCTACTGGCTGCTGCACGACGTGTGCGTCGAGTTGGCGCGCCGCGAGATGCTGTCGCACGCGTTTGCCGGCGACGACATCCACCGCCAGATCGTCCAGTTTGCGGGCGACGCGCAGGTGATTGCCAACCGTGGCCGGACCGATTGGCAGGTCAGCGGCCAGACGCTGCCGCCGTATGGATTTGTGGCCAAAGCGGGACAGGCGACCGCGATGGTCACGCGCCGCGACGGCGTGATCGCCGGCTATGCCCAGCACGGCCACACGCTGCTGGCCGACGCGCGGCCTCAACTGGCCGACCAGCGCGGCGCGATCGAGCCGACCGTCGTGGGCTGCGAGGATCTCGGCAAGGGCAGATTCCAACTGCGCATGCAATGGCAAGTGCTGCAGCCCCTGCCGCCAGGCTACGTGGCGTTCCTGCATTTCGTGAACGAGAAGAATGCGGAGGGCGAGGGTATCGTGTTCCAGGGCGGGACGAAGTACGACACCGCGCAGTTGGCCGCTCCGGGCACGGTTGAAGGCTCGGCCAGCGCGACGCTGCCCGCGGACGTGAAGCTGCCGGCCGCGTTCGCGGTGCGTAGCGGCTTCTACCATCCCAGCGCTGGCGGAGCCCGGTTGCGGCTGGCCGGCCCCACCGACGGCACGGGCCGCGCACGGTGTGGGACGGTGGCAATCGACGCGGCCGGCGCCATCACCTGGCAAGCTGAACCGCCGGATCCGGAACGAGCCGAGCGACTGGCGCGGCTGAACACGGCCGGCAAGCTGGTGGATTTCGGCCTCGTCGCCACGACCGGCGCCTTCCGCCTGCGTCACGCCCCCGGCACCGAATGGGAATTGACGCCCTTGCCCGGGTCCGAGAGCTGCCAGGTCGAACTACGGCTCGATCGGTTGGGTGTCCCCGCTGCGAAAGTGCGGCAGGTGGTGGCGCAGGATCTCGACGGCCACACGCTGGCCCCGGTCGCACCGGAGCAGGACGGCCCGGTCGTGCGGTGGAAGACGGACGGCCAGGCATTCCGGTACCTGATACGGTTCTGATTTCCGCACGACGGGTAACTTGAACCGGCCCTGGCAGGCATACCCCGTGCCGCCGGTGTGGTAGTGCGCGTCCCAACGCATCGTGAGCGTTGCTGTCAACCGGCGAAAAAACGTACTGACTTGATCAGGCGTCAGGCGTCGAAATCGCCGAACGCACCCTTGACGCGCACACTAGATCAGGTTTAGACTGATTCGGAAAGTGTAGTCTTGGGTGACGTCTGCCTCGGGGATGCTTATGCGTCAGCCACGAATGATGATGACGATGGTGGCGTTGGCCGGTTACCTGATGACGGTAACGGCTGCGTTACCGTTGCATCGTTGCGGCGTGCAGCGGTCCGATCCCGCCGGGGTGGCGACCAGCGGCGCATGCACGCACTGTGTCGAAGCGTGTGTAACCCGCCTCCCGTTCGACGACGTGGCATCCAGTCACCTCGATATTTTGGATGGGGGACACAATTCTGCCGACTGTTTCGTCTGTCAGGTGCTGGCTCAGAAGAGCCTCCCGATCATCGTAGATCCTGCTTTCGGTTGGGACGAAATCGTTTCGGAAATCCCCAACGCCGAGCATTGCCGGCCGACGCTTTCGCTGCGGTTTTCTTGGCCTATTCGCGCTCCTCCCAGCGCCGCGTGACATCTGACAAAGGTTCGATTTTCACGCCGGTCGCGTCATTCTGCGTCCATGCGCCTCGATTCTTGGCGCGCAATCATCCCTGGGAGTAAATAGGCTATGTTCAGGCGACAGTCTGGTTTTACGCTCGTTGAATTACTGGTCGTTATTGCCATCATTGGCATTTTGGTCGCGTTGCTTCTGCCCGCCGTTCAGATGGCTCGCGAGGCGGCGCGGCGCTCGTCGTGCAGCAACAACATGAAGCAGATCGGTTTGGGCCTGCACATGTACCACGACACGTTTGGGCAGTTGCCCGCCGGGTGGCGCGGCTACGATCCCAGCAATGGCAGCCCCTTTTGGTTCGGCGTTCCCGGTTGGGCGTGGAGTGCCAGCATCCTGCCGTACATGGAGCAAATGGCCGTGTTTCGAGATGCTTTGCATTTCGAGTATCCGGTCGCCGATCCGATCAACGCGGAGGCTCGCCTGGCCCAGATCAAGATCTACCGCTGCCCGACGGATATCGGCGCCGACGTCTTTGACCTGCCTGGAGGAGGGCCTGCGGTCGGCAGCGCGGTGTCTTTTCCGCTGAAGATGGCCACGGGAAACTACATTGGAATGTTCGGCACGGTCAACTTCAGCAACCTTTGCGCTCCGACCTCCGCCACATTCAACGGCTGCGTAGGTGACGGCACGTTCATGCTCAATCGGCAGTTTCGTTTTGCGGATATCCTGGACGGCTTGAGCACGACGCTGGTCGTCGGCGAGCGCAATTCCAAATACGCGCCGTCGACGTGGTTGGGCGTCGTGAGCGGCGGCCAGCACGGCGTGGCGCGAATCGCAGGAGTCGCCGCCTTCCCGCCGAACTCGACGGCGGCGCCCAGTCACTACTTTCACAACTTCAGCAGCTTCCATCCCGCCGGCACGAATTTTCTGGCCGCGGACGGGTCGGTGCGTCTGATCGCAGAGACGATCGACGTGGCGGTCTACCACGCGCTGGCCACGCGTGCCGCCCAAGAAGTCGTGGGCGCGTTCTGACGCCGTTGCCGGGCAGCAGCGGAAGTGTTGTGTTGTTTTGCGTTGTGTCGGAATCGATCATTGGCCGATCCAAGATCATGCAGGGCGAGACGCCCCCGATTGTCTCCGAGAGGCGGTTGGACACTTACGAGGAGACGACGATGGACAAGCCGGTCTTTTACGCGAAACTGGCAAACGAGTTGGCCGCATTGCTGGCGGACGAACGAAATCCGATCGCCAACGCCGCGAACACGGCGGCGCTGCTGTTCCATCGCATGCCGGACGTCAACTGGGCCGGGTTCTACTTTCGGCACGAGGACCAGCTGGTGCTCGGGCCGTTTCAGGGCCCGCCGGCCTGCGTGCGGATCGCGATCGGCCGGGGCGTTTGTGGCACCGCCGCCCAGCGGCGTCAAACGATCGTCGTACCGGACGTGCATGAATTTCCAGGCCATATTGCCTGTGATGCCGCGTCCCAAGCGGAAGTGGTCGTGCCGATCCTGCAAGACGATCGTTTGGTCGGCGTGCTCGATATCGACAGTCCTGTTCGGTACCGCTTCGATCCGGCGGATGGTGACGGATTGGAGCAAGTCGTGGCGGTGTTCCGCAAGCGGACCGATCTACGGGCGTTGTTTCCCGAAGACAAGGTGCCCGCTTGATCCAGTGCCCGCTTGATCCAGCATTCGGACTGGCGTACGTTAGGTTCTGTGCCCGCCCTGACCGCACCGATGGATTCCTGCCCGTTTTCGAGTTGGAGCTGCGTCATGCGATGTGCGAACGTCTTCTTTTGTGCCGTGGTTTTCACATGGCTGGCTGTGCTGCCCATGCGGGCGGACGACGTGCTGGTGCAGTTCGACGACGTGCCGGCCAGCGGCTGGGTAGTCGCCGAGGCGGACCTGACGGCCGCGGCGCAGTGGTGTGGGATTGCCGCGGTGGTCCCGGAGCAGATCCGGGCGGCGGACGGCAGCGGGGCGACGCTGCAGTTCATCCCGGATGCGGACTTTGATCCGCAGCAGCGGGTGCGCGGCATCCTGGTGGCCCAACTGCCGGTCGGCGGGTCGGCCCGCTTGACGCTCCAATTCCGCGGCGGCGAATCGCCCGCGGTTACGGGTCACGGCTCGGTCGAGACCGCCGGGTTTCAAATCGTCCATGACCCGAACGTCCAGGGCGGCTTGCCGTCGCGGCTGACGTTTCGCGGCACGGGAAAGACGCTGGAATCCATCCGCTGGCAGGATCGGATGTACGATCCGCAGCGAGGTGCGTTTCGGCTGGCTGACGATTCGACGGCGCGCGTCACACGGATCGCCGAGGGGCCGTTGTGTACCGCCGTGCGCGTGGCCGGACGATTTGTCCGAGCTGGCGGAGCGCAGCCGGAATCGCAGCCGGAATCGCAGCCGGAATCGCAGCCGGAATCGCAGCCGGAGGCGATCTACCAGTGGCTGTACTTCCACGATTCTCCGCTGGTGTACGTGACCGTCGTCCAACGCCAACAGCAGCCGTTCTCGTGGCGCGAAGCCCATTTCCTGGAACTGCACCAGTCGGGCGACGAACTGCCGCAGTGGGCGGGCGGCGATCCGCTGCACCGCGGCGAGTTCCATGGCGCGGACAGCAGCCGGCCTTTTCGCCAATGGGCCGCCATGCACGACGGCCGCCAGGCCGTCGCGGTACTGCACAGCGGCCAGATGATGATCTACGACGGCAAAGGCGGCTATGGCCCCTATTTGCACGCACATGGATCGCTGGCCTGGACGCCGTGGAACAGCATCCAACGCCGGTTATCGGCCTGGCTGTGGATCGGCAGCGGGGACGACCCGCTGTCGAGTATCCAGCAAGCGGCCGAACAGTTGGCGAGCCGGGCTCGCGTGACGGTGACGGTGGCGCCGGTACAATCGCGGTTGGCAGCGGCGCGTGCTGCGTTGCAGGATCTGGCCGGCGACGCGCAACGAGAAGCTCGCCTGCAACTGGCCGTGGCCGAGCGGCTGGAAATTCTGGGCCGATTTCAAGAATCGCTCGACGCCGCCGATGGCAAGCTGCCCGAGCGGTTCTGCATGTTGCCGGCGGGGGATCTGGGACTGCTGCTCGAACAGACCGAGGCTGGTCTTCGGCTCGTCCAATTGCTGGATGCCGCGACCGGCGTGCAACTGTTAGCGCCGCAGCCGTTGCCGCTGTTTTCCCTGACGCTGCGGCACGGCGATACCGGGCGCGAAATCCAGGCCGTGGCCGACGAGGGGTGGGGCAAGGCACAGATCGAGCGGCTGGACGGCGGCCGTTTGCGACTCGCCTGGTCCGATCCGCAACACGACGGATTGGACGGTTTGCGCGTGGTGGCCGAGGCAACGCCGGAGTCCGCCGCCGGCGCGATTCGCTGGACCCTGCGGGCGATGCCTCCGGCCGGATGGCAACTGCGGCAAGTCGCCTTTCCCCAGGTAGCCGTCGCCGACCTCGGGCAGGCTGCGGACGTGGTGTTTCCGCGCGGTCCCGGCGAAGTGCAGCGCGGCCTGTGGCAGCGGGCCTTTCGCTATTCCGGCCGTTACCCCAACGGCTGGACGACCATGCAATGGCTTGCGGCCTATGATACCGCCCGGAACACCGGCTTGTACGTCGCCCTGCACGACCCGGCCGCAGCGACGAAGGAGCTCCAGTTGGAAAGCCGCCCGTCGGAGCGTGCGGTCGATTTCACTTTCGCTCACTGGCCGCCTGAGATGGACCAGGCCGGTACCGCGTTTCAATTGTCCGGCGAAGCCGTGTGGCAGGTACTGCGCGGCGACTGGTTCGACGCGGCTCAGATCTATCGCCAGTGGGCCAGTCAGCAGGCCAAATGGTGGCCCGTGCTGGGACCCGACGGCCGCCCGGACACGCCGCCGTGGATGCGCGAGCTGCCCGCTTGGGCCTTGGCCAGCGGAGGACCGGCGAGCGTCGTCCCGCAGGTGAAAAGGTTCGCCGAGGCGTTAGGCGTGCCTGTCGGGGTCCACTGGTACAATTGGCATGAGATCCCGTTCGACAACGATTACCCGCATTACTTCCCGACCCGGGACGGCTTTGCGGAAGGCGTGGCCGATCTGCAGCGGGGGCCGGTGTACGTGATGCCGTACATCAACGGCCGGCTGTGGGACACCCGCGACCGCGGCCAGGAGGATTTCGAGTTCACGACCGTGGCCCGGCCGGCGGCGACAAAGGACGAGCAGGGCGAGCCGTACGTCGAGACGTATGGCAGCAAAGAGCCCGACGGCAGCCCCGTGCGGTTGGCCGCCATGTGCCCGACGACGGAAGTCTGGCAGAACAAGCAACACGAGATCGTTCGCCGGTTGATGAAGGAATGCGGCGTCAAAGGGGTGTACATCGACCAGGTTGCGGCGGCTCAGCCACCGTTGTGCTTTGATCGCTCGCACGGCCATCCGACGGGCGGGGGCGATTGGTGGACGGCCGCCTATGAGGACATGCTCCGCGGCATCCGCAAGGACATGCCGCCGGACCGGATGTTGACCACCGAGTGCAACGCCGAGCCGTACGCGCATGTGTTCGACGGCTATCTGACGTGGCATTGGCAGCATGACGGCCAGGTGCCCGCCTTTCCCGCCGTCTATGGCGGCGTGCTGCAGATGTTCGGCCGCGCGTATCGCGGCGGTTCGACCAAGGACCTGGCCTTGCGGATGAAAGCGGGCGAGCAGCTGGTCTATGGCGAGCAGATCGGGTGGCTCAGTCCGTCCGTGGTGGACGAGGCCGAGAATTTCGCCTTTTTCCGTCAAGTCGTCCGGCTTCGCTGGCTGCTGAAACGGTACTTCTACGCCGGCCGCATGGCTCGACCGCCGCGGTTGATCGGTCAGATCCCGCGGGTGACGGCCGATTGGCAGTGGAGCGGCGAATGGCCTGTGACGACCGACGCCTTGCTGGCCGGCGCGTGGTCGCTGCCGGACGAGAAACGGTTGGTGCTGTTGTTCGTCAACGTGAGCGACCAAGAGCTGACAGCTGCCTGCGCGTTCGACGCCAGCGGCTATGGCATGGCAGGCGAGGCGTTCGCCGTCGAAGCCCTCACGGCCGAAGGAGGCGGCGAGAAATGGACCGCTCCGCGCGCGTTTCGCCGCGACGTCGCATTGCCGGGCGGCACGGCGCTGGCTTGGGAGTTCCGCGGCCAATAGCGCCCCCACGCGCGGCGAGAATCCGAGAAAGGCCGATATCGGCCTCCGGGAATCCATTACCCAAAACTAGGGGAGGCGAACTTGCCGGGGCAATCGCGAGGCCGGACCAGCGGAAAGAAATGCGCCTGTTCCCGAAGCACATCGCCACTACACTGTATCGAAAGATCTTGTAACAGGTGGTCCGTCGACTTTCTTCTCCGCAAGTATGGCGGTGTTTTTGGGTTCTGATGCATTCTCTTCCGCGAATCTTGGCGACGTTTTCCGGGATCCTGATCGCCATCGTGATTCCGATGGTGGGCGTGGCGGTCGTCCAGTTGTACGTACCCACGGCCTCGTTGATCCATCTCCCGCTGCACTCGCTGTTGGAGACGATGGGCGGCGTGATGGCCTTGACCATCGCGGGGATGCTGGTGGCCAGGCAATGTGTCGGCGTTACGGAGCCGCACAAGGTGTGGATGGCGTGTGGCTTGGCGGGAATGGGAACCCTGGACCTGTTTCATGCAGCCATGCTGCCGGGCGATAACTTCGTCTGGCTGCATTCGGCCTCGACGCTGGTGGGCGGGCTGTTGTTTTTGGGCGTCTGGCTCCGGCGGCCCGTTTCGTCCGTCTGGGCTCTTTGGCTTCCCGCCGTGGTGTTTCTGGCAGCACTGGCCGTGGGTTTGGTTTCCTGCGTCTGGCCCGCGATGGTGCCGACCATGATCGAGCATGGCCGCTTTACGGTCACCACCCGCACGCTGAATATCATCGGCGGAATCGGTTTCGGATTAGCGTCGTTGTTTTTTGTCGGGCGGTTCCAACGTCGCGTAGGGCACGACGACTGGCTGTTCGCCGTCACGACCCAGCTGTTCGCAGGTGCCGGGCTCCTGTTCGAGGTGTCCGCCTTGTGGGACGCGAGCTGGTGGTGGTGGCACATCCTGCGGCTGGTCGCGTACACTGCGGCCTGCGTGTTTGCGGTTTCGACGTACATGGCCACCGAGCACGAATTGCGGCACGTCAATCGCCGCTTGACCGACCTGAATCGCGATCTCGATCGGGTCGTGGCGCATCGTACGGCCGAGTTGCGGACCAGCGAGGAGCGATTCGCCTTGGCCGTCCGCGGTTCGACCGACGGGATCTGGGATTGGAACGTGGTGACCGATGAAGTGTATTACTCGCCGCGTTTCAAGGAATTGCTGGGGTACGCCGACGACGAGTTCATCAACGTGTTCGCGTCCTTCGAGTCGCGGTTGCATCCCGAGGATACCCCAGGGACATTGTCCGCTTTGCAAGCCCACCTGGAAAAGCGGGGGGACTACGACGTCGAGTACCGTCTGCTGACCAAATCGCAAGGGTATCGCTGGTTTCGCGCCCGGGGGCAAGCGATCTGGGACGAAGAGAACCGCGCGACCCGCATGGCCGGCTCGATCACCGACATCACCGCGATGCGCGCCGCGCGGGAAGCGACCGAAGCCGCCAATCGGGCGAAGAGCGAGTTCCTGGCCAACATGAGCCACGAGATCCGCACCCCGTTGAACGCCGTGATCGGGATCAGCGAACTGGTGCTGGACACCGAGCTGGACGAACGTCAGCGAGAACTGATGACCCTGGTGCTGGAATCCGGCGAGTCGTTATTGAGCATCGTCAACGAGATCCTGGATTTCTCCAAGATCGAGGCGGGCCGAGTCGAGTTGGAGCAAGCGGAGTTCTCTCTTCGCGATCTGTTGGGCGATACGGTCAAATCGCTCGCCTTCCGGGCCGCGCGCAGGAACCTGGAACTGGCCTATCACGTACAACCCGAGGTCCCGGAATACCTGGTCGGCGATTCGGCGCGGCTGCGACAAGTCGTGCTGAATCTGGTGGGCAACGCCATCAAGTTCACCGAGACCGGCGAGGTGGTGGTTCGCGTGTCTTGCCGGCGTGATCCGCCGGGGCCCGGCGGGATGACCGACGGGAACTCGAATGGCAAGCTCGAACTGCAGTGCGCCGTGTCCGACACAGGAATCGGAATTCCCGAGGACAAGCAAGGAGTGATCTTCGAGTCCTTTACGCAAGCCGATGGCAGCACCACGCGGCGGTTCGGCGGCACGGGGCTGGGCCTGGCGATTTGCTCGCGTTTGTTGGACCTGATGGGCGGACGCATTTGGGTCGAGAGCCAGCCGGGCCGCGGCAGCACGTTTCACTTTACCGCCCGATTTGGCGTCGGCTCCGCGGCCGCTCAGGCCGCCGCCTGCGTCTCGCCGGAAGTCCTGCGGCGCGTGGGCGTGTTGATCGTGGATGACAACGCCACCAATCGCCTGATCCTGGAGGAGACCGTCCGCCATTGGGGCATGGAACCGCTGTTGGCGGCCAGCGGGCGCGAGGCGCTGGAATTGCTCGACGGGCAGCCGGCGTGGAAGCCTCCCATCCGCCTGCTGTTGACCGACGTTCAGATGCCGGAAATGGACGGCTTCATGCTGTGCGAACAGATCCGACGACGGCCTGGCGGAGCCGGCATGGCCCTCATCGCGCTGACGTCCGGCGACCGGCACGGCGATGCCGGCCGCGCGCAGCAACTGGGCGTGGCAGCCCAATTGACCAAACCGGTCAAGCCGTCGGAGTTGCGGCAAGTGATCGGCGCCGTCCTGGCCGGAATCCCGCGCGACGCGCCTGCCCCCGGTTCCAAAAAACGGTCGCCTCCCGTGGGCCTGAATCCATCCCTGCCGCTGCGCATTCTGCTGGCAGAAGACAGCCCGTTGAATCAGAAACTGGCCGTCAGCTTGCTGACCAAATGGGGCCACACCGTGACCGTGGCCAACAACGGACAAGAGGCCGTGGCGGCGGTCGCCCAGCAGCCGTTCGACCTGGTGCTGATGGATATCCAGATGCCCGAGATGAATGGTCTTGAGGCCACCCAGGCCATTCGGCTTTGGGAACGTCCGTACGGCCAGCATCTGCCGATCGTCGCCCTTACCGCCCACGCGCTCCAGGGCGACCGCGAGCGTTGCCTGGAGGCCGGCATGGACGGCTACGTCTCCAAGCCGATCCGGCAGGAGGAGTTGTACCAAGCCATCGCCGTTTGCTGCCCCCGACAGGCCTGTGAATTCGCTTCGTCACCTTGCGATGCGAAGCTCAGGCTGCCAGCCTGGGAATGCCCCGCGACGTGAGCTTCACTCGATGATGTGCAGCACCTGTGGCGGAAAGCACAGCAGGGGAATGGCCAACGAGGCCAGGCCCAAGGCGACCCGCAGCCACCCCAGCTTGGCCGTGTCGTCCCGCGTGGGCGGATGGCCGGTGCCGATCAGGAAGATCAGCAAGACCATCAGAACCCAGCGATCCCAGGTTCCCGTCGCGATCATGTACGCGATGGCGATCACCATGAATCCGCGGGCGACCCAACGGGATCGCCGTCCGAACAGGGCATAGATCACGTGTCCGCCGTCCAGTTGGCTGACCGGCAGCATGTTCAGTCCGGTGATCAGCAAGCCGACCCAGCCAGCCATGAAATACGGATTGAGGTGACTGCACCAGATCTGATTGGCATCGGCGGCGCCCATCTCGTAACCCGGTGGCGGATGGGCCACCAGAACCGAACGCACGATCAAGGGCAAATCGAGCCGGAACGGCCCGTGTCCGGGAGTACTCAGATCCAAATGATGAATCCCGACCAGCAGAATCGGCAGGGCGACGGCGAGTCCCGCTAGCGGCCCGGCCAAGCCGATGTCGAACATCTCTTTGCGGTCGGCCTGTCGCCCATCCATGCCGATCACGGCTCCCATCGTGCCCACCGGCGAGATCGGAAACGGAATGAAAAAAGGTAAGCTAGCAGGGATCCCGTAACGCAGGGTGGCCAGAAAGTGCCCCATCTCGTGCGTCAGGAGGATCGCCAGCACGCAGGCCATGTAGATCAGGCCGTCCTGCCAATGGCTGACGATGGCCCGGCGGATCGGCATGGCATCCAAGGTGGTGTACCACTGGTCCAGGTAAAAAATGGGCAACCAGCCCACCGCGCCGGCCCAGAACGTGGATACGCACGTGATCAGGAACAGGATCAATGGCAGTTTCTTGCGTCGGCGACGGACGAAGGGTCCGCCGCGAGAACCCCCTTCGCAAGGGCTCCCCGCAGCCAGCGAAGGCCGCTCGACCAGCTCTGCCAATACATAATCGCCGCCGCTGTCACGATGTTCCACCACATTGTCCGACGAACCGTCTTTGCCATTCATGTGCGCAGGATACACTTCTTTCGCCGTTTCGGCCACCGGACACTTCACCTTGGCCAGCTTGGCAATTCCAGCTATCATACTGTCCGGTGTGACGTTGGTTCTTTGAAGTCCTCTGTTGGGCAATAGGGTAACGATCATGAGCGATTTCCGCATCGAGCGGGACTCGATGGGCGAAGTGCAAGTTCCTGCCAAGGCGTACTACGGTGCTCAGACGCAGCGCGCGGTGGAAAATTTCCCGATTTCCGGTTGGACGCTGCCGACGGCACTGATCCACGCGCTGGGATTGGTCAAATATGCTTGCGGGGTCGCCAATCGAGACTTGGGCAAGTTGACCGGCTCCGGCAAAAACCCGCTGAACGCCCCCCAAGTCGCGGCCATGTTGCAGGCCTGCCGCGAGGTGGCCGAGGGGATCCACGACGGCCAATTCCCCGTCGACGTGTTCCAGACGGGTTCCGGTACGTCCAGCAACATGAATGTCAACGAGGTGATTGCCAACCGAGCGATCGAGATCTTGGGCGAGGACCGCTTTCGAGCCGAGAAGCCCGTCCATCCCAACGACCACGTGAATATGGGGCAAAGTACGAACGACATCTTTCCGACTGCGATTCATGTGGCGGTCGGGGTGGAAATCAAGAACGACCTGATCCCCGCACTGCAACGGCTTGCGGACACATTGACCCAGAAAGCCAAAGAGTGGGACGATATCATCAAGATCGGCCGCACGCATCTGATGGACGCAACCCCGTTGAGACTGGGCCAAGAGATCGGCGGCCTTGCGAGGCAACTCGAACTGTCGATCCAACGCGCCCAGCAGGCCATCGGCAGCATGGTCGAACTGCCTGCGGGGGGTACGGCCGTCGGTTCCGGAATCAACACCCATCCCGAGTTCGGCAGCCGCGTGGCAGCGGTGCTGGCCGAGGAAACGGGGATTCCGTTTATCGAGGCCGTCAATCATTTCGAGGCGAATGCACAGCGGGACGCGCTGATTGCCTGTCACGGACAATTGCGAACCATCGCCACGACGTTGTTCAACGTGGCCAATAACATCCGTTGGCTGGGGTCGGGCCCCCGCTGCGCCTTTTTTGAAGTCATCTTGCCGGACCGGCAGCCGGGCAGTTCGATCATGCCCGGCAAGGTCAATCCCGTGATGTGCGAGAGCATGATGCAGGTGGCCGCTCGCGTGCTGGGCAACGATCAAACGCTGACACTTAGCGGAGCCGCCGGCGGGCAATTCCAGTTGAACATCATGATGCCGATCATGGGTCATGCCGCCCTGGAGAGCATCCGTTTGCTGGCGGCCGCGTCCCGGGCGTTCGTGGACTTCTGTGCCGAAGGACTGGAAGCCAACCGGGTGGCGTGCGAGGCGTCGGTGGAAAAGAGTCTGTCGATGGTCACCAGCCTGAATCCGCATATCGGCTACGAGGCTGCTGCCAAGTTGGCCAAGGATGCCTTTGCAACCGGCAGGACGATCCGCGAACTGTGCCGCGAGAAGGGTATCTTGCCGGAAACGACGTTGCAGCACGCGTTGGATCCCATGCGGATGACGGAGCCGCAAGCCTAGTGGAACCGCAGGGCAGGTTTCCAACCTGCCATGCCGGGTGAGCAAGAGTTGGATTGCTTGGCGTGAAGGGAAGCGTTTATGCCAACGGATGTCAACGCAGGCCGAATCCAGCGAACAAGCTTGTTCGTGGTATCGTTTTTTCTGTTCGCTCCTGTGCTGCAAGGACAACAGGCGCCTTTGGTGCTCCCGACGCCGGAAAAGCTGCTGCGCGAAGCCTATGCCAGAACAAAAGCGGCATCGCGCGAGGCCGATTTGACGGAGATCATTCGGATGTGTCGCCAGGCTCGACAGGCCAATCCGTCGGACGCCGTGGCCGCTTATGCCGACGAGTTGTCGGCTTGGGCACACAACCGCCGCGGTGAATTCTATGCTGCGCAAGCGGCCCAACGGGCTCGGCAGAACCAGCAGCTCTCGCCGGGCCCCGACGCACCGCTTGACTCGTCGCCGCAAGCGACCGAGTTGGACGGTCGAGCCCTCGCCGATTTTGAGGCCGCGATCGAACTGGACCCTCGGAACTGGAAACCGCTCCACAATCGCGGTGTCAGCCGGGCGCTGGCAGGCCAATGGGACAAAGCGCTCGAGGATTTCAGCGGCGTGGTGGAACGGAAACCCGACCACGCCAACGCCTGGTTCAATCGGGGCGAAGTCCGCGCCGAACGCGGCGAATACGAACTGGCGGTGGCGGATTATACGCAGGCGATCGAACTGAAGCCGGAAGACGTCGATGCCCACAGTCGGCGAGGCCAAGCGTATTTCCAACTCCACAAATTCCGCGAGGCGTTGGCCGACTTTGACCGTGCGGTTCAGTTGGCGCCCCAACAAGCCGAACCCTTGCTGAACCGCGGCGATGCACATCGCAGTCTGGGGCAGTGGCAACTGGCGGCCGAGGACTATCGGCAGACGATGGTGCTGGACCCTCGCCTTGGCCGAGCCTATCAGAGCGCTGCCTGGCTCTTGGCCACTTGCCCCCTGGATCGCTATCGAAATGCCAAGTTGGCGGTTCAAGCGGCGGAAAAAGCCTTGGAACTGGACGGCGGCGAAGACCTGCGGTATCTTGATACAGCCGCTGCCGCGTATGCAAACGATGGCCAGTTTGAAAAAGCTTGCGAAACCCTGATCCAGGCGATCGGTATGGTCCAGGCAGCCAAGACCGCACCAGCCCAGGCGGAAATGCTTCGGCGGCGGCTCGGTCTCTATCGACGGCAACAACCTTATCGCGAACCGCAGCCCACGGGCACGGCCGCATCCGGATTCTGATGCGAAAGCGACGGATCATGACAATCAGCGGACTTGACACCATGCAGTTTGATGAAACGGAGCCGCTTGGAGCCCGGATCTCGGATACCGCCGAGATTCCTCTGCAGATCGACTTCGGGGCTTGTTCCAATCTGGGCAAAGTGCGCCGCAACAACGAAGACCACTTCGCCGTGATTCGCCGCACGCGGACCCGCGAAGTGGTGATGAGCAACATGCCGCCAGCGGATCTCTCGTCGTCCGACGACGTGTCTCACGTGATGGTGGTGGCCGACGGGATGGGGGGGGCCGCGTTCGGCGAATTGGCCAGCCGGCTGGCGTTGAAGACGGCCGACGAGTTGGTGGGCAGCGCATGCCGTTGGATGGCGAAACTGCACGACTTGGATTCCTCGTCCACCCACGACCGAATCCAAGCGTATGCCGATGTGATCCAAGAGACGCTGTTGGAGTACGCGGAAAACGATCCTCGCCTGGCAGGCATGGGAACCACGCTGACTTGTGCCCACGCGATTGGTTCCGACATCGTCATCGCCCACGTCGGCGATTCCCGCGCGTACCATTTTCGCGATGGGCAAGTTCAGCAAGTCACGCGCGACCAGACGTTGGCGCAAGATCTGTTGGATGCCGGCATGCCGGCCCGGGACACCCTGCGTTTCCGCCACATCCTGACCAACTGTTTCGGTGGCGATGCGCGGGAAGTTCGCAGCGAGGTCTATCATCTCCGGCTGCAGCACGGCGACGCGATCCTGTTGTGTACCGACGGGCTCTCCGACCTGATTGACGATTTCGAGATCGCGCAGGTCCTGGAGGCGGAAGCTCCCGCCCAAGCCGCCTGCAATCGTCTGGTGCAGATGGCTTTGGACCGCGGCGGCAAGGACAATATCACGGTCGTTCTGGGACGCTTCCGAGCCGAGGTGGCGGAGGGGGCAGGCGCGTGACGGCGGCGGTCCCACAGATCGCGGCGGCGGCGATCTCGGCGGCCACGCGGTGGCCCTCTGGGTTCCAGTGTCCGGTGCCGAGTTGCGTGTTGTCAAACCCGTGCAGGTAGGCGCGGTTTTCGCTGGCGTGACGGCCCATCGGTTCGGCCAGGTTGATCACGTCAATACCGTGCTGCCGCCCCCACTGGTCCAAACGGCGGTCGGCGTAGGCCAGGTCATGGGCTCCCAATTGCCGGCCTGCGGCTGCACGGACCGACGGGTCGGGATGGACTTGCACATCGCTACCGACCGTCAGCACCAGGAAGCGCGCCTGATGCCGAGTCGCTTCGGCAGCCGTTTCGGCAAGCAGACGCTCGGTCAACTCCCAAGCTTGCCGCCACGCTTCATTACGCGGCTCAGCCAGCGCCGCCAGGTCCACACCGAAACGGCCGTCCGTGACGGCTGGCTGTCGCCAGGCGTCTCGCAACTGGTACACCAACTGCAGTGTGCGCATTCGGTCGGTCAGGGCGACTTTGCCTCGCACCCACGCGGATTGCGCCTTCACATAATCCGGATGCTGCCGAAACGATTCGTCCAACACCAGGTCGTCACCCTGCAGATGATAGAACGGCCGAACTTGGTACGGTTCGAGTTCGGCCGAGTTGTTGCGGAGATCATTTCCGGGAAAGAACGCCAGCAATACCAGATCCGGCCGGTACTGCGCCGCATAATGTCGTAGCATCCGCAGTTGTTGCGCGGTGCCATAACCGGAGACGCCAAAGTTCAGCACCTCGACCCGGCGGCCCGCCAAATCGGCACACGCTTGCAGGCGACGTTCGAGTTGGGCGCAGAACGTCTGCTCCTCCGGCACTTGAAACGCTTCGATGAATGAATCGCCCAGCACGGCGACGCGCCACGTTTCCGCCGGTTTGGCGGGCCCACGATCGCCGTGACGGAATCCATACCGATTGATGCGGATGTACGCCCTGCCTTCCTTTCGCCACCAGCCCTCGAACCCCGGCCGCAGCCGCGTGCCGCAGTGCGGATCGGGGGCATAGGGCTGCGGATAGCTGATGCCGGCCAATCGTAAGACCGCTTCGGAAAAGATCAGCCCCAGGCTGAGGCCGATCGCCAGGAGAACGAGCTTCTGGCCCCAAGGGCTGACGTTCTGCTGTTTGCCGTCGCTCATGAATCGAATCCGTCTGTCGGGCGGTTGATCGAAGTGGAATCAACAGCCTACTGTCCTGTAAGTTTGCCGAAGATCGCGATAGTATAAGGTATCTTGTAGGACGAATGTCCAGATCCGTCTAGCCACTTTGGACATATCTGCTTGAGGAAGCGTCATGACGGGAACGGCCGGCGATCGGCGATTGACGATGGTGATCCACGCGCTGGGCGGAGGCGGCGCCGAGCGGGTGTTCTGCACACTGGCCAACCATTGGGCCGAAACGGGACACGAGGTCACGGCGATCACGCTGGCCAGCTCGGATCGCGATGTCTTCCGCTTGGCCCCGCAGATCCGCCGGATCGGGTTGGGGTTGATGCGCGAGTCGCACAGTCCCTGGCAGCAGCTGAGCAACACACTCTCTCGCCTGTGGCGACTGCGGCGCGCGGTCCGCCAGGCAGGCGGCTCGCGCGTGATCAGCTTTACGGACAAGATGAATGTACTCACCCTGCTGGCCTGCTGGGGCGGCCCGCACCGGGTCGTAATCGCCGAACGGAGCGATCCGCGGCGCCAATCGCTGGGGCTGGTCTGGGAATGGCTGCGGCGGAGGACTTATCCGCGCTGCCACGCTTGGGTCGTCCAGACCGAGTCGGTAGCTCGGTACGCGCGCGGCATGGCGGGAGATCGGTCCGTGGTGGTGATCCCCAACGCGGTCGCGCCGCCCGCGGCGTCACTGCCGCCGCCCGAACAACGGCAGACGTGCATCGTGGGAGTGGGGCGATTGAGTCCGGAGAAAGGGTTTGACCTGCTGATCCAAGCGTTTGCCCGCATCTCGCCGTGGTATCCGGATTGGACTTTGCAGATCCTCGGCGATGGGCCACAGCGCGACGAACTGGCGGGTTTGGCCGATGCCCTCGGAATCCGCGATCGCGTGACGCTCGCCGGTTGGATCGACCAGCCGGAAGCGGTCTTGCGGGCGGCCGGCGGATTCGTGTTGCCGTCGCGCTACGAAGGTTTTCCCAACGCCTTGCTCGAAGCGATGGCTTGCGGCCTGCCGTGCATCGCCACCGCTTGTGACAGCGGCCCGGCCGAGATTATTCGCGACGGCGTGGATGGCGTGCTGGTTCCGCCGCAAGACGTGGACGCGCTGGCCGAGGCCTTGCGCCGCCTGGTGTCGGACGACGCCCAACGAGCCCGCCTGGGCCGCCGCGCGGTGGAAGTCACGGCGCGATTCAGCCGCGAGGCGTTTTTCACGCGGTGGGATGCAATGCTGGCGGCAGGCATGTAGCGAGAACTTCCGTCGACAACTTCGATTCGGGCCTGTCATTTCCCCGAATTTTCGAGGGTGCGACGGAGGTTCACGTGTTCACGCGTCTGGCGGCCTGTACTACGCCGGCTCGTTCATCAGCTTGTCGAACTCCGCCACGGGGATGGCGGGGGCGGTGCAGAACGAGATGCCGGTCTCGCGGCCCAGGGCCACCGCCGCTTTCATGGCGTCGGTCATCGTGGGCAACTCGACGATCAGCACCAGGTCGTACTGTCCCAACAAGGCGTACATGCCTTTGATGGAACCGCCCAGCTTTTTGATCTGATCGCGCGCGACGGCGGTCCGCCGGGCACTGATCCCCTCCATCGCTTCGCCGGAATACTTGCCGAACATGAAGAACATCATCGAGCTAACCTCCTCACGCGGCCTGATGGCCACAACAGGATCCGAAACGCGAAACTACTTCGCCTCCTGCAGATCGCGGGCGGCTAACGCCATTTTATCATACAAGTCCTGCAATTGCTGTTCGTCGACGGCGGAAAAAGCGACGCGGATGTCGTGTTCCCCATCGGCGATGACGCCCACGCCGTACTTGTCCAGCAAGTGCTTGCGATACGTTTCGGCTTCGATTCCTTTGAGCTTCAGGCACATGAAGTAGCCGGAGTTGAACGGGTACGGCTCCCATAACTTGGCGTAATCCGGCGAAGCGAGAATCTCGCGGACTTTGTTGGCCCGCGCTTCCAAGATCCCCCGTTTCTCGATCCGTTCGGCCTCGATCTCCGGAGATACCATGGCCTTGGCCAATACCGACTGGGACACGTGCGGCCCGTTGGAGATGGCGCTGCGGATGGCGCCGGCGACCTTCTTTTCAAACGCCCGGTACAACGTCTGGTCGCTGAGGAACGCGTGGGCTCCGAACGTCAGCATCCCGGTGCGCAGTCCCCACACGAACTCTTCCTTTGTCGGCCCGTCCACCTTGATGGCCAGGATCCGTTCGTGGGCGCCGGCCAAGCGGGCGAACAGGGACTCGCGATACACGTTCTCGTCATAGAACAAGCCGAAATAGGCGTCGTCCGTAACGACCACCAGGTTGCGGCCTTCGCCCGCCGCGTCGCACAACACGGTGGTAATCGCATCGGCTTCGGCTTTGGTGATCGAGTACCCCGTGGGGTTATTGGGGAAATTCAAGACCAGGATCGTCTTCCAACTGCCGGCCCGCGTGGCCAGCGCCTGGCGGAGCGCCTCGACGTTGAATCCGCCCGACGCGTTGAAGAACGGGTACAGGGCCAACTGGGCTTGATACCGCACGCCGAACAGCAGTTCGTAGTTCTCCCAGAACTTGTCGGGCATCAGCACCATGTCGCCCTTGTCGACGAACAAGTCGGCGATCAGGCTGATGGCGTGCGTCACGCCACAGGTGACGATGGGCATGGAGAAACTTTTCTTGGCCAGCGTGGGGTTTTTCCGCAGCAGCTCGTCGCGCCAGCGTTTCCGCAGGTCCTCGCGGCCCGTGGCGGGGGCGTAGGTGAGGGCGTCGGCGGGACTGAGCGTGGGAAAGAACTGCATCACCGACGGCAAAAACATCGGCTTGTTGTTCTCCCGTGCGATGCCGATCGTGGCGTCGTAGCGTTTGGCCTTTTCTTTGGCCTCGGCACTCTGCGACAAGATGCCCTTGGGAAAATAGATCCGTTTGCCGAACTCCGACAACATGCTGAACACGTGCGGGTTTTCCCGCTCGATGACCTCGTTCAGTTCGCTGGCCAGGGGTCGCAACTCGGTGCCCGGTTGCATCAGGGACAGCGGCGCCCGCAACCGCAACCGCAGATTATCGAGTTGTTCCCAGAGGGCCTTGGGGAAGCGATTGCCGAACGTTTGGAAAAAGCTGGCCATGCCATCGGTTTCGCGGTACCAGTCGTTGCGGTCGACGGCGAACAGCTTGTTCAGGGATTCGGTGGAGATATCCAGCCCCGTCAGATCCAGGCCGTCCGCCGTGGGGACGTAACCGATGGGCGTCTTGACCGCGTCGCCATCGCCGCGGCAACGGTCCAGAATCCACTCGATGACCCGCAGGTTCTCGCCGAATCCCGGCCAGAGGAAATTCCCTTCTTCATCGGTGCGGAACCAATTGACGTGGAAAATTTTGGGCGGATTCGTCATCCGCTTGCCCATGTTCAGCCAGTGCTCGAAATAGTCGCCCATGTGATAGCCGCAGAAGGGCAGCATGGCCATCGGATCGCGGCGAACTTCGCCCACCTTGCCGAATTGAGCCGCCGTTCGTTCCGACGCCATCGTGGCCCCGACGAACACGCCGTGGTCCCAATCGAAGGCCTCGTAGACCAGCGGCGCCAAATGCGCGCGGCGGCCACCGAAGATGATCGCAGAGATCGGCACGCCGTGATGATGCTCGATGCGGAACGAGTGCGACGGGCACTGGGTGAGCGGGGCGGTAAAACGGCTGTTGGGATGAGCGCCGACGATCGGTTTGCCCTTGTCATCGGTCATGTCCGGCTTCCAGGGCCGGCCCTGCCAATCCCAAGCTTCCGTCGGCGGCTCGCCTTCCAATCCTTCCCACCACACCGTGCCGTCGCCACCCAGCACCACGTTCGTAAAGATCGTGTTGCTGCGGATCGTCTTGAGCATGTTCGCATTGGTCTTGGCGTTCGTTCCCGGCGCCACGCCAAAGAACCCCGTCTCGGGGTTGATCGCCCACAGCCGGCCGTCCGTGTCGATCCGCATCCAGGCGATGTCGTCGCCCACGGTCCAGATGCGATAGCCCTTGACCTTCAACCCCTCGGGCGGGATCAGCATCGCCAGGTTGGTCTTGCCACAGGCGCTGGGAAACGCCGCCGCCACGTACTCGATGCGCCCTTCCGGACTCTCCAGACCCATGATCAGCATGTGCTCGGCCAACCAGCCTTCGCTGCGGCCCAGATGGCTGGCGATCCGCAGCGCCATGCACTTCTTGCCCAACAGCACGTTGCCGCCGTAGCCCGAACCCACGCTCCAGATCGTGTTGTCTTCGGGAAAGTGCAAGATCAAACGGCGCTTGATGTCCAGTTCGGCCTTGCCGTGCAAGCAGCGCGTGAACTCGCCCCGCGTCCCCAGTTGCTTCAAGACCCGCTTGCCGACGTGGGTCATGATCCGCATGTTCAGCACGACGTAGATGCTGTCGGTCAGTTCCACGCCGACCTTGCTGAACGGCGAGCCGACGGGGCCCATCGAGAACGGAATGACGTACATCGTCCGGCCGCGCATCGAGCCCTGGAAGAGCTCGCCGGCGCGGCGATAGCCCTCGTCGGGGGACATCCAATTGTTCGTCGGCCCCGCGTCCTCTTCCAGCTTGGTGCAGATGAACGTCAGATCCTCGGTCCGGGCTACGTCATTGACGGCAGTGCGGTGGTAGACACTGCCGGGATACTTCTCCTGGTCCAGGGGGATCAACTCGCCGCTCGCCAGGGCCTCTTGCGTCAAGCGGTCTTTTTCTTCTTCCGACCCGTCGATCCAGACGATCTGGTCCGGCTCGCACATGCGAGCCATTTCTTCCACCCATTCCTGGAGTTCGCGATGCTGTTTCACGGAACATTCCCCTGTAGCAAGAAATCGGCCGATAACTTTCCGAGTGGGCGATATGGTATCCCACTCGCGGCCGGCGTTACAGGGGGGAGCCTCAGAACATATCCAGCATGAAATGGTGGCCCGAGTGGTACATCTGGCCGTTGGGCAATTCGTTGTGCCATTTCTTGTTGTACACCGGGATCCTCATTTCAGGAGGGTACCGATAGTACAGGCTTTCTGCACTTCGGTAGTACTCATTCCCCCAGAAATTCTGTGGGTAAAAGACATAGGGATAGTGGTAGAATCGCTCCCAGTCGCGTTGACCGTAAGCTCCGCCCCAGACACGGTTAAAGGCTCGCTGATCGGCGTGAGCCGCCGTCGCCGACAAGCTGATGGCGAGGACAGCACAGGCAAGCAAAGCCAACATCGCACGACGAACCATCACGTTTCCCCCCCTAGTTTTCCCAGCGGCTCATCGATTCTGGTTGTCTCGCACGGCGCGGTCCAACCTGACAATATGAATCGGCTGACCGTTTCAACCGGCATGAGCGAAAAATTCGATCGCTTCGGCATAACCGTCCCCTTGGCTGACTTGACGCGGCGAAAACGTTAAGATATCCGGCCACAGGCACGGCTCGCAGTTCGCAAACTCCCCTTTTGGCGAGGAGATTTCCATGGAAAAGAAACTGGGCGTGGCGATTCACGGCGTCGGCGACGTGGCCTTTGCCCATGCCGCCAGCTGGCTGCGCAACCCGCACGTACAGATCGTTTCGGTCAGCAGCCGTCAACGGGCCAGCGCCCAGCGGCTGATCGACAAGTACGGACTGGATTGCCCCCCGCGAGACAGCTTTGACGATGTGCTGGCCGATCCCCGGGTGGATATCGTGAATATCAGCGGCCCCAACCAGGTCCACGCGTCCCAGGGGATCGCGGCGGCCGGCGCCGGCAAGCATGTGCTGGTCGAAAAGCCGATGGCCATCACGATGGACGAGAACCGGGCCCTGCGGGATGCGGTCGCACAGGCCGGAGTCAAGAGCATTGTCAGCTTTGTGCTCCGCTGGAATCCGCTGCTGGAGACGCTCAAATCGTTGCTGACCGAGGGCGCGATCGGCGAGCTGCTGTACATCGAGGTCGATTACTGGCACGGCATCGGGCCGTGGTACAGCGGCTGGGAATGGGCGCACACGTTCCGGACCGGCGGCAGCGCGGCCCTGCTGGCCGGCTGTCACGCGCTGGACGCGCTGCGGTTCTTGGCCGGGCGCGAAGCGGTCGAGGTGTCGGCCATGTCGAACAACAAGAAAGGCCTGTACGAGTACGACGCCAACGTGGTGGCGACAATGAAGCTGGACGACGGCACGATCGCCAAGTCGTCGGTGCTGTTGGACGCGGATATCCCGTACGCGTTCAACATCGACCTGGTCGGCACCCAGGGCTCGCTGCGGGACAACCGGATCTGGGCCAAGCGATTGTTCCCGGGCCAGAAGAGCTGGGCGACGATGCCCACGATCCTGCCCGATTCGGGCGACGTTCACCACCATCCGTTTGATGCGCAGATCAACCACTTTGTCGACTGCATTCGCGAAGACCGCCAATCGCGCTGCAGCGTCGCCGACGCCTATCGGACGCACGAGTTGTGCTTGGCCATCGACCGCTCGATCGCCGAAGGCGGCCGTGTGGTCAGGCTGCCGTTGGAGTAGGAACTCGCCGTGGCACAAGAAGTCGCGGCACAAGAAATCGTGGCACGGGGCCATTTTCTGGGGGGGAGAAGTCCTTGACCTCAACCGCCTTGTGAGCCTGGTGCGGAAAGAGTCAGGGAATGCCCTTGGCTCGTCCGGCAGCTTTGCTTCTCGACTTGTAAACAAAACAGGGCTGCCGCCTCGCAGGGGAGGCGGCAGCCCGGAATCATAAGAAAAAAACCTTCGGTCGATTGCGGCGAGCGGAGTCGCTGCGAGAAAGGCGAGAGTCCGGCGTGCTTCTGCACGAGCCTTGGGTGGACCCCGGCCTACGCTATAGTTTTGGTCCCTCTGCCGGAATAGCGACCGAAGGTTTTGATGCCTGAAAAACTCAGGGCGGCTTGTTATTCCGCCGTGCTGACCAAGAGTATCGGCACTTTTCCGCTGCAACCTGCATGGAATTTAGCGGAACCACGTGGGCAGTTTTGGCGGCTTCGGTACCATCCTTTTCAGCCAGGACGGCGAATCGGCGGATTCGTCCGCAACGGCGGGCGCAGTCGCGGTATTCGGGGCGTTGCGGCCCGCCTCGGCCAGTTCGGCCGCAGAGGCTTCGTCGATTGGCACGTACCGCCGCAGGAATTCCGGCCAATAGCCGCGCAGCACCAGGTCGCACTGGGCTAGCTCGCCGTTGCCCAGATAGAAGTTCGCCAGCGCGATCTTTTTCAACAACTCGTTGCGCTCGTTCTTGTCAAACCACAAGTCGAAGACCTGCACGTCGTCGATCCAGACCTGGCCGGGGCCCATCAAGTCGATTGCCACGCGCAAGTCGGTCAGGCCGCGCGTGGGCAGGTCGTCGATCCGCACCAGGTACGGCGCCCACTCGGTGGTCAGCGGCGGCGGTGGCGGTCCCAGCCGGTCGTCGCCGGCGCCGACTCGTGCCGGGCGATAGTATGTCTGCCCGTCCAAACGGCCTTCGATCGCCAATTGCAGGGGCGGTTGCCGTGCGGGGTCGTCGATCCGCAGCCAGACCCACAGGGACAGTCGCCCCGTCGCCGGAGCGGAAAACGAATTGCTCCGCACCCAAGCCACCGGGCTGTCGCTCCGGAGGTGCAAGGCGTTCTTGCTGTTCCGGCCTTGCCCAGCCACGACCTGGGCCCCGATTCCAGCGGCTCGCGAACCGTCCCAGCCGGGCAGCAGGTCGCCCTGCGAAGCGAGTTCGAAATCGGGATTACCGAGAACGGCTAACGGGCGCGGATCCCGGAGTTGGTTGGCCCGTCGGCGCAAGTCGTCGATGCCCGCGCGAAGATCGCTCGCCACATCGCGGTTGACCTCCGCCTGCCAATCGACAATCCGCACGTCGGCGGCTGCCACCACGGCGGCGGCCAGATCATACGGCCGCAGGGCTACCGTCCACACTTGCGTTTTCTCCTGCGTCACCGGCGGCGAGCAGACGCGGTTGCCGAGTACCCGGAAATCGCTGCCCCGCGGCGCGGCCATCGTCAGCGTGAGCGAAGCCGTCCACGGCGAATTATTGACCGCGTAGAAATAGGTGCGGTCGCCGCGGCTCAGCCGCCGGACGACTACCGGCGGCAACTCGATCGTTGCCTTGTTCGAGGGCACCGTTTCAAACCGGGCGGCGGGCAATTGCCGAAAAGCGTCCGCGACTTCCAACAACGCTTCTTCCTGGCCCATCACCGGCGTCCAACCGCCTTGAAACAGAAACTGGCTGTCCAGCGTCGCCAGGCTGTGAATCACGCCTTGCCGATAGGCCTCTGCCGAGGGAGCGATCTGCGTCAGCAGCCAGGAAGGCGTCTTGTCGGCGCCGAAGGGGCCGTGCGTCTGGAAGGATGTCAAGGAGACCGTCTGCGGCTCGCTATACAGCAGGCTGCCCGTCCAACCGCGAGGCCGCGCCGCGGCCGCACCCGCCGTCCGAGCCGTGGGACCGAACAACTGGTCGAACTCGGTGGAACCACGCAATTGCAGATTGGCGGCTTGCGATTGCAGCGCATTCAGAGGGGCCCAACGAGTGGGACGAAGCAGCACGACGCGGTCGTCGTCGCGATAGCTGAGCGGATCGATGCCCACGCGCAACAGCAGCGGCCGAACCTCCAGACGTTCCGGCAGCGTGGGTTTCAAGCCGGCTTGAAGCTGCCCGTCCGTGAGCAGCTCCGCTCCCGCCAGATACAGCTTGCTGCGCGGGGCCGCCCGCGTCAATTCTGCCGCGGTGGACTGGTAGAAGCCGGCCAGTTTCCGGGCCCGCCAGTTCAACCACAACTCGCGACCTTCGCCCGCCAGATAGGCGGCGGCACTCTGGCGGTCCCGGCCCGCCAAGCCGACCGCCGCGACGGGCTCGTCCGCCGCAAACTGCCGGATCGTCGTGTCGTCCTGAGCCCACGGGGCGTCGGGCAGTTGCGCGTAGGTCTGCGGGCCCAATTGGACAGCGACTCCGCCAAAGGACGGATGCCTGCCGTAACGCTGGCCCAGTTCCAGGACGACGCGCTGCATGGCCTGCTGGACCGGAACCGACAGGGGATTGTACACGGGGCCCGAGGCGCGGTCGGCCGCGAACAGCTGTTTCCACGACTGACCGTCGGCGGCGATCAGCTCGATGCCGCTGGCCGCCGCAGGCAGCGTCTGGCGACGGAGGAGGGTCTCGAGTTCCGGCAACGGAGCGGCGAATTGCAGGGCCGGCACCAGCGTCAAGCCCTCGCGATCGAACAATCGCAGCAGCAACTCCAACACGTCCTTACGAACCGGATCCTGCCCGGTGGCAAAGAACACGCCGCTGTCGTACTTGGGCGTAGATTGCAGCAGCGTGCTGGGATAGATTGCCCCGCCTTCGTGCCAGACGCAGATCATCGCTCCGTTTTGGCCCGTGTGTTTCAAGTACTCGGTCAGTCGCAGGCCGGCCTGGTAAAATGTCACCCAGTCGGTCAAGCTGCGACCGCTGCCGGCGTCCAAAGCATCGCTGGCCGAGAAGGCGTCCGCCAGCACAGGCCGGTCGAAATACTGAGCGATCAACCGGGCATCTTCGCCGTCGGCCGTTGGCCGTGCAGGCAGACTGGCCGGACCGGACAGGACGCGAAGCGTTCCCAACACGGCTGGCGCATCGTCCCGGCGATTGGCGACCAGCAGGAAAGGCGTGTTGGAATGAGGCCAGAAGATCAGCCGATGCCGTTCGCCGCGGGCCGGCGCGGCTGCCGTCACGCGAGTCACGTCCACGCCGGAATGCAAGCCGATCGGCGCCACCATCCCCGCCGCGTTAGGTTCCACGACGCTGATGCCCAGCGTCTGCGCCGTGTTGCTCGGGTACTCGACCTCGACCACATGCGGCAGACCGATGGCGGATACGGGCAGTGGATAGGCCTGCCAACCGCCCGGCAACAGCTCGACAAGATCCCGGCCGGCGGCCTTGCGCAAGCGGCTCAAACCATTGCCGAGGGGCGTTTCGCGGACACTCGAATCCGAGTTCGGCAACCATTTCCAATGCGGCAGCTTGGGAAGCGACTTCCAGAGGCGATTCGCCGAGTTACCAGGCATGGCGTTCGCCGTCGCCGGGGCATTCGCCGCCGAACCGGCATCGACTTGCGGTTGGGTCTCGGCCACCACTTGCCACGCCGCAACCGTCGGCGGAGGCGGCTGGGAACGAAGTACGACGAGTTGTACGCTGCGCTGCGTCAGATCCCTGATGGGCGAAAAACGCGTCGGCAGCCGTCGCTTGCTGAGCGTGAGAAGCAGATCGTAAACGCCCTCTTGTTCAGGCAGCACCAGCGACCAGGGGCCGATTTCCTGCGGCGCGCCGTCCCGCCCCGCACGAACCTCGCGTGTTTCCTCCCACAACTTGGTTTCCCCTCGCGCCGGCGACAGCCGCGCGCTGCAGACCAATGCGTCGTCCGCCTCGACGCCGGTGACTCGGTGAGGGGTGACGAAAAACTCGAATTGCTCGCCCCCGCCAAACACCAACGAATCCCGTTCGAAACGAACTCGCAACTCGTCGCCCGGATCGCGACGCACCAACAGCCGATTCCCGCGCTCGTCCAGCACGGACGTGTGCGCCTCGGTCAATAATTTGCCCAACGGGATCTGAATCCGCTGCACCGCCTCCGTCCCCCGGTCGGGCGTCAGTAAGATGGAAATTTCCGCCAGGTGGGACGCCTGGACGCGGAAACGCACGCCGTCATAGGTCCGCGGTGTGCCGGGCACTAGCGTGATCGCGTCGCCATCAATGTACATCGACCCGGGTTCGTCCGGCGACAACCCCACGGACTCAAATTCCCGGATACAACTAGCTAGCAGCGGCGGGGTCTGAGCATGGTCGATGCGAATCTCGCCCGACCAGCGCCGTGCGGCTCCCCCACCCCAAGCCACCCAAACCCGCAGATCGACGTCCTCGCCCAGGGCGGAATACCACGGCACCAACGCAGCGCAGAACGCGACCGCTCGCATCCAACGGGCCCACCCCCCGCGGCGTTCGAATCCGGTGCATCGTGTTGGCAGTCGTTCTGCCATGAACGGACGTCCCTGTCCGAGCAGCATGCTGAATGTACGCAAAAACGCACGGGATTATAATCGTGTTCCCCAGAACGATACCACCCCGAAATTCGCCGAGGCCTTTCCGGAGTAGCTTGGACAACCGGCAAGGCTGGACAAGCGGGCCGCATCAGCCGCCAAGCGGGCGTCCGCAATGCTTGCACTGCTGGCGCCACCGTTGCCGCGGGGTTGCGCCACGCAAGAAATGGAAAGGGGATCAAACGCTGGCGCCCACCCGGGTCTGTCTCGCATCCTGGGCATGGTTCTGCCAGACGCCTCGTGGAGAGACGCCAAATTACCGCTTCCGGCCTTCGGCATAGCCGTAGCGGGGATTCCGCACGTCGAAATCCGTGTCGGTAAAGCTGTTGTTCAGCCTGAGTCGGGTGTAGGTGTACTGCTCGGCCAAGGGCGGATCGGCGTCTGCCTCGACCGGCCAGTCGTAAGCCTCGAAGCGAATGGGCAAGTCCAATTCGTCGTCGATATACACCCGCCACTGGCTGAACAAGAATCGCTGCCGGTCGTCCGGATTGCGGACGTGGATACAGCGACAGGTGCGGTCGCCAACTTTCTGGCCGTGCGTGATATCGACTTGGCACGGGACATCTTGGATCCCCTTCTCCGCAGCTTGCGCAATCCGTCGGGAGAGGTTCAGGATGCCCATTTCCGTCAGCGGATGGCGCTGGCCTTCCATGGCGACAAGGCCGTCGGGTTGCAAGGATAGCGTGCCCAACAACATGCCCGTGATGCCCGTCGTGTGCGCCAGCAGATTGCCGTCGTTACTGCCCGCCACGTAGATCGCTTCGTCCCCGCGGCGATCGGAGGGATCATAGAAGTATACGTAGACGCTGAACGGCTGATGACGGACTTTGACCAGCAACCGCTGCGGGTCGCCCAGCACTCCTCCGTCAGACTCGCGTTTCAGCAAGATGGCCGAGTAGTCCTGGACTTCTTTCTCGATCCGAGCCGCAGCCTGGTTGGCCCAGCGATGCACGGCCAGCAGGGGATGTTGCTCGTCGGTCGGCCCCCCGCTGCTCGAAGTGACCGTCCGTGTGCTTACAGGCATCGCCGGCAATTCGGCGGCATTGGTTACCCCGCGAGGCTCGCCGACGCCCCCCACCGCTATCCATACGCCCAGCATCAGTAACCCCGATGTAGTATTCGATGAATGGTACGACAACATCCTGGTCATCCTCAAGCTCCCTCTCGTTTTCCCCAAACCTCATGATGGACCGCGCGGCACAACGTCCGCCACCAGATCCTTCATCTCGCGGACCGCTCGTTCCAAGCCGACAAACACGGCTCGCGCGACGATGCTGTGTCCGATATTCAACTCGTGCATGCCGGCGATTCCCGCCACGGGCCGGACGTTGTGGTAATTCAAGCCGTGGCCGGCATGCAAGGCCATGCCCAGTTCGCCAATGCGGCGCCCGGCGGCGACCAATTTGGCGAGTTCGTTCTGCTGGTCAGTGCCGCGTGCCAAGGCGTATTGCCCGGTGTGCAGTTCGACGGCATCCGCGCCGACCTGCGCAGCCAGTTCGATCTGGTCGATCAGCGGATCGAGGAACAGGCTGACGTGGATGCCGGCAGCTTTCATTTCGCGGACGGCTTGTGCCACCGCGGCGCGGTGCGCAACGGCGTCCAGTCCGCCCTCGGTGGTGATTTCCTCCCGCCGTTCCGGCACCAGCGTGGCCTGGTCCGGCCGGATTTGGCCCGCGATCGTCAGCACGTCTCGGTTGCAGGACAGTTCCAAATTCAGTTTGACCGTCACCGTCTCGCGAAGCAAACGCAGGTCGCGATCCTGGATATGCCGGCGATCCTCCCGGAGATGGACGGTGATCCCGTCGGCACCTCCCAATTCGGCCGCCATGGCGGCCCAGACCGGGTCGGGTTCGTAGGTCTTCCGCGCTTGCCGTAATGTGGCTACGTGGTCGATGTTGACGCCGAGTTCAGGCATGGAATCGGTCCTGCGAGGAAATGGGGTGGGGGGCGAAAACGGCACCTTATCATCATACCAACGCCGGCAAGTTGCGACGATGCCCGGTCCCGCAAGGCCCGGTCCCGCAACGCTCAAAATCGGACCGAAGCCCCCGACCCGATGAATTCGCCGCAATTCGGAACTCGAGCCACTCGAAGCCAAAGCCCCAGGACACCCTGGGCCGGGACCGACGGCGAACAGGTCGCCAGTACCCCCCAACATGTCATGGCAACGCCAATCGGAATGACTTGTCGTCCATGCATGGCCATCTACCTTGTGCGGCCTCCGTGCTGTTTGACTGTTTCATCGAACGCGGCGGCCTTGGAGTTGCAGGAGATTCGAAGGCGCATGGCACCATTTTCGGCAGCTCCTAGAACAACCGTTAAGACCGGCGGAACCGAGAAATCCAAGTTCGCTCGGAAGAAAGCCCGCTGGACTGCAAGCAATTCCAAATAACCGACCTCGCCCTGCTGGTATTAGCCTGTCAATCCCCTTCACCAGTCGTACAAGGCGGCCGGGGTCGAACGAAGACAGTCGAGCTAGTGTCGCCGCTCCAGAGCCCAGGCGACCAGCGACGGGCAAAGCCGATGGAGCAGATGGAAAGCCTTGGCTTCCAGGCCCGGCAGCACTTCGCGCCGCCCGCGGCGGATGGCGCGCACCGTGGTGACGGCCACGGCTGGAGGCGATAGGCCGCGCGGCGAACGCCATGCTGTCGGGGCGGTTTCTTCCAGCATCTGTTCCCAAATCTCCGTCTCGACCGTGGCCGGGCTGACCAGCAGCAAGTCCACGCCGTGACCGTGCAATTCGGCCCGTAACGCCTCGCTGAACCCGCGCACGGCGAACTTGGCGGCGCAGTATTCGCTTAAGTGCGGAATGGCCACGTGGCCGAGAATCGAGCCGATATTGACCGCGATCGGCTGGCGACCGCGGCGCAGCAGCGGCAGGGCCGCCCGCGTCAGCTCCACGAGGGAAAAGAAATTGACCTCAAAGATCTGCCGCAATCGGTCCGGACAAGCGTCCTCGAACCGCCCCAACGCCGCCACCCCGGCGTTGTTGACCAGGATGTCTAACCCACCCAAGTGCGACTCGGCGCCGTCCAGTACCGCTCGACGTACTTGAGCATCGGTTAGATCGCCGACGACGATTTCCGCACGTCGGCCCAACGCCCGAATCTCCGCCGCCAGTGTTTCGAGCCGTTCTTGTCGGCGAGCGGTGAGCACCAGATCGGCGCCCTGCCGAGCCAGTTCCACCGCGATCGCCCGCCCGATGCCGCTGGACGCTCCCGTCACGATCGTCCGGCTGTCTGCGATATTTCGCCGAGTCAACGGTGCTCAACCTCTTTGCACTTGTGGACACGATCCCTTGCCCAACGCCGCCTTCGCCTCGTCGGCCACTCGCGCGGCAGTGATTCCGAAACGCTCGTACAACTGTTGGAATGGTCCCGAAGCGCCGAATCCCGTCATGCCGACAAAGCGGCCGCCCGAACCGATATAACGATCCCAGCCTTGGCGAATGCCCGCTTCGACGGCGACCCGCGCAGTCACCTTGGGCGGCAACACGCTGTCGCGATACGCTTCGTCCTGCTCGTCGAACAACTCCCAACACGGCAAGCTGACGACCCGCGCTTGCAGGCCTTCGGCGGCGAGCTTCTCTCGCGCTTCGACGCACAACGACAATTCGCTGCCGGTGCCGATCAAAATCACGTCGGGACGGCCGCCGGGTGCGTCTTGCAGCACATAGCCGCCCCGGGCCACGCCCGCCGCCGCGCCGCATTGCGACCGATCCAGCGTGGGAAGATTCTGTCGAGTCAGCACCAAGGCGGCGGGGCGATCGGCCGTCGCCAGGATCTTGCGATACGACTCGGCGACTTCGTTCGCGTCGCCCGGACGAAAGACCATCAAGCCGGGGATGCCGCGGCAGGCCGCCAAATGCTCGACGGGCTGGTGCGTCGGACCGTCTTCGCCCAAGCCGATGGAATCATGCGTCAGCACGTACAATACGCTCTGGTGCATCATGGCGCTCAGCCGCATCGAAGGCCGCATGTAATCGGTGAACACGAAAAACGTGCCGCCGTACGGCCGCAAGCCGGATAATGCCAAACCGTTGCAGGTGGCCGCCATGCTGTGCTCGCGAACGCCGAAATGCAGGTTGCGGCCGCCTCGGTCCTGGGCACTGAAATGGCCCGCATTCTCCACTTTCAGCAGCGTGTTGTTGGACGGCGCCAGGTCGGCCGAGCCGCCGATCAGCCACGGCAGGTTCTTCGCCACCGCGTTCAGCACTTGGCCGGACGAGACACGGCTCGCCAACCCCTTGGCGTCAGCCGGAAACACGGGGATGTCCCGGTCCCAGCCATCCGGCAATTCGCGTGCCCAGATCCGTTTCAGATCGGCGGCCAGCTGAGGATGCGTCGCTTCGTACAGCGCAAACTTCGCCGACCAATCGGCGTGCAGCTGACGGCCTCGAGCCCCGAGACACTCGGCGAAATGCTCGCGCACGCCGTCGGGCACCAGAAATTGCTGGTCTTCCGGCCAGCCGTAAGCTCGTTTGGTCAAGCGAAGCTCCGCGTCGCCCAGCGGCGCTCCATGCACGTCGTGCGAGCCGGCTTTGTTCGGCGAACCGTATCCGATGACGCTCCGCACCACCATCAGCGTCGGCTGATCGTGACAAGCGCGGAACGACGCTAGCGCGGCATCCAACGCGGCGACGTCGTTCGCGTCTTCGACCGTGACCACGTTCCAGCCCAAACCCCTGAACCTCGCCGCGACGTCCTCGCTGAACGCCAGGTCGGTGCGACCCTCGATCGTGATCCCGTTGTCGTCATAGATCCAACACAGATTCGACAGTTTCAGATGGCCCGCCACCGACGCCGCTTCGCAGCCGATGCCTTCCATCAAGTCCCCGTCGCTGCATAACGCGTACACATCGTAGCCGAACAAATCGAAACCGGGTTGGTTATAGCGGGCGGCAAACCATTGGCCGGCCATGGCCATCCCGACGCTGGTGGCAACGCCTTGACCCAACGGCCCGGTCGTCATCTCGATCCCCGCCGCTTCGCCGTACTCGGGATGCCCGGCACAGGGGCTGCCCAGTTGGCGGAAATTGCGGATGTCCTCCAAGGAAATCGAGGGCTCGTCCAAGGTCCGACCGTGCTCGACCTTCTTGATGCCCGCCAGATGCAGCATCGAATACAGCAGCATCGAAGCGTGCCCGCAGGACAGGACAAACCGATCCCGGGCCGGCCACCACGGATGCTCCGGATCGTAACGTAGACGCCGATTCCAGACCGTGTAGGCCACCGGAGCCAGCGCCATGGGCGTTCCCGGATGACCGCTGTTGGCCTTCTGGACCCCGTCCATCGACAAAGTTCGAATCGTGTTGATTGCCAGTTGTTGGATGTCGTCCTTCATCATTGCAGTCATTGCTCCCCCAGGTGGTCTAGCGCCAAACGGTCGATCAGACTTGACCTTCCGCCAAATGCGGACAATGTAATCTTTTGACCCGCCCGCCGTCAACGAGAGGGACAGCATGGATTATTCGTGAGCCCTTGCACGGCCATCGGAGCTTTCGATGGTAACGGGACGAGAACCGATCTGCTCCGTAGGCTGCCCTTATTCCTTGCCTGGTTGGCCTGTTTGTACCGTCCCGGCGGGAAAACCGTCGCCGCTCGGCTCGGTCGCCCGACACAATCGCTACGTTGCCGACTTGGCAGCGGCCGGATACTATGGCACGATCAAGTTCTTCCAAGAGGACTGTTTACAATCAAGGGTATCCGATAAGGGGCATTTGCGATGGCGGCCGGACTGGCAGATCTGTTGGCGTTGGACGTCACGACCTCGGAATTCGCCGTGGCCGTGCGGGACGATCAGGGCAACGAGGACTACGCGTCGATGCCGATGCGGGGGGCGACGACTTGGCGAAACGACGCGGCTTTCCCGGCGTTCGATCTGAAAGAAGTGCCCGGGATGCTCCGCGATTTGCTGGGCATGTTGCAGGGCCGCGGCTGGCGGTTTGACCGCCGCGACCAGTCCGTACCGGGCTGTCTGTCCGTCGCCTGCCGCCAGCACGACATGGTGCTGCTGGACCGGGAAGACAAACCGCTGTTGCCGGCCGTCAGCTGGCAGTGTAATGCGGCGGCCGCCGAGGTGGAAACGCTGCGGCAACGGGGCGTCGAGAAAACGGTCGGCAGGATCGAGCCGCGATTCGTGCTGCCCAAACTGAGTTGCGTCCTGAATCGGCAGCCGGACTTGAAAGACCAACTGGGCACGGTGTTCATGACCGGCGACTGGATCGCCCAGCGTCTGACGGGCCAGCGGTCGCTGAGCACGTCGGACGCACTCAGCAACGGGCTGCTGGACCAGAAAACCCGCCAGCGGGCCGACGCCGTTATCGAAAAGGCGGGGTTTTGCACCGCTTGGTTCCCACAGGCGGCGCAGAGCGGTACGGTGGTGGGCACGGTACAGGCAGACATGGTGTCGGCAGAAGGCGGCGCGGGCGAGGATCCGTGGCAACCGCTCCGCGAGACGCTCGCCGGCTGGCAGTTCGTGGCCGGCTTGGGTGACAATCACGCCTCGGCCGTGGGTTGCGGCATGACCGACGACTATCGCAAACTGGTCGTCTCTGGCGGCACCAGCGGGACGATCAACTTGTCGTGTCCCAAGAACATCGAGCTGCCGGAGAACGGCGATTCGCTCCGGTTCGAGTTTTACGGTGACAGCCTGCTGTTGCTGTTGATGTTGGCCGACTGCGGCGATTGGTATAACCGGTTTCTCGATCGGTTCGCCCCCGAACTGAAGCAGACGATGGACGAATTGAACAACCTCGCCCTATCGGCCGATCTGACGGCCTTGCGTCGCGTGCTGCACGACGATGCGGCGCACAGCGAAGTTTTTCCGCCGTCCTGGGGCCATTGCACGCTGGGTGCCAAGGTGGCCGACACACAACTATCGATCGCGTTGGAACTGCTGCTCCGCGTCAAGCGGATGTTGGCCGAGGTTCGTGCGGCGGGCGCGTCCAACGTCGATACGTATGTGCTGACCGGCGGGCTGAGTCAGTCGCTGTTCTTCCAGTGCCTGTTCTACGCGGGCATCAAGCTGCTGGCTCCCGAGGCGAACGTCCAGGTCAGCGGGCGGACGGGCCCGCTGCGATACAAAACATCGGCCTATGGCGCGCTGATCAATGCCGAACTGCCGCGGGTCGACGGCAAGCTGTCCGAATTGCACGCTGCCGGCAACCGCTTTCCGCTGGTCGATTGCGTCCAGCCACAAGGCCCATCGGGCGCGACGCTGCAGTACCTGCTGCAGTCCTACGGGATCTGAGTCCATCTCAGACTTGAACGCGTTCCAGATAGCCTTCGAACATGGCGGAGGTCGTTCGCTCGAACGCCTCTCGCCACTGTCGTTCGACGTCCGGATTCCACTGGTCGCCGTGAAAAGACTTCAGCGTTTGAAACATGGACTCAAAGAATTTCGAAAAATCCCCGGTTCCCACGCCCAATTCGTGATGCTTGGTGCCCAAATAACGCATGTACAGTTCGATCGCGGGGGTGGGCTGCGAGTAGAAGCGTTCGATCACCATCAAGGCGGTCGTCAAGATAATCGCTTGCCGCTTCATGTCGACGCGAGCGAAATGATGCTGCAGTTCCGGGTAAGTCTCCAGAAACCGTTCGTAAAACAATCGGCCGAACTGGTCCTTGGAATGGAGGATCTCGTTCAAGCTTTCATGGATTTCCATCCCAACCTCACTTCCCAGCCAATGTCGCAATTGGGCACATCTAACAGGCCACGACTAACGGGCAAGAATACCACGTGGTCTGCTATCCTGTCGAGGCGGCGGCTCGTGTGAGAAGATTCGACAGATCAAACATTTTTGTGCCAGATCGAGATACTTTCCAGCCCTGCAGCAAGAAACGTGGAAAAAAGCGTAGTCACGCTGTTGGACGCTTGTCTTGCCGCGAAGTTCCGCCGCGAGAGGATAACCGCGTTTCCCACAGGCTGGCAGCCTGTGCTCGTGCGCCTGTGCAGGCGTTGGATTTGGACGGTGAAAGACGCAAGTCGGGCGAACCGCTGGACGTCATCATCCGGCGGATCAACCGCACGACGCAAGGCCGGCTCCATGGCTATCCCGCGTCAGTACTGGTCCGTGGTTGCCAGCGCGGCTTCGACCTGGTCCGCCCAGCGGGCGATCTCCTGGATGCTGCTGCGAATTTCTTCGGGATCGCAGGTCGTACGGGGAAAGCTGTTGGACATCACGAAGAACGGTTCGCCGTCGATGTCCTGGAGGGCCAGTGCGCCGTGGCACAAGCGCGAGTTCAACTCCAGCGCCCGGCGGTAATACGCAGGGTCGGCGCGTCCGCAGACGCTGAAGATTCGGATCAACCGCTCGCGGCCAATCGGAGCCTGGCACTCCTCGACAAGGACTCGCTGCGACCGCCCGTGCGGCTGCGGCACGCGGACGGTGACGCGATGCGTGTCGTCCTCTCGGGTCACGGCCAGATCGCGGATCGCCGCGTCGACCAGCTTGCCCAAACTGCACGTCCCGCGAAGGATGGCCTGCAACCGGCGATACACGCTTTCCCCGTCCGCCGGCCGCTCGGTCGACTGTTTGGCCAAGCACCGCATCGTCAACTCGGCCGCTTCGTCCGGCACGCCAGGGATCCGCTCGCGAGGGTCGGGCACCGGATCGCGCGCGTGCTTTTCCGCCAAGATGCGGATGTCCCGACCGACGAAGGGAAACTCGCCCGTCAAAAGGTAGTAGTACGAAACGCCGACCGCATAGACATCGCTGGCCTTGCTGGCTGGCCGCGAACGAAACAGTTCGGGCGCCATAAAGTACGGTGTCCCCGCCAAGGACTCGCCGGACGCATCGCGCCGCGCAAGCTGTTTGGCCAGGCCGAAATCGGCAAGTTTCGCCAGCCCGTTGCGATGGACCAGGATATTCGACGGTTTGAAATCCCGATGCACGATGCCGCCGCGATGCGCTTCGGCCAGTGCCGAACAGGTTTGCGACAACATCTCCGTGGCGGTATGCGCATCCAGGTGGCCCGCCGCTTGCACCATCTGTTGTAGCGTCTGGCCGGGCACATACTCCAACTCGATGTAGTGCAGTCCGCTGCTGTGCCCGATGTTGTGTACGGTGACGATGTGCGGATGAACCAGCGCAGCGGCGGCGCGAGCCTCGGCCAAGAACAGATCGACCATGTCGCCGTACCCGGGCCGCGGCGCCAGAATCTTGATCGCACAGGGCCGGTACAGCGTGTTGTGCGTGGCGCGAAAGACCCACGCCATGCCTCCCTTGCCCAGGAACGAATCGATGGTGTAAGCGTCGAACGGTTTGCCGATCAGATCTTCGCGGGGCGCCGCCACTTCCGGCCGGGCTGCATCCTCGCCGCCGGTGAGCGTCAGATCCAAGTCCAAGGTGACTGACAGATCGTGTGCGGTCAGATCTTGTCCGCACTGGGGACAGCGGGGGTTCGCGGCTGCTACCGCAAACGACTCGTTACAGCCTCGACAATACAGCTTTTCTGAGACCGTCGACACGTTGTCACCCTCCAGCCGTGACTATACACCAATCGGAACCCGGGCTCAAGGCTTAGGAAGTTAACAGACAGCATGTGGTATTTCATCGAGATCGTGCCGTCGGCGGTCGCCGAACTCCAACAGATCGCGGTCTTCTGGCGTCGTCGGATCGTCCGGACGATCGACGACCTGTTGGCCTCGCAGCCGTTCGTGCCGACGTGGAAGGAATGGGGCCTTCGGCCAGACGACAACCAACAAAGGTACAACGTCAAGACTTCTGTTTTCGGGGCCACGGTGCGCACGATTCTGCTCGAGGCCGCAAGCCTGTTGCCGGGTCAATGTCCCGGCCCGAACAACACGGCGTTCAGAAACAACCGTTGGGTTGCAGGATACATGGCGCGGAAGTTCGGATCATCGGTAAACGCCACCACGTGGCCGCTGCCCAGTGGTTCGTGGATCAGGTAAGGCGTTTCGGCCACCAGCTCGACGGTCTCAGGCCAACAGAAGCCGCTGGTCAGGATCTGAGACGGGGAAGCGAACGTCACCAGCCCGCGGCCCTTGGAGACGTCCGGCGGCGTCAGGATAACATTGCCCCGGTAGAACACGTCCAGGGCAGCCGCACAACCGAATGTCAGCCAGTGTTCGCGGAACACATGGGCCGTCAGAAAGGCGCCGGGGGCCGGATCCGCGGGCGGCGACGCCGAGTCCGCAGATGGCTCGCCAGTCGGTTTCCCATCTGTGGGCGTCCCAGCAGGCTTGTTCTTCCTCTGAACGCTCAGCAACGAGGCCGGTTTCTGCGTGGCCCATGAGGCGGCGCGCTTGATCAGGATCAAGGTGCCGCCTTGACTGATCCATTGCCGCAGGCGGCTGACATCGCTCTCGCCGGGGCCCTCGCGGCCGCCGTAATCCCCGTCGGGCAGCACCAGCACGTTGTAGTCTTGCAGATTCAAGCGGCTCAAGTTGCTGGCGGCAATCCGGGTGACCGGGTAACGCCAAACCTGGTCAAACAGGTACCACGTATGCCCGGCGGCGTAGCTGGTCGGCCGATCCATCAGCATCGCGATTTTCGGAGGCCGCACCCATACCACGTTTGGTCCGCCCAGTTGGGCGCCGGCAGAAACCAATCCCGTGTCGCAGGCTTGGATCCGCAACCCGTCGTCCCGCGCCGCTTGCTGCATGGCGTCGTGCAGCGTCTCGGGATTCTCGGCGGTGCGCAGAATCAACGTTCCCCGCGGATACGCGTCGTCGCCCATGCGGAAATCGCGATCGGCCACATGCACTCGCAGTCCCTTGCGGAGCCACGAGCACAGGGCTGGCAGCGCTCCGTCGTGGCCGGGGACCAGGTAGGCGATCTTGGCCCGTTCGCCAACGACTTGGCCCGCTGGCCGAACACCGTCCCACGGCTTGCCGGGGACTTCGAGCGGCGCCGACGACGACCAGCACTCCACGCCGAAAGCCAGTGGCAGCGACCACGCGGTCACGTCGTAGATCTCGTCCGGAAACCGATCCGCCTGGCGTTGGAGCTGTCGTTGGACGAACTCTGGCTCCAAGTCCACCTGACGATCCAGCAGCACGCGGACCAGGCGGCTGGCCGGCTGGGCCAGCGGAATATGGAAGCTGCCGGCGGGAATCTGCCGGCGTCCCTTCTCGCCCGTTCGGATCTCGAACGTGTCCGCTTTCATGGTCTTGGCCACGCGGCGCACCTCGACCCCGTTGTTCCGCAGCAGTTCCGCCAGATTCGTCGTACGTTGGGGAGATCTACCCGGCGGCAGGAAGTAGTGGCGGACCGGTCCGTCGTGGCCCAGTTGTGTGCCGCGACGACGGGCTTCATAGAATTCGTCGACCAGCCGCCGGGCATGGGCTGCCGCAAACTCGACCGCCACCAGCGAACTCGTATAGTGATGGCGGACCGCGTCGCTCAAGCGCAAGGTCTGCTCGTCGCTGCGGCGGATCACCAGTCCGCGCACGCCGGCCTGCTCCCACAGATGAGCCAGACCGCCTTGGAAATTCGGCCACGTCGACCCGTAGCCGGGGTAGAACGCGTTGAACATTTCCCGCGTGGTGTACACGAACCCCTGGTCGTCGAACCGCTGGGCAAGTTGTCGGCCGAGTAGGTCCAAGGTCTCGATCTGCTGCGGCAGGAACCAGGGATTGACGGGGTCTGCCTTGGGACTGAAAAAGTACGTGGCATTGTGCCCCATCTCGTGCGCATCCACATAGGTGTGCGGCTGCCAGTGCAGATAGGCCGCCACCCTGGCCTGCGACTCGCGTTGGCTCTGCAGGAACCAGTCGCGATTCATATCGAACAAATAGTGGTTGTACCGTCCGCTGGGCCAGCGTTCGGTATGCTCGGTGGCCAACGGCTCGGCGTCCGGAAACACGCCGCGCGTCTCCCGATATACGTTGACAAACCGCTCGTGGCCGTCGGGATTCTGCAACGGATCGATCAGCACGATGGTATTGTCCAGCAGCTTTTGCGTCTCCGGACGCCGATCGGCCAACAGATGGTAGGCCGTCAGCAAGGCGGCTTCGGTACAGGACGTTTCGTTGCCGTGGACGGCGTATGCCAGCCAGACCAGCGTCGGCATCCCGGCGGCGACTTGGCGGGCCTTTTCCGGCGGCAGGCTTCGCGGGTCGGCCAGTTGCAGATTGGCCGTTCGGATCTCTTCCCGACGCTGCAGGTGCTCCGGCTTGGCCAGGATCAGGTAGTACAGTGTGCGTCCTTCGTACGTCTTGCCGTAGGGAACCAGGACCGCACGATCCGGGGCGGCTCTGACCAACGCCTTCAGATAGCGTTCCATTTCCGCATGGCTCGTAATGTTCTGTCCCCAGTCATGCCCGACGACTCTCTTGAGCGTGGGGATCTGCGGGTCCGGCTGCAAATCCGGTACGGGAAGCAATCGGCGGCTCGCGCGAACCGGTTCGGCCCCGGGCAGCAGGCCGGGCACGCAAAGCACCATCCAACAGGCGGTCGCAAACAATCTTGTCATCCTCTGAACCCTCAGTAACAGACGCACGCGACAATCGGAAACGAGCGGGAACGCCCCGTGCGTCCTATTGTGATTCAGGACGGGCTGGAATCAATCGTGGATCGTAACCTGCAAGTGCGACGGACGGCAAGTTTTTGCTTTGGTCTCGCTAGGACGCAGGGGCAGGATGCAGACCGGAAATGCCAGGGATACGGTGTCCAGGGCCGTTTGCCCGAGTGGCCGTGATCCAGCGGCGGGCGGCTTCTGGGGCTCGGAAGGTTCTTTCCTGCTGGAGCGGGGGAATGTTGCATTCGGCGGTAGAGCGGATATGTTGATCGGATGGCGGGGCTGGACGGCGCGGCGGATTGGCAGCCCTGCTGCTGGTCCGGCGAGAGGTGGTTTTCCGGCCGGCGCAGTGCCAGCCGGGCGGATTCATGCCTCGAAAACCGCCATCGGGACGGTTTTCGGGGACCTGGATTGGTGCGATGGGGTTTTGGGTATGCGGTGTGATCGTCACGCTACGAAATCGAGCGTCTGCATGATGACCGCAGCGCCGTCTGAGGTATGATGAAGAGTTGCGGAATTGACTGGCCCGGATTTCCCCCTATTTCTTTCCGGCCCCGCCGTCGGTGCGGTTCGGAATTCGGCGTGGCGGGAGGATGTGATTCATGTCGAACGTGTTTTGTCCCCCGTCCAACCGTCGGCGGCTTGCTTTGCTGGCCTTGATTGCCGTGGCTGGAACGTGCCTGTCGCTGCTGGCCTACGGGGTGTTGCACAGCAAGGACGAGAACTTGCTCGGCACGCGTCTGGACATCGAAGCGGAACGACGCGCCAAGGCCATCGCGAGCCGTTTCCGGTCGAACGCGTCCTCGATTTGGGGATTGTCAGGCTTCGTCCGCCGGGGTCAACCCGGGAGTCCGGACGAGTTTCAAGAAGCGGCCGAACGGGTGTTGAAGAGTAATACTGACATCCGCGCTGTTTATTGGATTCCGCATCTCACCCCGGACAAGAGGTCGGTCTACGAACAGGCTGCCGCGGGCCTGGGCTTGACGGGTTTTCAATTCCGGGAATTGTCCGCCGAGTACCAGTTGCGCCCGGCGACGGTTACCGATGATCGGGAGCTGTTGCCGATCTACTTTGCGGCCCCGCCGGACCGTCAGCAAGCCCTGTTGGGGTTGGACATCTTGAGCCAGCCGACGCTGCGCAAGACGATCGCGGAAGCGATTGGTTCCGGCAGGACGACGATGAGCACCGCTGTGGCGTGGCCGGACGATCCGCAGGGCAGCAAGGTGATTTTGAATCTTCGAGCGGTGTATTCGGAAGCGATCGCCGGAGACGACCCGCAGGCCCCTGAAGTGCGACGGAATAAACTACTGGGCCTGTTGGCCGTGTCGATTTGCATTGACACGCTGCTGGCAGAGTCCCTGTCCGATTTCGGCCCCGGCATCGACGTGCAGTTTTGCGATACGACAGCTTCGCCCCAGGACCAGTTGCTGTGCGTCTATCGCAGTCAGACGAAAGATGTTGCGTTTTCGGCGCCGGGCGGGACAGGCAGTGCTGCCGCGCCCGTGGTGCTGCAGCCCATTACCCTGGATGTGCCGGGACAACACTGGGCGATCTCCTGCCAACCCACGGCAGACTATTCGGCCAAGCCATCGGGTTTGTTGCCGCTGGTCTCCCTGGGCTTCGGCCTGGTCTTAACCGCCGTCTTGACAACGTATGCCAACACGCTGTTGAGCCGCACGGAAAAGGTTCAGCAGCTGGTGATCCGCCGCACCAGCGAATTGGACTACGAACGGTTCCTGCTGGAAACGCTGTTGGAATACTCGCCGGACTATATCTACTTCAAGGACCGCGATAGCCGCTTTCTGCGGATCAGCCGGGCCTTGGCCAACTACTTCGGCTTGGAGGATCCCGCCGCTGCGATCGGGAAGACCGACAGCGACTTTTTCGACACCGAGCGGTCGGAACAGTACCGGGCGGATGAACAGCAAGTCATGGCCACAGGCCTGGCCATCATGGACAAGGAGGAGCATGGAACCTGGCCGGATGGCCGCGTCGCCCTGCTGTCGACCACCAAGGTTCCGCTACGAAACAATCAAGGAGATATTGTCGGCACCTTTGGCATCTCCCGCGACATCACCAGCCGCAAGCAGGCCGAAGAGGAAGCGGAATACGAGCGGTACCTGCTGCACAGCCTGATGGACAGCGTCCCGGACAGCATCTTCTTCAAGGATGCAGAAGGCTGCTACCTGCGAATCAACAAAGCCAAAGCGGACCGCTCGGGGTTCCGCGATCCGGCGGAAGCCATCGGCAAGTCGGATGCGGACGTGTTCCCCGACGCTCACACGCAACAAGCCCGCAAGGACGAACTGGAGGTGCTGGCCACCGGCCAGCCGATGATCAGCAAGGAGGAGTACCTGACCTGGCCGGGAGGCCAACACAGTTGGGTGGCGACGACTCGCTTGCCGCTGCGCGACCGCACGGGCAAGATCGTCGGCACGTTCGGCATCTCGCACGACATCACGGCCCAGAAAGAGGCGGCCGAGCAGATGCGGTTGGCCAAGGAAGCCGCCGAAGCCGCGAGTCGCGCCAAGGGCGATTTCCTGGCTAACATGAGCCACGAGATCCGCACGCCGCTGAACGCCGTCATCGGGATGACGGAACTGGTGCTCGATACGGACCTGACCGCATCCCAGCAGGAGTACCTGCAACTGGTCCTGGATTCCGGCGAATCGCTGCTGTCCGTGATCAACGACATCCTGGATTTTTCCAAGATCGAGGCTGGCAAACTGGCCCTGGAGTCGGCCGAATTCGAACTCCGCGAGAGTCTCGGGGATACGCTCAAATCGTTGGCTTTCCGCGCACACCGCAAGGGCCTGGAACTGGCCGCCGAGATCCATCCCGATGTCCCCGAACGGCTGATCGGCGATGCCGGGCGGCTGCGTCAGGTCCTGGTGAACCTGGTCGGCAACGCTATCAAGTTCACCGAGGCCGGCGAGGTGATCGTCGAGGTGAACTGCCTGTCACAGACGGAGGATCAGGCGGAACTGTACGTCCTGGTGCGCGACACGGGCATCGGGATTCCGCCGGACAAGCTGGCGTCTATCTTCGAGGCGTTCGAACAAGTCGATACCTCGACGACCCGCAAGTTCGGCGGCACGGGCCTGGGCCTGGCTATCTGTTGCCGGCTGGTCGCGCTGATGGGCGGCAAGATTTGGGCCGACAGCCAATTGGACCGCAGCAGCACCTTTCACTTTACCGTCCGCTTCGCACTGGCCCGCGGCAAGCCGCTTCCCAAACCGCCCGTCGTCGTACAAGGCACACGGGTACTGGTGGTCGACGACAACGCTACCAATCGCCGCATCCTCGACGAGATTCTCCGCAGCTGGGACATGCAGCCGCTGGCCGTCGCGGGGGCTCGCGAGGCGCTGCAAGTGCTGCGCGACGCATTTCGATCAGGAGCCCCCATTCCGTTGGTGCTGACCGACGCCAACATGCCGGATGTCGACGGCTTTACGCTGGCCGATCAGATCAAACAGGATGCGGAAATCGGCAGCACGGTGATCATGATGCTGACCTCCGGCGATCGGCCCGGCGAAATCGCCCGCTGCGAACAGTTGGGCATCGCGTCGTACCTGCTCAAGCCCATCAAACAGTCGGAACTGTTCGACGCCGTCGTGGCGGCATTGGGTGTCAACGCGGTTGACGAACAGATTGCCGCCGCGCCGGCGGCGGCGCAACCATTCGAGTCCCTGCCGCCGCTGCGCGTGCTGCTGGCCGAGGACAGCGTCATCAATCAACGACTGGCGGTGGCCTTGCTGGAAAAACACGGGCATCGCGTCACCGTGGCCGCCGACGGTCGCGAAGCGCTGGCAGCGCTGGAGTCGCAGCCGTTCGATCTGGTTCTGATGGACGTCCAGATGCCCGAACTGGACGGATACGATGCCACGGCCGCCATTCGCGCCGGCGAGCAACGGACCGGGCGGCATGTTCCGATCGTCGCGATCACCGCGCATGCGATGAAGGGCGACCGCGAACGCTGCTTGGAAGCCGGCATGGACGCCTATGTCACCAAGCCCATCCGCGCCCGGCAGTTGTTCGAGGCCATCGCCGCAGCCATCGGCCGCCCCGACGAGGTCTAAGCCTTGCGGGCAGCCGACTCCAGCAACTGTATCAAGCCGGCGCGCAACAGGCCGGTGCAGGCCTGGCCCAGCTGGCGGAACACCAATTGGACGCGGTCCCGGTCCAATTCGGCGTGCAGGGTGCGCAGTAGCGCACAGCCGCGCGCGTCTCCCAAGGTCTGGAGCATCGCTGGCAGCAGTTCCTCATAGACCCCCCACACCCGCTGCCGGTCTCCATCCGTACAGACCGGGACCACGGGGCCTAACTGCGCACCGAATTGCTCGCGGGTGTAATCGACCGCCCCGGCCAGGCTGTGCTCTTTGGGCCGGGACGGTTGACGCCAGTCGTACGGCGGCGTCCACTCCAGCGCCGGGCGGAGACGGTCGATGTGCGTCAGGACGCCCAGCACCGGAGGCAGTTTGCGTTGCAGGTTCGCTTGCGCCCAAGCGTCGAGTTTCTCCAGCAGCTTGGCATCCGCGCGGCGAGCCGGGCTGGCGGCATCCATCACCAGCAGGACCAGGTCCGCGCCGCGCAACGCCTCGTGCATCTCGCCCAGTTGTTCGCGCGTGGCGCCGGCGTCGGCGTACCCTGCAGTGTCCAACAGGATCAACCGGTCCGCAGCGGCTTGGCCGGCGCTCTCCGACGCGGCGACTCGCAACTCGTATCGCTGAACCTGCCTGGTCTGCGGCAGCACGTCCACCGCTGCCTGCTGGCTGCCCAGCAACGCATTGATCAAGCTCGACTTGCCGGCCTTCACCTGCCCCACCACGGCGATTTGAACCTCCAACGGCGCGGCGGGAGACGCGGCATGGCCGGTAGCCGTATCGGCGGCGGTGACGTCTGCGGCGGGCGCCGCCATCCCGGGTTGTCGCGGCAACAAAGGCTGTAACTGCCGATACCGCGCCGCGCCGCCGCGCAGGCGTCCACTGTTCATTTCGATCAAGTAAAATCCGGCGTTGCGGACGAAGATGACATAGAACCAGCCCAGGGCGTGCTCGCGCAGTTGGCGAGTCGCCGATTCGGTGGTGACCTTCGAGATGAGGAAGCGGCCGAAATTCAGCGGGTTCATCAGCAGGGATGCCGCCCAAGCGATGTTGCCGACCGTGCTGAACCACGCAGGCGCCTTGCCCAACAACCGCCACTGGTCCACCGTCAGCAGATGGCTGCCGGGAACATACTGCCGGCACCACAGCGCGGAATCCTCGATGGCCAACTGGGACGCCGCCAACAGATCCAGAACCGTCAGCGAGCCGATCGGATCCTTGGCCTTGGGATGGTAATGCCGCGCGATCGCCAGCGCCAAATCCATCGACGATTGCAGGTAGAAATGCGGATCGGTCAACTGCTCGGCCGCGATCTGTGCGATCCGCCGCTGGTGAGACTCGACCACGTGCCACGCCTCACGGTCGCGAGTCGTCCAATACTGGGGCGCCGTGAAATCGTCCTCGGCCGGCGGCGCCAGCCGCTTTCGCCAGGCGCGCGTCAGCAGCCAAGCGACGACCCAACACAGCGGCGCCAGCCACCACATCCAGGCGAATCGCCCGGACCGATAGACGGCCACGGCGCCCACCGTGCTGAATGCGGCGACAGGCACGACGTACAAGGCGACAATCACCAGCCAGCGCCAGAGTTTCAAAGCGATGTCTCCCAGCCGGGGACAAAATCCACCGTATGGATCCAGGTTGCAGAACGAGAACTCGTACGCTCATTCTACGCCGGGCGATGCCGCCCTTTCAACGGCGACGCCGACGGAAACCGTAGCCGCGCAGCGAAACCCGCAACAGACGGTTTTCGCCGATTCGCGGAAGGGGTATATTTATGATCAGAAGCCCTCCACCAAGGAGATCTGACGATGACCACCGTTTTAGCACCTGCGAGAGCGATCTTGAGTGCGTTGCGATAGGTGGTCGTAAGGGCACTGATCTGAAGCTCACCACCAGTCCCAAGTTTCGCCTCGGGACGAGGGCACCGCCCGCGTATTCTGCGGCGATAACGCCTTTCCGCTCATTTCTCGAACGACGCTAGGGGCACTCGACTCGCCAACTTCGGCGATCCAGATTCCAAACGACACGGCAGCCGGTCAGGCGATGAAAGAAATCATCCACTATTTCGAACGCGGGTTCTTCGTCTGCGGGAAACACCAAGAAATGCTTCGGTGCCGGGCTGAGTTGCCGGACGGCGGCCAAGCCCTCGTCGAAGGTCTCGGCGATTGCAACCAGTCGGCCTTGGGCAATCGCCGCATATTGGCCGCGCCCGGCGCGGCGGATCTGGTCACACAACCGGTTGTACGCCGCCCGGTTGCTGCTCAACTCGGCTGAAAAGGTTGTGGCCGGCCACGGCCAGCACAAAACGATTGGTGTCGCGACGCACGGGTCAGCACGCTGCGTTCTGCTCCGCTCATCCTTGGTGCTCTTTCCACATTTGGGCCGCCTGCGTCAGCTGGTCCCGCCAGACGCGTTCCAGTTCCTGGGCGGACGGCGCATTGCCCTGCCGGACTTGGCCAAAATACCAGCCACAGGCTTTGCCCAATCCGTAGGTATAGCCATAGGCCAACGCCGCGTTGGCCGCCGCGCCGACAAAGGGGATGAATTTCAGCGTGCTCCGCACCGCCTGGCGCGCCAGCAACCGCCCGCCGATCGGTCCGGCCATCTCCAGCAAGGCCCGCACGTTCCACTGCTGGCCATAGACACTCGCCAGCCGGTACATCAGGTGCGACTGAATTGCGGCCACGACGGGAATGTCCAGCCAGGGCAGCGGTACGGCGGCGGCCGTGGCGGCCAATATGCTGTGGCCGATTACCAGCGGTAGGGCGCGGCGGTCGTTCAGGTCCCGCAACGATGCCATCGCATCGAGCAGCGTCAACAGCGTCTGCCGGTACGCGGCGGGCAGCATGGCCAGCAGGGTATCCTTGAGCCGCGCGCCGCCGAAATCCGGCTGGTCGAAGCCGTCCTCGGGTTGCGTCAGGTCCAGCGGTACCACGTGATCCACCAAGCCGGCAAACCGTTCCTGCTGGGCGACGATGCTGCGCTGCAAGTCGGGCGGCAGCGGATCGGACAGCACGCAGGAATCGAACGGGTCGAGCAGCGGGTGCTGTTGGCCGGGGTAGGCCTGGTGCAGACACGTCAAAGCCAGCAGCACGGGCCGGTCCGGCGCCGCCTTGCGGATCGCCCGCAACGGCTCGACCACCTCGGTCAGCGCGTGATCCATCGCCCGCACCGTCACGATCACCACGTGCGTTGACGCCGAGAATCGCTCGATGTCCTCGCGAGGATCGTAGCGGGTTTCGCCCAGGCCTCGCGTGTCCAGAAAGCGAGCCAGCGGCGATTCGGCGGAAGGAAAATCGTATTGCTCGGAGTACTGTGTCTGGGGCCGGTATCCGCTGCCGATCTCCGCCCGCTCCACCCCCGTCAGGTACTTGACGATCGACGTCTTGCCGCTGCCCGTCTTGCCGAACAGCCAGAACACGGGCACCGGCGCGCGGTCCAGCAGCCGCTCCCGCTGACGTCGGTATTCCTCTTCGGACAGCCGGTGAAACGGGAACCATGTTTTGAGTTTGCGGAACATACGAGGGCTCTCACGACTCGGACTCAGCGGCCGCCAGGACGCCGTATTGATCTAGTTTCTTCTTCAACGTCGTACGGTGCAAGCCGAGCAGGCGGGCAGCTCCCGCGCATTGCCCGCGGCACTTTTCCAAGACAGCTTCCAGCAACGGGGGCTCGACGGCCCGCAGCAGGTCGTCGTACAGTTGCCCTTCTTCGCCGGGCTGCGCCAACTGGATCTCGGCCCATTGTCGGATGAGTTCTGCCAGTCGGTCTTTGGGTGGACCAGCGGCCGCCGGTGCCGCGGGCCAGATGGGCGGCGCGGGCGGCGGCAGATGGTCCGGCTCGATGCCGCCGCCGCGGGCCACAATCACAGCGTGCTCGACGGCGTTACGCAGCTCGCGAACGTTGCCGTACCACAGCCGCTGCTGCATTTGGTGCAGGGCGTCCGCCGAGAAACCCGGCGCCGGCTCGCCGCGGGAGACGGCCAGGGACAAGAAGTACTCGGCCAATTCGCGGATGTCGTCCGGCCGTTGCCGCAGCGGCGGCAGGTCGATGCGAAACGCGGCCAGGCGAAAGTACAAATCGTGGCGGAACCGGCCGTCGCGGATCTGGGCCAGCAATTCCTGATGCGTGGCCGACACGACGCGGAAATCGCTCTTCACCGGCCGACCGGCGCCGACGGGCAGCACTTCGCCGTGTTCGAGCGTCCGCAGCAGTTTGACTTGTGCCGCCAGCGGAATGTCAGCCACCTCGTCCAAAAATAGCGTTCCGCCGTCGGCGTGTTGCAGCAGTCCAAGATGCTCCCGCTCGGCGCCCGTGAACGCGCCCCGCGCGTGGCCGAACAATTCGCTTTCGGCCAGCGACGGGTTGAGCGACGCCAGATTGACGGCCACAAACGGCCCGTCCGCGCGGCGGCTGTAACGGTGGATCGCGCGAGCCGCCAACTCCTTGCCCGTACCGCTTTCCCCGCACAGCAGCACGCTGGCGTCGGAGGCGGCCGCCAAGGCGATCCGCTTGAAGGCCTCCTGCATCACGGGCGAACGGCCGACGAGTCCGGCGACGTTCTCCGCACGCGCCACCGGACCGGGTTGCGAACCGCCGGCCAACGCCCGTCGCACCGCCCGCTCGGCCGCCTGCAAGTCGAACGGTTTGATCAAATACTCAAACGCTCCCTGACGCACCGCCTCGACGGCCGTGTTCAAGTCGCCATAGGCCGTCATGATGATGATCGGCAGCTCGCCGCTCTGCCGCCGCAAATGCTGCATGGCGGTCAAACCGTCCATGCCGGGCAGGCGGACGTCGAGCACCACGGCGTCGGGGGGCTGCTGCGAGGCCAGCTCCAGCGCCTGCTCGGCGGACGACGCCGTGACGACTTCGTGACCCAGACCCTGCCCCAGGCGGCTCAAGGCCCAACAGATACTCGGTTCGTCATCCACGACCAGCAGTCTCGCCATGCGAGTCCTCCCCAAGAATCGGCAGCTCGATCACAAAGCTCGTCCAACCATCGCGCCGCTGCCAGTGCAGGGTGCCGCCGTGCTGTTGGATCGCTTCCCAAGCGACGGACAGCCCCAGTCCCACACCGTCGGGCTTTTCGGAGACCAGCGGCTCGTACAGCTGGTCGCGCACCTGCGCCGCGGGGCCGGCGCCGCTGTCCAGGATCTCCAGCCGCACGCGGCCGGAGTGTTCGACACGGGCGGCTCGAACGATCACGCAAGGCGGCGGCCGCCCGGCCGCCGGCCGCGTGCCGGCTTCGGCCGCCGCTTCGACCGCGTTCAACAACAGATTGACGATGGCCTGGGCGAGCCCGTCCGCGTCACCGGCGACCTCCAGCGGATCGGTTGGGGCGGACCACTGCAATTCGACCGCCAGATGATCGGCCTTGGGGCGGACCAGCGCCAGGGCTCGGGCGACAACCGCGGCCACGTCCAGCCGGACCAGGGGCCGCGTCTGCTGCTTGCCCAGCGCCAGGAATCGCTGCAAGTACTCTTCCATCAAGTCCAGCTGCTGACGAGCGACGGCCAGCTCTTCGTCGCCCGGCTGCCTGCATTGACGCTCGTGCAGTTCGATCGCCAGCCGGCAGCCGGTCACTGCGTTCCGCAACTGATGCGCGATCCCGCCGCCCAGTCGGCCGAGCGTGCGCAGCTTTTCGTGGCGCCGCACCTGATGTTCGTATCGAGTCAGCATCTCCGCCATGTGATTGAACGCCAAGGCCAGGTCGCGCAGCTCGTCGTCGCGTGGCGAAATCGGCAGCGGCGTGAAATCTCCCCGCGCAATTCCATCGACTTGTCCGGACAAGCGGTGCAGCGGCCTGGTCACGCGGGCCGCGACCATACTGCTGAGCACCACCACCACGACCAGCGCGGCCAGTCCGGTAACGGCCGGCGGCAGCACGGCGTCGCGCCAGGCTTGCCGATAGCGGCTCTCGGGATACAGCACGTGCAGCACGCCCATGTCGCGACCGCGGTAAGGACGCGAGAGATCGAGCTGCGAATGCAAGTACGTTTGTCCGGCAATCGGCACCCGCCGCTGCCAAGCCAGACCGGCGTCTATGGCGGACGCCTCCGGCGGCGGCAGTCGCGGAATCGGCAGCTCGGACAAGCTGGATGCCGAGGCCACACCCGCGGGACTCACGACCACAAACTCTGCGCCCGACAGACCGCGCATTTGTTGCAGTACATTGTCGGTCAACGGAAACGACGCGGCCGCCAGCGTTCGGCCGATCTCCTGCAACTGGGTTTCGATCTGCTGATGAGCCCGCCGCCCGGCCAGCCAAGCATCGACGATGCTGACGGCAATGGCGACGGCCAGCATGACGCCCGCCATCGGCAGCAGAATTTGGTATCTCAGCGGCCAGCGCACAAGCGGCCTCCCGGCGGTGGTTGTTGGCGTTTCACGGATCTTGCCGGCTCGCCCGGTGGCTATTTATACCGCGCCGCTGCCGAGTTTAGAAACCCGACGTGCAAGTCTTGAAGTTGCGCATGTCGATCTATTCGACATGCCTGTCGAAATTCCGGCGCGAAAGATGCCTCGTCTCGCTCCCGCCGTCAGTGGGCGGAATCGGCTCAATTCCTTGCTCAGTATACCTTTCGGGACAGACTTGTTTCCGCCTACCGCAGGTTTCGATCCGGCGGCGCGGTTCTTGCGTCTCGGTTCGTTCGGTCTTGCCCCGAACAGAATGGAGGAATCCCGCGTGCGTCATTCTGCAACTCGTTATCGGTCCGGTTTCACCCTCGTGGAACTGCTGGTCGTAATCGCGATCATCGGCATGCTGGTCGGCCTGCTGATGCCTGCCATCCAAGCCGCCCGGGAAGCCGCTCGACGGAGCCAATGCGGCAACAATCTGCGGCAGATTGGGTTGGCGGTTCACCACTACGAGGGCACTTACCGATGCCTGCCGGCGAGCACGATTCTGAACTTGAACAGTACCGCGACCGCCAACAATCTGGCCTGGGGAGTCCACGGCCGCATCCTGCAATTTCTGGAAGAGGAGAACTTGTACAACGACGTCGATCTGACCCAGGCGTGGGACTACCAGGCGGCGATCGACAGCCTCCAGGTGCCGAGCTACGCCTGTCCCAGCGATCCGAAGGCCCGCCAATTGCGCGATCCGGGCGGAGGCAAAGTGAAGCTGTATCCAACCACGTACGGGTTCAATATGGGCACCTGGTTCGTGTTTGATCCCGCGACAGGCCGCGGCGGCGATGGCGCGTTTTTTCCGAACAGTCACCTGGCCTTGGCCAGCTTTCTGGACGGTACCAGCCACACGCTGTTGACGGCGGAAGTCAAAGCCTGGCAGCCCTACACGCGTAACGGCGGGCCGTCCAGCACGGCGATCCCCAACGATCCGGCAGCGGCGTCGGCGATCGTCGCCTCCGGCCCGCAATTCAAAGACACCGGGCATACGGAATGGGCGGACGGCCGTGTCCATCATACCGGGTTTACAGCGGCTCTGCCCCCCAACACGACCGTGCATCATACCGTCGGCGGCCAGACGCTGGACACCGATTACAACTCGTGGCAAGAGGGTGCCAACGGCAGCGCCGGCGCGCCCACCTATGCGATGATCACGTCGCGAAGCTATCATCCGGGAATCGTTCAAACCGCCCTGGTCGACGGCTCGGTGCGGTCCATCCCGGAATCCATCGATCTGGCCGTCTGGCGAGCCTTGGCAACCCGCAGCGGAGGCGAAATCGTGCCGACGTTCTGACGAAAATCGGGAGTTCTGCGATCTTCACGGCGTTGCCCCCTTTCAGCACGCCGCGGGAGCATTCGCACAATTGGTTTTATAGGGCAATCGCCTTGTTTTCGAATTCTTTGAGCAGCGATTCCACCATCGAAGACGTCACGGGCAGCCCCAGACGACGATACTTCGGGTAGTCGATCCGGGACGTGCTGTTGCTCAAGTGCGTCCCAATCGCCTTTGCCGGCGACGTAGCCCGATTTGACGAGGGCATTGGTCGTCACCATCAGGTCGAGAGCCACGGGGCTATACCCGTGCTGATGCATTTTCTCCGGTAACTCGCGGATCCTCCAAATCCACGCTGAATTTCTTGGCGAGGCGTTCTACGACACGCTGATCTTCGTCCGTCCATGAATCTCGAAACATGGGCATCCTTGAACTTACGAACTCCGGGGCAATCAGAAACCACGACACTGACATACCGCAGTTCACGGAAACCTCCTATTGACATTTTCGCCCCGACGAAAAGGGCCGCAATTGTGCGAATACACCCGAAATCGATCTTGACCTGTGTTCGGAATTCCATTAGAAACACCCCCAATCGATGGCTAGCGATAGGAAAAGGAATTCCAGGGTCTGAAAGATCCGCCGTAAGGATTACGGACGCGAGGCCGCTGACTTCGTGGTCTGCACGCGCTGGGAAACGGCGCAGATGGACGCCAAACACGGAGTGGTGCTTCGTTTATGGACCTCATGGCAGAGGTGTGCCGCGCGTCAACCGGGAGGGCAGGACGGCGCGGTGTGCCGGAAAGGAGACCCCATCATGCTTGTCTTGTCCCGCAGTCGAAACGACAAGATCGTCTTTCCCCATCTCGGCATCACGGTCGAGATTCTCAATATTGCTAGCAACAAGGTGCGAGTCGGTATCGATGCCCCGCCGGATGTGACCGTGTTGCGGCACGAGTTGGCCGAAAACGCCCAGGCGAACGCGATTGCGGACCCGTTGAACCCGGCCCGCAGACTGTCGCACGAAATCCGCAATCGACTGCACGCCGCCAACCTGGCGCTGCACTTGTCCCAGAAACTGCTGCAAGCCAATCGCTCGGCAGACGCCGAACGGACGTTGCAGAAGGCGTTGGACGAATTTGCCGCGTTGGAAGAACGGCTGGCAAGACGGGAACAGCCCGCCCCGGCCGCGGAACCCCCGCGGTCCCGCGGACACGCGCTGATTGTGGAAGACAACCTGAACGAGAGCGAATTGCTCGCCAGTTATCTGCGGTTGAGCGGCTTTCAGGTGGACACGGCTCGCGATGGCTGCGATGCCCTGAGTCTGCTGGAGGCGGAACTGCGTCCGGATGCCATCCTGCTGGACATGCGGATGCCGCGTTGCGACGGGCCCACGACGGTCAGTGCCATCCGCGCCAACCCAGACTTTCGCGACCTGAAGGTCTACGCCATCAGCGGTACGTCGCCAGATCTGCTGGGCGTCCAACGTGGCCCGCTGGGCGTGGACCGTTGGTTCCCCAAACCGCTGAACCCCGAAGTCCTGGTTCGCGAGCTGTCGCTGCAGCTGGCCGCAACGTCGGCCTAGACACCGCCCTACTCCGGCACCGGCTCCAAGGGGCTGTGGGCCAGGAGGAAATGCTTGACGTCCTCGTCCCGGCCAAAGCGGACTTGAACCGTGCGTTTCAAGCCGCTGCCGCTGACGGCCACCAGGCGGCCGGTGCCGTAATCGGGATGCCAAACCGTCATCCCCGGCACAAACCCTTGTCCTCGACCGCCGATCCCGCCTCCGCCGCTGGCCCGCCGGCCGTGGTGCCGAGCGATCCCGTCCGCCGCATCCTCCTCGTATTCGCTCGGCGCGTCCTGTACAAAATCCTCGTCCGACCAGACCGAGCCGCGACGGCCAGATCGCGGCGCGTCTGCGTCGGCAAAGTCGTCGAAATCTTCGCCGTCATCCGCGATCTCGTCATCCGCGATCTCGCCGTCCTCGATCTCGCCGTCCTCGAGGTCATACCCGGCTGGCTCGCTGTAGGCCAGTTCTTCGCGCGGCAATTCCATCAGGAACTGGCTGGGAATGGTCGGTCGGCGGTCTCCGCGAAAGGCCCGGTACTGGGCACAACTGACCTGTAACTCTTGTTTCGCCCGAGTGATTCCCACGAACAACAGCCGCCGCTCCTCCTCGTACTTGTCCGGGTCTTCCAGGCTGCGTTCGTGCGGCAGCAAGCCATGCTCGGCGGCGACGATATACACGACCGGAAACTCTAACCCCTTGGCGGCATGCAACGTCATCAGCGTCACCCGCTCCTGCTCCGTCTGGAGCGCGTCCGTGTCGGCGACCAAGGACGCCTGCTCCAGGAACACCTCCAGCGCCTGTTCCGCCTCGGGATGCTGGCGATCGAACTCTGCGGCCGCGGTCAGCAATTCCTCCACATTGGCCAGGCGCTCCTGGTCTTCTTCGGTACCTGAATCCCGCAGCCATTCACCGTACTTCGACTCCTGCAGGACGTGGGTCAGCGCGTCGAACAGGGGACCTCCGGCGTGCAAACTCATCCGGTCATACGCCGCGACGAATCTAGCGATCTGGGTCGCGGTGCGTTTCGGAATCGACTCGATCAACCCGCTTTGGCGTGCGGCTTCCAGCAGCGTCAGATGTCGGCGGCGGGCGTACTCTCGCAGCCGTTCGATCGTTTTTGCGCCGATGCCTCGCGTCGGCGTGTTAATGATCCGCAGCAAGGCCAAATCGTTCTGGGGGTTGTTGATCAGGTGCAGGTAGGCCAGCACATCCTTGATTTCTCGGCGCTGATAGAATTCCAACCCGCTGACGATCTGGTACGGGATGCCTGCCAGCCGCAAGGCGTGTTCGACCAGCCGGGACAAGGCGTTCATCCGGTAGAAGACGGCAAATTCGCGGGGCGTGCGGCGGCCGGCGCGAATCTCGGCGGCGATTTGCTCGGCGATCCCGTCGGCTTCCTCCTGGCCCGTCGGATAGACGGCCAGCCGGACCGGCGCCCCCGGCGGATTGTCCGTGAACAGCCGCTTGGGTTTCCGCCGCACGTTGAACGAGATCAAGTGGTCCGCGACGCGGAGGATGTTCGGCGTGCTGCGAAAATTTTGTTCCAGCCGTACGACTTTGACCTGGGTATAGTCCTTCTCGAATTCGAGGATGTTGCTCAGGTTCGCGCCCCGCCAGCCGTAGATCGACTGGTCGGGATCGCCCGTCACGGCCAAGTTCGGATAGTCGATGGACAGGGCCCGCACGATGGCATATTGGGCCAGGTTCGTATCCTGGTACTCGTCGACCAGGATGTAACGGAACCGTGCGTCGAGTTGGGCGCGCAATTCGGGCTGTTCCCGCAACAGCGTGGCCACGTGCAGCAGCAAATCGTCGAAGTCGCAGGCGTTGGAGGCGATCAGCCGCTGTTGGTATTCGGGATAGAGCCGGGCCACGAGGGCCCCGATCGTGCTGTTGGGGCGAGGCACGTACTGTTCGGCCGTCACCAGGCTGTTCTTGGCCCAACTGATCGCGTTGGCAATCGCGTCCGGCGACGTATGGGTGACGGCGATTTCGCTGTCGCCCAGCACTGCCTTGAGCACGCGGCGGCTGTCGTCCGAGTCGTAAATCGTGTAGTTTTCGTGCAGGCCGACCAATGGCGAGTAGCGGCGCAGCAGACGGGCGCAGAACGAGTGAAAGGTGCCCATCCAGACGCCCCGGTGTTGCGTCAGCCGCTCGACGCGCTGCCGCATCTCGTCGGCCGCCTTGTTGGTAAAGGTCAACGCGAGAACCTGACTGGGCGAAACGCCGTGCAGCAGCAGGTTCGCGACGCGATGCGTGACGACGCGCGTCTTGCCGCTGCCGGGGCCAGCCAGAATCAACAGCGGCCCGTCCAGGTGCGCAGCCGCTTCGCGCTGGGCGGGCGTCAGTGCCGCCAGCAGGTCAGTCGTATCGGGAGGGTGCGAGAAAACGTCCATGCGAGTCCGCTTCGGGGTTCGGTGGATTATCGCCGTGTTCTAACACGTACGAACCGGTTCGCCAAGTCCGAACGTAAGCAAGGGGGATGGACCGGGAAATGCCGGCTTGGGCCAGATCGCGGGAACGCTGCCGCCACGGCCTCGCGGGCTGAGTCTCATCCGGACACTGCGGGCTGCGATACGGGTTCTGCTCGGGATCGCGGTCGCGCTTCATCCCGTCACCACGGCCGCCGGGACATCCAGGATCTCGGCGATTTGCAGCAGCGTCTGGGCATGGTGCCCCACGCCCAACGCAAAGTGATGCGTCGGTCCTTCCGCCACCCAGCGTTTGAGGAACGTACGCACGTCCGGCTGAAAATAACCGCGGGTGTTGGTATTGCCGGTGGGCGGGATCGGGCCGTGAACGCTTGCCCCCTCGGCGATTACGAACTTGAATCGTCCGTCCCGTGTGACGCTGATGCTGAGCATCGTGATCGGCCCCTCCTGGATCTTGAATTCCACGCTCGCGCCGCTGCCTGGTTTGCCGTGGTACTTCAACAAGCTCCGCAACACGGGCTTGCCCTCCGCGATATTCAGGTGGTGCGGTCCGTCGTGGCCGACCAGCACAAAGCCCTCGCGAAAGTCGATGGGGTGGAACTCGGCAAAGCTGCCGCCGATCTCCAGCCGGTCCATGATCAACATCGCGATGCATGTCTTGAGATCCGATTCGCCGCACATCGGAAATCCGGCGGCCGTCAGCAGCGAGTTGCCGACGATCAAGTTGGTGACCAACTGCCGCAGCGGACTGCCCGCCTCGCCGGCATAGTAATAGGCCAGGCCGTCCAGACGTTTCTCGGCGACAAACTTGTCCAGCGCGACGGCCACCCGGGCGGCCACATCCAGGTCCGCATCCGTCAGCCTCGTCGTCAGCGGATCGGATACCGGATTGGGGGTATCGAACAGGTTCAGAATCTGCTGTTTCTTCACCACGATCTCGGACTCGGTCACGGTCCGCTCCAGCCGCAACAGGTCGTCGGCTTCGGTCTGCACGATGTGACAGCCGAAGGCGGCGGTCAGCGCGGTCTGGTCGGTTTGCATGTCCAGCATGTGCTCGATGGGATGCCCGAAATGCCCGATGCGGGCCCGCTGCAAATCATGCAGCACCTTGGCGATCTGGCACCATTGGCGGATCTCCGCCTCGGCCGCCGGATCGTCGTGCAGCATGCCCAAGATCACCGGCGGCGGGCGGCGACCCATGCGGATCGCCACGCCCGTGAATTCGGGGACGGAACAGAAGTCGTCGTTGCACAGTTGCATATAAGTCGACGCGCGGGAATAGTCCAACGCGGCTCGCGGCTGGAGGGCGACCAGCACGAGCGGAACATCCAGGCCGCGGGCGATCGCGGCGAACGAGGCCGACGTGGCATAGGTCAGCATATCGCAGAACACGAGATCCAGATCTGCTGCCTTCAGCCGCGGCAGCAAGGCGTAGGCCGACTCGGCGTCATCCACCATGCCGAAATCGACGACCTCTACACCGTGGGGCTGGAGCTTGTCGATGAACACCGCCAACTTGCCCAACAGTTCGTCCAACAGGCCGTCGAATTGCGGCCAATAAGCATGAAAACCCACGCCAAACACGCCGATGCGAGCATGCAGCGGTTTGCGGCGCGCGATGCGAATCGTACTCATGGGAGTTCCTTCGATTGGTTCCTGAAACGTATCGGTTGGTCGTTGAACGCCCAGCCACAGACGCCGGCCAAGCGGTCATGCACAGGCCTTCGGCTTGTGCCCGAGTATAACAGCAAGAAAAAACGGGATTGCTCGACGCAGAAAGATAGCGAGCCTTTCTCTCGCTCGTCAAGCTGGACTTCGGCGAATTGGCAGTGCGGTGCTGCGCAGCCCAAGTCATGCTCCACAGGGGCGGCGACTACTGGAAAGCCTGGAACGAGCAGCTGCATCCGCTGCTGACCGAAACGCAACTCCAACGAGGCCCGCTGCCGCGGTAAACGCGGCGGCCACCTCACCGAAGGCCCCCGGCTTCACGCCGGGGGAGCCGTCACCTTCGCACCTAGCTAGAGGTTGTCAGTTTTCCAGGAATCCCGACGAAGCTCCAGTATCCGCGGCCCGAAAGTGCTGGGCAAACGGACGGAGCGATGTTAGAATCGCATTCTCAAGGGTCGAACGGGCGGAATGCTCGCGAAGAAACGGACAATCCATGAACTGTCCAACCGATGATCTATTGATCAATTTTGCCGCGGGCCTGCTGGATCAGGTCATACGAGAGCCCATTCGCGCCCACCTGGAGTCTTGCAACGAGTGCGCGAGCCGAGTCGTCTGGTTTCAGAAGGAGTTGTTTCAGAATTTCGGCGACGATCTGAAGGACGACACGGAAGCGACCAAGAGTCGGGAGCACCAGGACAGCGTGGTCGAAGCGGCAAGTCCCAACGCGGCCGACGGCGCGGAAGACAGCTTCGACGCTTCGCTGCTGGAACCTTCGACGAATCCCGACTTCCTGGGCCGGCTGGGAAGATACCAAGTCCGGCGCATCATCGGGTACGGCGCGATGGGGGTCGTGCTGGAGGCCTACGAGGAAGGGCTGCGACGAACGGTTGCCATCAAGCTGCTGAAACGGCAGATTTCCACCAGCGAGCGGGCGCGACGTCGTTTCATCCGCGAGGCCCGGGCCGCGGCCGGGATCATCCATCCGAATGTGGTGACGATTTTCGGGGTCGAAGAGCAGCGAAGTTCCCCTTATTTGGTGATGGAGTATGTGGCGGGGGGCACCTTGCGGGAATACATCCGCAATCGCGAGCGTTTGCCCCCGATAGAAGTCGTGCGTTTAGCCAAGGGCATCGCTCAGGGATTGGCTGCGGCGCATCAGCAGGGCGTGATCCATCGCGACATCAAACCCGGAAATCTCTTGCTTGATCGCGGCGGTCTGTGGGTGAAGCTCACGGATTTCGGACTGGCTCGCGCGGCGATCGACCAAGTCGACTTGACATCGCACGGGGTGGCCGTCGGGACGCCCGCCTACATGTCGCCCGAGCAGGTGACGGCCGGGAACCTGGATTTTCGCACGGACTTGTTCAGCCTGGGCTGCGTCATCTACGCAATGGTGGCCGGCCGCACGCCATTCCGAGGGACCAGTCAATTCGAAATCGCGCGCCGAATTGTGGAAGACGCCCCGCCGCCCCTGGATCAAGTTGTCCCGGGAACCCCCGGGTTTCTCGTGGACGTAGTCCAGCGGTTGCTCGCCAAACGCCCGGAAGATCGGTTCTCAAGTGCCGCGGAACTCGCAAACCTTCTGGAGCAGTATCAGGCTCTGTTGAACGAATCGCCCACGGACGAAATCTCGGGGGTCATGCGGAGCATGCGCCTGCAACAACGTTCCGAGGCACCCGTGGCAAATCCCGTGGAGAATTCGTCGGAAAACTTTCTCGCGGGCCCATCGGAAGGTCTGTCGGGAGATCCAACGCAGACCGCAACGCAAGTTTTGCCCGAGCGGCCGCGGCTGGCATCGCGCCGAGTTCTTGCCGTTGCGCCGCTGGTGGTGATTCTTGCGCTGCTGGCGATTTGGCAGCTCTTGGGCCGGCATCAAGACGTTCTCCCGCCCGAATCCGGCGCGGAGATCATCGACGTCGGCGATCTCGCCAGGCGGCCGGGCGGCTTCGGAACGATCGCGGAAGCGCTCCTCGGAGCTACGGCTGGGGTCACCGTTCGGGTCCATCCGGACAAGGAGTATGACGAGACGATCTTGATCGACGATCCGGATCGTTTGGCTGGCATCACCTTGACCGCCGCGCCCGACGCCGTGACCCGGCCCGTTCTGAAATCTGCCGACTCGAGTTCAGAGTCTGCCGTCATCACGGTCCGGGGCGTGTCGGGAGTCACGATCCGCGGTTTCGAGATCCAAACCGGCGGCTGTTTTGGGATCGTGATCGAAGGGAATTGCCAAGACGTTCTGGTCGAGCAGGTGCGGTGTGTTCAGCCGCCCAGCGGCGGTTCGCCGGCCATTGATGTCCGAGCCAGGGCGACGAACGGGAATGCAGGTCCGATCACGATTCGCCGTTCGACCCTCGATTCCTCGGGGGCGGGGCATTGCTTGCGGATGGGGGCTTCAGATGGACTTCAGACGGTTCGTCTGGAGGACAACCGATTCGAGGGCCGCGGAGTCTTGGTGCTGGCCGATGGCCTGTTGAAGAACGTGACGATCTGCGGCAACCAGTTCTTGCGAGCCGATCGGGATGACGCGGAAGGAACGACGTGGCCCAGGCACACCGTTGCGTTGAACCTGAATGTCCAGACACCATCGCAGCTCGAACAGTTGGTCGTCAGCAATAACACGTTCTACGGGACGGAACACTGGCTGGGATTGGTGCATTCGGTCACGTCCGAGCAGGCCAGAATCGCCTTTGTCAACAACCTGATCCTGGCCGGCCGGAGCGTCCAGAGCGAGCCCGAGATTCTCTCCGGGATCGCCACCAATTGGGAGTTTCGAGCGAATTGGTGGGAAACGGACTCAAGCACATCCGATTGGAACGACCTCTGGCTCAGCTTGGCGGAGATTCAGCCGACGATCGACGTCATGAACCGAACCGATCGCGAGCACGCCGATTTCCTCCGCCCTCCGCCCGATTCGCCACTGTGGACCGCCGGGGCGAACGATTCGGAGTTTCCCGCTTACGTCGGCGCCGTCAAGCCCGACAGAACCCCCTGACAGACCCCGTTCGCATTGCGCAGAGGGGGAACGAAACGGTGTCAGGAACCGTTTTGAGGTTCGGGCGTGACAAAACCGGCCGAGCTTATGCGGGGAACGGGAGCCGCCGATGACGCGGGCCTGGAAAATCATCGTCTTTTGGCGGCGGCCCCGTTACCGCAGTCGTTCGTCTGACAACCGCGACGATTCCCGTAGACTTCTCGCCATCTCTTGAAGGACTGCCGCAGCCAACTTGTTCGACGCCCGGTCGTCGAATTCGCGAAACCATGTGTCGAGTGCCTTCTCCACCATCTGGCGAAGCATGTCGGATGGATCTACCGGTTCCTGTTCCAGTTCGTCCTGCGAGGTGATGGCCTCGCTGACCGTCGCCACTTCGCCCTCGGCCAACAGCTGCGCGACGATCTTCTGTTCCTCCGGCTCCAGTCGGGCGAGTTTCTTCAGTTCACGCTTGTTGTCAGCGATGGGCGTGTCCTTGATAAGTTCCGCGATTTCATCGGGAATCGCCTGCCCGATGGCCACGTCGCGTTGCACCGTACGTGGCGATGTGCCGGTCTTCGCCGCGGTATCCTCCGCGAAGGACGCCGCGGCCGGATCTTTTGCCTTCTTGCCGCCCTGCGTGCTTGCCGTTTTCGTCCTGGTCTTGGTTTCGGGGTGCAAGGTTTCGTAGATTTCCTTCCTGCGTGCGAACGCCTTGGTCTGTTCCATGGCAGTGAGCGGGCTGCGAGCGATGTTCTCATCAATCTCCGCCAACTCGGTATGCAAGTCATCCAGGTCGTGAACAATCGCAGGGATCTTCGGTCGGCCCAACATCCGGTAGGCTTCCAGACGATTGCGGCCGTGAATGAGCCGAAGATCCTTGGTCACGCCGATCGGGTTTTGCAGACCAATTTCCAGGATCGAGTCCGCCACCACCTTCACCTTGTCCGGGTCCGGCATGCGTCGGTTGGGGCCGACTTTCACTTTGGCGATGGGGACGTCCAGTGTTTTCATGGTTCAATCCTGTTGGATGTCGGAGAAGGAGACTCCCTGACGATATGGTGACGGCTCTGTCGCAGGAGTTGACGGACGGCAGAGATGCCACCATCCGCGCAGTTCCTGTGAGGCACGACCCATCCTGCGCGGCGGGATGTTGAAGAAGATTGGCAGGCGAGAATCCGCCGAAAAAAGAAGAACCCCCTGAAGAATCTTCAGGGGGTTCGGGCGAAGCTCTTGCTTCTGCGTCAGCTTGCCATCGGAGGACTCGGCCGCGAGCCAAACAGCGTGCGATCCTTACTTCTGCCGGACGCCGTCTTTCTGGCACGGCCCGTCTTTCTGGCACGCGTCTTTCTGGCACGGCCCCGCTTTCTGAGACGGCCCGGACTTCTGGCACGCGTCTTTCCCGCAGGCGGGCCCACAGCTGCCCTTGGGAGCCCAGGCCAGTCTGCCGAGCAGACCGCCATGCTGGACAGGACCGCACTTCTGCACAGCGCCGTCCTTCTGAACCGGATCACATTTCTGAACCGGATCCCCCTTTTGGGCAGGGCTCTCCTTCTGGACGGGCCCGGATTTCTGTGCGGCAGCGCCCTTCTGAAGGGCATCGCCGCGGAAGAAGTCAAACGCCTGAGCGCTGGTGACTGCGGCAGCCAAACCGACGCCCAGGACGACCGCCAGAACAACACGGTACTTCATCTTTGCAACTCCTAAAACAACCAGGGAACGGACATGGATCGCGCGTTTCGAGGGCCTGACCCGTCGTTGCCGGATCAGGCGTCGCCTTCAGGCTGTCAAGAAAATGTCTAGACGCTGCCGCCTTTGGGGATTCCCAGAGACGGAGGCGTGTTAAACCATGTATCGTCCTCCCAATCGTTCTCGTCCTGTCGTTCGCGGAGGTTTGGCCACCTGGATTTTGGCCCTGCATCTGTTTATGCAAGTAATGTGCGTCGTACCGTTTGTTCCGGGGTAGCAAAGGCGACAGGCACCAAATCTGGAGAAGATGCGGATTCTTGGGGGTGTTGTTTAACTGCCGTCGATGCTCTTCTTGGGACGGCCACGCGGTCGTAATGACGCCTCAAGTCAAAGGCCATCAGCGGTTGCCACGGCACAAACTTCGTCGCCAAATGGCGTTCCCCGCTGTACGCAATCACGCAAGGCTCTTCATTCCGCCTCCATCTTCGGTTCGTTGACGATGTCGATCCAGTTGGCCGGTCGAGGCAAGGGCCATGCGGCAAGAATCTCGCTGTTGCTTTCGCGCCGTCCGGGGTACAAACTCGACCAACGCCACTACTCAGCCCGCTCTGCGCCCGCATCCGGCTTCCCGCCCCGATTCGCCCCCCCTCGGCCCGTCGCCGGCTCGCTTGCCCCGCGGCTTCGCACCTTCTGGTGGCTCACCCGCCTCCGCCGCTCCGCCGCCGATCGCGGATCTCCGCTTCCCATGCCCAAGCCCTCGCGATAGAATTTCCAATTGTGTAGTATGCTATGGGCACATCGCTGCTCCGCGGCTCAGTTCAACTGGTTTTTCCCTGTCGGCTCCCGGCCAGCCGGTCCCCGCCGTCCGAGTCCGCGACGGGAGCCAACAGGATGAAACCCTACACGTTCGACGACTTTGAGATCGACGACTTCCTATCCCGCGAAAGATCCGGGAACTCATTTCCGACCTGAAATCTGCCGGCTTTTAGTGATCGCGGCGGGAAGGGAAGCCATCGCAATTTCGTCCATCCGCGTGTGGCAAGGCCGGTGACCATCGCTGGACGCCCCGGCGACGACGCGAAACAATATCAGGAGAGGGCCGTCAGGCGCGCCATTGAGGAGTCCCATTCATGAAGGACAGCGCTCGTTACGTCAAGATCGTCGAATGGTCCGAGGAAGACGACTGCTTTGTGGGCAGTTCGCCGGGCTTGCTCTACGGCGGTTGCCATGGAGACGACGAACAACAAGTGTTTGAAGAACTGTGCCAAGTCGTCGAGGAAACCATTGAGCTTTATCATCAAGACGGCAAGCCTTTGCCGTTGCCTACCTCCGGCCGCGACTTCGCGAATAAAATGCAGGACCTCGCCTACCGTCAAGTCGTCATTGACGGAATCGGCGCGCACGGCGACCGGCGGCAGGCCTGACTGTCTTCCCAGGTGAGGATCGGCCAAGAAATGAGTGGCGTAAGCTTCCAGCTTGCGGTTCGCACTACTCGCAAGCCCGAAGCTTGCGCCACTTTGAATGCGACAGTAATTGTCTTGCCGATCCTAAGGTCGTCACGACGACCAATGTGTCGGTGCGGAAGCCAGGTTGGTCAACCTGAAGCCTGCATGGTTACTGCTGTTCAGGCCCAGGTCGGTTGATTGGTCCGGCTCGGGTGTTCAGGATACAACCAGCCAACACCCTGTTTTCCGAGAACCTTCCCGCCGAAGCAGGCCGATTGTCTTCAGTACTCGGACGTTGCGCATCACGGTGGTACGATCGCAGCCCAAGGTGGCCGCCAACGCGTCGTACGAGATGCTCGGGTCGGCCGCGATCAGGGCCAGCACGTTCCGCTGCAGGTCGGTCAAAGGTGCATTTATAGGTGCATTACCCCGAGTTGTAGGTGCATTTTCCGCATTTACAGGTGCATTTCGGGTCGGTTCCAGTCGAATGACGGCGGTAAAGGTGCAGGACGAAACCCCGCTGGAGCTGAGGCCGGGCGATTTCGTCAACATCCCAGCTCACACGCGCCATCGCGTCGAATGGACAACGCCCGACGAGCCGACCGTATGGCTGGCAGTGCATTAAGATCGAAGGTGCTCTGGTGGATGTGACCTGTGCGAGGCACGGCGGCGATCTGCATATCGACCAACGGCATCGGCCGACCAGCGCGGCGCAGTTCCGCGAAGACGCGCCCGAATTCCTCCGCAGCCGAGTCGAGACCGAGCAGCGCCCCGCCGGTCCCCAAGGCCACCCCGAAAGAATGCAACAACGGTTCCTGACAGTGCCTTTCCGCTCCGATGTCGTCTTTCGCTCCGCGAAAGGCGGCTTGCCTTGGTATCCGGTTTCGTCAACAATGGAGTTTGAGCGGGGATGACGGGCCGATCGCCAAACAGGACTTGAGATCGAAGATGGCGCAAATCACGATTGCAGACAATCTATTGGCGCAAATCCAACGGACGCTGCCCGAATCTGCCTCCACCGACGGCTTTGTCGAGGAGGCGGTGCGCGAAAAACTGGCCGTGGAAGAACGCCGAGCGGAGTTCTACCGGTTGTCTGAGGAAACCCGCCGCCGAATGGATGAGAAGCGAATCAGCGAGTCGGAGATCCTCGGCGACTTCGAGGTCTTTCGCGAAGGGCTGACGCTTGATTGAGTCGCTGGTGGTGGACGCCAACCCGCTGCTGTCGGCCCTGCTGGGTGGGCGGGCGCGTGAAATCCTCTTTCATGGAGCATGGGCGTTCTTTTCGCCTCAAACCACGCTCTTTGAGGTCGAGAAGTACTTGCCCTTCGTCGCCCAGAAACTGGGCTGCCCGGAGCTGGACCTGTTTCGCGAGTTCGAGTTGCTGCCGGTGACGGCCGTTCAACCGCACGTGTACGATTTGGAGATGAGGCGTGCCACCCAGCTGATCGGCTGGCGAGACCCGAAAGACGTGCCAGTCCTGGCTTTGGCCCTCCGGCTGCATCTGCCTGTTTGGACCGAGGATCGCGATTTCGAGAACCTACCGGGCGTTTCCGTCTGCAAAACGGCGGATCTGCTGCCGTTGGCTGGCCGGCCTTGATCGGAGTATTGCGCAAAACGCTAGCATGGCCGACAGTAACCCGAAGCGCAAGCGAGTGGAGGGCGTCCCTCTCGCTGGCGCTTCGGGCTACAGTGCGCAACACTCCGATCAAGGCCGGCTGGCCACTGACGATGACGATCAACCGACGTGGTTGAGATCTTGGATCGGCGTTCCTTCCGGAACAAGCCTGAAATGCGGGCTCTCTTGGCGGAAGAGGAAGCGAATACGGAAATCGCCCGCAAGATCAACAATATGGATACGCGACCTGCCGAGCAGATACAATCCGTTTGTCGCGCAGCAACTGCACGTCGCGGCAATACAAGGCGAGCTGCCGCACGATGCCGTCCTGCTGCAAGATGTGTCGCCGGGGTCAGACTTGTTCTTCGGTTTTCCGGGGGGGAAGCAAAAGTGAGGAAACGAAACTGTCAGGAACCGTTCTTTGGTTCGGGCGTGACAAAACCGGCCGAACTCGGGCGTTCGCGCGAAGCGGCGGGCCCGTTTGGGATGATGGTTGGGTCACACGCACCGCCCGCGTGAACCGGGCCGTTCGTCTGACAACCGTGCTCGCCCCGCGCGCCGAAGACTCCGCTGGCAGGGTCGTTGGGTTTCGCGGGGGCGTCGGCTTCGGTCGCGTCTGTCCGCTATGGCATTCCCGAAATCGCAGACCACGGTGCGGCCGCCCCGAAGGGGCCAAAACAAATCAGCCCAGCGGCAGAGCGCAGCGCCGCCCTGGGTACGGGAGGCAAGAGCCCGCCAAGCCCTGAATGGGCGACACAAACCACCGCAACGATTGTTTCGCCCTTGCAGGGCGCGTGCGACGCGATGGATCGGCGTCCCGGGGCGACGGCGACGCTCGCACCGCTCGCGTCGCCTTGCCCCGGGCTGATCTGTTCGGCCCCTTCGGGGCGGATCCTTGCGGAACCCGGGTTGTTTCCATCGCTCACGCTCGCTGTTGCGTTCCAGCGATGATGCTCTCCCGCGGATTCTGGTTGCTTCGGTTCTGCCTTGTCGGCCATCGCCTTGCGCATCGGATCCAGGTTCATGTCGGCGCACAGCAGGTCGTCAATCAGGCCGGCTCGCCACGAGTTGGGCACAACTCCCGGCAGTGTTGGCCGTGCAGTGCTTCATCCACCCCTGTAAAGGTCCAGTCTTCTGGGAGATCCGCGGGGTCAGGGCTTGTTGGAGTTCACGCTTTCGCGTGCGCGGCGGGCCCTGCCCGCCGCAAAAACCACGCTAAAGCGTGAACTCCAGCGAGGTTAACACCTTTACCGGGGTGGGTCCTTCATCGCCGCTGTTCGAGATCGGTCAGGCCGGCGATCAGGCTGTCGATTTCGGCAAACGCGTTCGCGGTGTCGATGGCCGGACGGCGGAGGACGACGACGCGGCAGGCGGCGCGGCGGGCGGCGGCGAGCTTTTCTCGTGTGCCGCCCGAGTGGCCACTGTCCTTGGTCACCAGGACGCCGATGCCGTAACGTTGCAGGTCGTGCAGGTTGTGCTCCGTCGTGAACGGGCCGCGACCGGCCAGAACCTGTTCATCGCCCAGGCCCGCGCGACGGCAGGCGGCCAACGAATCGGCATGATCCAGGACGCGGACGATCAGCGGCAGTCCGGTCGCGGTGGCCTGGGCCGCGTAGGGTTCGAGGTTCTTCGAGCCGGTGGTCACCAGCACCGGGCGGCCATGGGCAAACGCCTGATGCGCCGCCGCCTGGTGATCGTCCGCAAACTCGACGTTCGCTTCGTCCGGACCAATCACCGCCGGCCGGACCAGCGTTACGTAGCGGATGCCTTGCGCAGCCGCGACCCGTCGCGCCCGCTCGCGAATGGCCGCGGCGTACGGGTGCGTGGCATCGACGATCGTCTCCACCCGATGCTGGCGGATCAGTTCCGTCAAGCCTGCGTCGTCCAGCAGGCCACAACGGCGACGAATGCCCGTATCGCCGCCGACATCCAACGAGATGTCGGTCGCGGTCGAGACAAGGACTCGCCGTCCCGAGTCGACCAACCGCCGAGCCAACGGCTTGGTATCGGATGTCCCTCCCAGCAGCAAGATCATACGTCATACCCTCGCGCCGTGACCATGCGGCCATCGATCCAGCGCGTGGTGCTGTTGCCGACGATCACCACGCTGCGCATATCGACGTCCTGCTCCAGCAACCGCGCCAGGTCGGTCGTCACGACCTGCATGTCCTGTTGGCCGGCCGCCGTTACGATTCCGACGGGGGTTTGGTCCGGACGCACGGCGCGGAAAATCGCGGTGGCTTGTTCCAAGTGCCGGACGCGCTTTTTGCTGCGAGGATTGTACAGCGCGACCACCAGATCCGCGGCGGCGACGGCTTGCAACCGGCGCAGAATGGTCTCCCAGGGCACGAGCAGATCGCTCAGGCTGATCGCGGCAAAGTCCAGCATCAGCGGCGCGCCCAACACGGCGGCCGCCGCACTGGCCGCCGTCACGCCGGGGACGATTTCGATGGCCACGTGGATCTGTTCGGCCGCCGCTAGTTCCAGCGCCAGCCCGGCCATGCCGTAGATGCCCGGATCGCCCGACGAGACGAGCGTCACCACGTCGCCTGCCGCCGCCCGCTGCAAGGCGCAGCGGCATCGCTCGACCTCCTGGGTCATGCCCGAGGACACCAGTTCCTTGCCCTCTGTCAAATCGCTGATCGCCTCCAGATAGCGCGTATAGCCGACCACCACGCGGCTGTGCCGAATGGCCTCGATCGCCGCCAGCGTGCGATGCGGCGCTCCGCCGGGACCGAATCCTACGACGTACAGTTTTCCTGGGCAATCGCGACGGTCAAGCTGTGAAGAATCTGTCGGGGCAGTAATAGTTGTGTCCTCCTTCCCGCCAGCAGAGCGCTGGGTTCCGCCACGGCGGGCAAATCCACTTTTTCTTGAGCCAGCGCCGAAGTCTGAAACGCGCGCGGCGTCTGGCGGATCGCGGCGGACGAGATGAACCGCAGGGGCAGGCCAAGCTGGCGAGCCGCCGCGACCAAACCGGCCTCGTCCGCTTTGATGTCGGCCGTGGCGAGCAACCGCACTTGATCCAGCGAACGGCCGGCCCGGTCCAGGGCCTCTCGAATCGCGGCGACGACCGCTTCGCACGTCACGCCGCGCCGGCAGCCGACGCCGATAATCAAGTCCTTGGCCGCCTCGCTGGTCGTGGTAATGACCGGCTCGGCATCCAGCAGGTTGGCCACGGTCAGCGCCAAGTCGTTGGCGCCGCCTTCGTGTCCGCTCAACAGACTGACCGCCCAGCGTCCGCCCACGTCGACGACGACCACGGCCGGATCGACGGTCTTGTGCTCCAGGCACCCGGCGATGGCTCGCACGACGGCTCCCGCCGGGGCGATGAACACCAAGCCATTAAAACGCGCAAAGATCTCCCGCGTCAAATCCAGGAACCGGACGAACCGCGTCGCCGCCGGAAACTCGGCCACCGCGTCATAGACGAACCCTTCCACCACGTCGCCTTGCGAGGCCAGTCGGGCGGCAAGTCGCTCGGCCAGCCGAGCCCCCTGGTCGCTGAGCGTGATCACGGCAATCCTCACGTGGCCGATCCTTCCCGGTAAGCGTGGCTGAATTTGTGGTCGTACAGTTTCGATTGGTGCGCGTACGGTCGAGCCAGGGCGCGGCCGACCAGCAGCAGGCCCGTTCGCGCGATGCCGGCCGAAGCGGTCTGGGCGCCGATATCGGCCAGCGTGCCGCGGACGACGATCTCGTCGGGCCACGAGGCATGATACACAACGGCCGCCGGACAGTCTGCCCCGTAGTGCGCGGCCAGCGTTGCGGCCAGCGCTTCCGCCTTGTCGATCGACAGATACAGGCACAACGTTGCTTGGGCGGCAGCCAGGACGGCCAGGGATTCGGTGGGCGGCATCGGCGTGCGGCCCGGCGCGCGGGTCAGGATCACGGTTTGGGCGACCTCCGGTGCGGTCAACTCGACGCGCAACGTCGCCGCGGCGGCCTGAAAGGCGCTGATTCCGGGCACCACTTCATACGCGATCCCCAGCCGATCCAAAGCGTCCATCTGCTCGCCGATCGCCCCGTACAGACTTGGCTCGCCCGTGTGCAGACGCACGACGTCGAGATCCTGCTGGTGAGCCTCGCGGAACCGATCGACGATCTGCTGCAGACTCAACGTCGCCGAATCCTCGCGCCGCGCCGTCGCGGGCAACAGATCGAGCAGTTGGGGATTCACCAACGAACCGGCGTAAATACACCAGCGGGCCTCGCGCAACAACCGCGCCGCCTTGACCGTCAACAGTTCCGGATCGCCCGGCCCCGCGCCTACGAAGTACACTCGCATCTCGTTTCCTCCGCTTCGGTTCTAGGCCTGGACGATCAGGATGGACAGGTACCCGGTTTGGGGCTCCCGATCCCGCAGTTTCGTCAAGTCGGTTTCCACCTGCTGGTGCGGCATCCCGGCGCGGGCGACGAAGACGCCGCGGGCCAGCAGTCCGCGCGCCTGCAGGACGTCCAGCACGCGCTGCAGCCGATCGCCGATTTTCATCAAGATCACGGTCCCGCCGCGGTCCAACGCCCGCTCGAACTGGTCCAGGTCGTCGGAGGCGGGCACGATCGTCACCAGTTGCTTGCCCTGGCCGATCGGGGTGTTGGCCAACGCCGCCGCGGCGCTGAAAGCGGTGATGCCCGGTACCGTCACGACGTCGATCTCCGGCCGCAACTGGCGCACGTTGCGGAGCAGGTAAATGTACGTGGAATACAGGAGCGGATCGCCGAGCGTCAGGAAGGCCGCGTCGTCGCCTTGATCCAGTCGCTGGCAAACCGCCTCGGCCGCCTGCCGCCAGCTGGCGTCCAGTACCTGGGCATCGCTCGACATGGGAAACGTCAATTCATGCACCACGGCATCCGGGCGGAGATAGGTGCGGGCGATGTCCAGCGCCACGCTGTCCGCCGCCGCGCGGGCTTTGGGAACGAACACGTGCTGGCACGCGGCCAGAATCCGCACCGCCTTGACGGGAATCCATTCGGGATCTCCGGGACCGACGCCAAGTCCGTACAGGGTTCCTGGTTTCATCAAATCGGGTTCCTGCGAATCAAGAGCACAAGCGACAGCGACGAAGCCGTCGCCGAATCAAGTTGTTCGGGGGTCATCGGCCGGACACACTCGTCAGCCAACGTGAGATTCTCGCACAGCATCGCGGCGTGGCTGGATTCCAGCGATCGCGCCGCCGCCGCCGCCCAGCACAGGGCCTGGCGAGATCCAGCCAGTACGGCAATCTCGCCGTCGCGAGGCAGTTCGTCCCAGGCGATTTCCGGCGTCCGGCCGTGGGCGCTGATGATGCAGGCGTGGGTCCAGTCCAGCCCCAGCCGGGCAAAAGCCACCTGGACGGAGCTGATGCCCGGGATGACCTCGACCTCGCCCCGACCAAAGCGGTCGATCACTCGTCGAGCCAAGCTGCACAGGCCCGGATCGCCGCTGACCAGCACCGCGACCCGGCGGCCCGCAGTGCGGAGGACTTCGAGCTGGTCCAGCAGCGAGGCGATGTCGGCGGTCCAGGCGATCTGTTCGCCGACATGATCCGGAAACAGGTCCAGCAACCGCCGACTGCCGGCCAGCACCTCGGCGGCGGCGACGGCCTGCCGCGCGACGTCGGTCAGGTACTGAGGCGAACCCGGTCCGCAGCCGACGACGGCCACCGGGGCCGTTGGAGAAGGTGGGCCGTCGGCGTGTACACCCTGCCATGTGTCCGTCATCCCCATCGCGAAAAATCTCCCCACGCGCCGAGCCGTCGGCCGGCCATGTCGACCAGACAGACCGACACTGGCTGCAACCCTTTTCCTACCACCACCGACGTGCCGATCCGCTCGGCCAACACGGTCGCCAATCGAATCCGTTCCGACGTCGCCAAAGCCGCCAACATGCCCTCCACGGTCGGGCAATCCGGAGCGGGATGCATCAGGATCTCGCGGCATAACCGATCCAAGAATTCCGTTGCGGGCGGAGACCGGGACGAATGCGTATCCCAATGGCCTTCGGCCAGCTTGGCTAGTTTTCCGGGATGGCCCAGGAGCATGACGGCTTGGAAATCATACCCGGTCAGCAAGTCGAGCACATACCCCCACTCGTTGCCGACTTCGATCACTTGTTCGTCGCGGACAGGCTGTGAAGAACTTGGGACAGGCGCCTCGCGACGAAGCAGATTCCCCGTGTCTTCGCGATGTCGGCTGGCCGCCAGTCCCATTTCCTCACCGCCGCGGAGCGTGAACAGCTGTCGCGCCGCCCTCGCCCCAATGTTTCCGGGGACCAGAACCGGGGCCACCACGCCGCACGCTCGGGCGACGTCGAGTGCGCATTGCAGGGCGTCGAGCATGGCCCGCCGACAATAAGGCCGCACGATTCCGGTCGTCCCCAAAATGGACAGTCCGCCGACGATTCCCAGCCGCGGGTTAAATGTGCGTGCCGCCAACTCGACCCCGCCGGGAATGGCAATTTCCACGCGCACGCCGTGCTGCGTGACCTGCCGCACGGCCGCCGCGATCATCCGCCGCGGCACGGGATTGATCGCCGGCTCGCCCGGCGGCACCTGCAGCCCCGGCTTGGTAACCGTCCCCACGCCTTCACCCGCCGCGAACGTGATCTCGTCCGTATCGTTCCACGCCACGGTCGCTCGCACTTCCGATCCGTGGGTCACATCGGCGTCTTCCCCTGCATCCTTGCGGACGGCGGCCGCGGCCGAGTCCAGCGATTCGTTCCGCCAAGCGCTCAAGACCGCGAGCGACACCACTTGCCCGGACGGCAACAGAACGTCGACCGACGCGGGCGCCGGCAGGCCGACGAGCACGCTCGCCGCCGCCTTGGCCGCCGCGGCGGCACATGTTCCGGTTGTCAAGCCGGTTCGCAATGTCATCTCGCCAGTCTTCCTGGGGCAGGAGTTCCCGTTGCCTGCGGTCCGCGCTCGACCTCGGCTCGCCATCGCAACAGACGGCAACGCGCCTCGTCCACCGTCAAGGGCAGATTGTCGTTGCCGCCCGGGAGGTGCTCGCCAAGCGATTGAAACAGTTGGGCGATCAGGGGCAGCCGCAGGCCGGCGCGTTCCACGGCGGACGGATCGCGGAACACCTCGGCGGGCGTGCCCTCCAAACACAATCTGCCATCGCACAGGACGTAGACCCGCTGGGCCAGGACCGGCAGCAGATCGACGGCATGCGTCGAGACGATCACGGTCTTTCCCTCGCGGCGGTGCAGGTCGGCAAGCAACCGGATCATCCGCGATTCGGCTCCCGGATCCAGCCCGGCTAACGGCTCGTCCAGCACCAGCACGTCGGGCTGCATGGCCAGCACGCCGGCCAAGCAGACGCGGCGCTGCTGGCCAAAGCTGAGCCGCCGGACGTGCCGCCCGCGCAGCTCGCTCGCGTCGACGGCCGCCAACGCTTGATCGACCCGCGCGGTGACTTCCGCTTCGCTCAGGCTGAGATTCCGCGGCCCGAATGCTACGTCCTCTTCGACCGTCGCGGCGAACAGCTGATCGACCGGATTCTGAAACACGATTCCGACCCGACGATATCGCTCGGCCGCCGGCCGGCCTGCGATGTCGACACCATGCATGCGGACTTGCCCCTGATGCGGTTGCAGCAATCCCACGAGCAGTCGCAGGAGCGTGCTCTTGCCCGCCCCGTTGGGTCCGGCGACGGCCACAAACTCGCCGGGCGCGACGTGCAAGCTGACCTCGGTCAAGGCGGGCGCCCCGTCGGGATAAGTGTAGCCAACCGCATCGGCCTCGATGGCCCAGCACACCGCGTCGCAGCTCACAGCCACCTCCCCTCGACCACCAGAAACGCCAGCACCACGGCCAGTGTCCACACGACGAGCGTCGCCCACGCGGCACGGCGCAGCGGCGGCAAGCGAGCCAGCGGCAACCGGCCGGTGTAGCCGCGGGCGACCATGGCCTCGTGCGTGCGGTCCGCTTGCTCCAAGCAGCGCAGCAGCACAAGGCCGGCCAATGCACCCGCAGATCGGAACGACCGCCCCAGGCCGGCGTACCCGAGCCGGACTTGCTGGGCACCGTAAATGGTCGCAGCCTGCTCGCCCAGGGCGAACAGATAACGGCACATCAACGTGGCGATCTCGACCCACGTCGCCGGAACGCCGCACCAGCGCAAAGCGGCCAACAGTTCATGGGCCGGCGTTTGCAGGCAAAGCACCGTCGCCATCCCCACCGCACCGGACACACGGGCCGCCAACAGGGCCGCGTCCAGCAGGCCTTCGCGCGTGGCCGTCAGTCGCCAGGGGCCCATCTCCCACGACATCGCCGGCGTGACCCCCGTCAACACGGCCTTGAGCACACAAGCGACCAGGACCAGCGTCAGCGGCGGAGTCAGCCGCATCAGGATCGACTTGAACCGAACCCGTTGGACAACGATCCAGACCGTACAGCAGGCCGCCACCGCCAGCGGAAACCCGACTTGCGACGAGGCGAGGACCGCGACGATGGTCACGCTCGACCCCACCAGTCCGACGCGGGCATCGGGCCGCATCGCCGACGCGGTGCGGCGAGGACTGTCGGCAAGGCAGATCGCGTCCAAGTCATGCATCTCGATCGGTGTCCTGTCGGCGGGGAGGAAAAAGGCCGCGAAAGCAGTAGCCCATGACAAACCCGCCGACGGCGCCGGCCAGCAGGAACAGGAACAACAGCAGGTCGCCTTGATCCGTGTTCAGCAACGGTTCCCGCGGCGGGCGCCCTGCTTCGACGGCGACACGTTCTACGACCGTCTCGTCGATCCCTTGCCAAGAGGATGGCTCCGAGTCGGAGGCCGTCAGGTCCGCCACCGTGACGAAGGAAAACAACGGCACGAAACAGGTCGCGTTTGGCGATAATCGTCGTGCGTTCATCACGAAACTCCTGCCACTGCGCCGGAATTCGCTACGGTGTTCAACAACTCCGGGCGGCGGGTGGAAACAAAACGATAGGCGACAGCCGTCAAGATCCCTTCGGCGATCCCCAACGGCAGTTGCGTGGGAACAAAGGCCAGCAGCACGGCAGCGAACATCGGCCAGAGCGCGCCATCGCCGCAGAGGGCCAGCGACAGCGTCAGCGAGGTGGCGGCATACGTGGCCCAGTCCGCGACCGCCCCGGCAACGAACGCGGCGGCAAACAGCGGCAAACGAAACGCGCGCAGCAGGCGAAACGAACCATACGCGGCATACGCGCCGACGACGCCCATCGAGACGACGTTGGCGCCCCACGTGGTTAAACCGCCGTGGGCCAGGAATAACGCCTGGAGGAACAACGCGATACTGGCCACAACCACGGTCGGCCCGGGCCCGATCAGCAGGGCGGCCAGGCCCGTGCCGCAGGGATGCGAGCAAGTGCCTACCAGGGGGATGGGTACCGGCATGCAGGACACCAGAAAGACTCCGGCGCCGACCATGGCGATCATGGTCGGCGTCCGCGAGTCGTCGGCTCGGCGGCGGTTGATCGTGCGCAACCCCCACCACACAAACGGAGCAGCTACCGCGAACCACAGCGCCGCCCAACCGAACGGCAGGATGCCCTCGGCGATGTGCATGGCGTGCGCGGGACGCGGCCAGACAAGGAGGATTGCTGCGAAGACCACAACGATGGCAAGCGTTTGATGTTTGGACATGGCGTAGCGGGATTCTTTTTTGTGAGCCCGGACGAGTCATGGTCGGAGGGACACCCCGGGGCTAACGCCGCCGGGTTCGCCGAACGGAATGAATTCCGTTTCATGTTAACGCCGCCAGCGCGTTGACCGCCGCGGCGGCCACCGGACTGCCGCCGCGCGGGCCGACGTTGGTCACGTAACACAGGTCGCTCTCCAAGAGGGCTTGCTTCGATTCGCGGGCGCCCACCAGTCCGACCGGCAAGCCGACGACCAGGGCTGGCCGCGGCCCACCGCGTGCGGCCAGTTCGAGAACCTTCCACAGCGCCGTGGGGGCGTTGCCAATGGCCACGATCGCGCCGTCCAGTTGCGGGGCCAGGGTCTCCATCGCCGTCGCCGCCCGCGTGGCGTTCTGTTGACGAGCTCGCGCGGCGACCTCCTCGCCGTCGATGGCGCACAGCACCGGGTTGGCGACCCGCGTCAGGCCGGCCTGAAGCATCCTGACGTCACAGACGATCGGTTTGCCGGCGGCCAACGCCGCGCGGCCCGCCGCAACGGCTGTGGGATGGATGCGAAGCGTGCGAGCATAGGAAAAGTCGGCCGTCGCGTGAACGATTCGCCGGACGATGGCTCGAACTCCGCCATCGTCCTGGCCCGCCGCGGCGAGACGGCTGTCGATGATCTCGAAGCTCCGCTGCTCGATTCCCGCCGGACTGTCGGGCAGCAGGCTGCCGGGCACAGGCAACGCGGCCAGTCGCTCGACGACCAGGTCCTCCAGCGCCGGATCATTCTCCAACGTCGGCAACAGCTGGCAGTCCACGTCGGGAAACCGCTGGCGGCACTCCGCCAGCAACACCGGAATGTCGGCCGTGATGTGCTGGCCATTGTACAGGAAATACGGCTGCAGAACGATCCGCCGCATGCCGCGGGATGCCAGCACGGCGACTTGATCCGCGATCGTGGGCGAAGCGATGGAAAAGAACGCCGGCAGGATATGCTCCGCATCCAACCGCGCGGCGATCCGGCTGACCAGGGCCAGGAACCCTTGATTGGCTTCCTCGCGCGGACTGCCGTGCGCGACGACGAGAATGCCCGGGAATTCGATTGTCTGTGTCATGTTTACCTCTCACCCTTCAAACCACGCAGAAAAACCAGCCATCGCCTCGGTGTGCGAGGCCCAATGCAAATGCACGTAACTCGCCAAGATCCGGCCCTGGGCAAAGCCTTCGGCCGTCGGTTCCGATCCGCGACGGCGAACGCGATACGCCGGCTGCCAGCCCTCGGAGTGGGCATCGTCTTTCGTGATCTCCGAATAGTGGAACTCGTGCCCGCGGTACGCCTGGCCGGCGCGGCCCCACAGCGAATCGACCGCCAGCACCGCTTCGGCATAAGCCAGCATCCGAGCCGATTTCCGCATCGCGGTATCGATCGGCAACACGCCTGCCAGCGGATATCGACAGCCCTCGGGCGTGCTCAGCGATCGGCCCAGATACATCAGCCCTCCGCACTCGCCATAGATGCAGCCTCCGCGGTCCGCGAACTGCCGCACGGCAGCCAGCATCGCCGCGTTGTTCGCCAAGCGTTCGGCATGCAACTCCGGATAGCCGCCGCCAAAGTACAAGGCGTCCATGTTCTCCGGCAATCCGTGGTCGGCCAGCGGCGAGAACGGAACCAGTTGGACGCCACCGCGTTCGAGCATCGCCAGGTTGTCAGGATAGTAGAAGTGAAACGCCTCGTCGCGGGCGATGCCCAGTCGGATCGTGCGCGTCGCCGCTCTCGAATCCGGCAACAGCGGCTGCATCTCGATCTCGCCGGCCGAACGTGCCAGTTCCAACAGCAAGTCGGTATCCAGGTGTTCGCAGCAGGCGTCGGCCAGTTGGTCCAAGAGCGCCGGCCCAATCCCCGCCTGGTCGGCGGTCACCAGCCCCAGGTGGCGGCTGGGCAGTGCGGGCAGCGCGCCGCGCGGAACCATGCCCACCAGCGGCGGCAGGCCGCTCGACGACAAGGCTTCGCTCAGCCAGGCTCGATGCCGCGGGCTGCCGCCCTGGTTGGCGATCACGCCGGCCACGCGCACCGATGGCTCGAAGTTGGCGAACCCCTGGACCAAGGCTGCCAGGCTGCGGGCCGCGCCGTGGGCGTTGGCGACCAGAATGACCGGCGCATCCAGCCAGGCGGCCAGTTCCGCCGTGCTGCCGTCGAGTGTGGCCGGCGAGGCGCCGTCGAACAGCCCCATGACGCCTTCGACGACTGCCACATCGGCGCTGGCCGTGGCGCCGGCAAACAGCTCCCGCACGTAACACGGCGAGGTCATCCAGCCGTCCAGGTTGTAGCAAGTCCGGCCGGACGCGAGGCAAAGGTACGTCGGATCCAGAAAATCCGGTCCAACTTTGAACGTCTGAACGCGCAAGCCCTGGCGGGCCAGGAAGCGGGTCAGCCCCAAGGCCAGCGAGGTCTTGCCCACGCCGCTGGCGCTGCCGGCGATGACCAACCTGGGACAACGGCACTTCACCATTCGATCCCCTTCTGGGCAGCAATCCCGGCTTGCAATCCGTGTTTCCGACACACCATCTCGGTCACCGTATCCGCCACAGCGATCAGGCCCGGCGTCGCTCCGCGCCCCGTCAGCACCACGCAGGTGTCTGGCGCGGCCTCCGCGATCCCGCTCGCCACCTGCTGCTCGGTCAACAGCCCGCGGGCCACCGCCAGGCAGGCTTCGTCCAGCACGACCAGGGCATACCGGCCGGACGCGAGGATCTCGCGCGCCTGTTGCCATCCGGCCTGCGCCGCCGCCCGATGCTCGGCAAACTGCGGCTCCTCGGGCTTGGGCAGAAAGCCGCGTCCGCATTGGATCAGCTCGATGTGGCCACAGACCGCAGCGGCGGCGATCTCGCCCACGGACGAATCCCCTTTGATGAACTGGATCACGCACGACCGCAGACCGTGACCGCCGGCTCGGAAAGCCAATCCCAGCGCGGCGGTCGTCTTGCCTTTGCCGTCGCCGGTGAACAGCAATACGCGGGGGCCGTGGTTCATGGGGCCACCTCCCGGAGGGAAGGGCTCAGACGTACACATTTTGCCAAGCAGAGACCAGCTGCTACGGAAGACAGCTTGCCCGGCGAAATGGAATTCTGGACGTCTGAGCCGGTGTGGGGGACGGCGTACCCAAGACACGCGACGGCCAGGAACAGCCCGGTGGTCGCAAACATCAAGGCGTTGGCCGCGCGGATGTGCCGTGGGCCGACCGGCTCCAGGTCGTCGCCGATCGTGGGTTTGTCGATCGGCTCGCCGTCGTACCAGACCCGTCCGCCCAACTGCACGCCCAACGCGCCGGCCATAGCCGCTTCGGTCAAGCCCGCGTTGGGACTGGGATGCTTGCGGCCGTCGCGGATCAGAATCCGCAACGCCGCCAGCGGCCGTTGCCCCAGCACCAGCGCGGCCAGGCACAGCAGGGGAGCGGTCAAGCGAGCCGGCACATAGTTCGCCACGTCGTCGATCCGCGCCGCCGCCCAGCCGAAATCCCGATAGCGGTCGTCCCGGTGGCCGAACATCGAATCAAGCGTATTCACGGCCCGATAGACCACCGCTCCGACCGGGCCGGCCAAGAACGCATAGAACAACGGCGCCGTCACCCCGTCGACCGTGCTCTCCGCCACGCTCTCCACCGCCGCCCGAGCCACGCCGGATGCGTCCAGACGCGCTACATCGCGGCCGACGATGTTCGCCACCGCCAGACGGGCGGTGGCCAGATCGCCGTCGGCCAGGGCGCGGAACACGCGACGGCTGTGACGCGCCAGGTCGCACGGGGCAATCGTGGTATAGATCACCAGCACCGCGACGATCTCGGCCGCCCAGGGATCGATCTGGGCCGCCGCTCGCATCAGGCCCCATGCGGCCAGGCCGGCCAACGCAACCACGAACAGCGCCGTCAGCAGACCAGCCAGCCGAGTCGGCCCCAATCCGCGGCGCGCAAGACCCTCCAGCCGGCTGGCCAACCAGCCGATCCCCCGCACCGGATGTGGCAGCCAACGCGGGTCGCCGAGGACCAGGTCGAGTGCGGTGGCCGCGAGTATTTGCATTGGCAAACCCATCACCACCTCATCAACCGATAGATGTCGTCCATGCGCACGCTCTGCCGCACGGCGTCCGCCAAGCGATCCAACGCCGGTTCGATGTCGTAGCATCCGCTCGCCCGGCCCAATGGCGGCCAGCCGCGGCGGCTTCGCAGCCGGTCCACGAACCAGCGGCGAAAAGCGTCGTGGTCGAAGATGCCGTGCAGGTACGTCCCCCAAATCCGCTCGTCATCCGTCGCCAGACCGACCACCTCGCCGTCCGGCCGCGTCAGGATCGGCCTGGCTCGTTCGGCCGACGTGCGCCCATGATGAATCTCGTAGCCTGTCACGTCCAGTCCGGACGCCGCATGCCGCGCCGTCGTGCGGACCAGCGTCTTGTCGGCCGCCAGTACGGTCTGTGCGTCCAACAGTCCCAAACCTGCCGACCGCAGCGCCGCGGACTCCAGGCCCTGCGGATCGCAGATCTCCCGGCCCAACATCTGCAAGCCGGCGCACAGTCCCACGATTTCGGTCCTGGCCCGCGCGGCCAATCGCGCGATCCGCTCGGCCAACCCGCTGTGCCGTAGATAGTCCGAATCGGCCAGCGTGTTCTTGCTGCCGGGCAGGATCACCGCGTCGGGTTGCTGCAGCTCGGCGGCCGAGCGGACGATCCGCAGCCGCACGTCGCGCTCCACGCGAAACGGGTCAAAGTCCGTGAAATTCGAGATGTGCGGCAGATCGATCACGGCGATTTCCACCGCCCGGCCATCGTCGGCGTTTCCGTCAGCGTTTCCGTCAGCGTTTCCGTCAGCGTTTCCGCCGGCGCCAACGCGGTCCAGTTCGCCGCTCTTGAACGCCACCGAATCCTCTTCGGGCAAGTTCAGGTTCGGCAAGTAGGGCACGACGCCCCGCACCGGCTGGCCGGTGTGCGCGAGCGTATAGGCCAAGGCGTCGTCCAGCAAGCTCGCGTCGCCGCGGAAGCGGTTGACGATCCAGCCCGCTACCAGCCGCCGCTCCCACGGCGCCAGTACCTCCATCGTCCCCACGAACGACGCGAACACACCGCCCCGATCGATGTCGCCCACGATCAATACCGCGGCTCCGGCATACTCGGCCATCCGCATGTTCACGATGTCGTGGCTCTTGAGGTTCACTTCGCCCGGCGACCCGGCGCCTTCCAAGAGCACGGCATCGAATTCGGCAGCCAGCGAATCGTAGCACGCCTTGGCCGCCTCGAACGCCTGCGGCTTGTAACGCACGTACTCGCCCACCCGCATGTTCCCCACCGGCCGGCCGCGGACGATCACCTGACAGCCCGTATCGGAATTGGGTTTCAACAGGATCGGATTCATCCGCACGTCCGGCTCCAAGCGGCACGCCTGGGCCTGGACTACCTGGGCCCGGCCCATCTCGCCGCCGTCGCGGGTCACAAACGAATTCAGCGACATGTTCTGCGACTTGAACGGCGCCACGCGCACGCCGTCCTGGAACAGGATCCGGCAGAGTGCCGCGACCAGCACGCTCTTGCCCGCATTCGAACTGGTCCCCTGGATCATCAGCGCCGGCCTGGGCTTCCGCACCGTCGTCGTCCGACGCACTCCCAAGGCCGCTGCCAGGGCCGCGACCAGCCGTTGGTTTTCCTCCGCCGTGCGCACGGCCACGCGGAAATATCGCTCGTCCAGATACTCGTCGGCCGCAAACGTGCGAATCGCGATTCCTTCGCCCAGCAGTCGCGGTGCCAGGTCCGCCGCCCTCACGCCGCCACCGTCCACCCGCACCAACAGGTAGTTCGCCTCGCCGGGATACACCCGCAGCCCCGGCAAGCGAGTCAGTTCGCCAGCCAGCCGCTGTCGCTCGGTGCTGACCAACGCGATCGTTCGCTGGGCGTACCGGTCGTCGGCCAGCAGGGCTGGTCCCAACTCCTGGACCAGCACGTTCACGGACCACGTCGGGATCTGGACGCGGATCCTTGCGATTGCCTCGGCATCGCCTGCGGCATACCCGAGCCGCAGTCCGGGGATGGCGTAGAACTTGGTCAACGACCGCACCACCAGGACGTTCTTCGGCACGCGTCCGATCAACGACGCATAGCCGTCGACGAAGTCAGCGAACGCCTCGTCGACCACAAACGTGACCAACGGGAGCTGCCCGGCCAGCGAGCACAGGCGATCGGAGTCGGCCAACCGGCCCGTGGGATTGTTCGGCTGGCCCAGGAACACCAGGTCGTGATCACGAAGTTGGCCCGCCAACTCCTCCCAATTCAGGCGAAATCCATCATCTTCAGACAGCCTGAGGTAGTGCGTTTCATGCCCGGCGGCTCGCACGGCCGCGGCATAGTCGCTGTACGTCGGCACGGGGATCACCGCGCGGCAACTGCGGCAAGCACGTGCCAAGGCAAACAGGATCTCCGACGATCCGTTGCCGACGACGATCTGTTCGACCGCGATCCCGTGGCGGGTAGCCAAGGCCAGGACCAGTTCGGTGGACTCCGGATCGGGATACTCGCTGACGCGATCCAAAGCCCGGGCCACGGCGGCTCGCAATCCGTCCGGCGGTCCCAGCGGATTGATGCTGGCGCTAAAGTCGAGGATCTGGCCGCGATCCCGCCCGGCACAAGACGCCAACGTTCGAAGATTGCCGCCGTGTCGCGCACTCACGGTTCACCTCCCGCCGTGACCGTGCCGAGGGCCATGACGATCGCCGGCACCGCTTCGGCCAACTCGCACACCGCTCCGAACGTATCGCCCGTGGTCCCGCCGATCTTGCGCCACAGGTACACCGCAAAGACAGCCGCAACCGCTAGACTGGCGACCGCCACGGCGATTCCACGCCTTCCCAAGATACCCCAAGCGACCGCCAGTAATACGGTCGCCGCCCAGATTGCAGACCAGCGGGCGCGGCGCCGACAGAACACGGCTCCCAGCCCTTCCGGCCGCACATAAGGGAGCAGGGCCATGTGGACCACAATGGCACATCGGCCGGCCAAGGGCATCAGCAGGGCCGTCCGCCAGAGCTGTCCCGGCGCGACCGATGCCAGGGCCGCAAACTTGGCCAGCACAAGGCAGACAACGGCAATCACGCCCATCGCCCCGATGTGGCTGTCTTTCATGATCTCCAGCATCCGCGGGGGCGAACGGGAACTGAGCAACCCGTCGGCCGTGTCGGACAATCCGTCCAGGTGCAGGCAGCCGGACAGGGCCATCAGCGTCACGATGATCGCCAGGGCGGCCAGCAGCGGCGGCGCGTACAAGCTCGCCACCCAAGCCATCGCAGCGGCGATCGCCCCCAGCAGCAGTCCGACCAGCGGAAAACACGGCACGCTGCCAGCCAGATCCTGCTCGCGCGTCCCGCACCGACCCGGGACGGGTACCACGGTCAGGAATCGGACGGCTGCGAGAAATCGGTTCATAATGCGTCACTCAAGGGTTAACTCGTCCGATCTGCCGACGGGTTCCAAGTGCGCCTTCAGGCGGTCTGTTCATTCGCGTCAGCCCTCCACCGCCTCCGAAACGCGAGCCTCGTCAAACGTCGCCACCTCGGTCAGGATCCGTTGCGAGGCCTGGATCAGCGTCATCGCCAGGGCCGCTCCGGTTCCTTCGCCCAGCCGCATCTGCAGGTCCAGCAGCGGCTCTTTGCCCAAGTGCCGCAGGGCCGCGCGATGCCCCGGCTCCTGGCTGCGATGCGCCGCGATGCAATAGTCGCTCGCAGCGGGACACAAGGCGCACGCCAGCAAAGCCCCCGCCGTCGAGATGAACCCGTCGACGACCAGCGGTTTCCGCTGGGCCGCTGCCCCCAGCACCACGCCGGCAATCCCGCCGATCTCGAACCCGCCCACTTTGGCCAACACGTCCAGGGCGTCGCCGGCCTCGGGGCGCTGCGCCGCCAACGCCCGCGCCACCACCTCGGTCTTGTGGGCTAATTGCCGGTCGTCCAGTCCCGTGCCGCGGCCCGTCACCTCGGCGACCGACGATCCCGTCAAGACCGCGGTGATCGCCGTCGACGCCGTGGTGTTGCCGATCCCCATCTCGCCCGTGCCGAACACGTCCACCGTGCCGGCCAGCGATTGGACCACCTCGATTCCCGCCTCGATGGCCCGCGTCGCCTGGGGTCGAGTCATCGCCGGTCCGTGGGCCAAATTCGCCGTGCCGCGGGCGATCTTCTTGTCGATGACCTGCCCCGCCTGGATGAGCGTGCCGAGGTCTCCGGCGACTCCCATATCGACCACGATCACGTTGGTGCCGGTGACCCGCGCACAGGCATTGATGCCCGCCATTCCCGCCACAAAGCCGTGGACCATCTGGGCGGTCACATCCTGCGGATACCTGCTCACGCCTTCGGCCGTCACGCCGTGATCGCCGGCCATCACGACGATGGTCCTCCGTTCCACCGAGGGCCGAAGCGAACGGCGGATCCCCGCCAGATCAATGGCCAGGTCCATCAAGCGGCCCAGAGCCCAATGCGGCATGATCAAGCGGTCCAATCGCTGCTTGGCCTGCGCTCGCCAGGCCGCGTCCTGCGGTGCGATCTCGGCGATGGTTTTCTCCAACAAGTTCATGGGGCCGGTTCTCCTGTTCGCTCTTTCAGTACCCACGGGATGCCGCTGATCATCATCGTGACCCGATCAGCGGCCGCAGCGATCACTTGGTTCGCTCGCCCCGCCAAATCCCGGAACCGCCGCGCGGCCGCATTGTCCGGCACGATTCCCATTCCTACCTCATTGCTCACAAAAATGACGATTCCCGGACGCGCCCGCGCCGCCGCCAACACCTGCTCGCAACGCTCGGCCATCTCCGCCTCGCCGATCGCGCGCCCCTCCTGCTCGGCCCAGTAGGCAACGTTGTTCACCCACAAGGTCACACAATCGACCAGGACCGCGTTGAATCCCGCCTGACCCTGCAGTACGCCCGCCAGATCGACCTGCTCTTCGACCGTCTCCCAGCCTCGATCCCGCCGGGCTCGACGATGGGCCGCGATCCGCTCACGCAGCTCGTCGTCGGTCACCGGGCAGGTGGCCACGAACAGGCGACCGGGCGGCTGCGCCTCGGCCAACTGCTGGGCGTAGCCGCTCTTTCCGCTTCGACATCCGCCGGTGACCAGCACGATCTCAGCCATCGCCGTCCTCGCCGATCTCGCAAGGCTCCAGTCGAGTCAGTACGCCGCGGCGCTCGAACACGTCGACAACCGTCAACGCCCCATAGCCGATGCCGAAAGCCAGATACTGGCGGGGGTCGCAGCCCAACAAGTAACACAACATCATCCGGATCACTCCGCCGTGGCTGACGACCAGCACCGTATCGGCCTCGTCGGCCGTCAGACGATCGGCGGCGGACTGGACGCGGAGCAGAAACCGGCCCAGGTTCTCGCCGCCTGGGAATGTTAACTCCGGGTCGAACGCGGCCCATTGTTCGGTCAACGCCGGATCGTCGGCAGCCGCCTCGTCAAAGGTGCGATTCTCCCAACGGCCAAAGTCGATCTCGCGCAGGTCATCGTCGAACTGGACGGCCACTGTCGGCGAGAGCGCCTCGAGCGTCTGGCGACAGCGGAGCAGCGGACTGGCGTAACAGCGGTCGTAGGGGAACGTCCGCACGCGATCCGCCAAGCGGCGAGCCTGCCGGTGGCCGATAGCGTCCAGCGGCACGTCGCAGGCCCCGATCAATCGCCCCACGTGCTCGGCGCCGACACGCGCATGCCGCACCAGGATCAAGCGTCGACTCATCCGCTGGCGCCCTCCCCCCTTGGCATGCCGTCCGCCTCATGGGCCTCTTCGCGCCGCGGGGCGGATTCCCCGGATCCCAACTCGACCGTTTCGCCGACCACAATCAGCGTCGGCGGGCGGATCTGTTCGCGTTCGATCAAGTCGGCCACGGTGCCGAGCGTCGCGTGATAGACCTGCTGGTCCGGCCACGAGACCCGGCGGACCACGGCCACGGGCGTGTCGGGCGAACGGCCGCCGCGCACGAGCGCTTGGCTCCACTGCCGTGCGGAACTGATCCCCATATAGAACACGAGCGTCCCGGGAAAGTTGCCCAGCTGGGCATAGTCCAGCGGCGGGCCGCACATGCCGTTGGCCTGATGGCCGGTGACCAGCGCCACGGCCGAAGCCGCCTCGCGATGCGTGAGCGGTATGCCCGCGTGGCTGAACACGGCCGACGCCGCTGTTACCCCGGGGATCACCTCGAACGCGATCCCCGCGGCGGCCAAGGCTTCCGTCTCTTCGGCCCCGCGGCCAAAGACGGCCGGATCGCCGCACTTCAGCCGCACCACCGTCCGCCCCGCACGAGCCGCCTCGATCATCCGCTGATCGATTTCCGCCTGGGGCATCGCTCGCCCGCCGTGCGGACGTCCCAGACAGACGATCTCGGCCGCAGCCCCGGCGTGACGTAAGACCAAGGGGTTGACCAGATAGTCGTGCAGCACCAAATCCGCTCGGCTCAGACAGGCTGCGCCGCGAAGCGTCAGCAGATCTGGTTCACCGGGACCGGCGCCCACCAGATAGACCATTCCCGATCCATGATCCTGCGTCATGGCAGCTCACCCGCGCAAAAAAAAGGAATTCGCCCTTCGAACAGGACAAGCCTTGCTGCGCGCAGCGGCATCGGGCCTTCCCTCGAAGGGACGCTGTCGGCCTGGCGAAACCTGCGGCCTGTGCCGCTTTTCGCCCTGGGCGTTCGTCGCGTCGTTGGTATCCTGACTCTCGGATCATCCTACTCGCCGCGGCCTTCCCATCCTCCAAGGACAGTGGCCATCCTCGCGGCTTTCGTCACCGATCACAGTGGCGGGGCCGTGCTGGATTTACACCAGCTTCCCAGTTTCCCCATCGGAAACGTCCTTTAAGATATGGGCAGCGACGCCGGTGTGTCAATAGTGGGTGCGTCACGCCGACCTGAATACGCCGACCTGGCGAGGACGCCTTGTTGCTTTTGAAGAGGCTCAGCCGGCGTATCCCCGAGGATGACTGCGGTGCCAGCGCCAGGCGGTGGCGATGATGTCCCGCAAGGCGGGGAACTGGGGCTGCCACCCCAATTCGTCGCGGATCCGTTGGCTGCCGGCGACCAGGGTGGCCGGGTCGCCAGGGCGGCGCGGGCCGATCCGCGTGGGGATCGGATGACCGGTGATCTCGCGGGCGGTCTCGATGACCTGCTGGACGCTGAACCCCTGCCCGTTCCCCAGGTTGTACACACGACTGCCTTGGTCCAGCGCGTGCAGGGCGAGAATGTGAGCCTGTGCCAAGTCGGCCACGTGAACGTAGTCTCGCACGCAGGACCCGTCCGGCGTGTCGTAATCTTGGCCAAAGACCGTGACCTCTTCCCGCTGTCCCAGCGCGACCTGCAGCACGATCGGAATCAGGTGAAATTCGGGATGATGGTCCTCGCCCCGCTCCTCGGTAGCCCCCGCCGCATTGAAGTACCGCAGGGCGGCATACCGCAGGCCGTGGATGCGGTCCAGCCAGTGCAGGAAACGCTCGAGGATGTGCTTGGACTCGCCGTACGGACTGCCGGGAACGATCTGTTCGGTCTCGGCGATCGGAATCCGCTGGGGGGCGTCGAACAAGTTGGCCGTCGAAGACAAAATGAACCGCCGCACACCGTGCGCGACGGCGACTCGCAGCAGATTGAGGCCGTTGGTGACGTTCTCGCCCAGATAGCGGAACGGGTCCTGCATCGACTCGCCGACCAGCGTGTGCGAAGCGAAATGCATCACAGCTTCGGGTTGGTACTGTCGAAACACGGCGTCGATGGCGGCTGGGTCAGCCAGATCGCCTTGGACAAAAGCCGCCTGCGGATGCACGGCCTCGCGGTGTCCTTGGTACAGATTATCAAACACCACGACCGACTGGCCGGACAGGATCAGTTGCTCGGTGACGACGCTGCCGATGTAACCCGCGCCGCCAGTAACCAGAACGTTCATAAAGGTCTCCTCAATGCCTGCTGCGGCCCATTGTTGCTTGAGCCGGCGAGAAAAACAACGGGGAGCGAGGATTCGCGTTTGCGGCACCCGGCGAGCCCGGCGGCGTAAGCCCCGGGGTAACGGGAGCGAGGATTCGCGTTGGCGACACCCGGCGAGCCCGGCGGCGTAAGCCCCGGGGTAACGGCAGCGAGGATTCGCGTTTGCGGCACCCGGCGAGCCCGGCGGCGTAAGCCCCGGGGTAACGGGATCGAGGATTCGCGTTGGCGGCACCCGGCGAGCCCGGCGGCGTAAGCCCCGGGGTAACGGGAGCGAGGATTCGCGTTGGCGGCAGCGTTTGCGACTTGCCGACTCGCCCCAGATCTCGCGTTCAGTTAGAATACCGGCAGCGGTTAGAAACGTTTTTTTGACCCCACGCGTCAAACCGAGTCGAGCCATGCCCTCGCCGTTTCCTGGAATGGATCCCTTCTTAGACCATCCGGCCATCTTTCCCGGGCTGCACGAACGGCTGATCGCGTACCTCAGCGAGACGCTGCAGGCTCGTTTACCCGAACCGTACTACGCGGAAATCGGCGAACGGCTATGGGTCGAGACATCGGACCGTTCGATCGGGCCGGACGTCTACGTGCTGGAAGACGAGAAAGGCCCCCGCTCGGTAGCCTCCAGCGGCGGTGGCGGCGTGGCGACCGAGATTCGCACGCGGCCGGTCGTCGTCACCGTTCCGCAGGATGAATTCCGTGAGTCCTATGTGGAGATCTGCGCCAGCGGCGAAACCGAGCGAGTCGTCACGACGATCGAGGTTTTGAGCCTGACCAACAAGACGCTAGGAGGCCGAGGGCGGGATCTGTATGTGCGCAAACAACGGGAAATCCTGTCGAGTCAGATCCACTTGGTGGAGATCGACCTACTCCGTGGCGGCCAGCACACCACTGCCGTTCCTTGGCGTCATGCCCGCGCCAAGGCGGGATCGTTCGACTATCACGTCTGCGTTCATCGCTTTGACAACGTGGAAGACTACTTCGTCTATCCCATTCGTCTGCAGGATCGTTTGCCAGAGATCGCCGTTCCGTTGCTGCCCGGCGACGGCGATGTGGCAATCAACCTGCAGGAAGTCTTCCATCGCAGCTACGACGCCGGCCCTTACCGTCGCCGCATCCGCTGCCGTCAGAGCGAGCCCGTTCCGCCTCTGGACGCCGAGAGCCGATCATGGGCCGCGAGACTGCTGGACGAGCTGCGGTGATGTTTGTCCTGGAGGGTTGTTCGCAACCAGGCGACCTCGCTCATCCGGCTCCACAACTTGCTGGCCGTACCACAGCTTGACGGCGCCGTCTCGGTCCGCCGTGGCGAGCAGTTGACCGTGGGGACTGAAGGCAACGGCCGCCGAAACGGATGCACTGCGGGAGATCCTCAAGACCTCTCGCCCCGTGGGAACCTCCCACAGCGTGACGCCCCGCCGTTCGAATGCGGTTGCCAACCGCTGACCGTTCGGGGAAAACGCCAAGTCGATGGGTACTTCATGCGCCGGCATCCCAAAGGCGGAGCGGAGGACACCATCCGCCCCATCGTGCAGCCGGATAAATCCGTCGCCGCGTGCTACCGCCAAGCGACTGCCGTCAGGGCTCCAAGCCAGCGACCACACACGCACCAAGCCGTCGCGACTAGACCAGAGTTCCTGTCCGGAAGCCAGGTCCCAAACAACCGCTTGCGCATCCCGCGTGCCGGCGGCCAGCCTGGTGCCATCGGGATGGAATGCCAGACAACGGACCGCACGGGTGTTCAGCGGGACCCTCTTGAGAACCTGGCCGCTGTCCGCATCCCAGATCAATACCTCGCTCTCCAACCCCGCCGAGGCGACCTGAGTTCCGTCCGGACTGAACGCGACGGCCCGCAACGGGCGGCGGTGCGAGCTAAAGCAAAGCTGCAGACTCCCGTCTTGGACATCGTAGATCCGCACGGAAGCGTCCTCACAGGCGCAAGCCAGCCGCCGGCCATCGGGCGAGAAGGCGACGGACCACACCGGAACGGGCGGGCGACCGGCGGACACGGTCCACCGCCGCTGCAGGTCGTCCAGGTTCCATAACTCGACGGCCCCCTCCCTGGACACCGTCGCCAGCGAATCTCCCCGGGGCGAAATGGCGAGTGCCAGGGCCGCGGAACCGGCTCTCGACAGAGCAACCGATCCCTGTTCCGTCTGCGTGTCCCAACAGCGGATCACCGAATCCCTGCTGCCAGCGACCAGATAACGTCCGTCGGGACTGAAGCGGATCTGCCCGGCCGGCGCGACGTGGCCTCGAAACACGCCCAACTGCCTGCTCGTGGCCACATCCCAGATGCCAATCGATCCGTCTCCAGCCTCGGCGGCAATGCGTTGTCCGTCGGGATCAAATGCCGGACAGGCATAGTCGGCGACCGGCCCGGCAATGGTCTGCACTCGTCGTAGCGGAGTCATCTCCCAAATCTGCAGGACGCTCTGCGGGTGGGCGACTGCCAGCAGGCGGCCGTCCCGCGAGAAGGTCAGACCGGTCGCCTGCGTGATGTCGGCCGAGATGTCTTCGATTTTCTCTCCCGTTTCATAATCCCAGACAGAAACATTCCCCGCGGCGGCGTATCCCGTCGAAACCACCACCCGCGAGTCGATCGGCGAGACGGCGATGGCGCGAATCCGTTTCGGCCGAAAGCAGAGGGTCTGCAATTCCTGGCCGGTTGCGGTATCCCAGAGGATCAGGCATTCGTTTCGCCCCAGGGAGATCATCCGACTGCCGTCCCCTACAAAATGGGTCTCCACCACATCGCGTGTGTGACGCCCAAGGACGCGAAGGAATTGTCCGCCGTCGGCGTCCCACAGCCGCAGGGCTCCATCGATCGCGCTTCCCGATACCAACATCTGCCCGTTCGGAGCGTAATCCACGGACCGGACCCAATCCGGGCTGACATCCGGAGGGAACATGTAGAGCAATCCGTTGCCTGACTTTGCATCCCAGACTTTCAGCCCCGGCTGATCGCCGCCGGCCGTCACGATCCGCGCGCCGTCCGAACGGAACGCAAACGCCTGACCCGCACCTCGCAAGCGAAGCCGAGGCGTGCGAAACAGGCCATGCAGATACCACCATTCAAAGTCGCGCATCCAGTTGGGACAAGCGATCAGGGATTCACGAGCTTCCAGCGGACTGTTCGCCAGCCACTTCTGATGCGAGTCGGCGATCTGATAGAAGTACAAATTGGTCTCGGCGGCCTGAAGCGAGTCCAACGCCTTCCAGTTGGAAATGCAGACCGCAGAAGTCGCGGCGGTCACCACGACGGCCAGCAGCGCCAAAGCCGCAGCAAGCGCCGGCTTGCGCCGACTCCAACGCCACCCCCGGCCGACGAATGTTCCGGGCCGTGCCCGAACCGGTTCGTTCGTCAGGTAACGCCGCAGATCGTCAGCCAACTCGGCGGCAGAGGCGTAACGCTTGCCCGGCTCTCGGGCCAAACATTTCAGGCAGATCGCCTCCAGGTCGCGCGGCACTTGCGAGTTCCGCTGCCGCGGGCGAGGCAGCGGCGAGTTTTGGATCTGCCGCACCACTTCCGTCGGCTTTCCCAGGAACGGGCAAGACCCCGTCAGCATTTCGAACAGGACGACGCCCAGAGAGTAGATGTCGCTGGCCGCGGTCAGCGGACGACCGTCACCCCGAACCTGTTCCGGCGACATGTAAGGCCACGTTCCGGCGATGCGAAGGTTCGAGTCGGGGGATTCTTCCGCCTCGTTTCTCGCCAATCCAAAGTCGGTGATGTAGGGGGTCTTCTCGGCATCCAGCAGGATGTTTGACGGCTTCACATCCTGGTGAATGATTCCCAATTCGTGGGCATGATGCAAGGCGTCCGCGACGCGGCGACAGATCGTCGCCGCTTGGTGAAACGAAACGGGATGCTTGGCGAGGTACTTCCGCAGCGAAGGTCCCTCGATGAATTCGCAAGCGACGTACGCCCACGAGCCTTCCATCCCGGCATCGTAGACCTGCACGATTCCAGGATGCTTGAGCCGAGCTGCCGCGCGAGCCTCGCGCAGCAGCGACTCGACTTCGCGGCAATCCAAGCTCCCCTGCCGGGGAATCTTCAAGGCGACTTGGCGTTTCAGAACCGGATCGTGAGCCCGATAGACCGTTCCAAATCCGCCGCTGCCAACCTGTTCGATCAGCTGGAATCGACCGATCCCGTTATCAATTAACAGCTTAAGAGCATCCGTGACTTTGTCGGCGTCATTGGGAAACCGGAGATGGTACTCCATCGCCAAAGGAGCTTCCCCCACGGCTTGACGCAATTGGACCTCAAACGCAATCAGTTCGATGAGCGCGGCGTCACGCAGGTGCGACGGGGCCTGCGTTAGCAGGTGTTCAATCGGGATCCGGCAACCACGCGAACAATCCCGCTGCATCCGCTTGCCAACGGTCTCAAACAATATCTCGGTTCGAAACAGCTTTTCGTTTTTTTCCATGCTGACACGTGAAACGGCTGCGATCGATTTGATACAGAAACCCGAAAAAGTTCGATCTTCCCCGTAGGGTGGGGGGTTTTGATGGACTAGGCACGATTCTTAGTAGACAACAATCGCGGTAACACCCCAATATAAACGCTGGAACCGGATATTTGTACTCATGTTCTTTTATGCGTTGTTTTCTTCCGGTTGCCGCTGGCTCCAACTGTGTATGTCTTTTGTCTTTTTCTGTCCGGCGAACGCAAGAACCGGACGCTTCAGGCGAAAAGCTTGCGGAAAACAGCCCGACCATGGCGTCTGGACGACGATGGAGAAACCGAGCGTGTCATTGGCTATTTGCACCGAACATTTGACGAAGATCTACGGCGGCAAGGTGATTGCCGTCAACGATATGAATCTGCAAGTGCCAACAGGCTCGATCTACGGGCTGTTGGGACCCAACGGGGCTGGCAAGACGACGACGCTACGGCTGCTGTTGGGATTGCAGACCCCGACGGCGGGGAAAGCCGAAATCTTCGGCCGCCCGTGCGGGGTCAATGCAACGGCGGTCCGCGGCATGATCGGCTTTCTGCCCACCCACCCCACGTTGCCGGGACATCTGCGGCCGGTGGAATACCTCGAGTTGCTAGGCCAGGTCTGCCGCTTGGCCACCGAGGTCCGCAAGCCGCGGTTGACCTCGTTGTTGCGGGCCGTCGGCCTGTTGGACGCGACGGACCAGCGGATCGAGACATTTTCCACCGGGATGAGAACGCGCCTGGGCATCGCCGCGTCGCTGCTGGCCGACCCGCCGCTGCTGCTGTGGGACGAACCGACGGCCGGTCTGGATCCCGAGGCGCGGCGGTTTACCCTGGATCTGATCCGCGATTTGGGACAGACTCGCACCATCCTGGTGGCTACGCATATTCTGAGCGATATCGACCAGATCTGCGACCACGTGGGGGTGATGTACGAAGGCCGCATGATCTTCAGCGGGCCGATGCGGGAGATGAAGCGGCGGTTGCAACGCGACGAATTCCACTTGGAGGTCGACGGGCCGGCGGGAACGCTGGCTGGCGTGGCCGAACAAGCGTCGCGCGGGGCCGGCGTCCAGACGCGCGTGGCGGACCAGCACACGCTGGTCGTCGAGGTTGCTACCGGCTCCAGCCGCGCCGCTGCGGTGGCGAAAGTCCTGGAGTTGTTGGACGCTGCCGGTCTGACACTGCAGTCCATCCAGTCGGCCCATAACGACACCGAACACGCCTACCTACAATTATTGCAAGAGGACCAAGCGCATGGCTTCCGGCGATTCGAATTCGACAAGCGGCACGGCGCTGATGCCGGCGCTGGCGATCCTGCGGTATGAACTGGGTAGCCTGTGGTCCGGCTGGTTGGTTCGGCTGTGGCTGATCGCGGCCGGACTGGTTGCGCTGCTGTCCTTGGCTGCCAGCTGGGCTCAACTGCAATCGGCGATCCTGATCAGTTCGCTGCTGTTTCCCTTCCTGGTCTTTCCTTGGTTCTTGATCGTCATCCTGCTGGGGATCAGTCCGGTGACCGGTTCGCGGTTGGATGCGTTGGCCGACGGCATCCTCAGCCGGCCCATCACGCGTTACGAGTACCTGCTGGCCAGTTGGGCGGCGCGGGTCGTGACGGTGTTGGCCGTGTTTTTCCTGGTGCTCGCGCCGTGCGTGGTATTGGCGGTGTTTGCTAAGCGCGAGCCCGCCCCCGACACGGTCACCTTGTACGGCGTCGTCTGTGCCGCGACGCTCGTCAGTCTGGTGTTGACTTTCCTGGTATCCCTGGGTTTTCTGGCCGGAACGTTGTTGCGGCGTCCCCTGGTCGCTGCCGTGGTGCTGATCTTCGTGTGGTATCCGATCAACGTCGTGTTGCACACGTTTTCCCTGGAAGAGTTTTCGCCAATCAGTCTAACCCAGGCCTTGCCGACGCTGTTGCGAACCCCGTGGCAAGTCGAGGAGGAAGGTCCGGAACCGCCGTTGAACGCGGAGGACGCGGAGGCGATGGCCCGCACAGCAGCACAGTTTTTGAGTCTCCTCTCGGGCGCTCCGCCTCCGCCGCCACCTCGTCAGTCGGGCGATTTCTTTGACCGCGGCAGTTACGACGATTTCTCGTTTTGGAGTGTCTTTCTCGGTTACAGTATTCCCACGCTCGCCGCCGTCGCTTTGGCGACATGGTGTTTTTGCCGACGCGATCTTTGAAGGAGTTGAATTCTCATGTACCGCCAAATCCTTGTTCTGCCCCTGATCCTGGCCTCGCTGCTGGTCTTTCGTGCCGCGCCGGCGGACGAGTCGCCGGCCCCGCGTGAGGCGTGGGTCCCCCGCGAAGCGGTGATCGTTGTGGACATCGCCCAGCCGCGTCTGTTGTTGGACCAGCTGCTGGACGACCGCGTCACGGGCGCGGTTACGGCTTGGCCGCAGTACCAGGCCGCCACCGGCAACGCCGAGTTCAAACAGCTGGTGGGACTGGTCAAATACTACCAGGAGAAATACCAGGTCGACTTTCGCGGCCTGTGCGGCAAACTGGTCGGCGGCGGCATCACCTGGGCCATCGGGCCGCAGGAAGCCCAGGTGCTGATCGTCGACTCGGAAGACGCCAACTTGCTGGAAGAGATCCACGAGTTCATTAAAGTGGTCGCCCGCGGCGAGGCGGAGAAAAGCGGTTTGGCCAACCCCATCACGTCGGCCGAATACCGCGGTTTGACGGGCTGGCGTTTCGGACCCAACGAAGCGCACGCGATCGTCGGCAACCGCCTGGTGCTGACCAACAAAGCGGAATGGTTGAAGACGACCGCCGATCTGCGCGCCGACGGCGGAGCCGCCAGCGTCGCGAGTTCGCCAAACTACCGCACCGCCCGGCAAGCGGCCGGCACGGGGGGGATCGCAAGAATCTACGCCGATTGGGCGGTGCTGAAACAGATTCCCCAAATGCAGACCGCACTGACCCAAAACCGAGAGAATCCGTTGACCGCCCTGGTGTTCGCGCCCCTGTTGACGGCGATTCGTGATTCGAACTGGATGGCTGTCGGAATGAACGTCGAGGATGGAAAACTGGCGTTCGAGCTGGCGATGGACGGTACGCCTGGCGAAGCTTCGTCGCCGGAAGGCTTTTCCATGCCGGCCACGGCCGACGGCGGTGCGATGCCGAACTTTGCCGTTCCCCGACAGATTGCTTCGCTCAGTTTCTATCGAGATCTCCACAAGTTCTACGGGGCCAAAGACCAGCTGTTTCCGGAGCGAACTTCCGGGCTGATCTTCTTCGAGAACATGATGGGCATCTTCTTCACCGGCCGCGATTTGACGGACGAAGTGCTGGCCGAAACCGCGCCGCAGGTCCGATTCGTGGTGGCCGAGCAGGTGTACGATCCCCAGGTCGGGGCACCGCAGGTCCAACTGCCGGGCTTTGCCGTCGTGTTTCGCATGAACGACCCGGACAAGTTCGCTCCCGTGGCCGAGGAAGCCTTTCAAAAAGCGCTGGGGCTGGTCAATTTTACGCGCGGGCAGAAGGCCGAGCCGGGGTTGATACTCGATCGGCCTCTGTACGAGGGCGTCAAGTACACCGTGGCTGCGTTTGCCCCGCCCCGCCCGACCGACAGCCGGCCGGTCGGTCTGCACTTCAATTTTCAGCCCGTGTTGGCCATGCCGCAGGGGCATCTGGTGATCAGCAGCACCGAAGGGCTGGCCCGCGATCTGATCGACGCCTTGAAAGAAGAAGCGGCGGCAAACGTCCAGCCGCTGGCGGGAACGCACAGCCAACTGACCTTGAACGGCCGCCATTTGGCATCCATCCTGCGGGCGAATCGCGAGAACATGATCCTGCAGAACATGGTCGAGAAAGGCAGCTCGCGCGAACAGGCTGCGACGGAATTGGACCTGTGGCTGAAAATCGCGGAATCCATCCGGCAAGTCAGCCTGAGCATGGGCGTCCGCGACGCTCAGACGCAGGCCAAGTTGCAAGTAGCGGTCGAATTCCCTTAGCACAGGCTGCCAGTCTGTGAGTGCCGCCGAATTCCGGCCAAACCGCTTGCCCCGCATCGAGCGCCACATTCCAAGTCCAATCCTGGCATTGAGATAAGGCGCAACCGAGCTTGGAGGCAAGCGCCCAATGCCGCTTACTTTGTAGCGGCACGGCGCGAGCCGTCCGGTATTTCAGTCGTAAAACCGGGCGGCTTACGCCGCTCCGCTAACGAAAACGCCCCCAATGGTCCCAAAGTAAGTGGCATTGGGCAGGCGCCGCTTGGACGGTGGTGCGGACGCAGAACCAAAAAACCGCCACCACAGAGCATTCCAGTTTTGTCCGCTTTTCAATGACCGCTTTTCGCCGCACAGCCGATACATTACACTTACGCCGCACAACAGGGCTCATCCCCCTGGGAAGCCCGAATGAAAAGCTCGTTCGTTGCCCCTATAGCTCAATGGCAGAGCATCTGACTCTTAATCAGAGGGTTGTAGGTTCAAGTCCTACTGGGGGCACTTGATAAAGCCTTGCGTGACAACGAGTTACGCAAGGCTTTTTGTTGAACTTGCTGTAAAGAACGGCTTGTAAAGGTTTTTGTAAAGGTCTTCGGGGGCGAATCGGCGGGTGATCTTCGTGAACACCACCATGCCTCCCTTCCAAAACCACTTCACCAAGGCCCACCTGTTCATTTTCCTGGGCATCTGGCTCGGCTTCACCGCCCTGACGTCTTGGATTGCCGACCACGGGATTGACCAATACGACCACCGAAGGTTGGTGATCCTGACGACGCTCGGCACGATTCTCGGCCCGATGACGGGGGCGATCAGCCGCAACTGCCAAAGCTGCTGCATCGCGGTTTCGCTCAGCCTGCTGCCTTACTGCGGGGCATTCCTGATCGCTGGAACGCTGCCCCTGTTCATCAAATTGCCGTTCCAACGGGGTGCGTCGGCAGTCAGGATGACGCTGTGGATCGTCGGCTTGCTAGGCTGGTTCTTTGGCGGGATCGTGCCGTTCGGGCACGCGCTGAACTGACGGGGGGGGGCAGGTGCGCATGAACCGTGGCCAAGAAACGCCGAAGGCTCGCGACTGTCAGGGGTGCATCAATCAAAGAAGATGGTTCGTGGGGCCTCGGCCCCAACCATCAGCACCCGCTGGACACGGCGAGCCTTCGTTGGGTCAGCGGTTGCATGCAGCCCCCGCGTCCCTTGCTCGGAAGTGTGGCCGCTCTCCGCTGACGAACTCTACCCTAATTATTGAGACCACACGCGAAACGATCAATGCACAAAAAGGGTGGACCGCACGATCCCAACTGATCTTGTCACCGCAGCCTGGAATAGGCCAAAATGTCCGCCGAGCAAGTTCACTGACGGATCGACGGGAGCGTGACACGATGTCCACAAAAAGAACCAAGTTTGCAGACGGCGAACAAGTGCGGTTGAGTTCCACGGATCAGGACGACCGCATCAGGGCCGTCTTCGGCCTGACGAGCGAAGACCCGTTGCCCGAATCGAACCGCGACAATTTGCAGCATTACCAGGATTACTTGGCGGCAAACTTCAGATTCCCCTTCGATGTCGTGTATTGGGAAGAAATAGAACCGTCTCAGACTCGCTGGTGCAATCTGACCGTCCTGGGTATGGCTGACATGGAAGGCTACTGCCTGGAAGAAACAGGGCTATTCTTCAGGGTTCGCGGTGCTGGCGAACCAACCACGGTCGTCCAAACGCGGGCGAAAAGCCGCATCGGTTTGTTCGGGCTTCTGTCCAAGCTCCTCGGTTCGTCGGAATCGCCAGACATGGCCAAGGATCACGTCGTCGGGGTAACCCAGGTTGAACTGACGACCAAGGACGTCAATCGGCAGTTGCACGAAGATTTTGTTTATTGGTTCTGGAGCCATTGAGGGGTGACCAACTTGATTGGCCAAGACATGTCCACTGCGAAACAAACCGCCGCGTTCGTCGTCATCCTGCTCGTCTGCTTTGCGGCAGCGGGCCTGGGTTCGGTCGCCACCACACCCAACATCCCGACTTGGTACGCCACGCTGGCCAAGCCGTCGTGGAATCCGCCCAATTGGCTCTTCGGCCCCGTCTGGACCGTCCTGTACATCTGCATGGCGGTGGCCGCGTGGTTGGTTTGGCGGCAAGGTGGGTTGCGGCAGGCCCGAACACCGCTGATGCTGTTCGCCGTGCAGTTGGCGCTGAACGCCGCGTGGTCGTGGATTTTCTTCGGCTTCCACCTGCCAGGAGCCGCGTTCATTGAAATCCTGGTCCTGCTCACGGCCATCGCGGCGACCACCATCGCGTTCTGGTTCAGGTCGAAGGCTGCTGGTATCCTGATGGTGCCGTACCTGGGTTGGGTCGCCTTCGCCAGCGTGCTGAACTTCACGATTTGGCGGCTGAATGCGTGACCCCTGCGTTCTGGGGAATGGGGCTGATCACCGCCACTGGCATCAGGTAAATTGTCGTCACTTTTGTGCCTTCAAGAACTACAGCGAAACAAGGCTACAGCCCCATGCGGCTCGCGGAAGACAAGATCAAGGCTGGTGTGCTTCATCCTGAACGGGACGTGCGGGATGCGGCAGTCATGTACTTTTCGAGGGCGGCTTGTCGTGACCCGTCGATTCTGCCGCTCGCCATTCAGGCGGTCGAGAAATACGGGCGGGAGGACGCGTTCATTGTCCCGTCCGTCGTCGAAGGACTGCCGATCTCCGAAGACACGCTGCCCTGGGTTCTGCGGCAGATTCAAGGCCACCGCTCAACTGGCGGCGAAATGACGGGAGCGGAGTGGC